>Ga0180435_10005069_pt1 | contig 12874 bp, 11 predicted proteins | sample SS_ome_3_FD_132467 | JGI IMG/M metagenome (GOLD analysis project Ga0180435, IMG submission 132467) | Hypersaline lake sediment archaeal communities from the Salton Sea, California, USA - SS_3_S_1 metaG | ecosystem: Environmental > Aquatic > Non-marine Saline and Alkaline > Hypersaline >... | reverse complement strand
GCGGAATTCCTTGCCACCATCGACTTCGGCGATCTCGCGAAAGACGAGCTTGTCAGGTGACTCGCCGGCTGCCTTGCGTGCCTCAAAGTCCTCGAGTACGGCTTTTTTCCAGCCTTCTGCGGCATTGGAAGGGTTGCGGTTCTTCAGGCTGATACGGCCGATCTGCAGATCTTTCTCGCTGGAGACCTGCGAGGCAATTTCAGGCGCACGCTTGTTGCACACGCTGATGGCATTGATTGGTCCACCGTCTTTCATGGCTGCCTGGAGTTCTCCCTTGAGCGAACCGCCAAGCTGTTTCATCGCTGACTTGGCATCTTCGGTCTTGCTGGCCATGATCTCATCCATTGTCATGTTCTCGGCGGCGCTGGCCGTTGTGACGAGAAATGGCAGGATGGCGGCGAAAATCGATTTTTTCATGGAACTACTCCTTTGTATGGCTTTTGATATGCTAGTTTCACGCAATTGCAGAGAGATGTCACTCCGGGCAGGTTGCATTGCATCTTTGCCATATTTATCCAACACGCGCAACTTTTTTCCACATTCTTCCCGCGCTGGCACGAAAAAGGTAAATTTATTAATTGTTATACATAAGTTACAATATGAAAGCAGTACAACATATTGAATAATAAGCATAAAATGCTTTTGATCAATATTTAGACAATTTGACAGTGATCAAGTTGATATCTGCGTTTAACGCCTGTTTCAAGTTTATTTCCACAGAGTTATCCACAGCATTTGTGGATAACCACTATTGCAGGATCCCGATTCCTTGAACAGAAAAATCCGCGTTCTGATTGCCATTGTCCTGATGCTGTTTGCACTGTTGGTCGTGCTGTTGCTGACACTCTCGCTTGGCAGCCTGATCGAGTTCTGGCAGCAGCTGGAGACGCTGCCGGTCTGGGTAAAAGCGATCTATGCCGGTCTGGTGCTGTTGATCTTCGGGCTGGCGATTGCTCTGCTCTGGTGGCTCTTCAGGCCGGTGGGCAAAAAGGCACTGCCAGGATCCCTACCGAAGGCGCCCGATGAGGCAGCTATCGCCAGGCAGCTTGCCGAGGCACGCGAGCAGGGAATAGACACTTTGCACATCGAGGAAGAACTCGGGAAACTCCAGCGGCGCCGTGAGGCAGGGGAGATCCATGTTGCTGTTTTCGGAGAGATCAGCAGCGGCAAGTCTTCGCTGATCAAGGCGATACTGCCGTCGGAAGAGATCGAGACCAATGTGACGGGTGGTACGACCAGGGCGCTCCATGAATTCCGCTGGACCAGCCCGGCGGGCGATACGCTGGTCATTGTCGACATGCCCGGGCTCAACGAGGCTGACGGCTCACTCGATCCGCTTGCTGCAGAGGAGGCGCAGCGAAGCCATCTCGTTCTCTTTGTGACCGACGCTGACCTGACCCGCAGCCAGTACGAGGCAATACGAATGCTTCGTGAACATGGCAAACCGGTCATCGTCGCTCTCAACAAGGCCGACTGGTATGAAAAGGAAGCACTCGAATCTCTGCAAGCATCGCTTTCAAACAGGCTGGGGGAGATTCCCGTCGTGACCGTCCGGAGCGGCAGTGAAGAGATCGTTATCCGCCAGTTGGCGGATGGAAGCGAGGAGCCGGCCGTGCGACGCGTAGCACCGCAGGTCGATGAACTACTCGAGGCAATGCAGCGGGTCATCGATAGCCGTCGGGACGTGCTGGACAGCCTGCGCGATGCTGCTGTTTTCGTTCTCGCGCAACGCAAGCTCGAGGATGCGATGGCCGAGGAACGCGACCGGCGTGCATCGCAGATTGTCGCGGACTACTCGAGAAAAGCCGTTGTGGGCGGCCTGGCCGCGATCTCGCCGGGTTCCGATCTTCTGATACAGGGGTTCCTGGGAACACGCATGGTGCGTGAATTGTCACAACTCTACAACGTCCCTGTGCGCCAGGCCGACACGGAGTTACTGCTCGAACTGGTGCAGAAGCATGTGGGGACTACAAAGACCCTGATGCTGGCAATTGCGGGCAACGGCCTCAAGGCGTTCCCGGGTATGGGTACCATTGCCGGTGGCCTGCTGCATGCCATTGCCTATGGCATGATTTTCAATACTCTCGGCAAAGCTGTTGCACAGTCATTGCAAACACGTGGTGAACTGCGGCCACTGGTCGCTTCACGCTTATTCAAGGAGCAATTAGGTGTCAATCTGGAGTCGTCTGCGCGGCGCTATGCCAAAGTGGCCCTCGAAGAACTCGGAAAGCGCGACAGCTGAATCGGGTGATCGTCACCTCCAGCTGGCGCGCGAGAGCCTGAGAGAACTCATCGATGATCCGCGCGTGCCTGAATCGGTTCGCGAGGAGCTCGAGCATGAATACCGCAAGGTCCGTCAGATGCTCGACAAACTGGAGAACGATGAAATCCACATCGCTGTCTACGGTCGTGTCAGTGTCGGCAAGTCGGCACTGCTCAATGCCTTGCTCGGGGAGAGCCGCTTCTCCACCAGTCCGCTACATGGTATGACACGCCAGGTCGCGATGGGGAACTGGCGTGAGTATGCTGCCGGCAACATTCTCATGATCGATACGCCCGGTATCAATGAGGTGGATGGCGAGGCTCGCGAACAGCTGGCGGCCGACGTGGCGCAGCGTGCTGATATTGTGCTCTTCGTCGTCGATGGTGATATGACGGGCACAGAACTCGAGGCCTTGCGTCGCCTCAAGACGCTCGGCATGCCCCTTCTGGTTGTTCTCAACAAGGCTGATCGCTACAGCCATGAACAGCTCGAGCAGATTCGTGAATCGCTGGCCAGGCATCTTGAAGGACTGGTTGGAAAGAGTGATATCGTCACCGCCTCCGCAGAGCCAGCGCGGCAATTGCTGATCCGGGTTGATGAAGAGGGCAGGGAGACCGAGACAAGCAGGCAGCCTGCCCCTGATGTCGAGTCTGTACGCAACCGCCTCTGGTCGATCCTCGAAAACGAGGGAAAGAGCCTTGCAGCCGTCAATGCCTCGCTATTTGCAGGGCATCTGAGCGACGAGGTAGCCGCACGAATTCTCGATGCGAAACGCCACCTCGGAAACCAGCTGATTCGCACCTACTGTCTCGCAAAGGGGATTGCTGTCGCCATCAATCCGGTCCCGGTCGCTGACCTCGTGGCTGCAGCCGTTGTCGATGTTTCCATGATCGTGCACCTGTCGAAAATTTACGGGCTGCCAATCAACAAGGGGGAAGCCCGCGGACTACTGAAAACCATCGGTGCGCAGATGGTATTGCTCATGGGGTCAGTCTGGGCCGTGCATGTTCTCTCTTCTGCTCTCAAGCTGGGCACAGCCGGACTTTCCGCAGTTGTCACGGGCAGCGCCCAGGGGGCGCTGGCTTACTACAGCACCTGGGTGGTCGGCCAGGCGGCCGAACGTTACCTGGCGCAAGGCAAGTCGTGGGGTGAAGGCGGTCCCAAGCTGGTCGTTCGCGAAATACTCGATTCCATCGACCGTGACACGCTGATCTCGGATGCGCGCAGGGAGATCCGTAAACGCCTGGCATCCTGAAGATTCCAGCCGGAGAGTTACCGGCATTGCCCGGGCCATCCGCAACCGTGAAGCAACAGGGGCAGGAAGAATGGCCAGCGTTTACCGCACTGGCATATGCAGAAGTTGCAGGATATACTCTTTTGAAGTTACATAATTCCAACAAATTCAATGGGCTTAGTCAGGCTTGTTCTGATTTTTCTGCTGCTCTTCCTGGTACCCGCAGCATTTGCCGGGATCGCCTACCAGTACCGTGCGCCTGACGGTTCCCTGGTCTTTACTGACAAGGAGCTGGAGTTGCCCTTCGTCCTTGTCAAAAAAATGCATCTGACCTGGGGCGACGTCAAGGGACGTGAAATCGAGAAAAGAATCCCTGTCGAGAAGAAACCCGATGTCGAGGCAAAGGAATACAATCGCCCGAAATTCGCCGGTCTCGTGGATAAGAAAGCCCGAAAGTACAATGTCACTCCTGAACTGATACACGCGGTTATCGAGGCAGAATCTGCCTATGATCCGAATGCAATTTCCAGTGCCGGGGCTGTGGGACTCATGCAGCTGATGCCTGCTACAGCCAGGCGCTTCGGTGTCACGGACAGGACGGATCCCGAGCAGAATATCGATGCAGGCGTCAATTATCTGCGCCAGCTGCTGACGTTGTTCGACAATGACGTCAAGCTTGCCATTGCAAGCTATAACGCAGGCGAGGGCGCCGTCATGAAATACGGCAGGACCATTCCCCCGTACCGCGAAACGCAGCAATATGTCGTCAGGGTCCTGAAATATCTGCGCCGTAACCTGCGGGAAAGCCGTCAGACATTCAATACAGCATCCTCAGTGCCTGGTTGACCGGTCGCGCCGCCTGGCCGTCACCCGCCACTTTCTTCCCGGTTCTGCGCTTCTCCTTCCGCTTCGCTCTCCTGCTCGACCGACTCGGCCCTGCTGGCAAGAAACCGGTACCACAGGAGTCCTGCATGCTCGTGGATAGCCTTGTCACTGCGCTGCAGTGCGATCGAGTAGGGATACCAGCTGCGTATCTTGTCGGGCGCTGAAACGGAATGCGTCAGACCCATTGGCGCTGGTAGCACGTCGAGCCCCGCCTTGCGAAAACTCCAGATTGCCCGCGGCATATGCCAGCCATGCGTCACGACAGCAACATGTGAATAATTGAGCGCACGGGCAAGCTCAGCGGTGTTGGCGGCATTGTCGAGCGTATTCCAGCTCTTGTCGTCGACCGCCACGGATTTCACTCCATACTGGTTTTCCAGAATTCGGGCCGCGGCAGGTGCATCCGACTTGCCGCTGCTGACGATCACAGGCAATCCGGTCTGGTTTGCAAGCCATGCTGTATAGCGCAGTCGCTCGGCGAAATAGGGTCCGATGGCAGTGTCTGCATACTCGACGGATTCTCCGAAATAGCCCCCACCGAGCAGGACCAGCACCTCCGCGTTGCTCTGCTTGAGTGCCTCCGGCGTGATTGCGGGGTATTGCTGTTCGAGAGGCGAGATCAGCTTGCTCGCGAGCCATGGTGTACTCAGCAGGTAGAGGGAAATGACCGAGACAAAAAGCAGCAGGCGACCGAAGCGCGTAAAGGCGAGAAGCAGTCCGATCAGCGCAAGGATGAAGAAGAGCCCTGGCGGAAGCAGCAGGGCATCAACGGCCCTGATCGTCTCGAAGTTCATGCCGTCATGTCAGCGGTCAGCGCTGATCCAGCAACGGGTTGGCTTGCAGGTCAGCGTGATAGGAGGAGCGGACCATGGGGCCGCTCGCAACATTGGAAAAGCCCATTGACTCTGCCTCGGCGGCCAACTGCTCAAACTCTTCCGGCGTGACGAAGCGTTTGACGGGGAGGTGGTCGCGGCTTGGCTGGAGGTACTGGCCGATCGTCAGCATATCGCACTGGTGGTTACGCAGGTCCTGCATGACCTCGCGTACCTCGTCGAGCTCCTCACCGAGTCCGACCATGAGACCCGACTTGGTCGGTACGTCGGGGTTCCGGGATTTGAACGCCCTGATAAGATCCAGTGACCACTGGTAATCAGCACCGGGACGCGCCTGCCGATAGAGACGCGGGACCGTTTCAAGATTGTGGTTGAAGACATCGGGAGGGGTTTGCGTCAGCAGCTCGAGTGCAATATCCATGCGCCCGCGAAAATCGGGGACAAGGATCTCGATCTTCGTGCCGGGCGATCGCTTGCGGGTTTCACTGATGCATGCGCCGAAGTGGGACGCGCCGCCATCGCGCAAGTCGTCACGGTCCACAGAAGTGACAACGACATAGCTCAGCGCCATTTCGCGAATTGCCTCTGCAAGCTGGCGCGGTTCGTCCGGGTCGAGCGATTCCGGCTTGCCGTATGCAACGTCGCAAAAAGGGCAACGGCGCGTGCAGATGTCTCCCATGATCATGAATGTCGCCGTCCCGTGGCTGAAACATTCGCCAAGATTCGGGCAGAGCGCTTCCTCGCAAACAGAACTCAGTTTGCGCTCGCGCAGAATCTGCTTGATGCGCGCCACGCCCTGGCCGGCAGGTGCTTTCGCACGAATCCAGGAGGGCTTGCGCAGGAGTTCTGTTGTCGGTTCGACCTTGACAGGAATGCGCGCAACTTTCTCGGCGCCGCGCTGGTGCGTGTTCGGCTTGTCCCTGGATGGTGCTTTCAGTTGATCAGCCATGCTGTGAACCGGGAAGTCTCATGAATGATTGTCCGATAGTGTATCCCATCTCTTCCGCGAGATAACCACACAGTCGCTCTCCTGCCTCGTCCATCCCGATGGACGATCCCGAGCTTCGCATGTCGGTGACGGCAAGGCCCGTATAGCCGCACGGATTGATGCGCTCAAATGGATCCAGGTCCATGTCGATATTCAGGCTGAGTCCATGATAGGTGTTGTGCCTCTTCACGCGCAGACCGATCTGGGCAATTTTTGCATTTGCGGTATAAACACCCGGGGCACTCTTGCGCCGTTCAGCCGTGATGCCCTCTGTGTTCAGCAGCCGGATGATCGCCTCCTCGGTGCGGTAGACCAGTGAGCGAATACCGATGCCGATCTCGTCGAGATTCAGCAACAGGTAGCACACGAGTTGTCCCGGTCCATGATAGGTGACCTGGCCACCACGGTCTGTCTGCACGACCGGGATCGTGCCGGCATCGAGCACATGCTCTGCCTTGCCTGCCTGCCCCTGCGTGAAAACGGGCGGATGTTCGACAAGCCAGAGCTCGGATGTCTGCCCCGGTTCGCGCCGGGACGTGAAGGCCTGCATCGCTTGCCAGACTTCCCGATAGTCACGCTGCCCGAGTGTGCGGATGTTCAGCAGGGGTGTGGTCACAGTGCCATGGTGACATGTTCGTGATCACACAAATCCTGATAGATCCTGTCCATCTGCTCCCGGCTCTCCGCCATGACGCGCACGGTGACAGCCAGGTAGTTGCCATTTCTGCTCTCTCGCGAAGTCACGGCTCCCTCGCCGATGTCCGCTGCATGACGGCGCACGATCTCGACGACAATCGCCTCGAAATCGATCCCCGAATCCGTGCGACACATGGCCTTTACAGCGATCTCGCACGGGTACTGCATGATCTCGTCGTGCTCACTCATGGTCATCTCCATGTCTGAAGTCTTCCTTGCCGAGTTCAAAAAGCTCCTGCATGCGCAGCCAGCCCGGGCCTGCCTTGCCGCTGCCGACCGGCTTGCCATCCAGTAATGTGATCGGCAGGACCTCCCTGATCGAACTGGTGACCCAGATTTCGTCCGCTTTTCTGAGTTCCTCGACAGGAATCTCGGCCTCGGCATAGGGGATTCCGTGATCTGCAGCAAGTTCGAGCACGAAGTCGCGCGTGATGCCTGGCAGCAGGTCTCTGCTTCCGGGCGGTGTGATCAACAGCCTGTCATGAACGATGAAGAGATTGCTTGCAGCGCCTTCGACGGCCTTGCCGTCACGAATGAAGATCGCTTCCTGTGCATCACTGTCGACAGCTTCCTGGCGCGCCAGCAGGTTTGCGAGCAGCGTGATCGCCTTGATGTGGCAGTTGTTCCAGCGCTCGTCAATCACGGTGATGGCAGCGTAACCCTGCAGGTTGCGTTCGGGATCAGGCTCCGGCAGCCGGTTCGTCATGGCGAAAACCGTCGGATTGACTTTCGCCGGGAAGGCGTGATCCCGTTTCGGGGCGATGCCGCGCGTAACCTGCAGGTAAAGCGCCTGGTCGACAGCTCCATGATCCTCGATGAGGCGCTCGATAATGACTTTCCACTCGTCGTGCGAGAGTGGTTTGTCGATGCGGATCGCCGCAAGGTTGTTTTCCAGGCGTTGCAGGTGCTGTTTCAGGCGAAAAGGCCTGCCAGAGTACACCGGGATGACCTCGTAGACACCGTCTCCAAAGAGAAAGCCGCGATCGAGGACAGGGACCCTGGTTTCCTCGAGCGGCTGCCAGGCGCCGTTGAGATAGGCAAGACTCATTCGAACCAGAGCATGAGTGCGTCTGTCATCCGGGAGAAGAAACTTCCCTCGTTGACTGTGGCCAGAGAGACGAGTGGCACGCTTTTCTGCTCTTCGCCCTTGAGGGTGATGACCACAGTACCAAGCTGCTGTCCTTTCTGAACAGGCGCCTCGATCGGGGTCGACAGCATCAGTTGCGCCTGAAGGCTCTCTTTTTCTCCGCGCGGATAGGTCATGAAGATATCGTTTGCGACGCCAACCGGCAGCTGTTCGACATCACCTTTCCAGACTTTTACCTGCTGAAGTTCGGCACCGGCACTGAGGATCTTGCGTGTTTCAAAGAAGCGGAAGCCGTAGTTGAGCAGTTCGCTCGATGCTGTTTCGCGCGCAGCAGTACTCTCGGTGCCCATGACAACCGACATCAGCCTCGTGCCGTCACGCACGGCGGACGCGACCAGGCAGTAACCTGCGGCTTCCGTATGACCAGTCTTGACACCATCGACACTGCTGTCCTTCCACAGCAGGCCGTTGCGGTTGTCCTGTTTGATATTGTTGTAGGTATAGTCCTTGATGGCATACCACTTGTAGAACTCCGGGTGTTCGAGAATCGTGGCCCGGGAGATCAGCGCGATATCACGGGGCGTAGTGTAATGCTCGGGATCAGGCATCCCCGAGGAGTTGACGAAGTGCGTTCCCGAGGCCCCGAGTCTTGCAGCTTCCTTGTTCATGAGCTGCGCAAACGCCTCCTCCGAACCTGCAACATATTCCGCAAGCGCGACTGCCGCATCGTTTCCGGACTGGATGATCAGGCCCTTCAGCAGTTCTTTGACCGTGACCTGCTTGCCGACCTCGATGAACATTCGCGAACCACCCATCTTCCACGCTTTCTCACTAATGGTGACGAGGTCGTCGAGCTTGATGCGGCCGGCTTCGATTTCCATGAAGACGAGATGTGCCGTCATGATTTTGGTCAGGCTGGCGGGCTCGAGTCGGGCATCTGCGTTATTTTCCGACAGGACATTGCCGGTATGAACATCGATGAGCAAGTGGCCGCCGGCCTCGATGTTCGGCGGGTCGATCGCGAGTGCCGGCGAGGCTCCTGCAATCAGCAAGAGTAATCCGAAGAGAAGTCCGTTGATGCGCTTTGAGTTGATCATGATTACTTGTCTGTCAGTCGTTGTTTGATGGCTTCCGAAAGCTGGTAGACAGCCATGGCATAAAGGTTGCTGTGGTTATAGCGGGTTATGACGTAGAAGTTGTGCAATCCCAGCCAGTAATCATTACCAGCCGGCTGTTCGAATTCAAGCAGTGCGACCTGTTCATTTTCACCCAGATTCGCTGGCAGCAACAGGGTCGCCCTGAGCGCCTTGAGATCATCAATTCCATGGTTCGGTTTCTGTCCGCGCCGGTTACCCGGCTCGACACCATCGAGTCGAAGACCAAGCCTGTAGGCAACGGGCTCTCCCTGGCGCCAGTTGTGTTCGGCAAAATAATTGGCGACACTGCCGATAACATCCGCGGGATTGTCCCACAGGTCACGCTTGCCATCCCCGTCGAAGTCAATCGCGAATGCGCGGAAGCTCGACGGGATGAACTGGGGCATGCCGATGGCACCGGCATAGGACCCGAGCGGTTGCTGCGGATCCATCTGTTCCTCGCGCATCATGAGCAGGAACTCCTCAAGCTGCTTGCGAAAAAAATCACCGCGTTTCGGATAGCCGAAGCCCAGCGTTTTCAATGCATCGATGACGCGATGGCTGCCCGTGATCTTTCCATACTTGGTCTCGACACCGATGATAGCCGTCACGATTTCAGGCGGGACCCCGTACTCAGCCTCGGCCCTTTTCAGCAGGTCGTGGTGCTTTTCCAGGAATTCAAGTCCGCCGGCGATGCGCTCCTCGGTCATGAAGATCTTGCGGTACCTGTGCCATGGCATGGCCTCAGCCGGTCGCGTGATGGCAGCGATGATCTGTTCCTTGTGTTCTGCTGCTTCGAGTTGCTGCTCGACCCAGGCCTGCTCGAATCCGTGCTTGCCGGCCATCTCTTTGGCGAATGCAAGCTCCTCTTCCTGCAGCGTGGCAGCTTCCACTGGTAGAAGGGGCAGCAAGGTCAGCAGGACAATACGATTGAGTAAGTGCATCTTTACTATTTCCTTACAGGTGCTCTGTGCGTGTGGATCGACATCAGGATGCCGAAACTTGCGAGAATCGTGATCAGCGATGTACCGCCATAACTGATCAGGGGTAGTGGTACACCCACCACGGGCAGTATTCCAGTGACCATCCCGGTGTTGACCAGCAGGTAGATGAAAAAGACCATGGTCAATGAACCGGCCAGCAACCTGCCAAAAGTGGTATCTGCCATGACCGCGATATAGAGGCCGCGGAGGATAATGAACAGATAGAGCATCATCATGATCGTGATGCCTGCCAGGCCAAGCTCCTCGCCAATGACCGCAAAGATGAAATCCGTGTGCTGCTCCGGCAGGAAATCCAGGTGTGACTGGGTGCCATTGAGCCAGCCCTTGCCATAAATACCCCCGGAGCCAATCGCGATGGTCGACTGGATGATGTGGTAGCCGGCTCCGAGAGGATCATTCTGGGGGTTCAGCAGTGTCAGTACCCGGCGTTTCTGGTATTCGTGCAGGAAGGAATCCAGGATGTCCGGGTAGGTGATGATGATACCGATACCGATCGCCCCGCCAAGGCAGATGAAGAGGATCAGGCGCCAGCTGAGACCGGCGAAGAAGAGTACGAAGATTCCTGCAGCTGTCACGAGGATCGCCGTACCAAGGTCCGGTTGCTTGATGATGAGCGCGGCCGGGATCAGGATCAGTACAAAGGCGGTTACCTGGTGCCAGATGCGTGCCGGAAGTTCGCGATTGGCCATGTACCAGGCCGCCATCAGTGGCACGGCAACCTTGACGATTTCCGAGGGCTGGAAGCGGAACCCTGCAAATTGCAGCCAGCGTTGCGCTCCCTTGCCGATATCGCCGAAAAAGAGCACTGCCACGAGCAGGGCGACACCAAGAAGATAGACCCATGGCGCAGCCTGTTTCAGCCGGATGGGCGGAATCTGTGCGATGCCGACCATGACTACAACCGCCAGTCCAAGATGCAGCAGCTGGCGCTTGACGAGGCCCAGGTCGTTCCCCCCGGCGCTGTAGAGCACGGCCAGGCCGAAACCACATAACAGCAAGAGGCCGGTGAGCAGTGGCAGATCGATGTGCAGTTTTGGTAACAATGCCCTGGGCTGGCGTTGCGGCATCGTCAGGATGCTGTCATTCATCGCTCTCCTCCTGTACCAGTGTCTGGGCCGGTTCGTCGGGTTTGATTCCGAACCAGGCATCCATGACCCGGCGGGCGATGGGCGCCGCCGTTGCGCCACCATGGCCACCATTTTCGGCAATAACGGCTACAGCAATCTCCGGGTCCTCTGCGGGCGCAAAGGCCATGAAGAGGGCATGGTCGTGGAACTCCTTCTCGAGTTTCGTTTCGTCGTACTCTTCGTTCTGTTTCATGGAGATTACCTGCGCAGTACCTGTCTTTCCTGCGATCCTGTAGTGCTCGTTCCGGATGCGCTTTGCGGTGCCACGTTGTCCCTCGGTTACGGCCAGCATACCGTCGATGACATGTTTCCAGTGTTGCGGATCTTTCTTCTCGATGCTTTCCATTTCCGTCCCTTCGGAAAATGTCGACAGGTTGCCGATGCGTGCAGCGAGGCGTGGCTGAATGAGCTTGCCATCTGCGGCGAGGACAGCAGTTGCATAGGCAAGCTGTACGGGAGAGACAAGGAAATAGCCCTGGCCAATACCGGCATTGACGGTGTCTCCCGGCAACCATGACTGTTTGTAGCGTCTCTTCTTCCATGCCTGGGAGGGCAGGACGGCGCTGGTTTCTGCCGGCATATCAATGCCGGTCTGCTTGCCGAAATGAAACTGCGCAAGGTAATCATGCAGCTTGTCGATGCCCATGGAGTAAGCCAGGTCGTAGTAATAGACATCGCAGGATTGCTCGATCGATTTCTCGAGGTCAATCGTGCCATGCCCCGTTCGTTTCCAGTCGCGAAAGGTACGACCGGCATTCTTGATCCGATAGTGTCCGGGGCAGTAGATCGTTTGCAAGTGGTTGACGGTCTGTGTCTCCAGGCCGGCCAGGCCAATAAAGGGCTTGACGGTCGAACCGGGAGGATAGCTGCCATTGATGGCACGATTGAAAAGCGGGTTCTCGGGATCGTCACGCAGGGTGTTGTAGTCCTTGAAGCTGATACCATTGACGAAGAGGTTGGCATCGAACGAGGGTTTGCTGGCCATGGCCAGGACGCCGCCGGTCTTGACATCGATGATGACAACAGATCCGGAGTGCTCACCCAGTGCCTCGTACGCGATTTTCTGCAGTTCGATATCGAAGTGGAGCTGAATATCCTCGCCGGTGACCGGGGGCTGTGTCTCGAGGATGCGAATAATGTGTCCCATGGCATCGATTTCGACACGTTGCACACCGACATCGCCATGCAGCTGTTCTTCGTAGAAACGTTCAAGACCGGTCTTGCCAATATGTGAGGTGCCGGCATAAGCGGCCTTGTCGATGCGTTGGACTTCACGTTCGTTGATTCGACCGATGTAACCGACGACATGTGCGGTCAGATCACCGAAAGGATAATGGCGACGCAGGTTCACACCAAGATCGACACCACGGAAACGGTGGCGTTCGACTGCGAATTGCGCCATCTCTGCATCGCTGAGGCCGGTCCGGATCGGCACCTGTTCGAAACGGCGAAGGCGTCGCCGGAGTTTCCCGAAGCGCTGGATATCGTCTTCGGTAATGGTAACGATCTTCTGCAGTTCAGCGATCACGGCAGGGATGTCATCAACCTGATCGGGAGTGATGAAAAGATCGACGCTGGTGATGTTCTGCGCGAGTAGCACACCGTTGCGATCATAGATCTG
>Ga0180435_10005068_pt1 | contig 12877 bp, 9 predicted proteins | sample SS_ome_3_FD_132467 | JGI IMG/M metagenome (GOLD analysis project Ga0180435, IMG submission 132467) | Hypersaline lake sediment archaeal communities from the Salton Sea, California, USA - SS_3_S_1 metaG | ecosystem: Environmental > Aquatic > Non-marine Saline and Alkaline > Hypersaline > Sediment... | reverse complement strand
ACCAGCTTACCCTCCTGCCTTTTGCCGGAGGCATTAAACAGTTCTGCAGAAATGGACACATAGGCCGGATCCTGTTTTTTTCCCGGGCTTCGTTTTCCCGGCACCCGGATAAGCGCATAGGGATGGCGCACATCCACGGGACCTGTAAGCTCCAGGGCAACCTGGTCCCAGATCCCGGTATTGCGATCGCGAATGGGACAAATCCAGTCCCAGCCGGGAGTGAACTGCATGGTAACCGAGCGGGCAATGGTGCCATCGCCCCCCTGTCCGCCGTTGGCCTCTCCCACAGGATCGGGAGGTTCTACCAATACGGCCAGGACGTTGGCTCCTTCTTTATTGAGATAAGGTGTTATCAGGTATTTTTCCCTCAGGAACATGCCCTTGTGGGTGTCTGAATTCACCCGCTTGCCATTGAGGAAGATGTTGGCGGAATAATTGATCCCCCGGAACTTCAGCCAGACCTCATCTCCGGGTTCCAGGTCCTCAAGGAAAAATTGTTTCCTGAACCAGAAAGTGTAGTAACCCGGTCCGGTTTCGTAAATATCGGGGATCAGTTCGTTGTTTAAACCGAAAAAAGGATCCGGTACCTTGCCGTTCTCCAGAAGAGTCGTAAGAACTGTCCCGGGAACCCGTGCATCCATCCAGTCGTAAAGTTCAAATTCCGGCGATGATACCACTGTACCATCCACGGTCACTTCGGAAGACCGCTTGGCTTTCCAGCCTTCATTCAATACAATTTCCTTCGGTTGAGCAAAGGAGGCAATGGCCGTTAAACATAACAGGACCAGGCTGATTCTATTCTTCATAGGGGTTGTTTTAGGCTAATCCATCATGAGTATTATACCGGATCAGCAACTAAAAATAGCCCATCTGGCGGAATAAATCGACAGCTTGATAAAGCAAAGTGCATTTTTTTTACTACTTTTCAAGGACTCCAAACTTTACTTTCTATTTCACTTAAGCTGCTATACTATGAAGCGAAGGAATTTTATACAGTATGGAGTAGGCTCACTACTGGCAGCACCCCTTATCCCCTATGCTTGTACAGGGCCAAAGATTTATGAAGACATTTACCCTTCGCCTCTGGTGAGTGTGAAGGACAATCTGGCATCGAGTTTACAGTTCAAGCCGGGCAGTGTAATCAATCCACTGGGAATCCGTGTGGACAAAGTGCTTTCCTGGGACCTGCAGAGTGTGCGGGTGGCGAACATGGTGGACACTGCGGTCCTGAAGCTCACCGGCCAGGCCAGTGTGGGTAAAGCATGGGAATCCCTTTTCCCGGCTGGTAAGCTGAATGCAGATACAAAAATCGGGATCAAAATGAATTTCTCCTACGGAGAAGGGAGAATGGATATTGAGAACGACTGGTCGAAAAATGTGTGTCCTTTCGGTCCCAAAACAGCGGTCACCAATGCCATAGTTACCGGGCTTACCCAGATGATGGACGGAACCTTCCCTCCGGAGAATATCACTTTTTTTGAAAGAATTTATTCTCGTGGAACCCGCCAGGATTTCCCCGTAGTTCAGGGCTACCGGCCGGTATTTCCCGATAGAGCCGGTATTTATAAGGATTACCGTCCGGGAACCCACAGGATTCACTGGATCAGCAATGCAGGAGCGCTGGAGCTGCCCGACGATGCACCCAGCTTTATCGCAGCCCCCGACTTTCCCAGGGATTATCGGGCACCGCAACGGATTTTTGCAGGTGTATACCAACACGATTTCCTCATCAACTACATCATTGGCAAGGACCACAGGGAAGCCGGGATCACAGGAGCCATTAAGAACAACTACGGTTGTACGGACAATCCCGTGGGTACCCATGGTAGGGAATGGACCGAAAAGGACTCTCCCTTTGCAGGAACCCGCCGTTGCGGGCCTGTCTTTTACAAGAATATCAATAAACACTCTCCTTACGTCCTGAATGTACTGGATGCGCTGACAGGAATCTATCATGGGGGACCTCTCTCGGGCAACATTTACCATGCCAATATCATTGCGGTCAGCCAGGATCCCGTTGCCCTGGACTCCTACCAGCTTGCCATGATCAATCAGGTACGCGAGGACAATAGGATGACTGTGTTAAATACCGAAGATCTCTGGACCGAGGACGATCATCCACATGCCAGCTTTATAAGAATTGCTTCAGAAATACACGGTCTGGGAAGCCGGTCCATGGATAAACACGAGTCCATTGACTTATCGGAATCTCAAGATCAGGTAAATATTCCTCATCTGGATAAATGCCATTCCCGCATAGGAGATATACGAAAAGTGAATAAGGAATACCAGGTTCCCCTTTATCTTGATTCTTCGGGACGATCGCACAGCATTGAATCCTTTATTGAAGACATGCGGGGCGAAAAGATTCTTACCTTCCCGACCTTCAGCACTGTTAGCGAACTGGCAGAGCTTCGCTGGGATCATACCGATAACAATGGGCGTCAGGTAAAGGAGGGAATGTATACCTGGTATATAAAAGCAGATGAAATGCTGCATTCTGTAACCGTAAACGATAATTTAGTCTGATATGAAAAAGTATTTAATGAAAAGCCTCTGGCTTATTGTTTTTCTGGCCGGCTGTCTCAGTCTTGGAGCTCAGCAGTACGATTTGGTGATCAAGAATGCTCATCTGATCGATGTAAAAAATGACCTGGATGAAAGCATGGACGTGGCGGTTCTGGATGGAAAAATTGCAGAAGTAGCAAAGCAGATACCTGGTGATAAGGCAGAAAAGGTGGTGGATGCCTCCGGGATGTACGTGGTTCCCGGACTGATTGATATGCATGTACATGTGTTTCACGGAACCAACCAGGACCAGTACATAAGCAACAGCTTTACAAGTTTGCCTCCCGATGGATTCACCTTCCGCAATGGAGTGACCACAGTGGTGGATGCCGGAAGTGCCGGCTGGAGGAATTTCAAGACCTTCAGGGAACAGACCATTGAAAATTCAAAGACCAGGGTTCTGGCCTTTGTGAATATTGTGGGGCCGGGAATGAAAGGCGGAGCCTATGAGCAAAACCTGGCGGATATGGATCCCAAGCTCACCGCTATTGTGGCCAGGCAAAATAAGGATGTGGTTGTGGGCATCAAGCTCGCACACTACAGTGGTCATGACTGGACCCCCCTGGAACGCACCGTAGAAGCAGGTGAACAGGTCAACATGCCTGTGATGATTGATTTTGGAGGTGCTAACCCCGCTTTATCTATAAAAACTCTGCTTTTGGAGAAGCTAAGACCTGGCGATATATATGCCCATTGTTTTGCACATGTGGGAGGAAGGATGCCCGTGGTGGATGAACATGGAAAGGTCAGACCCTGTGTCCACGAGGCCCAGGATCAAGGGGTATTGTTTGAAGTGGGACATGGCGGAGGGAGTTTTGTATATGAACAGGCTCTGCCTGCCCTGGAGCAAGACTTCCTTCCAGATATGATCTCAACGGATCTGCATACCGGAAGCATGAATGCAGGGATGAAGGACATGCTCAATGTGATGTCCAAGTTTCTGAACATGGGTATGCCTCTGAAGGAAGTGATTGCCCGCTCCAGCTGGGCTCCCGCCTACCATCTCAACAGAAAGGAACTTGGACATCTGAGTGTGGGAGCTGTGGCTGATATCGCTGTCCTCAACATGAAGGAAGGAGATTTCGGATTCACAGATGTGAGAGGATGGAAGATGAGCGGTGATAAGAAGCTGGAATGTGAGTTGACCCTCCGCGAAGGTAAAGTGGTATGGGATTTGAATGGTATCTCCATGTCCGAATGGCAGTCAGATAAATAAAATGCACACCAATTAATAAAATCTCGAATTATGAAAAAGAATGAAACAAATTCAAGAAGAAAAGTATTAAAAGGACTGCTGGCCAGTATGGCAGTAGGTCTGGGAGCCACTCAGGTGAAGGCCGCACCCAGGGAAAGAAGTAAGGGAAAAATCGCTGGTAACATCACCATGCAGGATGATATTCCCCTGTTTTCAGGACATACGATCCATGGAAATACGGTATATATTGCAGGAAAAGGAGCCCACTTTGACGGTGACATCAGCGACCACACCGACCACGTACTGAAAGAACTGGAAAAAGAACTTAAGAAGGCCGGCACAACCATGGATAAAGTTTTGAAAGTTAACGTATACCTGGCCGACCTGGCCGATTATCATAAAATGAATAAGGTATTTCGCGGGCGCTTTGGAAAGAATCCACCTGTCAGGACCACGGTAGCTACCTATGGAGGTGTTCCCGGCGATTCATTGGTAGAAATCGATTGTATCGCAGCACTGGACTAAGATGGTAAAAAGAAGACAAGTACTTAAAGGAATGGCCAGCCTGCCATTGGTGGGAGGGCTATTCGGAACGGGACTACTGGCTGCAACGCCGGTAGCTAAACCTACTGTTCGAAGAGACTACTTCAAGGAACTGGGCGTGCGGACCTTTATCAACGCTGCCGGGACCTATACCTTTATGACAGGTTCTCTGATGCACCCCGAGGTCATAGATGCCTATAACTATGCCACCAACCAGTACGTCCTGCTGGATGACCTGCAGGACAAGGTGGGTGAAAGGATTGCTGAGCTACTGCACTGCGAAGCAGCCACCATTACTTCGGGAGCTGCCTCGGCCATTACCCTGGGAACTGCAGGTGTGCTTGCAGGAATGGATCCGGAAAAGGTGGTACAGATTCCCGATCTGACCGGCATGAAAAGCGAGGTGATTATGCAGAAGTCCCACGTAATCGGTTATGCCCACGCCATCAGGAATTGCGGGGTCAAGATCGTGGAAGTGGAAACCCGCAAGGAGCTGGAGAAGGCCATCAGTGAGAAGACGGCCATGATGTGGTTCTTCAACGGGAATAATTTTGTGGGAGAGGTCCAGGATGAGGAATTTGTGGAGATTGCCATGAAGCACAACATTCCCACTTTCAACGATTGTGCAGCGGACGTTCCGCCCGTTGAAAACCTGTGGAAATACAATAAGATGGGTTTCGACATGGTGGCGTTTTCGGGCGGCAAAGGTCTGAGAGGGCCCCAAAGCGGTGGACTTTTGATGGGTAAGAAGAAGTACATCGATGCTGCCAGACTCCATGCACCACCCAGGGGTAATACCGTGGGAAGGGGCATGAAAGTGAACAAGGAAGAGATACTGGGTATGCTGGTGACCATTGAAAGTTACCTGAACCGTGATCACGAGGCTGACTGGGCACTGTGGGAGAAGCAAATCCAGCACATGCACGACGCTGTGGCTTCCATTGACGGTGTCAAGCCCGAGATCCATGTTCCCAAGGTAGCCAACCATGTGCCGTCACTGAATATAAGCTGGGATGAGGAAAAACTGGGAATGACCCCAGGCGAGGTAAGAAAGAAGTTGCAGCAAGGTCATCCCTCCATTGAGACAGTGGGTGGCAGCAAACACGTTGGGATTACCTCCTGGATGATGCAGCCCGGACAGGAAAGGATTGTGGCAAGCCGACTCAGGGAGATCCTGCTGTCAAAGGCTTAGGCCAACTGGCAGAATATGTCTCGTAGAAGATTCATCAAACAATGCAGCATTCTGGGTGCAGGTGCCTTTAGCTCCTCCGCCTGCAATGCTGCTTTTGCTTCTGCCCATCGCCTTCCACCAGGAGAGGAAGAAAAAAGTGACATTGTTATTATCGGAGGAGGAATGGGTGCCTGCGCTGCTGCCCTGGCGGCATGCAGGAATGGATTTTCGGTAATTATGACCGAACCCACCGACTGGATCGGCGGACAGGTGAGTCAGCAGGCAGTCCCACCCGATGAACATCCCTGGATCGAAACACATGGTCGGACTTCCAGCTATGCTTTATATCGCAGGCTGATCAGGGACTACTACAGAAAAAATTATCCTTTGACGGACAAAGCCCGGGAAGCAGAGTTTTTGAATCCCGGCAATGGAGCAGTGAGTCGCATCTGCCACGAGCCGTCTGTTTCGGTGGCGGTTCTTGAATCCATGCTGGCACCGGCCATCCAGAAAGGACAGCTCAAGCTTCTGCTTAACACCGATCCCATTGTAGTGGAAACCGAGGGAGACAGGATCCGTGCAGTGACTTGTCTGGCTGGGGAAGAAAAAAGAAGCATAGTGCTTCACGGATCTTATTTTATTGATGCCAGCGAAGAAGGGGACCTGCTATCCCTTTCCGGAACTGAGTACTTCATCGGTGCTGAATCGCAGCTGCAAACAGGTGAAAGGCATGCCCCGGAAAAGGAAGATCGAAGCAATATCCAGGCCCTCACCCATTGTTTTGTGGTGGATCACCTGGAGGGAGAGGACCATCTTATAGATCAACCAGAGATGTATCCTTTCTGGAAAGAACACATCCCCCCTCTGGAACCAGCCTGGCCCGGCAAACTTCTATCGCTTACCTACTCTCATCCCAGGACCCTGCTTCCCAAGACCCTGAACTTTGTGCCTCCGGGAAAATCGACCAGGGCACCCAGTACGGATCCCCTGAATCTGTGGCTCTACCGCAGGATCATTGACCGGGAAAATTTCCAGGCGGGCTCTTATGCCAGCGATCTGAGCCTGATCAACTGGCCCCAGAACGACTATTTGTTGGGGAATATCACGGATGTAAGCGCGGAAGTAAGGAAAAAGAACCTATACGAGGCCAAGCAACTGAGTCTCTCGCTTTTTTACTGGCTACAGACAGAGGCTCCACGGCCCGATGGAAAGACGGGTTGGAAAGGTTTGCGCTTACGAGGGGATATTACAGGAACACCGGACGGGCTGGCCAAATATCCCTATATCCGGGAATCGCGCAGAATACGGGCCGAATATACCATTCCGGAACAGGACATAAGCCTGCAGGACAGGATGGAGATTACCGGAAAATCACGGGAAGAGGCTCGTGCCAAAAGCTATCACGATTCGGTGGGGATCGGCTACTATGCCCTGGATCTGCATCCCAGTACAGGCGGGGACAACTACATCGACATGGAAAGTGTCCCCTTCGAGATCCCACTGGGTGCCTTGATTCCTGTGCGGATGGAAAACCTGATTCCCGGCTGCAAGAACATCGGGACCACCCACATTAGCAATGGCTCTTACAGGCTGCATCCGGTGGAGTGGACCATAGGGGAAGCAGCAGGTTCCCTTTGTTCCTATGCCCTGAAGAAAAAGGTCGAACCCAGGCAGGTAAGGAATTCAAAGGACCTGCTTTCCGATTTTCAAAAACTACTGGTGGATCAGGGCTTTGAACTGAAATGGCCTGAATAGAAGAATTACCAACCCAAAAAATCTTAGCATGAAAACCCTTACGACCCTTATCCTCATTCTAAGCCTGATTTTTGCAGGCTGCAAAGCTGAAGAAGAAGAAGGATCCAGATACAAGGTGAAATTCTTAGAGCAAAGACCGGAAATTAATGCAGACTGGGACAAGGCTCCGTGGACCGGAATTAAATCGCTTGAACTAACACATTATATGGGCGAGAAGCCAGACCATTTTCCCCTGGTGGAAGCGAAGATTGCCTACGATAACCTGGCCATATACGTCATATTCAGAGTTAAGGATAATTACGTAAAAGCTGTGGCCACCCAGCACCAGGATCCGGTCTACAAGGACAGCTGCGTAGAATTCTTTTTCTCTCCCAAAGAAGACAGCAAGGAGGGTTACTTCAACCTGGAAATGAATTGCGGGGGAACCATGCTCTTCCATCATCAGACCGCTCCCCGCACAAATCAGCTACATATAGCCGAAGGAGATATTGAGCAGGTGGAGGTGGCACACAGCCTTCCAAAGACGGTAGATCCCGAAATCCAGGAGGAGACCACCTGGTATGTGGAATACAGGATCCCATTTTCCGTACTGGCTAATTACAGGGATTTCCCCGCTCCGGAAAGCGGAAGCGTATGGCGGGCCAACTTATATAAGTGTGCGGACGATACCTCCCACCCACACTGGCTCACCTGGGCTCCCATAGATTTGCCCAGTCCAAACTTCCACCAACCGGATTTCTTTGGTTTTCTGGAGTTTTAAAATCAGGGCACTCTGTTCTTCCCGAGACTATTCGCTTCCGCCGGTAAAATCCTTACGAATGGCTTTTTCGAATACTTCCCAGTGAGCTTCGGTCATTCTACCCGGGGTAAAGAGGCATATTCCGGCAGCCCCGTTTTCCATGGATTCGCGGATAGCATCTTCCAGTTCTTCGGGAAGTAATCCGTGATTTTCCGGATCGGCCTGTTCAGTTTTGGTCTCCGGGTTGGGACAAATAAACAATCCACTGTACAAGGGCTTTTTATTTCCTAAGGCAGTCACTCCCTCCAGGGTAACTTCCCCCACCCATTCGGTATCTTCCAGGTAAAAATCGTTGTAGTTCATGGGATAGAAAGCATCCAGGTCCCACTTATCCCATTCCTGGCGGACTATCTTCTTGGCCACCGAATTGGGACCGGGGAATACGGCTGCCGTAAGCAACTTGTTGCTGCTTCGAACCCGCTTGCCTAGCCGTTCTACTATACTCGTAATCAAATCGTAACGGTATTGTTTCCACTCTTCCACCTGGGATGGGTCCTCCACCGACCTGATATCGATCCCGGTTTCCGCCTTAAATCCCTCCACGCAGTGGTCGCAGTAACAGTAATCGTACTGGGGATATTCCCGGTCCATAACCAGTCCGTACTTATCCCAGAGTCCGCGTGCCAGTATCACATCAGGAAATCGAATATAATCCAGATGGATCCCATCCACTTCCTCCAGGTCGGCAATCTGACCGTAGAGATCTTCCAGGAAAAGATAAACTTCCTCCCGGTTGGGACAGAGAAATTTATAATAAGCAGCATAGGCAGGCTTGTCCCAGGCCGATTCACCCAGTCCGTTCCAGGCATAGAGGTCGGCAGGAAGCTTCGGATTCTCTCCCTGTATCATGGTGGGTATCCAGGTTTGAAATTCCAATCCCAATTCGTGGGCAATCCCCCCTACTCTCTTGTAGGTTTGAGGATCGTGACCCCCGTTGTACAAGAGTCCGACGATTCCTTTGTCTTTGAGATCGCTGAACTGGGTCCGGATCTCTTCATCAGTGGCTTTACCCGGTCCACCCAGCCAGGCATAGGCAGGGACCAGTATTTCAGAGGATTCTTGATTGGCTGTATCGTCTGACTGCTTCTTCTTGCCCGAAGGTGAAGAGCAGGCAGTCAGTGCAATAAGGATAATGAGACTGAGGTATCTGATCATGATTATAAGTTTGGGTCCGCCAGTGGCGGAGCAGTTTGCTAATATCTACTTATTGGTCTTGTTCCGAGGATCCGGTCTGATTGACAGACATGGATGGAGGAGGCGTACCCACACCCCAGTCCATATTGGGTTCCGCACCCATGGTAAATATAAGAGTTCCTCCCTGCATCAGTTTCTCACGTGGAATCCAGCAACGCTCGATGGGAGAGCCATTCAGATCCAGGGCTTGAATGTAAGAGTTCTGTGGAGCCTGGTTTTCGGTCCTGAGCTCCAGTATTTTATCGGGATCCCCCGAAAGTTGCAGGCTTACCTTTTCAAAAAGGGGGCTTCCAAACTGGAAGGTGGGTTCCGCATGAGTGTGCCCCTGGACATCGAACAATCCCAGGGAAGCCATTACATACCAGGCACCCAGCTGTCCCTGGTCCTCATCCTGACCATAACCATAGCCATGCAAGCCTTCGGTTCCATAGAACTCCTGGCAAATGGCTCGGGTCCATTTCTGAGTCAACCAGGGCTTGCCGGTATAGTTAAATAACCAGGCATTGTGGAGGCAGGGTTGGTTTCCGTGGTTATATAGCTTCTCTACCCCCGAAAAACTATGGATCTCCTCTCCTCCTCCAAAGAGGCTCTTCTGCGCATCTTCGAACATTTGCTCCAACCTCTCATTGAATAGTTCCTCACCCACAGCTTTCCGTAATCCGGCCACATCGTGGGGCACATACCAGGTATACTGATAGGCATTCCCTTCCTGGAAGCCCCGCCAGCCTTCCAGGGGATCAAAATTCTCTACGAAGGTCCCGTTGGGATACCTGGGTCTGATGAAGCGGGTTTCCGGATCAAAAATATGTTTCCAGTTTCCGGCCTGCTGCATGAGCTTTTGATAATCCTCCTCATGCCCCAGTCCTTTAGCCATCTGGGCCACCGCGTAGGAAGAAAAACAATATTCCAGGGTGTGAGATCCTCCAAAATTAAACACCCATCCATTGGACAGGGTGGTATCCCAGGAAGGGACATAGCCCAGCCGGTTAAACCAATGCATGTCGTACTTTCCGTTCCCCAGATTTCGCCCACTTGCTTCCGTTTCATTTTTAAGTGCAGCTTCATAGCCTTTTTCCAGGTCAAATCCCCTGATCCCGCAATTGTAGGCCGAAGCCATCAGCAAGCCCTGGAAATTGGTCTGTACCCCGTTGGTAAACACTCCTGCCGCCACCCCGTCGTGGAGCCAGCCGGTCTCTCCGTAAAAATCGATGTTTGTCTGCACATAGTCCACAAGGTAATCGGGGTAAACCAGGGCCCATAGCTGACCCAGATTCCAGAATCCTCCCCAGATACCATCGGTGTTGTAATGCTTATAGCTGGGCTTACCGCTCTCATCCAAAGGGATTTGTGCGATGCCCCCATCGTTCCTTACATACTGACCGTTCACATCACTGGCCAGTCCGCGTCCCAGCAGTGCATGGTAAAGACCTGTATAAAATTTCTTTATATCCTCGCTTCTGCCACCTTCTACCTGAATTCGTCCCAGCAAAGCGTTCCATTTTTGGGTAGCCTGCCTGTGCACCAGGTCAAAGTCCAGTCCCTCGGATTCCGATTCCAGGTTCAAACGGGCATTCTGTATACTGGTGTAGGAAAGCCCCACCTGCATTTCAACCACTTCCCCGGCTGTGGTGGAAAACTTGAGATATAGACCATTTCCAATACCACATGTAAAGGTGGATTCGGCATACTGTATGGAATCGAAAAAGATGCCCACCTCCTCCGGTATTTTGCTAAGTTGAGCCACGAAGTACATCTTCACCCGGTTCCCCGGATCGCAGAATTTGGCATATTCGGGATAGGTTTCCACATATCCCTCCACCACGTTCTCGTCCACCAGCCTGGCATAGGCCTCGGTTACATCGCTGCTCTCGCCCTGCTTGTGACCAATATCAAATAGTATGCCCGATTTCCCCGACTCAGGAAAAGTATAACGGTGATAGCCAACTCGCTCAGTGGCAGTCAGCTCAGCCTTAACTCCGTAATCCTTCAACAGGACAGAATAATAGCCAGCTTCAGAATGTTCATCTGCTTTATCGAAGCGTGAGCGATAACCCTCATCGGGATTTTCCACGGTTCCGGGAACAGTCTGAAGATCCCCGGTAAATGGCATCACCACCACGCCCCCGATCTGGAATTCGTGAAAATGCCCAAAACCCTCGATGGATCCATGACGATCGTCGTATCCGCCGGGCAGCCAGCTACCCAGGGCCTCGTAGGCATTGGTGTGGGGAGCCAGTTTGGCCATACCAAAGGGCAAGGCAGCCGGAGTATAAAAGAACCAGCGCCCGTGCACAGATCCGATCTGGGGATCCACGTACTGCACTGCATCAAACTCCTGCCTGTCAGGTTTGGGCTGACAGGATATGATCAGTGTTAGCAATAATAGCAGAAAGCTTATCCTCATAACTGAAAATTTTAGATTAGCGACGATACTTCCTCACCTTCTCCATGATCCGGTTCACTTCATCCACCGTTCTGGTAGATTTCACCCAGTAGAATACACCACCGGGAAGGCTGTTCTTGTTTAAATGCTGTTCGAAAACCTCATCCTGCACCGATACCACCAGGGGTACATCACCCACCTGTTTTTTAATATCCGACAGCACCTCAAAGGCAGGTGGATTGTCCTTCTCATCGAGCATCAATATGGCCTTGAGCCCTTTGAGCCGGGATACGGCTTTTAATAGGTGGCGTCCATTGCTGTGAATATGCAGGACTCCCCCGTCAAAATGGTCAAAGATGCGCTGCACGTTCTTTTCTCCCCATTCCTCATAGTCCTCCACCGAGGTCATATGAAAGGGATCCACACTCTCGGAAACAACCCTTCCGGGAACCCACTGTACCATGTTGCTGAAGGTCCCCCCATTCCAGGATGGAGTGTGTTTGAAAAACGCTTCCTGCACCCTCACATTCAAATCGAAAGCATAATCGATGATCTCCCTGACCTTATCGGGGACCTCGAACATGCTTAGATAGGTTTTGGTGGCACCCACCAGTTCGAAGACAAAATTCAGAGAATCGATGAGGATGAAATGGCTGATGCCAAAACGATTCTCGGATACTCCGGAAAAAATTTCCATTTGCTTCAGGTACAGCTGGAACCAGGGGTGACTTTCCTCAAAAGGCAGGGAGTTAAATTGCGTCAGATCATCCATCATGGGTTTTACCATGGATGAGATCCATCCCGTTCCGGGATCCTGCAGGAACTGGATCTCTCCATCGATCAATGCACCGTAAAGTCCCTGGTCAAATTCACTGAGGTAGGCCGTAGGAAGCTGATCGTCCTCGCAGAGACTCTTCTCTTTCAACAGGCTGTCCCAAAAACTGGCCCTTACATCGGGATCGGGGTAACTTGTATAGCCTTCGGGGTGCCCGGCACGGAACTTTTCCATGGTCAAAGTGGGGATCTGAAAATCCGCAAAAATCCTGTCGCCCGCCTTTCTGTCGTATAGCTCAGTTAGCCTTTCGATGACATCCGTGGCACCTTTTTTATATCCGATACTTTCCATGCTGACTAAGGATGTGAAAATTGGTGGGTGGTCTCAACCATGGCCCGGATATTTTCTGAGGGAGTATCCGGGGGAATGGCACATCCGGCATTAATCATTAACCTGGGAGAGCCCTTGTAAATCTCAAGGAGTTCCAGGGTCTT
>Ga0180435_10005067_pt1 | contig 12877 bp, 14 predicted proteins | sample SS_ome_3_FD_132467 | JGI IMG/M metagenome (GOLD analysis project Ga0180435, IMG submission 132467) | Hypersaline lake sediment archaeal communities from the Salton Sea, California, USA - SS_3_S_1 metaG | ecosystem: Environmental > Aquatic > Non-marine Saline and Alkaline > Hypersaline >... | reverse complement strand
CGGTTTTCCTAATATCTGCTCATCAATAACCACTGCTGTATCTGAACCTAGAACCGGTAATGTCTTATTCGAGGTCTCCCAACCGGCACGTGCCTTTTCCAGTGCCATGCGTTCAACATAGGTGGCCGGGGACTCATCCATTAAGGGAGATTCATCAATGTCGACAGGACTGACAGTAAAAGAGACCCCGATCTGCTGCAGAAGTTCTTGCCTGCGGGGTGATGCAGAGGCCAGAACCAGTTGAGGAGCAGATCGGAATGCCATATTCAGGCCCTGTGATAGGGGTGATTACGGAGGATACTCCAGGCACGGTAGACTTGCTCGGCAATGACAATACGCACCAGGGGATGAGGAAAGGTCAGGGGTGAGAGAGACCAACTCTGATCAGCCTTTTGCCTGCACTGTTCAGAGAGCCCTTCAGGTCCACCCACAAGCAAACTGACATCACGACCATCCTGCATCCACTGACCGAGTTGTTCAGAGAGCTGTTCCGTGGACCAGGCGCGACCTTTGACGTCCAGGGTAACAATCCGGTTCCCTTTTGGAACCGCCTGAAGCAGTTGCTCCCCTTCCTGCTCGATAATGCGTTGCGTATTGGCAGATTTGCCTCGTTTGCCAGCTGGTATTTCCTTTAGCTGTAGCTGACAGTCCTGTGTCAGCCGATGTGCATATTCCTCATAGCCACGGTTTACCCAGTCGGGCATGCGGTTACCGATAGCGAGCAGGTGAATACGCATAGGCGTAGGATTATTCGCTCTTGCTGGCCGATGTCCCCTGATCGTCCTGCCAGAGTTTCTCGAGATTATAAAAATCGCGGACCTCGGGCAGCATGACATGCACCACAATGTCATTCAGATCGACCAGCACCCAGTCCCTACTGTCCTGTCCCTCTACTCCCAGCGGCTGAACACCCGCCGCCTTGGCCTTGACGATCACATTATCTGCAAGCGACTTAATATGACGATCGGAATTACCACTGGCAATGACCATCACATCGGTAATCGAGGTCCTGCCACGCACATCAATGATTTTGATGTCTACGGCCTTTACGTCTTCAAGGGCATCTATGACCAGCTCGGTCAGTTCTTCGAGATTCATTCAGTTCTCTTCTGTTTCCGGGGCCAGATAAAGCCCCTCTTCTTTAATATAGTCGCAGACTGGGTCGGGCAGTAGTCCGCGTATGTCCTGTTGATCACGAATCATTGCCCGGATTCGCGTGGAAGAGATATCCACCTCTTCCTGGCTGATCATTGCCACATGCCCACCCGGACTATCTGCCAGCAGCTCAGGCTTAATCTGCCTGGGTGCCAGCCATACTTCCAGGTCCAGTTCCGGGCTTACCACATAGTCCGGCCGCTGCGTCACCAGTATATGGGCATGATCCGTCAGCATCTGCCACCGATCCCAGCCCGTCAGGCCCAGAAAGGCATCAGAACCCATAATCAGTACCAGCGGTACATCCTGACCTACGCCTTGCCGGAGTTCCTGCAGTGAATCCACCATGTAAGAGGGTCCACTGCGTTCCAGCTCACAGGTCTCCAGAGTAAAGCCCTCGACACCTTCGATTGCAATTCTGACCATATCCAGGCGCTGCCTGGCACTGGCCTGGGGCTGGGCCCTGTGCGGGGGAACCGAGGAAGGCATGAAGCGTATTTCGTCGAACGGCAGCCTGTCGATCAGCTCCCTGGCCGGGCGGATATGGCCATAATGGATCGGATCGAAGGTCCCTCCCAGGATACCGATCATGCCTGGTTCTGCTTACTGTCGAATATGACCATCACCCAGCACGATAAATTTCTGCGTAGTCAGGCCTTCCAGTCCCACGGGACCACGCGCATGCAACTTATCGGTACTAATACCGATCTCCGCACCCAGGCCATATTCAAAACCATCGGCAAACCGCGTGGAGGCGTTCACCATCACCGAACTGGAATCCACCTCGCGCAGGAATCTGCGTGACCGCGTGTAGTCCTCAGTAATGATGCTGTCGGTATGGTGCGAGCCATGCGTATTGATGTGATCAATGGCCTCATCCATATCGGCAACCACCTTGATGGAAAGAACAGGAGCAAGATACTCGGTATCCCAGTCCTCGTCAGTGGCCTCATTAATCGTAGGCAGGATGGCCTGTGTTACCGAACATCCACGTAGTTCAACGCCATGTTCATCGTAACGCGCCTTGAGCGCAGGCAGCACCTCATCAGCCACCCCCTGGTGCACCAGCAGTGTCTCCATGGTGTTACAGGTGCCGTAACGCTGGGTCTTTGCATTCTCTGCAACGGAAACGGCCTTGCCAATATCCGCCCGATCATCAATATAAACATGGCAGATACCATCCAGATGTTTGATCACAGGAATCAGTGACTCCTTGCTGACACGCTCTATCAGGCCCTTACCGCCACGAGGAATGATGACATCGACAAACTCCTGCATGCGCAGCAATTCACCAACCGCAGCTCGATCAGTGGTTTCGATGACCTGCACGGCCTCTGCCGGCAGGCCTGCCTCTTCAAGCCCCTCCTGCACACAGCTCGCAATGGCGCGATTGGAATGAATGGCCTCAGAGCCACCACGCAGAATCGTGGCATTACCTGATTTCAGGCATAGCCCTGCAGCATCGGCTGTCACATTGGGGCGGGACTCATAAATGATACCGATGACGCCCAGGGGAACACGCATCTTGCCCACCTGGATGCCACTGGGACGATAGCTCATGTCGGTGATTTCACCTACAGGATCAGGCAGGGCTGCAATCTGTCGCAGGCCTTCGGCCATACCAGCGATACGCTCATCATTCAGGGCAAGGCGATCCAGCAGGGCATCATCCAGCCCGTTAGCACGCCCTGCCTCCAGATCCTTCTCATTTTCAGTCCTGAGCATGCCTGAACTGGCTTCAAGCTTATCCGCTATGACCAGCAGGGCACGGTTTTTACTACCGGGATCCGCAGCAGCCAGTACGCGGCTGGCCGCACGGGCCTGCTGCCCGACTTCGTTCATATAGGCTGCGATATTTAGTGTTGGCTCTGACATGGAAGCACTCATTGACCTGTAAATCCTCGGTTAAGTGGTTGCCGTACGTACAAACAGGCAATCCCCGCACGCGCAAATAATCAATTGTAACAATTCGTCCCAGACACTGCCTTCTCCCACTCCTTTTACGGAGCGGTCAATTTCGGCGCACCGGCGCAGCAGGTCCTGTAGCTGGGTGCTATTCAGGCGTGACAGGGCCTGTCGTACCAGGGGCTTTCTCTGGTTCCAGACCCGTGCAGACGCCATGACCTGTTCAACGGCCTCTCCACGCTGCACCCTGCGCCCCATGTCATAGAGTCCGCGAATCTCCCTGGCAAGTCCCCAGAGAATGAGTATTGGCTCCACTCCCTCAGCGCGCAGTCCTTCCAGAAGGCGCAGACAACGACGCTTTTCACCTGCGAGCACGGCATCAACGAGATCAAAAACACTATAACGCGACTGGTCTGCAACACTGGACAGAACTGCCTCCATATCCAGTTCTGTCTCGCCATGTAGCAACAGTAGTTTATCCAGCTCCTGGGCGGCAGCAAGCAGGTTGCCTTCAACCCTCTCGGCAATAAAATCCGTCGCTTCCCGGTTCAGTCTCAGGCCCATTTTCTGCGCGCGGGATGAGACCCATTGCTGAGTCTGCTTGAGATCCAGAGGCCAAATCTGCACAACAACACCAGCAGCATCCAGGGCCTTGTACCAGCTGGACTTATCGGCGCCTTTTTCAAGCTTGCCTGTTTGAATGAGCAGGATCGTATCCTCAGGGGGACGCTCAGCATAGTCGCGGAGTGCCTGCGATCCTTCACGCCCGGGCTTTCCGGAGGGCATGCGCAAATCCAGTATCCGGCGCTGCGCAAACAGTGACATGCTATTGGAGGATTCAACCAGGGACTGCCAGTTAAAATCCTTATCTGCAGTGAAGACCTCACGCTCGTCATAGCCCTCCTGCCTGGCACGGGCACGAATAGCATCGGCCGCCTCCATCATCTGCTGCGGCTCATCCCCACTGAGCAGGTAAATAGAGGCCAGCTGAGAATCCATCTGTTGATAAAACTGTTGGAGACCAAGGCGCATAAGATAGTTACTGGCGAACGAGAGCACCCAAGCGCTGGATAATCAGCTGTGACAGTTCGTTATCCATATCCTCGCGCAGCTGCTTTTCTTCTTCCGCCTTACCAAGGACATCGTCAGGATCATAGTTAAAGTCGCGGAAGACCTGGACTGAAGTTGAAGGCATTTCAAAACCCTCGCCACGTAATACCGCATTAACACTACTGATCAGGCGATATTCCTGGACGCGGCCATCGGTTCCGACAACGAGGATTTCTCTTTCCTGGCGATACTGGCTCAGACTCAGCCTGGCGGTCTTATCAGTCGCTTCCTGGACAATCTCTACACCATTGGCCTCGAGAATACGTTCAAGTTGCCTGCGCAGGGCATGATTCCGGTCCAGCCCGCTAATCTGCATCTTTGTCAGCTCAGGAGGCAGATCGATCTTGCCACGCAACTGAAACCCGCAGGATGAGAGCAATACTGCCACCAGCAGGGCAGCCAGAATACAAAATCTAGTTTGCGACCACATTGACCAGTTTTCCAGGAACTACAATGATCTTGCGGATAGTCTTGTCTTCGATGAAGCGCAGGACGTTCTCATTACCCAGAGCAATTTCTTCGATGGCATCCTTATGGGCATCACTAGGCACCATGATCTTGCCGCGCAATTTGCCGTTTACCTGCACCACCAGCTCCAGGGTGTCCTGACTCAGGGCATCTGGATCTACCTCTGGCCAGACACAATCAATCACGGCCTGGTCATGACCCAGCGCATGCCAGAGGGCATGGGCAATATGCGGAACAATCGGTGACAGCATGAGCACGATAGACTCCAGCACTTCCTGACACAGGGCGCCGGCATTTTCCGTGTTAGCCGTGAACTTTGACAGGTCGTTAAGGAGCTCCATGTTCGCTGCAATCGCCGTATTGAAGGTATAACGACGCCCGACATCGTCACCTACTTTCTGCAGGGTCTGGTGCAACTTGCGACGCAGGTCCTGTTCTTCATCGGTCATCGAACCCTGGTCCAGTTGCGCAGCCTGACCATTTTGCAGATGCTGTTGCACCTGGCTCCAGAGTCTTTTCAGGAAACGGTGCGCACCTTCCACACCTGAGTCAGACCATTCCAGGGACTGTTCCGGTGGGGCAGCAAACATAGTAAAAAGACGTACAGTATCGGCACCATACTCCTCGATCAGTTCCTGCGGATCCACCGTATTACCCTTGGACTTCGACATCTTGACCCCGTCCTTGAGCACCATGCCCTGGGTCAGCAAACGACTGAAAGGCTCGTCGCCAGAGACCAGGCCCAGATCACGCATCAGCTTGAAGAAGAAACGGGCATAAAGCAGGTGCAGAATTGCGTGTTCGATACCACCTATATACTGATCTACAGGCAACCAGTGGTCGGCACGTTCGTCGAGCATCGCCTGGTCATTATCGCGACAGGCAAAGCGTGTGAAATACCATGAGGATTCAAAGAAGGTATCGAAGGTATCTGTCTCATGCTCGGCCTTACCGCCACATTTCGGGCAGGTGGTTTCGTAGAACTCAGGCATCTTCTTGATGGGCGAGCCGACCCCGTCAAATTCAACATCTTCTGGCAATACCACTGGTAGCTGATCTTCAGGCACCGGGACAGGGCCACAATCAGGACAGTTGATAATGGGTATAGGACAACCCCAGTAACGCTGGCGGGAGACCCCCCAGTCACGCAGACGGAAGTTCACCTTGCGCTGCCCCAGATCGCGCTCCTCGAGCCAGCTCGCAATGGCATCGAATGCCTGTGCTGAACTCAGGCCGGAAAACTCACCCGAATTAACCAGCACCCCCTTGTCGACAAAGGCGCACTCTTCCAGGTTAATCTCGTAGGCACCATCTTCTGGCTGTATGACCTGAATAACAGGCAGCTCATTGGCGCGGGCAAACTCCCAGTCGCGCTGATCGTGGGCGGGCACGGCCATTACCGCTCCGGAGCCATAATCCATTAGTACAAAATTAGCGACCCAGACAGGCACCTTGTTACCAGTGACCGGGTGTACAGCCATAACACCGGTAAACATGCCCTTCTTTTCCATGGTGGCCATTTCAGCCTCGGCCACCTGGTTACTGCGACATTCCTCAATAAAGGCATGCAGCTCAGGATTCGATTCTGCCGCCTGTTTCGCCAGTGGATGCTCGGCAGCAACACCCACATAAGTCACACCCATCAAGGTATCGGGACGTGTTGTGTAAACCAGCAGAGAATCATCTGAACCATCGATGGCAAATTCCAGCTCAACACCCTCTGAGCGGCCAATCCAGTTACGCTGCATGGTGCGTACCTGCTCTGGCCAGCCTTCCAGGCCATCGAGGTCTTTTAACAGCTCATCAGCATAATCGGTAATCTTTAGGAACCACTGGGGAATTTCGCGACGCTCTACCAGCTCTCCTGAGCGCCAGCCACGGCCGTCAATGACCTGCTCATTCGCGAGAACCGTCTGATCGACCGGATCCCAGTTAACCATCGCCGTCTTGTTATAGACTAGGCCCTTTTCAAACAGCTTTGTGAAGAACCACTGCTCCCAGCGATAGTACTCTGGGCGACAGGTAGCGATTTCCCGACTCCAGTCATAGCCAAACCCCAGACGCTGGAGCTGGCCACGCATATAGTCAATATTTTCGTAGGTCCACTTAGCCGGGGCCACCTTGTTCTTGATTGCTGCATTTTCAGCCGGCAGCCCAAAGGCATCCCAACCCATAGGTTGCAGGACATTCTTACCCAGCATGCGCTGGTAACGACTAATGACATCGCCAATCGTGTAGTTACGCACATGCCCCATGTGCAGACGGCCACTGGGATACGGGAACATAGACAGGCAATAAAAAGCCTCCTTTTCCGGGTCTTCCTGCGCCTGAAATGTCTGGTTGTCATCCCAGTACTGCTGGGCCTGTTCTTCTATAGCCCGCGGGTCATATTGATCATGCATGAGGTCTTCAGAAAATGGCGATAAAAAAGGGGGTCAAGGATACCAGCCATCAGGGCAGGCCCACAACAAAACAACGGCTGAAACCATCTATATCAGTGTTCGAAAGAGACCGGGGCTACCTTGAGTACTTCGCTTATGGTGGTTAGCCCCCTGGCGACCTTCTGGGCACCGTCAATACGCAGGGGTAACATGCCCTGCTTGAAGGCCTGCCGGCGTAGCGTACCCAGATCAGCATCTCCTGTAATCAGGGCCTTGTAGTCATCGGTAATGGGCAGCATTTCATAAATCCCCATGCGGCCGCGAAACCCGGTCTGCCGACATTCCAGACAGCCTACTGGTTCATATAGCTGCGCAGGCGCCGCCATTTTCCAGGGCGATACCATGGAGGTCCACAGGGTCTCATCAGTCTCCTGCGGCTGTTTGCAGTGTGGGCAAAGCGTTCGTACCAGGCGTTGGCCAAGAACACCCAGCAGGGTAGCCTTTATCAGATAAGGTGGGACATCAATCTCCATCAGTCGGGTGATTGCCGAAGCGGCGTCGTTGGTGTGCAGGGTAGAAAAGACCAGATGCCCGGTAAGGGCTGCCTGTATAGCCATCTCAGCTGTTTCCAGATCTCGAATCTCACCAATCATGATGATATCCGGATCCTGACGCAGGAGCGTACGTATACCAGAGGCGAAATCGAGTCCAATATTATGCTGAACCTGCATCTGGTTGAAGCTTGGCTCGATCAGCTCTATGGGGTCCTCTACGGTGCAGAGGTTGACCTCAGGCCTGGCTAGTTCGTTCAGAGTTGTATAGAGCGTTGTGGTCTTTCCTGAACCGGTAGGCCCCGTAACTAGAATGATTCCGTTTGGCTGGTGAATCATGGGCTTCCAGTGCGCCAGCGTCTGTTCACTGAAACCAAGTTCACTATAGTCCTTAACCAGTACATCAGGATCAAAGATACGCATTACCAGTTTTTCACCAAAGGCAGTGGGCATCGTCGACAATCGAAGCTCTACTTCCTTACCATCCGGTGTGCGGGTCTTGAGTCTTCCATCCTGTGGACGCCGTTTTTCAGCGACATCCATACGCCCGAGGATCTTGATACGACTGGTAACCGCGGCCATGACCGAGGTGGGAATCTGGTAAACCGTGTGCATGACACCGTCGATACGGAATCGAACATTTCCCTGTTTACGCCTGGGTTCCAGATGAATATCACTGGCACGCTGCTCATAGGCATACTGCAATAGCCAGTCCACAATATTCACGACATGCTGATCATTGGCATCCAGCTTGCCACTACGGCTCATCTCCATCATCTGTTCCAGATTCTGGACACCAGACATATGGCTATCACGATGCTCTTCAGCACCACTTACTGAGCGAGACAGGGAATAAAATTCGAGTAGGTATCGCTCAAGATCTTCAGGATTGATGATGACAACCCGGATGGTTTTAGCAAGTATCCTTTCTAACTCACCCTGCCATTCCCGGATCCATGGCTGCGCTGTTCCGATCGTGACATCATCTGCGCCAACTTCGACCGCCATGATTCCAAAACGAGAGGCATAGGCATAACTCATCACTGAGGTGACGGCTGCCACATCAACTTTCAGCGGATCAATTCTGTAGAGAGGCAAACCTGATTGATCAGCCAGCCACTGTGTCAGCAATTCAAGATCGAGCTTTCTCCCTTCGCTTCTGGGATCATCCCAGTTTCGGTCCGCAACTATCTGCAAAGGATTCTTTTTTTTACGTTCAGAGGGGCGAATGACCGAGGTAAGCATACGCGCCTTATCCGCCTCAACCATACCGTCACGAACAAGGTCTTTCAGGACCTGATCCAGCATCCGTTCTTTGTCTGTCATACTAATTTCTGAATCCAGACTATGACTCATCGTGTAATCCTGAATCCTTTTCTATGCACGGTAAGTTCAGGGCCATCAAGGCATTTAAGTTCTTCGACGATAGCAAGTTCAGGACCATGCTGGAGCCAGTCGTGTAGTTGCCTGATCCTGTTTTCAGGGCCTGTTGCATATACCTCAACTCGACCATCAGGAAGGTTTCTCACCCATCCATCCAGACCCAGCAACACGGCCTGATCCCTGGTACTGGCCCGGAAGAAAACCCCCTGGACTCTTCCTCTTACATAACAATGCAGAATATCCATTCTTCAATGAAAAAGGGCCCCGAAGGACCCTTAAAAGAACTACTCAAGTAGCCAAGCTGATTACTGAGCCAGATAGTTGCTATCAGACTCTTCAGCGGCACCTACAGCCCATGCACCACGATTCTTGGCATGAGATACGGCCTTTGCTACTTCGTCATCGCTGTTGGTGCGAGAGATACCGAACTCCTGACCAGGGAAAATCAGGTCAGGATCCTGAATCTGGTCAGCATTTGCCTTGTAAATCAGGGGCCAGTGGTATGGGTTGCCATAAATGGTGTCTTTGGCAGAAATATTCCACAGGTTGTCACCCTTGGCGACGGTGTACATGATACGGCTTGCAGCCAGGCTGGCTTCAAATTCCATGATGGCATCGTAAGCTGCACGGCCCTTAGCCTGCAGGTACAGATCCTTGGCGTTTGCCAGCATTGCCGCCTGCTCATCGGTCAGACCACCCATGCCCTCGTATTTATCGAGTTTGAACTTGGCCTGCTGGAGATAATACTGATCGATAGCGGTTTCAAGCTGTGCGGTTGCTGCATTTGCCTTGCTGGTGGCTGTGGCATAGTCATCAGATGCGTAAGCAGCTTCTGCTTCCTTGATCATTTTGCCAGTATCGCGCCACTCATAACCCAGGGCACTGGCTTCTGCCTGAAGTTCTTTAGCCTTGGCAATAGCTGCTGCAGCTTCAGACTTAGCATCGCTTGGTTCTTCAGTTGGGGTAGAAGCACAGCCCACCATGATGCCAAGCACCATCAGGACAGCAAAAATTCGGAAGATACGGAAGTTCATAAAAGCAGACTCCTGAGCAAGATTATTAATGTAGTTTGGTAGCCTGAAGCTACACTTCACCCCCTTAAGTGTCAAGGGAGAGCTCACCTAAATTATAGAAGAAATGTGTTACATGTGAACTATTGAGCAGAAAGGGCCTGTTTCCTTGCCAGAATGGCCTTTTCTTTGGCCTTGTCGGCGAGCTCACGTGCCTTTCCATAATCTGATAATTTCAGCGCAGACTCGGCCTGGGTCAATAGCCCACTAGCCTCAGAATATAGCGTCGAGGCCTTGTCCTTTGCTCCAACCTCTGCCGCAGTCTGAAGTGCCTGACGGGCATCACTCATTTCCTGGACAGGAATACCCGCACAACCAGTTAATAAGAGGCCAAGAAGAAAGGAAGCTAAAAGAAGTTTTATTTTATTTTGTTGCTTTAATATTGGCACAACTGGACTCAATAACAGCCATCTGTTACACATGCAGCGAAATTATCACCCACACTATATAGCGTCAAGTAATACGGAAGCCACCCATGAGCCAAGTCGTCATCTACCACAACCCCCGTTGCAGCAAATCTCGACAAACCCTGGAAATGATTCGAGAACAGGGTCAGGAGCCTGAAATCATTGAATACCTGAAAACGCCGCCCAGCGTTGAGGCCCTGAAGGAAATTCTGAACACACTGGGTCTTGAACCGCGCGAACTGATGCGCAAGAAAGAAGTCGAATACAAGGAACTTGGTCTTAAGGATGAATCACTTGATCGAGACACGCTCATTCAGGCCATGCACGACAACCCAAAACTGATTGAACGCCCTATCGTTATTAACGGGGGAAAAGCGGCCCTGGGACGCCCACCTGAAAATGTGCTGGATATACTCTAAGCCATGAAACCTGTACTAATTCTTTACTACAGCCGTCATGGGGCGACACGCACCATGGCAGAGAAAATCGCACGTGGTGTTGAAGAGATTACCGGTGCAGAAGCCATGATCAGGACGGTGCCAGAAACCTCAAGTGTCTGCGAAGCCACGGAACCCGAAATCCCTGAAGAAGGCGCCCCTTATGCCACACTTGATGACCTGAGGAACTGCTCGGGCCTGATCCTTGGTAGCCCTACACGATTTGGCAATATGGCCGCCCCATTGAAACACTTTCTGGAACAGACGACAGAACTCTGGTTTGAATCTGCCCTTGCTGGCAAACCGGCCGCAGTCTTTACATCCAGCGCCTCCATGCATGGCGGGCAGGAATCAACTCTGCTCAGCATGATGCTACCCCTGATGCACCAGGGGATGCTCATTTCTGGACTACCTTATTCCGAGGCTGACCTGACACGCACGGAATCGGGTGGCACCCCCTACGGCCCCACGCATGTGGCTGGCACCAACGGCGAAAAGCACTTCACAGATGAAGAAATTGCCCTGTGTAAGGCCATCGGTCGTCGTATTGCCACACTTGCACTAAAACTGAGTGCCTGAGAGTCATTTCATGAACCGTAGAATTCTTGCTTACTGGTCTGCAATCATCGGGCTGTTTGGTCTTATCTTCCTGATCATGGGCTGGGTAGTGCTGCTGGCGCCAGACAGTGAAACACCTCGCGGGCTGATACTTATCCTGCAACTGCCACTCCTTTTATTACCGATGCGCGGTATGCTGCATGGCAGGCCTTACACCCATGCCTGGGCCACCTTCGTTGCCCTGCTCTATTTCATTATTGGCGTAGACAATGCAGCCACGACAGGCAGAGAAATCTATGGTGGCCTGCAGGTTCTGCTGAGCACCATGATGTTCATGGGCAGCATGATTTATACCCGTGATGAAAGCAGGCGATTAAAGGCCCTATCTGCTTCAGAAGAAGATTAATCCAGAACTTTTTTTATGAACGGCACAGTCAGGCGGCGTTGAGCGGCCAGGCTGGCGACATCCAATGCTTCCAGCACATGCATCAGGTATTCCAGATCCCTCGGATATCTCCTGAATAGATAACTGCCAACCTCGTCCGGCAGATCAAACCCGCGGTAAGCTGCGCGCACCTGCAAGGCCTGTATCTTTTCTTCATCCTGCAGGGGCTGTAGCTGGAATACTGCCCCCCACTCCAGGCGGGATTTAAGATCCGGCAACTGCACAGACAACTCTCCGGGATTGGCATCGGCTGTCAGCAACAGAGTACCCTCATGCTGACGCAGGGTATTTATGAAATTGAATAATGCCTTCTCCCAGGTATCACTGGTGATCAGTTTATGCAGGTCATCAATGCAGACAAGATTAATCTGTTCCAGCCCCTCAAATACCTCGGGGCCATAGCTCAGCAGGTCCTCGGATTTTAATAACAGGGCTGAACGCCCTGCCTTTGCAGCCTCATTACAGGCCGCATGCAGCAAATGGGTCTTACCACTTTGTTTTCCACCCCAGATAAACAGCTGGGAATCACCCTGCCCAACCGAAACCTGTTTCAGGGCATGAATAACTGCACCATTCTGAGCCGGAAAATAGGTATCAAAAGACTCGCTGTCTTTTAAACGGACATTTAAGGGAAGTTGCTCAACCATTTTTGGCAAGAAATCAGTCGGAGCCGTTCACTGAATGCAGAGCCTTACGGGACCAGCGGATCACGTAATCCGCCCCGCTAAGTACTGTGCTGGCCGTTACGATCACAATGAGCCCCTGTAGCAACCATTCAGAAAATGGCGTAAAGCCTGCATTCCATAACAGAGCAATAACAAGGCTGATCTGCAAAAAGGTATTCAGCTTGCTAAGTACACTGGGATTCATCTCTATCTTGCCGTTCAGCCTGAAATAAGACACAGCGCCAACAAGAATAATGACATCACGCAAGACCATCAGGACGACTAGCCACCAGGGTATCAGTCCCAGGAAGCCCAGTATGATTATGGTGGTAACCATGAGGG
>Ga0180435_10005066_pt1 | contig 12878 bp, 8 predicted proteins | sample SS_ome_3_FD_132467 | JGI IMG/M metagenome (GOLD analysis project Ga0180435, IMG submission 132467) | Hypersaline lake sediment archaeal communities from the Salton Sea, California, USA - SS_3_S_1 metaG | ecosystem: Environmental > Aquatic > Non-marine Saline and Alkaline > Hypersaline > Sediment... | reverse complement strand
GTTCATGTCACCTCCCGGCGTTCACGGACAGGGAACGGACCCGATCGACGGTCTTCGTCACGGCAGCAGCAGGGCCTGACCGACCGACAGCCGGTCCGAGTCCAGTCCGTTGTGTTCGCGGATCTCCCGGACGGACGTGGCGTGGCGCCGGGCCAACCGCCACAGCGTGTCGCCCCTGCGCACCTCGTAGCGCGTCTGCCAGCCCGACGGTTCGCCGCCGAGCTCGGGGCGGGCGTCCCCCAGATAGTTCAGGATGCCCTCGGCCAGCAGGTCGGCCAGCCGCCGCTGCCCCGCGCGGCTGTTCAGCAGTTCCCGGTCGCCGCCGTTGGACAGGTAGGCCGCCTCGACCAGGACGGACGGCATATCCAGGCTGCGCAGGACCATGAAGCCCGCCTGCTTGACCTGGCGTCCCCCGACGGCATCCGACCGGCGCGCGGCGCCCACCAGGTGATCGGCGAGACGATTGGCCTGCGTCAGGATCCGGCTCATGCGCAGATCCATCAGGATCGAGAGCACGTCATCCTGTTGCTCCGCGGGTGCGAGCCCGACGCGGTCGGCGGCGTTCTCCATGTCCGCCAGGGCCTGGGCCTCGCTGTCAGTCGCCCGCTCGAGGCTGAGGAAATAGGCCTCCAGCCCCGACAGGGCGGTGTTCGCGTGCGTGTTGGCGTGAATCGAGAGCAACAGGTCGCCCCGCGCCTTCTCGGCGAGCTGAACGCGCTCGGCCAGGCTGACGAAGTAGTCGCCGCTGCGCGTCAGCACGGCCCGCATGTCGTCCCGGTCGTTCAGCCGATCCGCCAGCTCTCGCGCGATCGCCAGCACGATGTCCTTCTCCCGGACGCCCCGGCGGACGGCGCCCGGGTCCATGCCGCCGTGCCCCGGATCGATGACCACCGTGTACCTGGGCGCCGCGGGCGCGTCGATCCCTTCATCGCCCTCCGGGCGGGCCGCCGCGGCGGTGTCGCCGTCCGCCGGTCGCGTATCGCCGCCGCCGAAGACGTCCACGACGATCCGGTCGGGCCGGTCCTTCTCCGCCGGCAGGGCGAAGTGGCCGATCCGGGACGCGCCCTCCAGATCCAGCACGACCCGGGCCCCGTCCTCGACGACGTTGCGGCGTATCCGGAGCAGGATGCCGCCGCCGACGACGATCGGTCCGTCCTCGCGCAACGCCGCGCCGGGCAGATCCACCAGGACCCGCCGGGGATGGCCGAGCTGCTGCACCGCGTAGGACGCCGGCCCCGAGAGATCGAGCACGACCCGGGTCCGTTCCTGCGACGTCCAGTAGCGGACCTTGGTGACCTCGACGTCGCCCCGCGCGTCGGACGCCGCGCCCAGGCAGGCGCAGGCGACGATCGTCAGACACGGCAACCACGTGCAGACACGATTGCCGCCACGGATCGGGGCTCTCCGGGGCCTCATGCCGAAACGACGCTCCTCTTCCCGGACCGGCGCGGTCCGGGCGCCTGAAAAATACCACAGCCGCACACCCATGCAAACAGGAGATCAGCGCGTGGCGTAGTTGTCGAGGACGTAAGGCAGGGGATTGACGTGCCGTCCGCCGACGGCGACCTCGTAGTGCAGGTGCGGCGCGGTGGAGCGGCCCGTGCTGCCGGAGCGTGCGATCATCTCGCCGCGCTTGACGTGCTGGCCGGTCTTGACGCTCCACTCCGACAGGTGGGCGTAGGTCGTGGTGATGCGGTTGCCGTGGTCGATCCGGATCACCTTGCCCAGCCCGCGCTCGTGCTTCATGAGCAGGACGACCCCGTCGGCGACGGCGCGCACCGGCGTTCCGGTGGGAACGGAATAGTCCAGGCCGCGATGGAAGCGGGCCTTGCCCGTGAACGGGTCCTTGCGGTAGCCGTAGCCGGAGCTGAGCCAGCCGGTGTCCACGGGCCGGATCGACGGCAGGTGGTCGATCGCCGTCTGGCGCGACGTCAGCGAGTCGATCAGGGTCTCGTAGCCCTTGTGCTGGATCCGCGCCTGCCGGAGCAGCTTGTTCAGATCGTGCTCGAGCGTCACGGCCGGACGCGCCCCGGCCAAGGCTTCGGAGACCGGGATCTGCGCCAGGGAGCGGCCGCCCACGCCGGCCTCCCTCACGTCGGGATCCACGGGGTCGATGCCGATGGCCGCGGAGACCATCTCCTGGAAGCGGTAGGAGCGGTTGAGGTGCTCCCGGAGCGTCTCGACCTTCTCGCCGAGCTGGACGAGCTCCTCGTTGAGACGCGCGTTCTCCCGCTGCAGCCTGGAGCCGCCCGGGAGCCAGCTGGACCCGTGGAACAGGCCGAAGACGTAGAATCCCACCAGGGTGAGCAGCGCGAGGGAGGCGGCGCCGCCCAGCAGGGCCACGAATCGCGGCACCTTGAGCACCCGCGTCACGGCGTGGTCCTCGGGCACGTACAGGAATGTGAACTTCTTGGGCAGCACGGGGATTCGGCGTCACTCCGGAAAGCGCACAGGGAAGAGCCAACCGAGCCAAGATACCGGGATGGGCCCGGATGTCAACCCCGGCCGCGCCAGGTCCGCGGCCGGGGAAGCGTCAGACGTAGTCGCGCAGCAGGGAGCGTCCCGCCGTCTGGCGCATCTTGCGCAACGCCTTCTCCTTGATCTGGCGGATCCGTTCTCGCGTCAGGCCCAGGCGCCGGCCGATGGCCTCCAGGGTCAGGGCCTCCTCGTCGCCGAGACCGTAGTACAGGCTGATGATCATGGCCTCGCGCTCGCCGAGGGCCTCCAGGCTGCGGCGCACGTCCTCGCGCATGACCCGGTCGTAGAGGCGGTCGTCCGAGCCCGGCTGCGCGTCCGAGGCCAGCGTCTCGATCAGGGGCCGGTCGCCCGAACTCTGATCGTCCAGCGCCACCTCGCCGCCGTTGAGGGCCATGGAGCGGCGCACATCCCCGGGGGACAGGTCCAGTTCCTTGGCGATCATGTGATCGCTCGGGTTCTCCTTCCCCTCGCTCTGGAGCTTGGTGCGGGCCCGATTGATCTTCAGCAGCTGGGCGGTCTGGTTCTGCGGCAGGCGCACCAGCCTCGAATGATCCAGCAGGGACTGGAGGATGGATTGCCGGATCCACCACACGGCATAGCTGATGAACTTGAAGCCGCGCGTCTCGTCGAAGCGGTCGGCGGCCTTGAGCAGGCCGATGTTGCCCTCGTTGATGAGATCGGACAGCGACAATCCCTGATGGACGTACCGCTTGGCCACCGTGACCACGAAACGCAGGTTCGCGTTGACGAGGGCCTTGAGGGCCTCCTCGTCGCCCTGGTGTATGCGGGACGCCAGCTCCGTCTCCTCTTCGCGGGACAGGAGCTCGTACCTGTTGATCTCCTTGAAGTAGACCTCCAGGCTCTTCTCGTGCGTGGGAGGCAGGATAGACGATCTGGCAGCCATGATGTCCTCCTCTCGTGGGGTGCGCGACCGATCGGAACGCGGGGCCGGACCGGGATGACGTCCTAGCCCTCTCTCGTTCCTGGACCGGGTTCGAGCAGGCGGTACCCTTCGAGTCCGCCGGATTCTATGAGCAGGGAGATGACCTCTTCGCGACCGGCCAGTTCGTCCCGGAGCTGCCGGAAATCGTCGGCGCCGGCGATCGGCCGGCCGTTGATCTCCAGTATGACGTCCCCGGGCTGCAGGCCCGCGTTCGCCGCCGGGCCGTCCGGCGTCACCGCGACGACCATCATTCCCCGTTCGCCCTCGACACCGAGGGCGTCCTTCATTCTCTGCACGCGGGGGTCGTCCCCCCCCAGCGGGGCCACGGACATGCCGTACCAGGATCCCGCCCGGGTCGTCCGCCCGCCGTCGTCGGCCGGCTCCTCCGCCGGCTCCACCTCGAGTTCGATCCGCCGCCCGTCGCGCAGGACCAGACAGGTCGCGGCCCGTCCGATCTCGGCGTCGCTGACGAGGAATTGCAGATCGCGGTCGTCCGCGACGTCGGCCCCGTCGAAGCCGACGATCACGTCGCCCGCGCGCAGGCCGGCCGCCGCGGCCGGCGAGTCCGGCAGCACCGACTCCACCAGCGAACCGCCGGGCAGTCCGTCCTTCAGGTGGTCGCAGGTGCGCGCGCCCAGGTAGCCGCGGATCACGCGCCCGTGGGCCACGATCTGTTCCAGGACACGGCGGGCGTAGTTGCTCGGGATGGCGAAGCCGATCCCCTGGGCCGACCTGTTGATCGCCGTGTTGACCCCGATCACGCGTCCGCCCAGATCGAGCAGGGGGCCGCCGCTGTTGCCGAAATTGATGGCGGCGTCCGTCTGCAGGAAATCCTGGTACCGGGGCGCTCCGCCGTGGATGGCGAGGTCGCTGCGTCCCTTGGCGCTGACGACGCCGACGGTGACGCTGCCCTCCAGGTTGCCGAAGGGGTTGCCCACGGCGATGGCCCAGTCGCCGACCCGAACCTGATCGGAGTCGCCGAAGGGCAGGGGCGATAGCGTCGCGCCCCGTTCGATCCTGAGCACGGCCAGGTCGCTGCCGGGGTCGCTGCCGATGATCTCGGCCTCGTAGCGCCGCCGCTCCCCCCTGAAACGGACGCTCACGGCGTCGGCCCGGTCGATCACGTGCAGGTTGGTGAGGATGTGCCCCTCGCTCGAAACCACGAAACCCGTGCCGCTGCCCGTGGGGTTCAGGGGCGTCCCCTCCCCCCCGTCATCCGGGAAATAGCGCCGGTAGAGCTCGTCCATGGGATCGAGATCCAGACCGCCGCCGGTCACGGAACGCTCGGCGCGGATGCTGACGACGAGATCGCGCGCGCCCGAGACGACGGCGGTGAAGGGGGAGTCCGGCGCCGGCGAGGCGTCCACGCGCGCGAGCCCCTGGGCGCCGGCGTCGGCGCTCCAGAGCGCACAGGCCAGCACCGCCGCGACGGCGAGGCGGAAACGATCGGACGATCTCGATAAAACGGGCATCACATCTTGCTCCCTGCTCCGGGCGGTCGACCACAGCGTCGACACAGCGCGAAACCGAAAGGAAGCGGCTAAATCCGGACGCTTCGTAGGGTAAAGCGACAGGGTGGGATGGATCGATGCTCCGGCGCTCGGGCGCCGGGCAGTTGCAGGGATATGGCGATCCTAACAGACATTCATAAACGCGGTCAAGGGGATTCGCAACTATCTCAATCCGTAGTCGGCTTCTCCTCGCCGTCCACGACATCCGCCTCGACGGGCCCGGGTTCCGTGTCCGGGAGCGGCTCGCCGGCGTCCGGGGCCTCGGGCGGGACCTCCTCGGAGGCGGCGCGTTCCGCCTTGCGCTGCTCCGCGGCCGTCTTGATGGCCGAGATCTCAGCTTCCTTGTCCTGGAGCTCCTTCTCGAGATCGCGCACCTTCTCCACGAGGGAGATCAGCACGGGATCGTCGAGCACGTCCCGGCGCTCCTCGTTCAGCGCATCGTAGACCAGGCTCCCGATCTCGCTGAAATGACGCTCGATATCGCGGCTCAGCCCGAAGCTGTCGTAACGACGGACCCCCACCTTGGCCAGGTCGCCCGTCTTGTCCGCCGCTGCGGTATACCATTCGCTCAGGTTCGTCTTCACGTCGTCCCACAACGTCATGTCGACCGTCCTCCGTTCCTCGTGCGCGGAAATGCCTTGCCGTCACACGACCATTCATATACTAATCACTTCCCATGGGCAAGGCCGAGCAGCACACCATCCTCTTCGTTTCCGACACCCACTTCCATCTCGAACCGGAGCCGGACGAGGGGGAGCGTCTCGCCGCGTTCCTGGAATTCCTGGACATGGCCGGCTGTGCCGACGAACTCGTCCTGCTCGGCGACATCTTCGACTTCTGGTTCGACTACCCGCACTTCAGGCTCAAGGGATACGAGGAGCTGCTGCGGGGACTCGACACGGTCCGCGAACGGGGCACGCGCCTGCACTTCATCGGCGGCAACCACGACATCTGGGCCGCCGACTACATGCACCGCCGCTACGGCTGCGCCCCGGGCGGCCACGCCATGACGTTGGACGTCCAGGGCCACCGCCTGCGCCTCGTGCACGGGGACGGCCTGCTGATGCGCGACTGGCTCTACAGCGGCTTCCGATGGATGGTGCGACAACCCGTCGGCATCGCGTTGGCCAAGTCCCTCCACCCGGAACTGCTCTTCGCCTTTTCCCGCTGGCTCAGCCACACCAGCCGACAGGCCTCACGAGACGAGGGGGCGGAGATCGAGCGGAAAGGCGCGGCCTACCTGGAGGAGGCCACCGGGGATTGGGACCTGATGCTGATCGGACACCTGCATCACGCCTTCCGCATGTCGAAAGGCGCCCGGACGCTCGCCGCCCTGGGCAGCTGGTTCGACGAGGCCAGTTACGGGATCATGCGGGAGGGCCGCTTCGAACTCCTGGACTTCGAGACAGATCCCCGCCCGCTCTGACGCGGACGGGGGACCGCCGCGGAACGGTCACCGTCCCGTGGACCCGAATCCCATCTCCAGGGCGAAACGATGCCCGTCGGCCAGGTCGTTCAGGGCGTCCTCGTAGGCGTAGCTCACCGTGATGTCGCCGCGCTGGAAACCCGCACCGGCGGTCAACCCCTGGGACTTGTAGTGGATCTTGGTGCCGACGCGCAGGGCGAGGGCGGGCACCAACCGGTACTCCATCCCCAGGTGAGCCTTCGAATTCCCGTCGTTGGGAAAGACGATGTCCCCGGCCAGGGTCACCTTGTCCGCCAGGAAGTCGCTGGCGGGGTCGTAGGCCGCGCCGAGCCGGAGGATGGTCGGCAACGGATAGGACTCGGTGTTGAGGGTCAGGTCCGGTCCCATGTGGCAGTAGGAGGCGCCGAACCAGAGGCCCTCGATGAGGGCCTTGTGCGCGATCGACAGGTCGTAGGCCAGACCCGTGTCGCCGAACATGTCGATCTCCTCGTGCAGGAGCTTGACCGTGGCGCCCGCGGCGAAGGTCTCGGAGATCATGCGGGAGTAGGAGAAGCCGAGGGCGACCTGGTAGGGCCGGAAGCTGCCCAGGGGAACCCCCACGTTCACCTCCTCGTAGCGATCCATCTCCTCGGCGTAGAGGCCCGAGAACATGAAGCCCAGGGCGCCGAGATCGGTGCGGTGGGAGATGCAGGCGGTCTCCTTGTCGAAGAGGCCCCACATGCGCTGGTGCTGCAGGAGCAGGTTCGTGCCGTTCTCCTCGAAGGCGAGCAGGGCCGGGTTCCAGTAGACCGCGGCCGCGCCCCTCGACAGGGCCACGCCGGCGCCGCCCATGGCCGCCTCGCGGGCGCCGACAGCCGTGCGCAGGGACAGGAAGCCGGACTCTCCGGGCGATCCGGCCGCCGCCGGCGCGGCGCTCGTCAGCAGGAGCGTGCCCAGTGCGAGGGCCGTCAGCAGGTGTTTCGGGCTGATTCTGCTCATTCCGGTTCCTTTCCGTCGCGCCGTCGGACGCGGATGTTCTTCCGGCCGGGGCCGGGCACGGTCCGTTTCAGCGCGCGATGACCACGGGCCTCACGCTCGTCTCGCGCGAGGCGCCGTCTTCGGCGACCAATCGACAGATATAAACGCCGGACACGGCGGACGCCACATCCAACAGGATCTCCACGGGGCCGCCGTGCGCCTGAACGGCTTGCGACGCCCGCACTTCTTCGCCTTCCAGATTGTACAGATACGCCCGCACGAGGCAATCACGATTCGCCGTCGCACGCACGTGCAGATCGTCCCCGATCAGGGGAGCGGGATAACAGATGTGGCTCTCCTCGCGCAGCAGGGCGTCGCCGACCGGCTGCGGCAGCGTCGCGCCGGCCGACGCGGCGCGGCGCGCGGACCCGCCCCACATGGGCCAGATCTCGCCGGCGCCCGCGGTCCCCGGCAGGCTCCAGACGGAGAGGACGGATACCGCGTCGCCCTCCGGGGCGCCCGCCTCGTCGTATCCGGTCACGCGCGACATGGCACCCGCCGCCGCCAGTTCGAGCCCGGGCGAACCGTCCAGATCCATGAGCAGGGGCGTGCCGGCGGTCTCCCCCGGCCCGGCCAGGGGCCAGCCCGGTTCGAGCCGTCCGTCGCGATCGTAGAGGAAGAGACGTCCGTCGCGGGACGCGAAGAGATGACGCTCCGAGCCGCCGATCTCGACCGCCAGGGGCGAAGGCGCGGCGGAGCCGGCGACGGCCCGGGCGGGGATCCGCGGCTGTACCGGCCAACCCGTCGCGGGGAAGCCGTCGGCGCCGGACAGGACGAAGCCGCCATCGGTCGCGTAGGCCAGCCCCGGTGACAGGGGCGAGGCGAGGGCGGCCTGTTCCGGCCAGACGTCGAACTCATAGTCCTGCATGGGAGCAGCCCCGCCCGCCATGGACAGGGCGCGCCCGTCCGCGGCGGGGATGACCAGGACATCCTCCCCCACCAGTGCCGGCCCCCCCGACGCCGCGAGAGCCGTCGGCCAGAGGACGCCGGTCTCCACGGCCGCCAGGTATGCGTCCCCGTCCGTCTCGTCCAGGACGGGCAGCCAGGTGTTGGTGTGCCAGGAGAACGGAGGGGCCGTGGCTCTCAGCCCGGTTCCGGCCAGCTCGTCCGTGTGCGTCTCGCTCAGATTCCATTCGTGAACCCGGAGGCCCGATCCGCTCTGGGAGACCAGGAGAACCCCGTCATCCACCACCACCGGCGGCTGATTGCATCCCGTCAGCGGCAACGCCAGGCCGTGGCTCAGCGGATCTCCGTCGCCGTCGACCATCTCGGTGCCGTCCTCGCCGTTGAAGGCGTAGAGCCCGGATTCCGCCGTCAGCAGCACCTCGGGCAGGCCGTCGTCATCGAGATCGCCCACGGCGGCCGGGCCGTTCCAGTCCACGGCGGCGCCGCCAGGGCCCTTGCCCACGGCGAAGAAGCCGGGCTGCGGCGGTCCTTCCAGGAAGCCCTCGAGGTCGTGCGTGAAGGCGTACACGCGTCCACTGTCGGCCGTCGCCACGATCTCCAGCGCGCCATCCCCGGAGGCGTCCAGGTCCGCGGCCAGCAGGTGCGAGCCGCTCAGATCCACATCCTGCAGACGGCGGTCGGCCACGGGTACGGGGTCGCCGGCGCCGGTCACGTCCGTGCGGCGGCACCTGAAGGTCATCGACTCGGCGTAGAGGATCACGATATCTCCCGAGCCCGGATCCACGTGGGCCGAATCGGCGACCACGTGGCTGATCTCGTCGATGACGATGCCGGTGGGGATCCCGCCCGCCGTCTCCGTCGAGGGCAGGGTGCCGGGGCCGAAGACCGCGCTGTCCTCTCCCCGGAAGCTGTCGTCGTCGGCGCCGAGCACCCAGGCCGAGGGCAGCCGCTGGTCCAGGTCCTGGATGCCGTCGGCCTCCTCCAGATCGACCGACTTGCGGTCGGGATCGGCGTTGAAGACGTTCTGCTCGGACAGCAACGCGGCCCGGATCACGCCCTCGTCCACGTGCCAGACGTACAGGCCGCTGCCGGCGCCCTTGACGTTGTCGGTCCGGGCGTCGTTCTCGCTCATGAAGAAGTCGAACTCCCCGTCGAAGAGCCACTCGCGCTCGTCGGTCGCGGGGTCGTACCAGCTCGTGGGCGTGCCGTCGAGCGAATCGGAATCGGCGTCGAAATAGTTGGGGACGTTGTCGCCGTTCAGATCGCCCGGAAACGAGAAGATGCCGTTGCCGTCGGGATCCTGCATGCGGTATTCGAGCAGCCAGTACTCGCTCGGCCCGATCTCCACGCGGGCCAGCGTCGAGTCCGTGGCGGCCGATTCCGCGGGGAACAGCCGGTAGACGCCGTCGGTGTCCGGGTCCACGTCGTAGGGATCGAGCCAACCCATGAGCATCTTGTTGAAGGCGCAGGGATGGGAGGGGATGTAACCCGCCCCGACGAAGAGGCCGTAGCCCATCAGGCCGAATTCGCCGATACCCTGGCTGTCGGGCGCGCCAGCGGGCGTGAAGTCGCTCAGCGACAGCATGCCCAGGCGCAGCCCCACCTCGAAGCAGTAGACGCCCAACGATCCGTAATAACCGCTGTAGCCTTCCACCGCGTCCTGGAACTCGTTCTCGGGCAGGATCAGCACCTGGTCGACGACCACGGCCGCGCCGCCGGCGTCCACGTCGTCCGTGGGCAGCCAGGGATCGGGAATGATCTCCTCGTCCCGGGCCTCGATGAAGGCCTCGGGCCCCAGATAGCTGCTGTAGATCTGCTCCGGCGAGTCGCCGAGGATGTCGGTCTCCTCCCCGGCGCCGGCATGGATCAGGACCACGGTGTCGAAGCGGGAGAAATCGACCGCGTCGTCGAGCAGGGCCATGGCGTCCCGGGCCATCAGGACCTTCTGCTCGCCTTCATCCGGATGGTCCCCGTACCAACCCATGGGGTGCGGCAGGTTCGCCACCTCGGCGACGACCTCGAAGGCGAAGGTGAAGCGTCCGCCGCTGGCGGCGTCGAAATAGGCCTGAACGTCCATCATCTGGTGGTGGTAGAAGGTCGAGTCGTGGGCCAGGTAGTAGAAATCGCTCTGGGCCGGCGGGGGGTAATCGCCCGGGAGTTGCCCGTAGCGCCCGTAGAACAGGCTGTCGGCGAAGTCGCACATCAGCACGGCCGCGAAGAGGCTGTCGGGAGCCGCCTTGCCGGCCAGGCGCGCGGCCTGCGCGGCCTTCGATCCCTGCGTCTGCAGCGCCCGGACGCCGTCTTCCAGGGCAGGATGGGTCCGCGCCGAGGGCACGCTCGCAGCGGTCCAGGTCGCGGCGGCCATGCGCTGGACACCCGCCGCAGCCGAGCCCGTCCACAGCAGCGGCAGCAGGCACCACAGCACGACGGCGACGAGCCGCCGGCCACGGACCGGAGATGGGGCGCCGCGGGCCTGGTCCCGGGTCAGCATGTCCGCGTCACCTTCCTGGAGCGGGAGTTGCGGCACCGGAGAAGCCGTGCCGGAATACTGAATTATAGGAATCCGAGCGGGAACCGTCAATCGATGCCCGGTTCCCGTAAAACGATGACAGTGGAGCTGAAGATCTGACGCCGCCACCCCTGATTGGCATTGTCTTCACTTCCGCTCCACTGCATCTCGTCGGTGATCTGCCGCTGACCGGATCGGCTGCCCGTTCCCGCTCGGTGCCAACCTCTTCAAGGATCAGGTCCTATCCGGCCAGCCAGCGATGGGGGGAATGATCACACGACTCCCTGCCGCTAGCGCTTCGCGCCGCGGTTCGAACTGGTTTTGCCGCCGCCCTTGCTGCGCGACGACGATGAGGAAGAACGGCTGCCCGAACTCCCCGAAGATTTGGTGCTGCTGCCGCCGCTGGAGCGGGGCTTGACCGAGGATGAGGACCGGCTGCTGGACGACTTGCTGCTGCTCGGCTTGACGGACTGGGATTTCCGGGACGAGCTGCCGTCCGACCCGGAGCGCGACCTGGTCGCGGGGGCCTTGCGCGTCGGCTTGTCGGCTTCGCGCTTCGGCTTGACCGCCTGCGGTTTCCGCGAGGTCGTCCCCTCTCCGCCCGTGCGGGGCTTGACGGTGCGGCCGGACTTCTGGTCGCGGCTGCCGCCCTGCCAGATCCGGGACCCCTGGTTGTGTGGGGACACCGGGCGTACGGCGGATTCCTTGGTCCGCTGCCGCGCGGGCGCGACGCGGTCCGCCGACTGGCCTTCCCGGATGCTCGGCTTGACCGTGCGGGTCACGCCCCGGCCCTCGCGACCCGTGATCGGGCCGGGACGCACCAGGGGCGAACCGTCCGCTTCGGTCCGGGGCACCTGGATGCCCGGCGCGCGCACGTCGCGGGGCTGCTTCACGAAGCCGGTGACCGGCTTCACGGTCCGTTCCGTGTTCCTGAAGTTGCGGTCCACGGCCACGCGATGCTCGGACCGGTCCACGTCGGTCTTGCGGAGCACCTTCTTGCGCTCCATCGACGTCACCATCTCGGACGTGGGCCGCGGCGTCTTGACGAGGTTTCCGGGATACTTGTAGACGGCGTCCCCGCGGTTGTCGGCGTAGCGGTGGTTCTTGTCGATCGGACGGTAGCGCCGGTCGCCCTGCTTGTAACGGGCCCAGACGTCGCCGCGCCAATAGGGCGAATGGTTCCAGAGGTAGCAGTCGAAGCCCCAGACGGATCCGCCCCAGGTGGGCCAGGCGTACCAGGGCCGGTACCAGGGATTGATCCAGGGACGCCAGGTCCAGGGATCCACGTAGTAGTACACGGGGTAATAGTAGGCGGGATAGTAGTGGTAGCGGTCGTACCAGCCGTTGTCCCAGCTGTAGTCGTGGTGGATCTCGATCACGCAGACGTCGTCGTAGGGGTGATAGCTGACGTTGTCGTCGTGGCACTGCGTGCACATGTAGCGGGGATGATCGACCTGGCGATGCACGTAGTAGCTCAGGTAGTTGGTCACCACGTAGTCGGAGGGATCATCGAGACCGGTCACGGCGTAGTTGACGTCGTTCATGGCCAGGAACGGATCGCCCGCCACGTAGTAGGCGTGCGCGTCCTGACCGCGCTCGTGATGGAAATCCACCTCGAGCCCGCGCAGATCGAAGGGGTAGGCGGACACGATGACCTGGACGTACTCGACGCCCTCCTCGTCGGCGGTCCGGATGCGTTCCGCGCCGGGCGTGGGCAGGTTGTAGGTGTGATGGCCGAAAACGAAGCCGTCGTCGAAGCGGCTGCGCGGCCAGAGGATGCTCACGGCGCCCTCGGCGTCGATCCTGTACACCACGGCGTAGGCGTCGTGGTTGGCCTCGAAGTGGATGCGCACGGCCTCGCCGCGCTGGTATATCTCGTCTTCGGCACGATCGTGCCAGATGTTCACGCGGTAGGGCTGGTTCTCGTAGCCGCTCCAGCCGTCGGCCGCGGCGGACGTCCCGGCGGCCGTCTGGGCCCTGGCCGTGGCGAAGCCCACCGCCAGCGCCAGCGCGATCAGCACGGTCATGGCCACGCGCAGGCCGGGACTGGGCCGGGTGGTCGTCTTGGCGGCGGCTGATCCCGCGTTC
>Ga0180435_10005065_pt1 | contig 12882 bp, 12 predicted proteins | sample SS_ome_3_FD_132467 | JGI IMG/M metagenome (GOLD analysis project Ga0180435, IMG submission 132467) | Hypersaline lake sediment archaeal communities from the Salton Sea, California, USA - SS_3_S_1 metaG | ecosystem: Environmental > Aquatic > Non-marine Saline and Alkaline > Hypersaline >... | reverse complement strand
TGGAACCTGACCGTCTTCCACATCAACGACATGCACTGCGCCTTCCTGCCGGAGCCCGCCCACTGGCGGGACGACCGCGCGCTCACCGGGGGCGTGGCCGCCCTCGCGGCGCACCTCGAGGAGCAGCGCGCCACGGCGCCCGCCGCGCTCTTCTTCGACGCCGGCGACTTCATGACCGGCAACCCCTTCTGCGAGATGGAGGACGACGGCGTCCGCGGCGCGGCCTGGATGGACATGATCAACCTGCTGGGCCTCGACGCGGGCGTCCTGGGCAACCACGAGTTCGACCTCGGACGCGAGAACACGCGCCGGCTGGCCGCCCGCGCCGGCTACCCCCTGATGGCCCTGGACCTGCTCGACGCCGCGGGCGCGCTGGAGGTCCCGACCGATCCCGTCGTGCTCGAGCGCGGCGGCCTGCGCGTGGGCGTGATCGGCGTGACCTGCCGCACCCTCTTCGAGTACGCCTCCGCCGACCTCGCCCGCCAGCTCCGCCTGGCCGACCAGGTGGAGACCGCGCGCCGCTGGGCCGCAGAGCTCGACCCCGGGACGGACCTGCTGGTGCTGATCACCCACAACGGAATCGACGGCGACCTGGCCCTGGCCCGCGACCTGGCGGGGTCGGGCGTCGATCTCATCGTCGGCGGGCATTCCCACACCCGCCTGAACGATCCGGAGGTCGTGGGCGACATCCTGGTGGTGCAGGCCGGGTCCAAGCTGAAGAACCTCGGCCGGCTGGACCTGCGCGTCGAGGACGACCGCATCGCGGCCTACGACGGGCGCCTGATTCCCCTGCTGGTCGGCGACCGCCGCGCCCCGCCGGAGATCGAGGCCGCCGTGGCCGCGGCGGCCGCGCGCGTGGACGCCGAGTACGGACGGGTGATCGGCGAACTCGCCGGGACGTGGCGCCGCGACGGACGGGCCGAGTGCGACGTGGGCAACTGGATCTGCGACGTGCTGCGCACCGCCGCCGGCGCCGACGTGGCCCTGCTCAACACGGGCACCCTCCGTACGAACCTCGAACCGGGGCCGGTGACCCTGCTGGACGTCATGTCCCTGCTGCCCTTCGACAACCAACTCGAGACCTTCGAGATCGACGGCCGGACCCTCGCCCGTATCGCGCGCGTCAACGCCCAGGCGGCGGTGGACCGGGAGCACGGCATCATGCAGGTCTCGGGCCTGCGCTACGTCTACGCGGTGGAGGCGGGGGCGGCCCGCATCGTCGAGGCGGCCGTCGACGGGCAACCCATCGCGCCCGATCGCGTCTATACCGTGGCGTGCCCGGACTTCCTGGTCACGCAGGCGGAGACCTACATGGACATGGCGCCGCCCGTCACGACCCCGGCGGGCGGCACGATAACCGGTATCGTCATCGACGCCATCGAGCAAGCCGGCACCATCGGCGAGGCTCCCGGCGGCCGCATCGTGAGGGAATAGGAAGGAAGGACGAACCATGGCGGACGTAATCGACTACGAACTCGTGGGCGACGACCTGCAGGCGGTCATCGTGGAGCTGGACCCGGACGAGGCGGTGCAGGCCGAGGCCGGCGCCATGCTCTTCATGGAGCCGGGCGTGCAGATGAACACCGGCGCCGACGGCGGCATCTTCGGCGGCCTGAAGCGCGTGTTCACCGGCGAGAGCTTCTTCATCACCACCTTCAAGCACACCGGGCAGGGCAAGTCCCACGTGGCTTTCGCCGCGCCCTATCCCGGCAAGATCATTCCCATGGATCTGACGAAGCTCGGCGGCCGCATGCTCTGCCAGAAGGACGCCTTCCTCTGCTGCGCCTACGGCATCGACATCGACGTGGCCTTCACCAAGCGCCTCGGCGCGGGCCTCTTCGGCGGCGAGGGCTTCATCCTGCAGCGCCTGACGGGCGACGGCCTGGTCTTCTGCCACGCCGGCGGCGCCATCATGGAGCGCGACCTGGCCGCGGGAGAGACCCTGCGCGTGGATACGGGCTGCCTGGTGTCCTTCCAGGAGTCGGTCGACTACGACATCCAATTCGTGGGCGGCTTCAAGAACGCTCTCTTCGGCGGCGAGGGCCTCTTCCTCGCCACCCTGACCGGCCCCGGCAAGGTCTTCCTGCAGACCCTGCCCTTCAGCCGCCTCGCCGACCGCCTCTCCACGGCCGTCGGCCGCAACAAGGGCGAACACCGCGGCGTGGGCGGCCTGATGGGCAAGAAGGGCATCCTGGGGGATCTGCTGAGCGGGGATTGAGTTCGGGGGGAACTTGTTCCCCCGCGCGCGTTCAATTAACGTTATAATCGTAGGGTTGGCGACCGTGGAACCGGTATCCCCGGCCGGATCCCGTGGACACGACAGGAGAATCCCCATGAACCGATGTCTCAGCCTGCTCGCGACGGGCGTCATCGTCCTGGCCTGCGCCGCCGGCGCGGCGGCCGATAACGACGTCATGTGCATCTGCGTCGACGACGACGCGGCCGCGACCTGCGGCGGCAACGTGGAGGCCGAGGTCTTCGGTCAGCTGAGCCTCTACCTCTGCGTGCTTGAACCCTCCGAATCCCAGATCAAGGCCTGGGAGGCGTATCTGGACATCAACGGCGACGAGAACCTGCTGCTCTCCACGACGTTGCTGGGCGACTATTCCATCAACGTCGGCCAGGGAGAGCGGGAGTACGTCGTGGGCGCCGCCCTCGATCCCCTGCGGCCCAACAGCGCCAACCTTGTTCCGCTGCTGGCCATGAACGCCACCATCCTCGGCGAGGATCCGATCTTCTTCTACATCCGTCCCGTACCCGGCTCGATCAGTTTTCCCGACCTGCCCGGCTACGCGCCGGAGGTGGACGTCGAGCGGCCCTGCACGCCCTGCGGGGGCGAGAATGCGCCCGACCTGAGGATCAACGCTCCCATCGAGGAGAGCAGTTGGGGCGAGGTCAAGGAACTGTACGGGAACTGATCCCTGCCGTATGATCCCCTCTTGAGATCCCACGAGACCCCGGGAGGACCGATGTACGACTACGACGCGGCCTACGCGAGCGACGCCACCTACTTCGGCGACCGACCGGAGGCGATCCTCGACGCGCACATGGGGGAGATCGCGCCCGGCGGGCGCGTCCTGGACCTCGGCATCGGCCAGGGCCGCAACGCCCTGCCCCTGGCGCGCGCCGGCCTGCAGGTGACGGGCGTCGATCCCTCGGGCGCGGCCATCGCCCAGGTCCGCGAGCAGGCCGCCGCGGCGAATCTGGATCTCTCGCTCGTCCAGACCGACTTCGCCGACTTCGAGCCCGAGGCGTCCTTCGACGCCGTGCTCTGCTTCGGCCTGTTGCAGATCCTCTCTCGCTCCCAGTGCGCCAGCCTGATCCATCGCATCTTCGCCTGGACGCGCCCGGGTTCGCTGCTGTTGCTCACGGCCTGGCACGTCGACGATCCGTCCTACGAGCGGATCAGCGACACCTGGGAACGGGTGGGCCTGCACAGCTTCCGCAACGCGCAGGGCGAGCACCGCACCTACCTGGCCCGCGGCGTGATCCGAAACCTGATCCCCGGCTGGGAAGTCCTGCACCATCAGGAGATCCTGGGCCCGGTCCACGACCACGGCGACGGGGACGAGCACCGGCACGGTACGATCGAGCTGGTGGCGCGCCGGCGTTGACCGCCTCGGGATTCCCCGAGATCCTTCATCGCGTTCCAGCCGACGAAGTCGTTCGTTTTGCCGGACGGCGCGGCGATCCGCGAGGCGAATTGCGCCCCCCGCGCATGGCATGAGCCGCGGCGGCGGCGGCCGCCGCTTTCGCGTCCGGACGCCGGAATCGCATCCGTGCGGCGGCCTCTTCGCCGCCCCCACCTCATAACACGTTACAATAAAACGCGTTTCATCCTCGCGAACCTGCGGTGCTCCCACTCGCCCCGCCCTCTTCCGGATCGATTTATCCGTCGTCAAAAATCCTTAAAGGGGGCATGAGGCTTGCCGATGGACCCCACTGGAGTTCACGAGGGTCCGGCTCGACCGGCCCGCTCGGTCACCAGCCCCATGGGGCCAAATGAAAGGGATTCAGGGATGAAGAATTGGAAATGCGCCCTCGTGGCCGTCGTGGTGCTCGCCGTTGCGGGTTCGGCGGTGGCCGATCCGTCCATCGGTATCTACTTCGACGAGGCCGGTACGCTCACGCAGACCAAGATCGATCCGCTGCCCGAGATGGGCACGGCCTACATCGTCGTCAAGGAAGCCGCCATGCGCGTCGGCGGCGCGGCCTTCTCGGTCGACCTGCCCGAGAACGTCGTGGCGACCTACGTGCCGCCGGAGGGCGGCAGCCTCCACTTCGGCGACATGGACGGACTGGAGATCGGTCTGTACGAATACGTTCCCGTCTTCAACCCCGGCGACGTGGCCGTCCTCGGCACGATCGAGTACTACTCGACCTCGTCCGTGATCATGGGCGAGATCTCCGTCGGCGTCCACCCCGGCTACACGAACATCGTCGTGGCCGACAACGAGGGTGGGCAGGCGAATGCCATCGGCATGACCTCCCACGTGACCATCCACCCGACGCCGACCGTCGGCGTCTACTGGGATGAGGCCGGGACCCAGACGCACCTCAGCACCAACGGCGGCTTCGGCGTGACGCACACGGCCTACATCATGGTCAAGGACGCCGAGATGGGCGTCGGCGGTGCCACCTTCAAGCTCGATCTCGACCCCGACATCATGCTCGGCGGCGCCACCCCGGCCGACGCGCTGGTTCTCGGCTCGCTGACCTCCGGCGTCGAGATGGGCCTGTACAGCTACCTGCCGGTCTACGGCTCTGGCGTCGGCGTGCTCTACACGATCGACCTCATCACGTTCAACAACCTGATGACGGATGCGGAGCTGAGCATCTCCAACCATCCGAGCTACGACGCTCCGATCGTCGCCAACACCACCGCGTACTCGTTCGAGTCGGAGGGTCTGACCTCGACCCTGACCATCGTGATCCCGACCGAGAACAAGGCCTGGGGCGATGTGAAGAACCTGTACCAGTAGTCGTTTTCTCCCGTGTGCGGACGGTGGTCGTACCCCCCAGGACCGCCGGCCCGCACGGGAAACGAGCGGGAGGGCCCAAGGGCCTCTCCCGCTATTTTTTTGCCTGTCTGTCTCGGGGGCGCAGCGGTCCGGATCAGTCCCCGTCCCGACCGATGAGGTGGAAGCCGAATTCGGTCTCCACGACCTCCGACACCTCGCCCGGGGCCAGCGAGAACAGCTCGATCTCCAGCACGCGGGGCAGCATGGACGGCTCGACCGGACCGATCAATCCGCACCGGAAGCGGCTCTCGGCGTCGTCCGAGAAGCGCGAGGACAGGTCGCAGAAGTCGACCTCGCCGGTGCGGAGCATGGCGCTCACCTCCCCGGCGATCGCCAGGGCCTGCTCGCGGCTGCGCGTCACGCCGGCGGCGGCGTTCCGGGCGCCGGCCCAGGCGATCAGGATGTGCCGGGCGATCGCGCGGCGCACGGGCAGCCTCATGATGAGATGGTAGCCGCGCTCCGTCTGCACCAGCGGGTCGAAATTCCCCACCTCGAGATCGAAGAGGGGCACCTCCATGGACAGGGGCAGGTCCCCGCGTCCGAAGATGCCCAGGTAGCCGGCGTTGCGCGTCACGTTGGGGTCGTCCGAATAGCGGCGGGCGAGATCCTCGAAGGAAGCGGCCTTGCTCTGGAGCTGGGCGGCGATCCGGCTGGCCCGCTCGCGGGCCTGCTCGCGGCTGCGCGTCACGCCGGGCCGAGGCGGCTCGCTCTCCGCGTGCGCGATCAGGATGTGCGCCGCCGCGGCCTCCTCGAGTTCCGGGGGAGCGGCCGGATCCTCGGCCGCGGCCGGCGCGACCGGCTGCGCGTCCCGGTCGCGCAGCAGGCCGCCGACGACGATACCGGCCGCCGCGACGGCGCAGACCAGCAGGGACATCCGTCGCGGTGTCATTCCTCGCCGCCTCTCATGAAGGGAGCCGCACCCACCGCCCGCAGGATCTTGCGGGCGAAGAGGTGGTAGGTCTGCATCTCCCAGTCCACGATGCCCGCGCGCATGTGCAGGTGCCGCATGTAGGTGAGGAACTTCTCCCGCTCGTCCGGCCCGTAGCCGACAGCCGCCATGGCGGTGCCGACGTGGGCGTACATGATCTCGAGCTCCTCCTGGGTGGGCAGCTTGGTCGAACGATGGGGATGGGAGACGCGCATCTCGGGCCGGCGCAGGGGTGGAGGCTTCGGGGCGGTGGTGGCCGCCAGCCAGGCCCTGCGGATCTCGTAGGCGTAGACCATCACGGCCTGGGCCAGGTTCAGGGACGACTGGGCCGCCGAGGCGTCGATGCGCGTCACGTAGCGGCAGTCGTAGACCTCCTCGTTGGTCAGCCCCGTGCGCTCGGCCCCGAACATCATGGCCACGGGCCCCTCGGCGGAGGCGTCGACCAGCAGCTGCGCCAGCTCGTCCGGGGGCAGCAGGGCGCCCTTGCGCAGCTCACGCGGACGGGCCGTGGAGCCGGCCACCACGATCATCTCCCGGATCGCCGCCTTGTGGTGGAGCACGACGCGCGCGTGGTCGAGCACGTCCTCGGCGCCGTGGGCCATCACGCGCGCGCGTTCGCAGAAGGGATCGCGCGGGTTGATCAGCACCAGTTTCGACAGGCCCATGTTCTTGAGCGCGCGGGCGGCCGCCCCGACGTTCATGGGCTCGGTCGTGTGGCTCAGCACGAAGGTGATGTTGTCGAGGTTCGGCGCCGGCCGGGCCCCGTCGTTCGCCTGCTCGGTCATGTGGTCTCTCCGGATGTGTCGGAACGTTCCCTGAAGTATCGCGCCGCGAGGGGGCGTTGTCACGTTTCCAGGTCGGGGTTATGATGCCGGCACGAGAGAGGAGATGCGTATGGACCGCTTGATCGCCGTCTTCGTCATCCTGCTGGGCGTCAACTTCCTGATGGACAACTTCGGGCTGCCCAAGATCGACTTCGGGGACATCAAGAAGCTCTGGCCCCTGGCCCTGATCTGGTTGGGATGGACCATGTGGCGCGAGGCCGAGCGCAAGCGCGGCTAGAAGACCGGTGCGCCGGGGGCCGCGTCTCAGTCCAGCCGGTAGGTCACCGTCAGCGGCAGTTCCGCACCCTGCGGATAATAGCGGCGCCAGAAGATCAGCGGCGCGTCGTCGTGTTCGATGACGCGGACCGGGGGCGACACCGACAGGACCTTGGCGCCCGCCGGCAGGCGCAGCTTCAGGTCCTGGACACGGTCCTCCGGGCAGTATCCCGCGTAGGTGAAGGTCCACACGCCGTCGGCGAAGGTCGCCTGCCTCTCGTGAAGGGTGCGGAACGCGATCTCCACGGTCTCGCCGGGCATCACGGGAATCTCGAAGTCGACGATCACGTCGTGGAGGTCGGTGCCCTCGCGCGGCTCGAGGCGGTGGCCGAGCCGGTTGCCGTAGGCGTCGAACGCCACCATGGTGCGGTAGGCCTCGAGCTCGTGGGCGGCGGCCCCCCACTTCAGCCAGGTCAGCAAGGTCCGGCCGCGGTTCTCCCGGCTCTGCGACGACCAGATCTCCACGTCCCCGTCGGGCAGGACGTTCCGGAACGACGTGACGAAGGCCAACGGGGCCGCGTCCGTGAGGACGGGCGGCCCGGGCACGCCGTCGACGGCGCCGATCTCGCGACCGTCCAGCTCGTAGAGCGCGTCTTCGGCCTGCAGCAGGTACAACCCGTGGGTCACCGGCCGGAGCAGGCCGGTGAGGGTGCGGCCGTCGACGAGTTCGACGTCGGCCGGATCGGCCGGACCGTCCGCGAGGCAGCCGGTCGCCGCCAGGATCAGCGTCAGGATCGCGCATGTCGTTCGCATGGTCATGTCGTCTCCTCCTACAGGAATCCGCCCTCGAGCACCAGGCCGTCCTCTTCCAGTTCCGTGAACGCGCCCAGGGTCTCGCCGTCGACGACGAGGGCCACGGCGCCGGGGCGGGCGAAGGCGTCGCCGCCGCCGGGATCGCGCCGCGGGTCGCCCGTGCGCGACACCACCCGCCCGAGCACGATCACCGCGAGCACCGCGGCCGCCGCCCATACGGTCCACATGGACTTGCGTCCCCGGTGCTTGCGGTCGAAGCGGATCGTGCGCAGCGGCGGTCGTCCGGCGAGGATGTCACGGCGCAGGTCCTCGGGCGCGTTCCCGTCCAGCGTCGCGCGCCAGCGGTCCCGCCGTTCCCAGCTTTCCGCGACGAGGTCTCCGCACGCCTCGCACGCGGCGAGGTGCGCGTCGCAGGACGCGGTCTCATCTCCGGGCAATTCCCCGTCCAGATAGGCGGTCAGCTTATCGCGCAGGTCTTCACAGCGCATGGCCGCTCCTCTCCAGCTCGCGGCGCAGACGCTGCGCCGCATGGTGTTTGCGCGAGGCGACGGTGCCCGGCGGGATGTCCAGGATTCCCGCGATCTCCTCGTAGCGCAGCCCCTCGATCTCCGACAAAAGGAAGACCGAGCGGTGGATCTCGTCGAGATTCGCCAGGGCGGCGTCGAGGGCGGCGCGCAGTTCCGCGCGGTCGAGCTCGCGATCGGGAGGCGCGTCGTCGCGCACCTCGCATCCGCCGGCGTCCAGCGGTACGACGTGGCGGCGCCGCGTGCGCGCGCGCCGCAGATGGGACATGGCCGTGTTGCGCGCCGTCGCGAAGACGTAGGCCGCGACAGGCAGGCCCTCCCCGTCGACCCGCGCGCGCCCCTTGTCCAGGGCGGCGCGCAGACGCAGGAAGGCCTCGTGCGCCACGTCGCGGGCCAGATCGGCGTCGCGCAGCAACGCGCGCAGGAATCGCCAGACCCGATCCAGATCGCGCTCCACCAGACGCGCGAAGGCGTCCTCGCCCGCCGGCGTCGTGGGGCCCGTGTCTTGTACGGCCAGGGTCAGCATGGTGTCTCCAGGGTACCATCTTCAGCACGGTCGTCACTCTCATAGACGTGCGGACGGTCGGATTCTTCACGGAAAAGATCGGATGGGGGCGCGGGGGGATGAACAGGGCGCCACACGGGCCGACATGCCACGTCCCGGGAGGCGCCCTGTTCGTCCCCTCGACCATCCGTGTATTTCGTGAGGTATGAGGTGATGTGTTAATATGGTATTGGAGGGATCAGGTGATGAGACTCGTATTCCTGTTGCTTCTGACAATTTGGGCCGGCACCTCGGTATTCGCGCAGCCGCCGCTCGGGACCTGGGAGTGGATCGAGACGGAGGGGGTCGACGGGAGCATCACGACGCCCAACGATCTCGGATATCATATCCGCCGCGAGTATGCGAAGGATCATGTCTATCGTCTCTATCACGGGAATACTCTGGTGTCCCGGGGACTGTGGGGGATTGTCTACGTGATTGTCGACCACGCCTGCTACGAGATTCTGGAGACCGCATGCGGTGGATCCTGGGAGTCTTTCCACTTCATCGGGACACACGAGTCGCTGACGCTCCACAACGGCTACACGACGAGCTCCATCATCCCGCCCATCGAGCGCTACGAGGCCCGCGGCCCCGTCGTTACGTCACGCTCGACCTGGGGCGACCTCAAGACCCTCTACCGCTGACCGCCCGGGAGGCGAACAACCCCTCTTCACACATATCGATGCTACGGGACGAGCAGACACCCCGCCGGAACCGTGGCGCATCGGTTCCGGCGGGGTGTCTGCTCGTCCCGTACCCGCCCCGTCTAGCGAGCGAGCACGACCTTCGTGTAATTCAACAAGCCCGCCCCAGCCGCACGCACCAGGTAGACGCCGCTGGACAGCGGCTGGCCGTTGTCGTCCAGGCCGTTCCAGGTGGCGGTGTGGGGGCCAGAGGCCAGGTGACCGTCGTGGAGCGTGCGCAGGATCCGGCCCCTCAGGTCGTGCACCGTCACCAGGGCGACGCCGTCGCGGGGCATCGTGAAGGAGACCGTGGTGCGGGGGTTGAAGGGGTTCGGATAGGCACGCAGGTCCAGACCGGGGTTGTAGGGCACCTCGCCCTCGACGCCCGTGCTGGGGTTGTCCAGGAGCCATACGCAGGCGTTCAGGAAGAATTCGCGGTGATCGGCGCCCGCCTCGCTCCAGTTGTCCTCGTGGGATTCCGCGCCCGTGCCGTCGGCCATGCTCGACGAGTCGCCGTAACCGACGACCTTGCCGTCGCCGTAGCGGGACCAGGCGGCCATGTGCGGCGAGCCCTCGCTCTTGCTGATCAGGCTGCCCACGTCGCTCAGGTAGGGATTGGCGCTCGGCCACAGGCTGATGACGTTGCCCACGTGGTAGATCACGGCGTTCACGTCGCCGTAGTCCCCCTCGGTGATCGGGTTGCCCGACGCCGCGGTGATGTTGTCGTAGGTGCCGCTGATGGAGTTGTTGCCCTCGTCCTTCACGTGGAAGTGCAGGCCGAAGAGCGCGCCGGCGAAGGTCTCGGTGTCGCCGGTCGGGGGCGTGGTGATGTGCGGCACGGAGTAGCCGCCGAAGATGCTCGGGCTGTCCCAGCCGTTGCCGTTGCGGTCGCTGGAGTTGTGGTCGGCGACCATGAACAGGGAGCCGCCGTCGTAGACGAACTGGCGCACGGCCTCCTTCTCGGCGGCTGTGAAGGGATTCTGCGGTTCGGGGATGATCAGCAGGTCCACGTCCGCCAGGAGCACCGCGCTCAGGGCCGTGGTGTTGCTGCGCACCGTGTGGCCGGCCAGGTAGAGCTCGTAGCCCCACTCCGACAGCTGGCCGCTCCACGAGGTCTCGCTCGTGGGCTCGGCGGGGTAGGGGTCGGGATAGTTGTTGTCGACGCGCCAGTTGCCGGCGCTGCCGGCGTCCTGGTCGTGGGCGTGGTCGAAGAGGACGACCTGTCCGGCCGTGGGCGGGCCGTCGATCCAGACGGTGTACCAGGTCGCCGGAGCACCGGCGGGCGAATACGACACGTCGCCGCCGGTATCCTCGGCGCGCACGTAATAGTCGAAGTTGACGTCGCCGGGCTGGTTCAGGAAGTCGCTGGCGTAGCTGTCGCCGCCGACGTTTGCCATGGTCTCGGACAGGAAGGCGCCGCCGTCGGTCCGGTAGAAACAGGTGACCAGGGTCACGGGCTCGTCGCCCTCGGTCACGGTCGCCGTCACGGCCAGGTCGTCGCCGTGCTCGGGAGCGGAGGGCGTCAGGTTCACACTGGAGATGAGCGGCGCTTCGGGATCGCCGCCGGCGTCCGCGTCGTAGTAGAGCTCGACGTATTCGTAGGAGAAGGTGTCCGGGTCGGTGGCCTCGCTGATCACCAGGCCCGAGAAGGTCCCGTCGGGCGCCTCGACGCCGGAGCCGGGCGTCGGCGTCTCGTTGATCGTCGACCAGGCCAGTGTCTCCGGATCGGTGCGATGGTAGGAACGGCGCGTCGTGCCGATGGCCGCGGTGGGGCCGTCCACGGAGCCGCCGCCGCCGTTGCGCAGCTCGTAGGTCTCGTCGCCGTTGATCATGGGCGCCGAGTTGCTCGAGCGCAGGTAGACCACGTCGGCACCCAGGCTCACGCCGTAGTAGCTCTCGAAGGCGGACTGGTCCTGGTCGCGGCAGATGATCACGTAGCCGCCGGGTGCGACGGAGGTGCCCACGGGGATGGTGTAGCTCTGGGTCGAGCTCTCCTGGTTCAGGGTCCAGCCGCCGATGTCGAGGGGCGTCTGGGCCGCGGCGGCCGCGGCGAGCAATACGATGGCGGCGGACAGGACGGCTGTCCTGGTGGCCGGTGCGAGCGTTGGGCGAGGGATGGCCATCGAGCACTTCCTACGGTTTGGGTTGAGTTCTGCCATCGAAATTGTGTTTCGGCCGTAATCAGCGCTACGGACCTCGTATTGAGGCGCGTAACTGAAATGAAATCAGCATGAAGATGCTCATGGCCGAGTAAAACACAATTTCGTTGGCATAACCTTCGGGTTGGGGGCGGCAGGAATCCCCGGTCCGTGCGGGACGCACGTGAAACCTGAATATTCGGATGCGAACGGTCAATTATATCATACGTAACACCTTATGGCAAAAACAGGCAGGATCGGTATTAAACCCGGAGATCTTCCTGCCGATGGAGGATTAAGAAACGGAACGGGTTGCGCCGGATCATCCGTCGACATGGAGACATCGGCGACCGAACGAGGAACGGGTATGAGCGACGGCGATTATCTCTGCGTGCTGCTGGTCGACGATCGGGACGAGGATGCGGCCCGGATCGAGGGCATCCTCGCCGAGTGCCGGGACATCACCTTCGTCGTGGAGCGGGTGGGCGACGTCGACGAGGCGCAGCGGGCGCTGGCCGACGACACCTACGACATCGTGCTCCTCAACGACCGGCTGGGGGAGACCACGGGCCTCGATCTGGTCGAGAAACTGGATCAGGGCGATCCCTTTTTGCCGCCCTTTATCATGATCGCCGACCACGAGGACCGCGGCGTGGACCTGGCGGCCCAGGACGCCGGGCTGGCCGACTACCTGGTCAAGGACCACCTCAATGCTTCGCTGCTGGAGCGGTCGATACGCTATGCCCTGGAACGCAAGGACAACGAGCAGCGGCTGCAGTGGCTGGCCTATTACGATCAGCTCACCGAGCTGCCCAACCGCGCCCAGTTCAACAACCAGCTGGTCGAGCGCATCGACGCAGCCGCGGCCGCCGACGCCACGTTCGTCCTGATGCTCCTGGATCTGGACCACTTCAAGAACGTGAACGACACGCTCGGCCATCCCGTCGGCGACGAGCTCCTGCAGGGGGTCGCGCAGCGTCTGCAGCTCTGTGTGGAGCACGGGGACTTCGCGGCCAGGCTCGGCGGCGACGAGTTCGTCGTCGTGGGGCAGAACGACCGGTCCTGGGACGAGGTTGAGTCCCTGGCCGAGGAGATCATCACCACGCTCTCGGAGATCTACCGCCTGTCCGCCCACGACATCACGACGACCACCAGCATCGGCATCGCCGTCTATCCCCTGGACGGCCG
>Ga0180435_10005063_pt1 | contig 12885 bp, 9 predicted proteins | sample SS_ome_3_FD_132467 | JGI IMG/M metagenome (GOLD analysis project Ga0180435, IMG submission 132467) | Hypersaline lake sediment archaeal communities from the Salton Sea, California, USA - SS_3_S_1 metaG | ecosystem: Environmental > Aquatic > Non-marine Saline and Alkaline > Hypersaline > Sediment... | reverse complement strand
CGAATTTTGTCCCGTAGCTCAATGGCAGAGCACTCGACTGATAATCGAGAGGTAGTGGGGTCGATACCCACCGGGACAACCAAATACCTTGAGAGGCCGCACTCTCCCGACCCGCAGGACGCGTGAGTCGGTGACCTTCACAACTCGGAAGGCCTGATAAATGTGTGGACCAATTCCAACCAACCACGGCCAAGATAAGTGGCAATTCGCACGGGGTGCGGATCGGCAAGCCGGCAGCTTGCTGAGGTTGTTATCGCTTAACCATCAATGGTGTCCTCGGGCCAGGTTAAGCGTACCGGGGCCAAACATTGCACGCGTGGACAAACTGGTAAAGTCACCGTCCTTTCACGTCGGAAATCTGCGGGTTCAACTCCCGTCGCGTGCTCCAACTTAGGGGCCATAGCTCAGCTGGGAGAGCGCCTGCCTTGCACGCAGGAGGTCGGGAGTTCGACCCTCCCTGGCTCCACCAAATTAAGGTCAACTTCAAGTTAATAGGAGGCAATGATGAATCACTACGAGAAGTTTGAACAAGCGATTAAAGGAATGAACATCCCGGAAGATCGCAAGCAAGCCAATGCGCAGTCAGCTAATTGGTTCTTGCGTCAAGGTGTCGCGCTTAACCAGGGACACCCGAACATCATGACGGCAATTTTTCATGCACGTCATATTACTTAAACCAATGCCAGTGTGCAGAGGTGTGGCCTTAGCTCAGCAGGTAGAGCCCCTGATTGTGATTCAGGCCGTCGCGGGTTCGATCCCCGCAGGTCACCCCTCTGCACATTGGTAACATTGGATCGATAGCTCAGTTGGTAGAGCACGCGGTTGAAGCCCACGGTGTCGCAAGTTCAATTCTTGCTCGATCCACCAGTTACTGTCGTCGTCCTGTCACGAAACTCGTGAGCTACAGACCCCGGGACGTCGACACTTAATTTGCCCTTGTAACTCAGCTGGACCAGAGTACCTGGCTACGAACCAGGCTGTCGGGAGTTCGAATCTCTCCAAGGGCTCCAAGCATTATGGGGAGATGGCGGAATTGGCATACGCGCTGGATTTAGGTTCCAGATTTTCCGAGTTCGAGTCTCGGTCTCCCTACCACATTCGAGCGAGCCAGGCGGCAGGGCCTGGTCGGCCTGACCCCGCGAACTGAACCAAGTCGCTCGTCTTTTTACAGCCCTGTAACTCAAAGGCAGAGTGCCACTCTTACAAAGTGGAAGTTGTGATCTCGGAAACTCACCAGGGCTACCAAACAACCCGGATCGACGTATTCACTGGCGTAGGGTCGCAACCTTGCTGGGCTTACGAGACAGCACCTTCTGACGGTGTTCCGGGTTCCTGGCAACGTGACTGATTTGAAAATGGTGCTCGCCTCATAAGTGAGAAGATGGTGGTTTAATCCCACCCGTTGCCACCAAACACATACCTAATTTGGGTCTGATCGTACCTGGGTTGGGGTACAGAATTAACGGGGCGATTGTCACTGGCCGACATCTCGGAGACATTCAGGAGCCGAGACTACTGGTTCGATTCCAGGCGCCCCGACCAAATAGTCTTATGTCGAAAACACAGTCACTTTCTGACATAACGATATTCTTAATTCAATTTCATGCGGATGTAGCTCAGTTGGTGAGAGTGCTGGCCTGTCACGCCAGAGGTCGCGAGTTCAAGCCTCGTCATCCGCGCCAAACAATCCGAGTATAGCGCAGTCTGGTAGCGCGCCTGCTTTGGGAGCAGGATGTCGGGAGTTCGAATCTCTCTACTCGGACCACCCTACCGAGATAAGTTGCCTACTGCATTCTATTGCATTAGGTGGCTTACCTGGCTGAAATCCTAATGCCTCTATATGCAGTAGTCTTTTAACCACGCTTTAAGGAGAAGTGCCGGAATTGGCAAACGGCCCTGTTTGGAAAACAGGTGGGTGCTTTGCGCCATGCGAGGTCGGGACTCGCCTTCTCCGCCAAACAATACCCCAGTGGTGAAATTGGTAAACACATCAGGTTTAAGCCCTGACGCCTACGGCTTAACAGTTCGAGTCTGTTCTGGGGTACCAAATTTTACGGAGTGTAATGTCAGTCTGGTCAGACGGCCCGCTTTGGATGCGGGAGGTCGCAGGTTCAAATCCTGCCACTCCGACCAAATCAAGGAGAGCTAAGCCGAAAGATTCTGGGTAGCGGCAGCGGTCTTGAAAACCGAGGATCTGCGAAAGTAGATGTCAGAGTTCGAATCTCTGGTTCTCCGCCAAACAAAAAGAGAGCCCTCCCATTGCGGGAGAGCTCCCTGCACCTCAGTAACCTACAATTTTATTGTACTCTGCCTGACTCAAGACCACCGGGGTATAGGTGACACCCGCTTTCTTAAGATTGCGCACGAATGCCTTTAAGTGGCTTTTTGAGCCATTAACTAACCTTGTATACACTTTCTTCAGACGGGGCTCGTCAGTACGTGATATCGCGGCATAAATGTCGATGATATCTACCTCTTCAATATAAGCACCTACATGAAGCGCTTCAATCTTGCTTGTCTTGCCGCGAGCAACCAGCTCATCGTAAAGATGTTGAAGCTCTGGGTTAGTGAACTGGCCAATAGCAGGTTTTACTGGGTCTTCAATGTCATATCTGTCCAGCATTTTCTTCATCGCGTTCATGTGGTTTTGCTCTGAACGGGCGATGTTTTTAAAGACGCGCATTTTGTATCTGTCGCGCATTGTTAAGTAAACATCCCGAGCAACTTTTTCCTCTTCACGCATAAAGAGCAGGTCCTGGACTTCAGCATCATCCAGTGTTGCGCCAAACACCGGCGTACCGACTAGCAGCAATACTAGAAATAACAATATCTGTTTCATGATACACCTCGCTCGTATTAATGTGTTCAATACATGTAGCGAGATTCGTTAAAGAAATGACAAGGTTTTGAAGCTTTACCGTACTTTGTTGATTGGCGTCAAAAACTCGAACGATAAGGGGAACTATTTTGTTCGCTATACGTTGGGTACTCTTCGACCAAGGAAATTACCCATGTATCCTCGTATTCCTCGACTCTTTTTTATTATTTCTGCCCTTATTGAAAACGCAGACAAATTAATACTGGCCACAGCGCTGGTACTGTCTTTTATTGCAGGCACTTATACCTGCCAAACTTAATTCTCTATTTAGCCCGGATAGTTCTAACTGGCAGAACGCCTCTTTTGTAATGAGGATGTTGGGAGTTCGAATCTCTCTCTGGGCACCACCTTCCTTGTGCGTGTGGCTGAAAGGCTTTAGGCGCCTGATTGCAAACCAGGTTTATGCAGGTTCAATTCCTGTCGCGCACTCCAATTCAATCTGTGAATTTAGTTCCTGCTAAACGTCTGTCTCGATACCTATACGAGTTAACTAAATCAAACTTGAACTTAAGTTAACAAACAAAGGTGTCCTATGAAATTCAATCTTATCGACTACGTACTTCGTGAAAAAGAACTCAAGCAGAAAGACCTCGCACAGATGCTTGGCGTAAGCGCTGCGCAAATATCCAAATGGAAGTCGGGTGAAGACATTCCATCAAATCGTGAACTAGAGATTATGAGAATCCTGGGTGAAGATGACCTTACCTTTGCTTCTGATTTGCAATGGCGCCAGTTAACGGGCAGTGCAGAGAAAGCTCAAGCCTGGGTCGATTACATGGGTAAGATGAATGATGAGTTGGGCGATGTTTACCCTTCAGACGCTTTTCGTGAAGAGCCCGAGTTCTACACACAAGCCTGGCTGACTGAGCTGGTTGATCTCGGGCTTACACTGCCTAACGAAGTACCGAATATCGAAGACCCTGATCCAGACAACGAAGAGTATTACGAATACACCGCCTTTGATCAGCTAATCTCCGATTATCTGGAAGCCGCTGCTGGGATAGGGAACTGGTGTGAACATTTCCTGCCTTCTTATGAAGACGATTCCGATGTTTGCATGCACGCTCATGACGCATTTCATATTGGCACGAGCCTCGCAATTAAACATGTTGATGATGAGTTATTGAAAGCTAATGGCTTTGATTTACAAAAAGTTGCCGAATTTATCAAAGAAACCGAGAAAGCAGCCAGACACCGCATTGATGAGATGTGTTCTGATATGAATAGAGCCGGCATTCCGCTAAAGCATAACTATTACGCATTCATACATCAGAGTCCTTGGTGGCTAGATGATGACATGATGCTGGATTCTGTTTTCAGAAGCTCTCCTCGAGCTGAAGATGCGATGGACCACCAGTTTTCTTATGCTGAAAAGCGAGGATTTGCTGAGAATAAAGCAATGTTGGATATGTTGGATCATCTCATCAAAGAAGTTTCTTCTTTAAAAGAACAGGTTGCTGAGCTCAGCAAGTAATGTTTTAAGCGAGTTGGCCGAGTGGTCGAAGGCGCTCCCCTGCTAAGGGAGTAATCGGTTTATCCCGGTTCGAGGGTTCGAATCCCTCACTCGCTGCCAAATTAAAGCCGCGTAGCTCAATTGATAGAGCACTGGGATTTGACTCCAGGGGTTCCAGGTTTAAGTCCTGGCGCGGTTGCCAACACCCTAAGCCGTCTGCGTGGCGAGCTTTCTTTCTCTTCGGATACTCAAAATACCGTAGAGCAGCATCCCCAAACAGGCGATATCGAACAACATCGCCGGAACAGACCAGATGACGATCGAGTAAATCGTCCAGATGCCGATCATAACGGCATGCAGGATCTTCATTTCTAACAAATCCTGGCGCGCATCAGTAAAGACAACGATTACCAAGATCAAAGCAGGTAAGAGCCCTGCTAGCCCATTGGTGTTGAATTTCATAAAAAACAACAGCGCCAAGAACGGCGACATTACTTTAACGATCGTTAACTGCCGCGTCGTCAGTGTCAGGGAGAGTATCTTACTGACCGCCGAGATCGCCGAGACAAACGCTCCGTTTAAACCATCGTGGTAATAGAAGTTAACCGCGAATAAGGCACTGGCCACAAAGCCATGGATACGGATTTTGGTGGCGTCTCGAGATGAAAACGACAATAAACCAAAAACCAATGCCAGGTAACCGGCAATTTCATAAAGCGGAAGCGTCAAAACTGTCATTGTTATTTTTAGGTGTACGTAAATTACGTATAGCCATTTGTTTGCCACGATAGATCACCCGGTGAGATCAATCGGCTCATAACCGATAGGGCAGAGTTCGAGTCTCTGGCGTGGCACCATTCCTTATCAGCCTCTATAGCTCAGTTGGATTTAGAGCACAGGCCTTCTAAGCCTGGTGTCGGTCGTTCGAGTCGACCTAGGGGCGCCACTATTTTAAGCACGCGTAACTCAGCTGGTAGAGTAACTGTTTCGTAATCAGTAGGTCATCGGTTCGACTCCGATCGTGTGCTCCAAATTTATGCGGATATAACTCAATTGGTAGAGTATTGGCCTTCCAAGTCAGTTGTTGCGAGTTCGATTCTCGCTATCCGCTCCAAGGGCTGGGAGTATCGTTGCGTTGGCTTTTACAAACCAACCGCGATCTTAACTTCCTATCGGCTCGGATGCCGTAAACAAACCTATACGTCAGGCTGACATTCCCTGGCGCGAACCAGGCTGGCTTGCCAAGGATGGCAGGTCTTCTCAATTTCAAGTGCCAGTAGCTCAAGTGGGTAGAGCGGCGGTCTCCAAAACCGCAGGTTGGGGGTTCGAGGCCCTCCTGGCGCGCCATTTCGTGATTCCAAGTTGCTATACGAACAAACCTTATTTAATGATCACGGGAGAACCGAGATGTTTCGAGTACTACAACTGGATATTGCCGGCAACCCATCTCAGTGGGTGAGTCATCGTGAAGCGATCAGTATGGTGGCTGCCGGACGCGTACTGGCCAACCTGGGAGATCAGGAAGTTATCTTCCAAGGCGGCCATAACCGTTTGTCAGGACTGCGATCCGAGGTGAAGGTGGGCACTATATTGTTATCTCGTGAGCGTGTGGTGTCCAAGCGCCTGTCTCCGGACTATGCTCCCCCGCTAACGAACAAAGCGTTGTTTGCTCGTGATGGTATGTGTATGTACTGCGGCGAAGTTTTTTCACCGGCAAAGCTGACTAAGGATCACGTTGTACCGCAGTCCCGCGGCGGTCCGGATACCTGGACCAATTGCGTCACCGCCTGTGGTGACTGCAATCACGCCAAGCGTGACCGTACACCGGAAGAATGGGGCAAGCTGCTGCTAGCCGTCCCGTTTACGCCGAACTGGGCAGAGTTTTTATTTTTGAAAAATAGAAAGCAAATCGTTGCCGATCAACAGGCGTTTTTAATGGCGCGCTTTCCAAAAGATAGCCGCTTAATGTAAAGCACAGCGCCTTCGAAAGAGGGCGCTTTTTATAAGGAGTTCGTAATGAAAACGAAACAACCCAAACGACCGAAGGCGCGAAATCACGTCGCCAACGTCACCTTGATGCGCAAAGGTGGAGCGCACGGTAAATCCACCGGTGCCAAACGTCGTAAAGACAAACAGCACTTTAATGCAAAACTGCGTCAGGGTGATTTTTCCAAAGCCGCTTAAATTTAGGCTGTTTCGGAAAACTCATTCTGTATTCGCGAACCGAGAAGACTTCTCAAAGGAGTATAGTTATGGACAAACCTATCAAAATATACGCTGAAGCCGTAGACGGCAAAGCATTAGATCAGTTTTATACGGCGATGAAGCTGGACACGATCGTCCAGGGCGCTTTGATGCCTGATACGCACGCCGGTTACAGCTTGCCAATTGGCGCTGTAGTGGCGGCCGATGGTGTCGTGTACCCAAGTTTCGTCGGTTATGATATTGGCTGCGGGATGTGTGCATTGCCTTTGGCTGTCGATGCAGAAGCCGTTAAAACGCACGCTAAGGCGATCTTCGATGAGCTGTATCGTGTTATCCCTGTCGGCTTTAAAGTTAATGACGAGCCTTCTGAAGGCGCGACACAGCTGAAACTGGAAGACCTATCCAAGGAAGGTCGTTATGTTGCGTTAGGCGGCGATAAACCAGGCCGTGGCTGGCTGTATGCTTTGGGCTCGCTTGGCGGCGGCAACCACTTTATTGAGCTGGGTGTCGACGAAACCGATACCGTGTGGGCGGTGATTCATTCAGGCTCCCGCGGTATTGGCCATGGACTGGCGACCCACTACATGAAGCTGGCCGCTAACTCACGCAAAGCCTTGGAAGGTTCTCACGGGTTACGTACCGATACCGACGCAGGACAGGCGTATGTCAATGATATGCAGTGGGGCTTGCAGTATGCACTGGATAATCGCTTGGAGATGATGCGTCGTATTGACCAGGTAGTGCACCAGGCGACTGGAACTACTGGGAAGTCTGACTTTGATCAGCTGATCAACCGCAATCACAACCACGCAACGTTACGTGATGGCTTGTGGTTGCATCGTAAAGGCGCAACGCACGCCGAAGATGGTATGTTAGGTGTCATTCCAGGCAACATGCGTGATGGTAGTTTTATCGTACGCGGTAAGGGCAACCCAGATAGCCTGTACTCAAGCTCACATGGGGCGGGGCGTGTACTGGGGCGTAAGGAAGCCAAGCGACAGCTAAACATGGCGGATTTTAAAGACTCCATGGCTGGTGTTGTAGCACGCATCGAAGAAGGTACGCTGGACGAAAGCCCTTTTGCCTACAAAGATGTCTTTGAAGTTATGCGCTTGCAGGCTGACTTGGTCGATACCTTGTATCACATCAAGCCACTGATCAATATCAAAGGCTGATTTCTCCTAACACAAGCCCTCCTAAATTGGAGGGCACTTAGTTCCAATCAATAAATTGGCAATTTAGAGCTAAGGGTTTAGGGTAATATAGCGCACAGGAAGCGTTACCACAGTACCTTCGGCATCAGTGACTTTCACCTGCACTTCGTGCTGCACCTTAAAGCTGAAATTATATACGCCACAGCTAAAGAATTCCCAATAAGTCCGAATATACGGATTAGTGTTAGAGGTATTGTGCACTGGACCGCAATTGCCGCCATTGGCTGCATCGTTTACATTTGACGCCACTAGTCCTACTACTCCGCCACTAACTGCTGTCCACGCAGTCCAACTTCCGTTATGTACTCTGTAACGCAAACCCTTCCATTCGATTGAGTAGGGCGCCACGCCGCCTGTCACAGACAGCGAATTAATGCGTGAATTATAATTGATGATAGCATTAGCCATCGTTGCCGCTAGCGGCTGTGCATCTTCAAAAGTAAACGCATTCGCATACGTGGCTTCATCTGCCCAGGTGGATATCTTCACGTCTACTGTGCCAGCGGCGTGTGCGGGCGTCGTAACAACCACTTCGTCCCAGCTGACATAGGTCAGATTGGTCGCTTCAACACCACCGAACCAGACGCGAGTACAGCATTCAGAGAAGTCTGCACCGTTGATAGTCACCGTTTCACCACCAGCCGTCGGACTGGTTGTCGTTGAATAAGAGGTGATCGTAGGCGGATCCCTATACAGGTAACCCCCTGCCAGCGTGTCCGAACCATAAGCATTGCTGACTGAGACGTCGACATAGCCATCAGTGTGAGCTGGAGAGGTGAACGTTAATAGATCTACACCGTTAAAACTAACGCTTGTCGCAGGAACACCGCCTAGGGCGACAGTCGTATCATGCGTAAAGTTATTGCCTCTAAGGGTCGATATACGACCACCATTAGTACTACCTCCACCCGTGCCATCCGTAAATTCAACGATCTCTGGCGCGTCATGGTAAGTGTAAGCGTTCGATAGGGTATGAGTGCCCCACTTATTAGTTAAGACGATATCCACTGTGCCTGCGGCATGTGCTGGCATTGTGAGGTAATAGGTATGTATACGGTATGGGTCGTACGTCGCTTCCACTCCGCCTACCGTGATACTCATATTGCTGTCATACATCCAATTACCACTTAATGTAACAACATCCCCACCGGCAATACTGCCTGTTGTTTGAGACAGTGAATTCATGACAGGTGGATCGACAAAGCGAATCTGATCAGCTGATACCGCTGCGCCAAAGCCGTTATCTACCGTAACATTCAAGAAGGCAGGCTCATGCGCAGGAGATACTGACGTAAGCTCTGTATCACTCACATAAGTCACGCTGGCTGCGGGCACTGTGCCGTACAAAACAGTTGATTCAGGTGAAAAGCCAGTACCTGTAATTGTCATTGACCACCCGCCATCAACATGATGGTTGGTGCGACTAAAGCTGGTGATAGTAGGGTCTTCAACAAATTCGAAAGCATTGACTAGGGTTGACTCTCCAGCCCAATGGGATACCGTCACATCAACTGTACCTGCCACATGCGCTGGAGTGACAGCGGTTATCTGTGTTTGTTGAGGATCAACGATAACACTGGCTGCTTCAACTCCTCCGAAATATACGGTTGAGGTTGCGACAAAAGTGCTGCCAGTAATAACAACCGTATCTCCACCGTTGACGGACCCAGCTGAAGTGTCTATCGATGTAGCCAGGGGTGGGGCTCTGAAATAGATAGCGTCTTTAGTAAAGCTACTACCGTAGCCTGTACTCACAGTGAGGTCTCTCCAGCCAAGTTCGCTCGTAGGCGTTGTGACCGTTAATTGCGTACCACTGTTAATGACCACACCTGCTGCCGGCGTAGAGCCAAACAACACCTGGGTATCTTGGGTAAAACCAGTGCCCGTGACAACAATTTCATCACCAGTGGCTTTGACGGATTGTTTAGAAATCGCCGTTACAACGGGAGATAAACCGTAGGTGTATGCATCTTCTAAAGTAAAACTTCCCCATCTATTGGTGATGGCAATATCAACAGTACCTTCAGCATGGGCTGGCATAACAATATCGTAAGCAGTGCGGTCGTAAATTATCGGAGCAACCTCAATACCATCGACTGTTACTATTGTTTCATTGTGATACATCCAATCCCCACTGATAGAAACAGTCTCACCTCCGTCTGTACTACCCGTCACGGGTGATATGGAGTGAATTTCAGGTGTATCGATATAATGGATGGCACCATATTCGATAGCTGTGCCGTAGCCATTATTGATCACCAGGTCCAGCGGCGCAGGTTCGTGAGCCGGGGATGTGATAACCAATTCCGTAGCACTAACGACTTCCACATTAGCCGCAGGCACCGCGCCATACAAGACAGCGGTTTCAGGCGTAAAACCTGTTCCCGTTACCGTGGACACCAGGCCACCTGTAACCGGGCTGTTAATTTCAAACGTCGTTGTATCACCAGCTACTGCCGCACTGGATTGTGAAATAGCCGCGATAGTTGGCGCTTCGCCAAAGTCGAACGCATCCGCCGTCCAGGTTTGGCCGTAAAGATTGGACAGGGTTAAACCAACCAAGCCACTGGCGTGCGCAGGCGTGGTAACGGTTAACTGTGTTTCACTGTCTACGATAACCGCAGCAGCATCGGTGCCGCCGAAGGTAACGACGGTATCAGCTGTAAAACCTGTGCCGGCGATAACAACAGTGTCCCCGCCAGCCGTTGAGCCTGTCGCAGAACTGACTGAGGTAAACGCAGGCGGAGCGATAAACTCAAACGCATTAGCCTGGAAGGCGTTACCGAAGTCGTTATAGACAGTCACACCGACCAAGTTAGCCGCATGATCTGGGGTAGTGACTGTCAGTTGCGTATCGCTGTCGAAAGTCACTGCTGCGGCATTAGTTCCGCCGAATCTCACCCAAGTGTCCGCGGTAAAGCGCTCACCGGTAATTACAACGGTATCACCACCTTCACTAGAACCACTACCTACAGACAAGCTTGTTAATGCTGGCGCATCGCCGAACAGGAATTGCTCAGCAAACACGGTTTCGCCGAAAGGATTGTGTACCGCCACATCTACGTAGCCCGCTGCATGCGCAGGAACCATTGAAGAAAGTGTGGTGCTGTTGACATACGTGGTGACGGTATCGACGCCGTCAAAGCTCAGCTTGGTTTGTGAATTGAAATTTTCACCGGTAACCGTTACAAACTGACCGCCAGACGTGGGCGCCTGCATAATCGAGAGACTGGTAATCGTTGGTGCATTGGCGTATTCAAAGCCATTCGCCAGTTCACCGATACCAAATTCGTTACTAACCGTTATCGTAACAGAGCCTGGTGTGGCACTCGAGGGAGCTACCGCCGTTAGGCTTGTGCTATCGCCGTACGTAACGCTATCGGCCAGAACCCCGCCAAATCTGACTTCGGTATCTGGCGTAAGCGCAGAACCGCTAACAGACACACTGGTGCCACCAGATAGACTGCCACTGGTTGGGGTAATTGATCCGACAGCAGGTGCGGCCACATACTCGATACCGCCTTCCAGTACCGCATATTGGCCATCAGGATTGGCCACCGCTAGACCAACTACTCCAGCCGCATGTGCAGGCGCTTCTGTCAGAACAGTCGCTTCATCAGCAAAAGAAACCGTCGTTGCGCTGCCATCGATTGTTACGGAAGCTTCAGGCGAGAACTGTTCACCCGCAATACTGATAGATCCGCCGCTTAGCGGCAACCTTGAAGGCGTAACACTGAAAATAGCAGGGTTGCTCAGCGGGGACTTTACACCATCATGCGGTACGACCATGCGGTACGAACCTGCACTTAGTGCCCCTGAAGCAGCTATTAAAGCAGATAACAGAAAGGCTGAAGTAGTCTTTAATTTTTTCATAGCGGTTAACTCTTGTATAAAATTCCTGGAAACTTTCCATAGACGCAGGCGAAATGCCGCGAAATTTCCACGTTAGTAGGAGGTATAGGTAAAACCACCGGCTTTTTTAGGCTTCAATTGGGAATAGGAAGCCTGATCTTGAGAGTTGCCAGACTTACGATGGATCTGGGTCAAGTCAGTTTAGGAGCTGCTTGCTTGTTATTTGCACTTAGTAAAGTCCCGCGATGAGGGTATGTTCTTAATCGCGGGACTTTACTGCAATCCTTGTTTTAAAAGAGAAGAGACAATTGATCTCTATGTTTCGTAACGCGGTTGCTTTACAGGAACGACTTTCGCTAAGAACCCTCCGAAGAGGGCTTTTTCTAGCAACGCGGGGCGAATTACCAACCCACGAAGCTGTACGTTACCGAGTTAGTAGTAACCTCGGTGCCAACGGCATCGACGACTTTCAGTCTGAATGACCCTGATCCTCCAGAGCCAGACTCGGTGCAGTTGGTGCCGCTACCGCTACCTAGGTAGACATAGACATCAGACTTGTCGGTAGACACCCAGTTACCATTGGAGCAGGTCGGGTCTTCCTGCTGATACCCAGTGCAGCCCTCGCCGCAACTAACTACCGCCATCGGAGAAATAGCCAGCGTCGTGCTGCCGACTTCCTGCCAGTGGTAGGTATACGGCTCTACGCCGCCAGCAGCATCGATACGCAAACTAACATCACCGAGCGTGGCCGCCCCATTCCCTCCGTTATTGCTTAACTTGGTCAGGGACGCTGTCAACGGCTGTACTGGAGACTCATAAGTGAAGGCGTTAGTATACGTAACCTCATCACCCCAGTGTGTGATACGTACATCCGCAGGACCGGCAACGCCAGGTGGCGTGATAACGGTCAGCTCAGTCTTATCTGCATTCACTGACACTGAAGGAGCGTCAACACCGTCAAATTTCACCCAGTTAGTATTGGCAAAGCCGGAGCCTGTGATGACAACGGTGTCGCCACCTGCTTCTGCACCGGTAGCTGGGCTAATGCTGGTCATAACCGGAGGCACCTTGTAGTAGTAGCCGTCTGCAAGTGTATCCGAACCATAAGCATTGCTTACCACTACGTCCACAGAACCTTGACCGCCCCCATAAGCAGGTGCCGCGACAGTTAAGGAGGTTGCACTGTTATAAGTTACACTAGCCGATTCGCCACCAATGGTGACGGCTGTGTCTGGCGTAAAGTTGCTGCCAGTGATTGTAGAGATGCGACCACCGTTAGTGGT
>Ga0180435_10005062_pt1 | contig 12885 bp, 10 predicted proteins | sample SS_ome_3_FD_132467 | JGI IMG/M metagenome (GOLD analysis project Ga0180435, IMG submission 132467) | Hypersaline lake sediment archaeal communities from the Salton Sea, California, USA - SS_3_S_1 metaG | ecosystem: Environmental > Aquatic > Non-marine Saline and Alkaline > Hypersaline >... | reverse complement strand
CCTTCTCCTGGTCTTCAGCGCCTCTTATTCCATGGTAGTTAAAGTATTCAACCGCATTGAGGTAGTTGATCTTGGATATGGATTCCCGGCGATGGATGGATTTTCGCTTATACATGCGATTGCCCCGGGCACTGATTTTCTTTACGCGGTCTTTGCTGCGCACTTTGGCTTTGGGGTTGCGCATTAGAAAACGTAAGGCAATCCAGTAGGATTCAAAGTAGGGCCGCAGAAAGCAGGTATAATTTTTCAGTTTTCGAAAACCGGCCGAAGTGAGGTTATAGGTGTCCGGCAGGTTGGGGTGGGGCATGAGTACGGCATCATCAATGAATATTTTCAGAGTTTTGCGGACAATATGCTCGGCGGGCCGATCGGCGTCAAAAGCAAATTCGTATTTGAAAAACTCCTGCAGGTATAGATAGGTCACATGCAAATCAGAGGCTGTGAACTGGAACGCATCCCGCTCTAGAATAGCAGCGGCCGTGATGGCCGCCGGGATGAAAAAATTGACGGCATTGTTTTTATAATATTCCAAAGCCGGACGACGCGCTTCCACCACCCGGTAAAAGGGCACACGTTCCCCGTTGGGAGATGACTGGGTTGATCCCTCGATGAACTTACGGTTGAGATAGGCGTCCAGTACATTGTCAATAGCGCGGGCCGGGTCGATGAGGAGGGTGTCCGCCAGGGTGGTCTGCTGGGCCTCCAGATAGCGGATATAGGTCTGGATGGTTTCGATAATATGGGTTTTGGAGAAATGATCCCGGGTTGTGTTGAGCAGGGCCGCCGCCACCACGGCATGGGGGGTCACCACCGTGACTTGGTTGATGGCGTTGATGATGCGATACCCCAGGTTGCGGCAGAGCACATTTTGTTCCTTGGTGGTCATGGTGCCGGGGTTGAGTTGCTGCTGGTCCAGCAAGTCCCGGAAGGAAATGGGATCATTGAATTTAATATAGATCCGCCCGTAACGTTTTTTTAAGAACCGGTGGGCCCGAATGACCTGGATCAGGTTCTCAGACTCTTTTTTGCCGCCCTCCAATTCGTTTAAGTAGGCATCCTCCTCCAAAACCTGATCGTATCCCACGTAAATCGGAGCGAAAATCAAGTCCTGGCAGGCGCCCGCTTTAAAGGCATTGAGCAGGATGGATAATAGTCCCAGTTTGGGCAGGATCAGTTTGCCGGTGCGGCTGCGGCCCCCCTCGATGAAAAATTCGATATTGAATCCCTCCTGGAGCAGCTTGAAAACATATTCGGCAAAGACTTTGGCATAAAGTACCGCACCCCGGAATGTCCGGCGGATGAAAAAGGCGCCTCCCCGGCGAAAAAGTGGTCCCAGGGGCCAAAAAGACAGATTCTTGCCTGCCGCCACATGGGGGCAGGGCATGTTATTGATGTGCAGGATAAAGGAGAGAATAATATAATCAATGTGACTTTTATGACAGGGAATCAGCACCAGCGGCCCCTTTTGCGACATGGCCTTGAGCCGGTTGAGCTCCTTTTGGTCAATACTGACGCCATCGAACATGGTGTTGATGATTCCGCGTACAATGCCATAGGCAAAACTGATGAACACCGGATTGTATTTTGCAGCGATTTCTTCCAGGTAGCCGTCGGCCTGCTTGCGGACCTTGTGCAGGGGCAGATCCCGGGAACGGGCATGTTTGGCCATGAACTTCTGCAAGTTTTGCTTGGTCAGTATCTGTTCTTTTAATTCCTCCGTGCTTTTCAATTGGGGACCGGTGATGGATTGGCGATGACGGTCGAATTGGTTTAAGAGCCGGTGGCGCAGATTGGCGGCCATCTGCTCCCGGCCGATGGCCTCGCCGTCCTGTTTCTGGGTCTGGATGAATTGACCCAGATCCAGGGGTTCCGATATTTCAACAAAGGCTCGACCGGGGTTTTTAATCAGGGTTACCAGACGCCGCAGGCGGCCCGGCTTTTGCTGGCTGCCGAACAGCAGCGTAACCAGACTGGGGGTTGGTTTATCGGGTTTGCGCCCGAAGAAGATCAATTGAGGAACCAGAAATATGGGAGCTTGGGTTTGCCGCTTAAGTTTAATCAGCAGCGACAGCGGGTCGGGTTGCGCCTTGACAAATCGGCGATAGAATCCTTTTTTTTCGATGAGCGACAACAGACTGGTGGTTCCTGTGCCAACCTCGCGTTCCAGATAACCGAATCGAAAGGGGTCCGGCAGGTGGTGTGTAGCCAGCAGCTGTGCCCAGTAAAATTGGATGATTTGTTTAACCCGGCCCAAAGGCTGCCAGGCTCTAATGCGGTAGCCGATGCCGATTTCCGGTATCGGGGTCCCCAACTGGCCATGGCGGGTGTGGTAAAAAAGGTATTCAAAGTTACTTTTATGTTTGGTGATGTAGACCACAATGGCATTTTCCGGAAGACGCTTTAACACTGCCAGTTGATCATCCTCCAGGCGGATACCGGTATAAAAACGCCGGAGCAACCATGAAGCAAAATGCCCGATATGCCGGGGCAAAAAACAAGTGAAAGCCGGGTCCGGGGGCGAAGGTTTGTCCTTATTTTGCGAGCCCAGACTGATTCGAGACTGGTTATCTTTGGGCGGATTGGGAACCATTGTACTTAAACCGGTTGATTTATTAGGGGTTGTTCCTGTGGGGCGATGGTGAAATTTTACCAAAGGCGATCCTTGCAGGCTGGTTAATGTGATTCGTCTGAAACTCTAACAAAATTAAACTATCAATACAATCATCACCCCTGAGTTGTTGTCCGGCCATTGTCCGCGCGCCAAGCCCGGGTCGGAAGCCCCGGCGGCTGCCGGCCGGCTGGCAAGTGAACGGGACCTAGATTGAAATTAATAGGGGAGAAAATTGTCCGGAATAATCGGGTCGCTGGTGTTTGACTCACATAATTGTGTGCCATACTCCCAAACAGAGGGTCATTGCCTGGATTTTTATGTTGCGCAAGATGGGCGCATATGTTATCGACATTATTCGTACTCAGTTGGTCAGCCACGCAAGGGTTTTACCCGAATCCTGCGGGTTGGCAGCAGCGGAAATTCCCCGCAAATGAATCCAGAAATCACAGGCCGGTTAATCGGATACCCCACCCCGCTTGGCGGGGTACATACATAATTGCAAGAAACAGTCAGTAAAGTTCATCTAAAGGAGGAAGAATTTTTATGAAAACTTTAATTGGTGGTGCGGTAGCAGCAGTATTGGGTCTAATCGGTATTTCCATCTGGTTTGGAGAATTCCTGCAGGTCGTGGCCGGAGTTCTGCCGATCATGCTGTTATTAGGCGGTGGTTTGGCCCTGTACCTGGGTTTCGATGAGTTGAAGGATACCTGGAAAAGTGACGATACCGCCAGCCCCATGGCCGAAGATAATAGTGAACAATATAAAAAGGAAATTGATGATCTGAAGAAAGAGATTGAAGATCTGAAATCCAAATAAGCATACCCGTCCAATTCAGTCCACGCTGTCGAGCCCCGTTTTTATACCGGGGCTCTGTTTTTTTATGTCGGGATTTCACCCCCTGCGGCCCCTCCCATCAGAGCAGCCCGCTCCGGTATGCGGCAGCAGTCAGCACCACGCATCATCGCCGATCCCCCTTTAGACCAGCAGGCGCTTCCTTTATCCCGGATCATTTATACAGCAGATACGGCTGGCGCTGCTCGTCATAGGACTTCAATTCACCGGCCCAGCTTTCAGCCAACTCGTCCACAGGAATCCGGGCCTCAATGCTCCGGCGGATTTCCGTGCTTCCCAGGATCAGATCGATGGGCAGATTGATATAATCATACTCATAGGGCGGCTGGGTCCAGGCAAATTGACGGTGATGGGCATTGAGTATGGCTTGCAGCAGGATCAGGCTGGCGCGGTAGGGTTGGTAGCGGCTGCGCTGGGTGACATGCAGATGGAAACCCTGGCACAATGATGCCTGCCATTTATCCGCCAGCGGTTCAAATCCGACCCGTCGCAATTGAACACCGGGAACTTTAAGGGTATCGAATGCCCTGCCGATGGTGGCGGGATCAATATAGGGTGCGCCAAACAGTTCAAAGGGCAGTGTGGTGCCCCGCCCCTCGGAAACATTGGTGCCCTCCCAGAGGACCTGGCCGGGATAGACCAGCGCCGTGGCAAGGGTGGGCATATTGGGCGAGGGGCCGACCCAGGGCAGGCCGGTTTCATCAAAATACATGGACCGCCGCCAGCCCAGCATGGGCATCACCGTAAGCCGGCAGTTGATTTGAAAGTGGCGGTTGATCAATTGCCCAAACTCGCCGATGGTCAATCCGTGCCGCATGGGAATGGCATACCGTCCCACAAAAGAGTGCAGGGATTCATCCACGCAATTGCCTTCAATCTGTTGGCCGCCCAGGGGGTTGGGACGATCCAGGATCACCACGCGTTTGTCATATTGCGCAGCGGCTTCCATACAGTAAGAAAGGGTATAGATGAAGGTGTATACGCGCGTGCCCACATCCTGTAAATCCACCAGCAGGGTATCGATGTGGGCCATCATCTCCCGGGTGGGCTTACGGGTTTCCCCGTATAAACTGAACACCGGCAGGGGGGAATCCTGGTAGGTCGTATGGGCCGACGCGATCATGTTGGCCTGCTTTTCAGCGAACAGGCCATGCTGGGGTGTAAAAATGGCCTTAAGACGGCCCGGAAAACGCTGGGCGATCAAGTCGATGCTGTGGCGATAACGCTCATCCACGGAGGCTGGGTTGCACAGCAAGCCCAGACGGTCAGTAAGTGCCCAATCCGGAGGGGATTCAAGAAAGTTAGTTAATCCGATGTTGACTTTTGGCATGGTGATTATCTGTTACCTCTGAGTTATTGTATAAAGAGGGTCACGCGCGCCCTAGTCCCAGGTTACGGTGCCCGGCCGCCGGACCCGTTTCCTGCGGGGTTGATGCCAATCAGGGGCTATGGTGCTTGACAAAGCGCATTTCAACTCCTAAAAGGCTTATGGTCTTTACAGGCTACTTCATATCGGTGGACAATTCAATTGGCGGGACGCAAAGGCAGGATTAATAACCAATGATGGTCGATTTTTCGGGACTGGTCATTTTAGTTGGCAACTACGGCAGCGGAAAAACCGAGGTTGCCGTCAACCTCGCCCTGCACCAGTGCAGGGCCGGGAAAAAAGTCCAGATAGCCGATCTCGACCTGGTAAACCCCTATTTCAGAACCCGGGAAGCGGATGAACTGCTCACGGGATGGGGCGTGGAGGTCATTGTACCGGAAAAGAGGCTTAAGCATGCCGACCTGCCCATTCTTGTGCCCCAGATTGGCGGCATGATCCGCGCACCGCGGGACTTGGCTATTCTGGATGTGGGCGGCAATAATGTGGGGGCCATGGTGTTGGCCGCCTTGTCCGACCATCTTGCCGGGCAGGCCGTGCAGATGCTACAAGTGGTCAACCCTTACCGGCCCTTTACGGAAACGGCCGCCGGGTGCCAAAAGATCCGCCGGGAGATTGAAGCGGCTGCCGGCTTGACCGTTACCGGCCTCATCGGCAATCCCAATCTGATGAATGAAACGACCCTGGAAAACATCCGCTCCGGGTACCGGTTTTTAATGGATCTTAGTGAAATCAGCGAACTGCCCCTGGAGTCCCTGGCCGTGGCTCAAGAGTTTGTGCCCGATCTGGAAAAAATAGGTATCATCTGCCCGATTTTGCCCTTGCAGCGCCAGTTGGTATTTCCCTGGCAGAATAAAAGGGCGCCGGCGGCGCCCGTGTTCAAGGCGCTGGGATAATTCCCCGGAAAACGTGCGCTGATACAATCTGAATTGTAAAGGAGATTTTATGGCCTTTGAGTATCATCTAGAAAGTGACCGCTGCAAAGGGTGTGGCCTGTGCGTGGCCGTGTGTCCCAAGGATGTGCTTGAAATTGCCGAGAAAGTCAATCGAATAGGCTATTTCCCGGCCTATCAGGCACGGCCGGAAGATTGCGTCTTTTGTGCTACGTGCTGCCGCATGTGTCCTGATGTGGCGATATCCATAACCAAAACAGCGGATGCGCCCGCCTAGGGGCCGCCAAGCAATAATTGCACCGCCTTTTATGTCTTTTGATCCGTTTGCCGGCTACCATTGGCTGATGCCCCACCAGGGTCGGCAGCCGTGGATGCGCTTTGCAGGCAGGCCAAAAAACAGTAGAATCCGGTACTATTATTCATTTCCGCGACCCTAAACCGAGGAGGTTTTATGGGCAAAGTTCTGATGAAAGGCAATGAAGCCATTGGTGAAGCCGCCATCCGTGCCGGCTGCCTCAACTATTTTGCCTATCCGATTACTCCCCAATCCGAAGTAGCCGAATACCTGTCCCGACGCATGCCCGAAGCCGGGGGCGTATTCCTGCAGGGGGAAAGCGAAGTTGCGGTGTCTTATATGATTTTTGGTGCTGCAGCCTGTGGCGAGCGGGTGTTTACCACCTCCTCCAGTCCCGGAGTGAGCTTGATGAGCGAAGGCATCAGCTACATCTCCGCCGCAGAGTGCCCGGCGGTGTTTATCAATATCATGCGCGGCGGACCGGGCTTGGGTGGGATATTGCCCTCCCAGGCTGACTATTTTCAATCGGTCAAGGGCGGCGGCCATGGTGATTACCACCTGCTGGTCATGGCGCCGGCAGGTGTGCAGGAAGCCGTTGAAATGGTTATGTCCGCTTTTCCCCTGGCCGAGAAATACCGTAATCCGGTTATGATTTTAGGCGACGGCCTCATCGGACAGATGATGGAGCCGGTGGAATTTCCGGATCACCTGAAAAGCGAACCTTCGGATAAAAACGCTTGGGCCACCAATGGCATTGCCAGCCGGAAGGGCGGCCAACGTAATCTGGTGAAAAGCCTCTACCTGGACCCCGAAGAGTTGAATGCCCATAATATGAAACTCAGGGACAAGTATGAGCGCATGGCAGAGGATGAAGTCCGCTATGAAGCCTACAATGCCGACGGTGACTTTGAAGTGCTTATCGTCAGCTACGGCACCATGAGCCGGGTATGCCGCACGGCTGTTGACGAACTTAAAAGCCAGGGCTTTGAAGCGGCCCTGATTCGTCCTCAGACCCTGTTTCCCTTTCCCGGTGTCCCTATCAAGGAAGCTGCCGCGCGGCCGGGGTGCCGGGGGGTGATTTCCGTAGAAATGAGCATGGGCCAAATAGTCGAGGATGTGGAGCGGGCGGTGGCGGGCATAAAGCCTGTACACTGGTATGGAAAATGCGGCGGTGAAGTGCCCACCCCCGAAGAGATTGTCGAAGTGGTGCGCAATTTAAAATGATTTTAAATATAACCGGCCAAAAGCGACCGCGCAACTGAATCCCGCGGTCGGCGAGGAGTGGTTCTATGGGAGTTGCCTTTAAAAAACCAGAAGCGCTGTCCGATCGACACACCCATTATTGCCCGGGATGCACCCACGGGGTGATCCACCGGCTCATCGCGGAAGTGATCGACGAACTTGAGATCCGGGAGCGCACCGTGGGTATCGCGCCGGTAGGCTGTGCCGTCATGGCCTACAACTATTTCAATACTGATTTTCAGGAGGCCGCCCATGGACGGGCGCCGGCCATGGCCACCGGGATCAAGCGCGTCAGGCCCGACCTGATGGTCTTTACCTATCAGGGGGATGGCGACCTGGCCAGCATTGGCATGGGAGAGATTATCCATGCGGCCAACCGGGGCGAGAAATATACGGCCATTTTTGTCAACAATGCGGTTTACGGCATGACCGGCGGCCAGATGGCCCCGACCACCATGCCCGACCAACGCACCACCACGTCCCCCTTCGGGCGCAACACGACCGATGTGGGCATGCCCATGCGTATGGTCGAACTGTTGGGGCAATTGACGACCCCGGCCTATGTTACCCGGCAGTCTGTGTTGAAGCCGAAACATATCATAAAGGCCAAAAAGGCCATCAAGAAAGCCTTTACTTATCAATTGGAAAATCGCTGTTTCACTTTTGTTGAAGTCGTCAGCACCTGCCCCACCAACTGGGGCATGACACCGGTGGACGCCATCAAATGGGCGGAGCAAACCATGTTGCCCTACTATCAACTGGGCGATGTTAAGGTACCGGAAGACAATTAGCTGCCCTGCGGCGGTAAGTAAATCCACATTGACCGTCGTTGGCGGGTTGCGCTAGGAGGAATACATGCAGAAGGAAGTCATGTTTGCCGGGTTTGGCGGGCAGGGAATCATGCTCATGGGGAAAATCCTGGCCCAGGCGGCAATGGACGAAGGCTATGAGGTGGTCTGGATCCCCTCTTACGGCCCCGAGATGCGGGGCGGTACGGCCTATTGTACGGTGGTGATCGGGGATCGTCCCATCGGTTCGCCCATCATTAAATCCCCCTCCCATTTGGTAGCTATGAACGGACCGTCATTGGAGAAATTCGCCCCGACCATCAAACCGGGGGGTGTGGTGGTGATCAACCGCTCTCTCATTTCCGGGAATTCCGGACGGGATGACGTAATTGAAGTGATCCTGCCCATCATCGAAATCGCCAAGGAACTGGGAAATGTGCGGGCCGCCAATATCGTTGCCCTGGGGGCATTTGTGGCCCGCAGTGAAATGGTATCCTTTGAACACCTGCGGGAAAGTGTGCGCGACGAGTTTTCACGCAAGGAAAAGTTGATTCCCCTGAACATGAAGGCCCTTGACAGAGGCAAGGAAGCTGCTGGGGCGGAATAAAAACCAGTGCGAGTCCAATTCACAGGCTAGGGGCTACCTGCCTGTCGGCTCTGACGGGAAAACCAGGGATTATACATGGGATTCCCTGGTTAGCACCCCTTGCCGAGCGGATCCTTAGGATTTTCCCAAATTGAATATGTAACTCTTCCCTGACGCCAATAACCCTCAGGCTTGATCGAACTTTCCTGCCAATCATGAAAGCACTCCTTATCACCATTGACGGACCGGCCGGAGCTGGAAAAACCACCATCAGCCAGACCCTGGCGTGTCGCCTGGGGTATCATTACATTGATACCGGGGCCCTTTACCGTGGTGTGGCCCTGGCGGTGAAGGAAGCCGGCCTGGTCCCCACGGATGACCAGGGCCTGGAAAAGTTGCTGCCCAGCCTGGATCTCAGGTTTGAACGGGATGGCGCTGATCTTGTGCTGGTGCTCAACGGCCGCAACGTATCCCGGGAGATCCGTCATCCGGAGGTCAGCATGCTGGCCTCGGCGGTTTCGGCCAGGCCCGTGGTGCGGGAATTTCTCTTAACCCTGCAACAGGAGTTGGGCAGCCGTAAACGCATGGTATTTGAAGGGCGCGACATGGGTACGGTGGTGTTCCCGGACGCGGATATCAAAATATACCTGGATGCGGACCCCCTGGAACGCGCCCGGAGACGCCATGCACAGGTGGAGGGCGGGGAGAGCCGCCAATCCCTGAACCAGGTTTCCCGGGATATGCAAAAACGGGACGCCAATGATCGCAATCGTGATGTGGCGCCGCTAAAACCGGCAACCGATGCGTTCATTCTGGACTCTTCAGAACTGACCATAGAGGGTGTTGTTGAGTCAATTCTAGCGCATATTCGGGAAACCTTGCCGCCCTCCCATTGATTTGCCCTTGATATCATTTACGACTCCGCTAGGCGCCAGGTGGTTTTCCACGCTCAAAAGTGTTGATTCTTAACTGATATTTTGTTAGCCTTCCCTGGTTATACTACAGAGGCGATGGGATCGCCAAAAAAAATAGGCTAAGGGGGTAAACTCTTTAAATGGAAAAATTGGACCAACAACAAACACCCGCGGAAACGGGACAAATCAGTAACGAGACTGCCGAAGACACGGAAAGCTTAGCGGAGAACGGGGTTGAGGAAGTCGCCGTCGATGAGACGGACAGTATGGCTGCCGAGGCTGAAGTGGATGAGATGGAGGCCCAGGAGGATCCGGAAGATGATCCGGAAGATGATCCGGAAGAGGAGAGCATGGACAGCCTCATGGCGCTCTATGAAGAGAGCCTGAAAAGATTTGAGGAAGGGGAGGTTGTCACCGGGCGAATAATCTCCGTGGATAAGGATCATGTATTGGTGGACATCGGATATAAATCCGAAGGCCAGGTCAGTATCCATGAATTCCTGGATGAAGAGGGCAATGTCCAGGCGGAAATCGACGACTCCGTGGAAGTGATGGTGGAGTGGTGGGATGACGAGAATGAGGTCGTCCTGCTCTCAAAGGAAAAGGCTGCCAAGGTTAAAGTCTGGGAAGCCCTGAAAATCTCCTTTGATGACGAAGAGGCCGTGGAAGGCACCATCACCAACCGTGTAAAGGGTGGGTTTTCCGTGGATGTGGGTGTGCAGGCCTTCCTGCCCGGCTCCCAGGCCGATCTGCGCCCGGTGCGCAACCTGGACGAAATGGTGGGCAAAACCTTCCAGTTCAAAATATTAAAATTCAACCGCAAACGGAGCAATATTGTCCTCTCCCGGCGGGTGATTCTGGAAACCGAGCGGGAAGCCAAACGGGCCGCCACCCTGGCTTCCATCCATGAAGGCAAAATCGTGGATGGTGTCGTTAAGAATATTACCGAGTACGGCGTATTTGTGGATCTGGGCGGCGTGGACGGACTGCTGCACATTACCGATATTTCCTGGGGCCGGGTGAAACATCCCTCGGAAATGTTCAATGTGAGTGATGAGATCCAGGTGAAAATTCTCAACCTGGATCTGGAAAAAGAGCGGGTCTCGCTGGGCATGAAACAGCTCACCCCGGATCCCTGGACATCGGCTGCCGATAAGTACCAGGTCGGCACCAAGGTCATGGGCCGGGTTGTCAGCCTCACCGATTATGGTGCCTTCGTGGAACTTGAAGAGGGTATCGAAGGCCTGATCCACGTATCGGAAATGTCCTGGACCCGCAAGATCCGCCATCCCTCCAAAGTTGTTTCCGTGGGGGATGAGGTCGAGTGTATGGTGCTGGACATCAAACCGGATAACCGCCGCATCTCCCTGGGCATGAAACAGGTTGTGCCCAATCCCTGGGATGTTATCGCCGAAAAATATCCGGTGGGCACCACCATTGAGGGCAAAATTAAAAATATCACTGATTTTGGCCTGTTCATCGGCATCGACGAAGGCATTGACGGATTGGTGCATATTTCAGATATCTCCTGGACAAAGCGGATCAAGCATCCCTCCGAGATCTATAAAAAAGGGGATACGGTCCATGCGGTTGTGCTTGATATCGAAAAAGAGAACGAGCGCTTTTCGCTGGGCATCAAACAGCTTAGTCCGGATCCCTGGACCACGGTTGCCGAGCGCTATCAGGTGGGCAAAGAGATCACCGGGACCGTGACCAACCTCACCGATTTCGGTATTTTTGTCGAACTGGAGGAGGGCATCGAGGGCTTGGTGCATATTTCCGAGATCAGTACCGAGAAGATCAGCACTCCGGGTGAAAAATTCAGCGTAAATGATGTAATTACCGCCAAGGTGATGAACATCAACAGCCAGGAGCGCCGCATCGGTCTTTCCATCAAGCGTCTGGGCGAGGATGACGACCAGTCCCTGCTCAGTGAATATGTCAACAATATGAAAGCTACACCGTCAACCCTGGGAGAAATTCTTCAGGAGAAACTCAACGAAGAGTAAAGGCTCCCCTAAGGGTGATGAATTTTACCATACAGAAGAGCTGTTGACTTCGTTAAGCCTTATCTAAAAGGCTATGTGAAAACCTTAAACCGCGGTCTGATCTGGGAAACACGCCAGAGTGGACCGCGGTTTTTATTAGGTGGCGCAGAAATTTTAAATAAGTTGCCGCCGAATTGCTAGGAGAGCTGTTATGTTTGCCCGCCGCCATCCCGTGCTTTTCACACTTATTGTTCTATCAGGAATTACCACCGTTATGCTCTTGGGTACCGGTCTGCTGGCGGCCTGGGTGATCCAGGGGTTAGGCTGGCAGGATGGCCTGGCTTCCGATGAGCCCCGGGTAGGGGTAGTGGAGGTAATCGGCCCCATTGCTGAATCACAGGAAGTGCTTCAGCAGTTGAAAGATTATCGGGATGATGAAGTCGTCAAGGCTGTTGTCGTGCGCATTGATTCCCCGGGCGGAGCCGTGGGACCGTCACAGGAAATATTCAGGGAAATCCGCAGGACCGCCGAATCCAAAAAAGTGATCGCCTCCATGGGCAGTGTGGCTGCTTCCGGCGGCTATTATATCGCGTCGGCCTCCGATGGTATTGTTGCCAACCCGGGCACAATTACCGGCAGTATCGGCGTTATTATGGGCTACACTAATTTTGAGGAGCTGTTGCGCAAGATCGGGCTGGCGCCGGTGGTCATCAAAAGCGGTGAATATAAGGATATGGGCTCGCCGGTGCGTCCCATGCAGCCGGCGGAACAAGCGCTTTTGACCCAATTGGCGGAAGATATCCACACTCAGTTTATTGAGGATGTGGCAAAAGGGCGCAACCTCGATTTGCAGGAGTTGCGCAATCTGGCGGACGGCCGGATTTTCACCGGCAAACAGGCCGCTGCATTGGGTCTGGTGGACCGCATGGGCAATTTTGCCGATGCAGTGGAGTGGGCCGGTCGCCTGGGAGGTATCGAGGGGAAAATCGAAGTGGTTTACCCGCCGGAGAAGCGACTCGATTGGTGGGAGCACCTGACCGAAATGACAACCCGGCTTCTGGCCGGGGTCCTTACCCAATCCGGGCTAAAGGCGGATTTTCGCATGCCTGCTGAAACTGATTATAAATTCTGAGCTTTCCTATCAGGCCTGAAAACCTCGGCCACATCCAATCCCCGGCCGCCATTCGCCGGCTGCCAAGCGCCATTTATTGGCCCAAGTATTGCCGCCTTAGGGTGGTGGAAGGAAATAATTCCCCAAAGATTGCGCCGGATTTTGGTTCGTCTACAAGGCACATCCACCGGTGCATATCGGGAATATGTGCCAGTGGATGT
>Ga0180435_10005055_pt1 | contig 12891 bp, 8 predicted proteins | sample SS_ome_3_FD_132467 | JGI IMG/M metagenome (GOLD analysis project Ga0180435, IMG submission 132467) | Hypersaline lake sediment archaeal communities from the Salton Sea, California, USA - SS_3_S_1 metaG | ecosystem: Environmental > Aquatic > Non-marine Saline and Alkaline > Hypersaline > Sediment... | reverse complement strand
TCATCCGGGCAGGGATGCCTGATGTTGTGTTTTTATGGTTTAGTTGCATTGAAAATAAACATCTTAGAGTGCTTCCCGTTTTTATTTCAGGAATTAAAATTATAAAAAGGAAGGTTTTCATGATGAATGAATTTAATGTCAAATTGATGCATCCACGCGACCAGATTGTTTTCATTATCCGTCGTATATATCGTCATGGAATGACCACAACATCGGGGGGGAATGTGTCAATTATTGACGAGAACGGGGATATTTGGATTACTCCTTCTGCAAAGGATAAAGGTTCGCTTCATGCCTCAGACATTGTTTGTGTTAAAGCCGGAGGCGAGATTGCCGGGAAACACAAACCTTCTTCGGAGTTTCCGTTCCACAGGGCAATTTATGAGATCCGCCCGGATATTAAAGCCGTGATTCATGCCCATCCGCCTGCATTGGTTTCGTTTAGTATTGCACATACATTTCCGGATACCAATGTAATTCCACAGGTGAAAAAAATTTGCGGGCCGGTTGGTTATGCAAAATATGGAATTCCCGGAAGTGATGAGTTAGGGCAGGGCATTGCAGCCGTTTTCAAAGAACACTACAATGCGGTGATTATGGAAAATCATGGAGTTGTGGTTGGTGGAATCGAGATGAACGATGCCTGTCAGCGTTTTGAAACCCTTGAATTCTGTGCGCACACCATTGTTAATGCAAAAGCAGTAGGGGCCGTAAAGTGTGTATCCGAAGAGAGCCAGGAAGCATTTGAAAATCAGATTCCGCTTCTTCCTCCGGAAATGGATGGGATTGATTACCCGTCGGATGAGCGGGAAATCCGGGAACAAATCATTTACATGGTTCGCCGTGCCTGCGGGCAGGGATTAATGACCAGTTCATACGGAACCGTATCTGAACGTTGGAGAAACAACGATTTCCTGATTACTCCTGCCAATATATTGCGCTGGGACCTGACTATTGACGATGTGGTTCAGATCCGGGGAGGCAAACGGGAGCCGGGTAAAGTTCCCGGCTGTTCCTTTTGGTTGCATCAGGAAATTTACAGGCGCAATCCGCACATCAATTCGATTATACTGACCCAGTCGCCCTATTTGATGGCCTTTGGTGTGACCGGTGAGAAATTTAACGTGCGTACAATTCCGGAGAGCTGGATTCTCTTGCAGGATGTTCCAAATGTTCCTTTTGGTTCCCAGGTAAAAGGGAATGATATCCTCCCGGATTTGATCTCGAAGGGCACTTCTGCCGTGATTATCGAAAACGATTCGGTATTGGTTACCGGCGATCAACTGCTGCAAACCTTCGATCGGCTGGAAGTGGCAGAGTTCAGTGCCAGGTCTTTGATTATGGGAGGTTTTTTGGGTGAAATGCAGCCAATTGGAGATCAGCAGGTGGAGGATCTTCGTAAGAAGTTTCTGACCTGAAAGGGGAAGAATAATACGAGCATAATTTTCGATGGACTATTTCCCGATTGCTGTTTTCGGATTTGTTCCGGAGACTGTTTTTTATGCCTGGCAGATAAAGCCCTATGGCTCCGGATCGATTAGCCGGGAACATTAATTCCACTTAATGCAGATAAATAAGACCCTGAAGGTTTTTAAAACCTCCGGGGTTTTCCATTTAGAAGAACCACTGGATCGATCTGATTTTTCTGGCACATCCTTTGCCCAGTTAACAACGAAGTTGTCACTCATATAGTTTAAATTTTTCAACCGCCTGTTCAGGTTAAAGGCCTGAAATTTATGTCAGGCAATGTTTAAGTTTTGTAACATGTTGTCTGACAGGGGTAAATAAAAAAGATCAAAAGACGTTTTTGTTGTTTGAAATCTTTGAAGATCCGGCCCGGAGCCTGAATCAGGTGGTTGTTTTTTTACCTTAATGTATGAATTGGCAGGAGGAAACTTACATAAATGTATAATCGTAAAATGGAATTATTATGTCAATTCAAAATGCAATCCGTTTTATTCATAAAGTTCAGGAAGATGATGAGTTCAGGAACGATCTTTTTCAATTGAAAAATATTTCTCAGTTCGAAAGTTTTCTTGAAGAAAAGGACCTTGACTATACCGAATTTGAGTTTGATGAAGCCTATCATCATTTGTTGGTTCAGTGTCAGTTTGAAGAGCAGGCCGACGGGCTTCGAAATGTAATTAGTCTGATGCGTCTGCTTTTTTAAAATTTGTCAGATTGTTATCCGGTGCATCCCGGTGTAATGCAGGTTGTGAAGAACCATAAGCTTTTTACCACCTTTCAATGACATCGTAGAAATAGATTGAATGTATTTGAAATGGTTGGAAATACCGGAATTAAGCAATTAATGAATAATTGCAAAAAAGCTCGGGCATTATCGTAAAGGTTGTAATTTGTTTTAATTTAAAATAATGTTTTATGGCAGTAATATTTAGACCTCTTGGAATTGCCAAAGAGATTGTGGAGGAGATGGGATTATCGATATCGTTTGAATATGACGATTTATTGTTTATTGAAAGCAATGCATTTCTTATTCAGTTTAATGATGAGAAGGAGAAGCATTTTAATATTTTTTTGAATAAGGAATTGTCGTCTTCCGATGGCGAAAGGCTTTATCAAAAAATTAAAGACCTTTCAGCAATTCGTGAAATCGAGGTGTTGCATGCCGGCACATTTGAAATCAGAGAGAAAGAGGGGATAGAAGGGGAGTTGGAAATTATTACCTATCCCGGAACTAAAAATTAATTTTCTTTTATTTTAATCATTAAGGGTATATTTCTTCAAAATGAAAGAGTCGCTTCTGTAATGAATGTGACTCTTTCAAATTTTGTGCATGATCATTTTTCAACCGGGAAGCCCTTCGGATGAATTATATTGCCTTTCCGGTTTTCCGGTGCTAATCAGGAATCTGGATCTGATGTTGAATTGGTTGAAAAGCAATGAGTTGAGGGCTGAAGCCCAGAGTTGATGCAATTATATGAACCGTTCGATAAATCGAACGGCAACTCAAATCGAACGGCAACTCAAATCGAACGGCAACTCAAATCATTGAAATTATTGGCTTTATCCCAAATTGTTTAACAGGATTCAGGTTTGTGGATTAGAAAGGATTAAAGCTTCTCCGAAAGGTATTTTCCGGTATGTGTTTTTTTGCATTCCATCAGTTCTTCGGGAGTTCCCTCAAAAACAAGATAACCTCCCTGATCGCCACCTTCCGGGCCAAGGTCAATAATCCAATCGGCTGATTTAATGATTTCCAGGTTATGTTCAATGACAATTAAACTGTGCCCCCGCCCGATCAGTGCATTGAAAGCATCCAATAGTTTGCGGATGTCATGAAAATGGAGCCCGGTAGTAGGTTCATCAAATACGAAAAGGGTAGGAGTGTCTTTTTCTTTTGCAAGGAAAGAAGCAAGTTTTATCCGCTGACTTTCCCCGCCTGAAAGGGTGCTGGATGATTGCCCGAGTTTTAGGTAACCAAGGCCGACATCCTGAAGCGGTTTTAGTTTTTTTACAATTTTACGTTCCGGCGGGGCATCAATTTCACTGAAAAAATCGATCGCCCTGTTGACGGTCATTTCAAGAATGTCGTGGATGTTTTTTCCTCTGTAAAGAACCTCAAGGATATCTCTTTTGAATCTTTTCCCGCCACAGCTTTCACAAACCAAATGAACATCGGCCATAAACTGCATTTCAACCGTGATGGAACCTTCACCCTGACACTCTTCACAACGGCCGCCATCGATGTTAAACGAAAAGTGCGAAGCTTTGAATCCCTGTATTTTAGATGCTTGCAGCCCGGAATAGAGTTTTCGAATCTCATCATAGGCTTTCAGGTAAGTGACCGGATTCGAACGGGACGATTTTCCAATGGGATTTTGATCTACAAATTCGATTCCTGTCAGCAGCTTCATATCGCCTTCCATGCGATTGTGGAGCCCGGTTTTGTCGCCATATCCGCCATAATATTTTGAGAGGGAAGGATAGAGAATTTGCCGGACCAGCGATGATTTTCCGGACCCACTCACTCCGGTAACGACAGTCATCGTGTTGAGCGGGAATTTTACATTAATTCCTTTCAGGTTGTTTTCCAAAGCTCCGATGATGGAAATCGAATTGGTCCATTTTCGGCGATGGGTGGGAACAGGAATCTTTTCTTTTCCGGTCAGGTATTTTGCCGTGAGACTTTTCTCGTCTTTTTCCAGCTCTTTGTGGTCGCCCTGAAAAACAACTTCTCCGCCGTTCATCCCTGCCAGCGGTCCGATATCAATGATTCTGTCGGCAGCCCGGATGATTTCTTCATCATGTTCAACCACCACAACCGTATTCCCAAGTTTCTGGAGTTTTCGAAGAACTTTGATCAACCGTTCAGTATCGCGCGAATGAAGCCCGATGCTTGGTTCATCGAGAATATATAATGAACCCACCAGACTGGAGCCAAGTGATGTGGCCAGGTTGATGCGTTGCGATTCTCCGCCGGAAAGGGATGAGGAGAGGCGATTCAGGGTAAGATAGCTCAGTCCCACATCGCTTAAGAATTCAAGCCGGTTATTGATTTCCCTGAGCAGGCGTCCTGCAATTTCCATTTCGTGTTCCGAAAGGCGGAGATTGTTGAAAATATGCTGCAATTCGGAAATGGGTTTAAGCACCAGTTCCGGAAGTGAATATCGGCCTGCTTTAACGTAGCCTGCTTCTTTTTTCAGGCGTGTCCCCATGCAATCGGGACAGGTGGTTTTTCCCCGGTAGCGCGAGAGCATGACCCGGTATTGTATTTTGTAGCTGCTCTCTTCCAGGTGCCTGAAAAATGCATTAAGTCCCTCGAAATACTTGTTTCCGGTCCATAACAGTTGCTTCTGTTCCCTGGTAAGCTCGAGGAAAGAACGGTGAATCGGGAAGTCAAAATGATGGGCATTCATCACCAGCTGATTTTTCCATTCACTCATTTTTTCGCCTTTCCAGCAAGCAACTGCATCGTTATAAATCGAAAGGGCTTTGTTGGGAATAACAAGATCTTCGTCAATTCCGATCACTTTCCCGTATCCTTCGCAGGTAGGACAAGCGCCAACCGGATTGTTAAAGCTGAATAGATGCATGGAAGGCTCTTCAAAGGTTATACCGTCAGCTTCAAATCGGTTGGAAAATACCCCGGTTTTAATTTTATCCTCCTGAAAAATCCGGAGGATACATTCGCCCTTCCCTTCGAAAAAAGAGGTTTGGATCGAATCCGCCATCCGGCTGCGGGTATCCTCATCCGCTTGAACCGAAAAGCGGTCGATAACTATATTTACCTCTTTGGCTAAATCCAGGGCATCCTGAGCTTCACTCAAATCGGAAATCCGGGTCACTACACCATCCACTTCCAGACGGGTGAAACCCTGCTGTTGCAAAAGGCCGGCCTCCTGGTAAATGGTTCTTCCCTCTTTTACATGCATCGGAGCAAGCAGCAGCGCACGTGTTCCTTCCGGAAAGGAGAAAAGGTACTCCACCACATCATCCACGTGCTGACAAAGAACCTCCTTTCCGCTAACCGGCGAAAAGGTTTTGCCGATCCGGGCAAACAGCAGTTTCAGGTAATCGTAAATTTCCGTCGAGGTACCAACGGTCGACCGGGGATTTCTTGTATTAACTTTTTGTTCGATTGCCACTGCCGGCGGAATCCCTTTGATGAAATCAACCTCGGGTTTGTCAATTCGGCCTAAAAACTGACGGGCATACGAGCTCAGGCTCTCCACGTACCTTCTTTGGCCTTCCGCGTAAAGCGTGTCAAACGCAAGCGAACTTTTCCCCGATCCGGAAAGACCGGTAATAACGATTAGTTGGTTGCGCGGGATTAATAGATCGATGTTTTTCAGGTTGTGTACCCTTGCTCCTTTTACCTCGATGTATTTATTTTGAATGGCAGTGGTCATTCTTCTAATGTTGTAAAAAAGTTTTTTCGATTCTTGCCCGTTTGTTAAATATCTTTAACTTAGCCTGCAAATTTACAATAGTTTTTTCGATTCACTAAATCTTAAAATTAAAGGAGGACTTCTATTCGACAAATCTTTACTTTTTTATTAAAACAAAAAATAGGAGGTAGTTTTGGAAAAAGTAAAATTGAATGACTTTGAGCTCGTTCAAAGATTTGTCAATGGAGATAATTCAGCTGTCGAAAAATTAATTTCCCATCACAAAAACAGGGTTTACACCTATATTTTTCTTATTGTAAAGAATGAGGCCCTGGCTGAGGATATTTTTCAGGAAACGTTTATTAAAGTGATCCGGTCATTAAAGAGCGGACGCTATTCCGATTCCGGGAAATTTATTTCCTGGGTGTTGCGTATTGCTCACAATTTGATCATTGATCATTACAGGAAAGAGAAATATTTGAATACCATCTCCAACGATGATTCCGAAATCGATTTATTCAACTCTCCCCGTTTTTCAGATACTAATTTTGAGGAGGTATCTATTCAGAATCAGATTCATTCAGATATTCATAAATTGATGGAAATGCTTCCTGAAGATCAAAAGCAGGTTGTTTTTATGCGGCATTTTCAGGATTTGAGTTTCAGGGAAATTGCCGAACAAACTGATGTGAGTATCAACACCGCATTGGGGAGGATGCGCTATGCACTGATCAATCTTCGTAAAATGGTTGCCGAAAGAAATATGGACCTTACCCGGTCCTGATTCAGGATTTCTTTTATTTTTCAGGTTTAGGCAATAATGGAGTGGATGGCAGCGTTTCCTTTTTAAATAATTTTAAATGCTGCCTATGAGAAATTTCTTTACACTCGATTTAATCCGTCAAAAAATGAGGAAAGCTATGGAAGCATCTGCCGGCCCGGAGGATGAATATTTTGAGAAAGTAATTCCTTTGCTTGATCAGCTGGATTTTGAACCGCCAAAGCATTGCACAGATTTCCTTAATGCTTTTTCAAGGGCTTACACGATGCTGAATACGGAAAAGAATGGTAAAATTGACCTGGTGTTAAATTAGAATTTAAGAATCCCTGTCGTTTTAAACTGCAGGGATTCTTTTGGTTTAGTTAAGAAGTAATGGAATTAGAGTGAAGCTTTTTCGAATTATTTTTTTTTGACATGCATTTGCCCAGGTCAATTGCGTTTAAGAATCATATTAACATTGCGGTGCATGGTTGATCATTTTTCAAAAATAAAATCTCTGGATGCTCCACTTTTTTTAGGCGTTTTATATTCCCGGGGTTCCACCCCGGGCTATTGATTACGCATCTTGGGGACGAAAAAGTTTAAATGTGTTTCCCCTGTTCTGTTCCGCATGTTTTATCATCAGGTTTTTTATATTTGTAACCCCCAACATCCGGCATTGGACTTGCCACCGGACGAGAGGGTGCAATCAGTAACCAGTAATCCCGGTAACGGGACCTTCTCCCGAATACCGGGACAGGCAGAACAACGGAATTCAGGATCTGCTGTGCTTCGGCCAGCAACCAACAAACAAAACGAACATGCAAACACTACTTAACGATATCACTTCCCGCACAGCGAAAGTGGCCGTAATCGGCCTGGGCTATGTGGGATTGCCGCTGGCGCTGGAACTGGCGCGGAAAGTGAAGGTAACCGGATTTGACATTTGCCGGGAAAAGCTGGTATTGTTGCAAAATAAGCAGGATCCCTCCAGGGAGCTGGATGCCTCCGTTTTTGAAGGATGTGACATTGAATTTACCGATTCTCCCGGGGCGCTGAAAGCAGCGCGTTTTTTTATCGTAGCCGTACCAACGCCCATTGACCGTCATAATCAGCCGGACCTGCAGGCGCTGCTTGGCGCAACGAAAACCGTTGGTCTGGCCCTGAAAAAAGGGGATGTAGTGGTATATGAAAGTACTGTCTATCCCGGTTGTACCGAGGAGGATTGCATTCCGGTACTGGAAGAAACATCCGGGTTGACCTTTGGGAAAGATTTCACGGTGGGGTATTCTCCCGAGCGCATTAACCCGGGCGATAAGCAACATACGCTCACCAACACCATTAAAGTGGTTTCGGGCAGCGATAAGGCTACCCTCGATTTGGTGGCATCGGTTTACGAACTGGTGGTGGAAGCGGGCGTTCACCGCGCGCCTTGCATCAAAGTGGCCGAGGCGGCCAAGATCATTGAAAACACCCAGCGCGACATCAACATCGGGTTGATGAATGAACTATCGATCATCTTCGGACGGTTGGGCATCAATACCTACGATGTGTTGGAAGCGGCCGGGACCAAATGGAACTTTCTGAAGTTTTACCCCGGATTGGTCGGGGGGCATTGCATTGGCGTGGATCCCTACTATCTGGTGCATAAGGCGAAAGAACTCAACTATCATCCCCAGATTATTGGCTCCGGCCGTTTCGTGAACGACTCCATGGGGCGCTACATTGCCAAACAGACCGTGAAGCGGCTGATCAAAATGAAGAAAAACCTGAGTGAGTGCCGTATATTGGTGTTGGGGATCACCTTCAAGGAAAATGTCTCCGACATCCGCAACTCCAAAGTTGCAGAAACTATCGACGAATTGATGGATTACGGCCTCGAAGTGGTGGTTGCCGACCCCTGGGCCGATTCGAAAGAGGTGAAGGAAGAATACGGTTTCGAGCTGAATGAAGCATTAAAAGTTGAAAATTTAAAATTTAAAAAAAGTGCTCTGCACCGATCTGCCGGCAAATCTTTTGATGCAATCATTCTGGCCGTCGCCCACCGGGAATATGTTTGCCTGACGGAAGAAGACCTTTTGCCTCTCGCAAAACCAAATGCCCTGCTGGTGGATGTAAAAGGAAACCTGAGAGGAAAGGTGAAAAAGATGGCCTACTGGAGTTTGTAAATTGAGTGGGATGGTTGGTTGACAGTTTTCGCCCGTCGCCTTTTCCCGCCTATTCCCCGCCGCTCTCAAACTGTTGTGTTATTCGTTGAGAAAATTCATGAATTTTCTCTGCAATGATTCAGAAATTTTTTCACCGTCTCCCGGTCGTCATTGGTTTCCTGTAAAAAAAGGAAGCTGCCATATCACAGCCCTGATCCGTGCGATCCGTGTTAACGTAATCCCTTCCAATTCGTGTAATTAGCTGCACTGAACTTTGTTTCACAACGAATCGGGTTAATTCGTTTTCTTGTTTTCGATTGTTTAAAAGTTTTCTTCAGAATTATGATTATGATCACTATATTTGACCCCGCTTCTTCGATTGGATGAAGAAGTTGAAATAAAACCAAACCAAAAACGCCTGCTCATCCGCAGATAAAACCAGGGACTGAGGAGGCGGAGCTGTAGGAAGAAGTAAGGAAAAATATAAATTAAAAAGGAAAAAGTTCGTGTTCGAACGTCAGTTGGCTGATTCAATGTACTGCAATTCATGCCTTCACTTTTACTACCGTCGAACAGAAATTTAAGGTGGCGGCATTTCGCTCCGCTCAACTTTTATCTTTTACCTTTTACCTTTTTCCTTTAAATACCTTTTTTAATTTAAAATACATTTTACAAACGAAACATTTAATAACGCATACTATGATCAAATCCATAACCTCCATCTGCTGCATCGGAGCAGGCTACGTGGGCGGGCCTACCATGGCCGTTATCGCGCAAAAGAATCCGCATATTAACGTAACCGTTGTCGACATCAACGAGCAGCGTATTGCCGCCTGGAACGACGACAACCTGGACAACCTTCCGGTATATGAACCGGGGCTGGCCGATGTGGTTGCAGAGGCGCGCGGACGCAACCTGTTCTTCTCTACTGATGTGGACGGGTCCATTAAAGATGCGGAAATGATCTTCATCTCCGTGAACACCCCCACCAAAACCTATGGAGTAGGGAAGGGACAGGCGGCCGACCTGAAATTTGTGGAGCTTTGTGCCCGCCAGATTGCCCGGGTAGCCGAGGACGATAAGATTGTGGTGGAGAAATCGACCCTGCCGGTACGCACCGCCCAATCCATTAAACGCATTTTTGACGCCACCAACGGAGAGGTAAAATTCCAGGTGTTGTCGAATCCCGAGTTTTTAGCGGAAGGAACTGCTATTGACGACCTGCACCATGCCGACCGCATCTTGATTGGAGGCGACATTGAAACCCAAGAGGGCAATGCGGCCATTGAAGCGCTGGTAAGAGTATACGAAGGCTGGATTCCCCGCGAGCGGATCCTCACCACCCGTGTCTGGTCGTCCGAGCTCTCCAAGTTGACAGCCAATGCGTTTCTGGCACAGCGGATCTCCTCCATCAACTCCATCTCCGCGTTATGCGAAAAAACCGGCGCCGATGTGGATGAGGTCGCCCATGCCATTGGACGCGACAGCCGTATCGGGCCTAAATTCCTGAAAAGCTCGGTGGGTTTCGGAGGCTCCTGTTTCCAGAAAGACATTCTCAACCTGGTGTATCTTTGCCGCCACTTCGGATTGCCTGAGGTTGCAAAGTACTGGGAGCAGGTGGTAAAGATGAACAACTACCAGAAACACCGCTTTGCCAAAAACATCATCGATACCCTGTTCAATACCGTATCCGGCAAAAAGATTGCCTTTTTGGGCTGGGCCTTTAAGAAGGATACCAACGATACCCGCGAATCAGCCGCTATCTACGTGGCCGACGAACTGTTGCAGGACCAGGCGGAAGTACATGTTTATGATCCGAAAGTGAGCAGGGAACAGATCGAAAAAGACCTGATCTACTTATGGACCCAGCAGGGCGAATCGCAGGAACATGCGGAATTCCGGGTGCAGGACCTGGTGCATGTGCACACGGATCCTTACCTGGCCATGAAAGATGCGCATGCAACTGCAGTATTGACCGAATGGGATGAGTTTACCACCTACGATTGGGACAAAGTGTACAGCAACATGCAGAAGCCTGCATTCCTGTTTGACGGACGAAATATTCTGGACCGGGAGAAACTGGAAGAGATTGGGTTTGAGGTGAAATCGATCGGGAAAGGGTAGAGAACTTAAGGGAGAAAGGGCGACCGGGAGAACTTTCCAATCAACCGGTTAGTCATCTCTCCGCTGACGGAGAAAGAAATAAAAAAAGGGAAAAGTTCCCGCCCGAAATTCAGTTCGCTGATTTCTGCAGATAAAAAATAAAACAAAAATCTGCGTCCAAATCCGCGTCATCTGCGCTATCTGCGCGAAACAAAAAAGCATCTGCGCGAAACCAAAAGAAAATAGCACGCAGATCCCGCTGATTATCGCAGAAAAAAATAAAAAAAATCTGCGTATTAATCTGCGTCATCTGCGTAATCTGCGCGAGATAAAAAAAAACATCTGTGCGAGAAGAAATTGCACGCAGATCCCGCTGATTATCGCAGAAAAAAAATAAAATAAAATCTGCGTTTTCAATCTGCGTCATCTGCGCTATCTGCGCGAAACAAAAAAAGCATCCGCGTGAAACCAAAAGAATTTGCACGCAGATCCCGCTGATTATCGCAGAAAAAAATAAAAAAAATCTGCGTATTAATCTGCGTCATCTGCGTAATCTGCGCGAGAAGAAATTGCACGCAGATCCCGCTGATTATCGCAGAAAAAAATAAAAAAAATCTGCGTTTTAATCCGCGTCATCTGCGCTATCTGCGCGAAAAAAAAATTCTGCGTGAAAAAAAAAATCTGCGTAATCTGCGTAATCTGCGTGAGATAAAAAAGGTCTCAGCGAGAAATAAAAAGCATTGTTTATCTTTGCCGCCTTTAAAATTGACAAGAAAATGGAAAAACGCTTGTGAGATTCAATCCGTTGAACCAACGTGCAGACCTTCGCGACCGCCCTTTTTCCTTTTTCATTTTACTACCGCCGAGTAGAAATTTAAAGTGGCGGCATTTCGCTCCGATCAACTTTTACCTTTTTTATCTTTTACCTTAAAAAACCGGATTGCAAATTCGCACCAGCTCTCCGGTCAACAGGTGTCATCCGGTCACTAAATGCACACGCCAAACTTTACATAAATATTATTATTTAACTATCTTATCAGCAATCAACAATAATTGTGTATAAAATTTGATAACTGTGTTGAACTTAATTTGCAGGTTTAAGCTTTAGATCACTATATTTGCCCCCGCTATTTAACTTATGTTGAATAGCAGAAACCAAAATCTTAAAAAATTAAAAGGGAAAAATTAAAAAGGAAAAAGTTCGTTTGCGAACGTCATAACGCTGTTTCAACGCAGAGCAGTATGCGCCAATCCGTTTAACGGATAACGTGGATGTAATGTGCTGTCCACAGCGACCGGCTTTTACTACCTGCGGATAGAAATTTAAGGCCCGGATAGCCCCGATAACTATCGGGGGGTATTTCGCTCTGTTCAACTTTTTCCTTTAATCTTTTTAATTTTTAATTCTTTCAGCCTGCTCACCCGGAACGTTTCGCTGGGACTGAGGAGGCGGAGCTGTAAGGAGATCAAAGGAAAAAATAAAAATTAAAAAGTTCGTATTCGAGCATCAGCTCGCTGATTCAAAGCATTGTCTTTGGCGACCGCACTTTTTAATTTTACCTTTTACCTTTTATCTTGATAACACCCCAGTCTTTGATGGATATTGTTTACGGATCCCATAATCACGTTTCAGCATCTCTTTCCTTCGTGCCAGGGGTCTGCATACACTCTTCCTTAACAGACTGACGCACAAAATCCAGAAAAAATACGAATTAACCGGATTGCAAATCCTGAGCCGGGGACGCGCGGATTTCAAATCTGCACGAGCGCTCCGAACAAACTTTGCATATCCGGAAGAGCAGGGGTAAAAAACACAGATAAATATTTTAAAATAAATCTGCGTTCTTAAATCTGCGCTATCTGCGCGAAACAAAAAAAGCATCCGCGTGAAACGAAAAAGAAAATAGCACGCAGATCCCGCTGATTATCGCAGATAAAAAATAAAAAATAATTCTGCGTCCCAATCTGCGTCATCTGCGCTATCTGCGCGAAACCAACAAAGCATCTGCGTGAAACCAAAAGAAAATTG
>Ga0180435_10005054_pt1 | contig 12892 bp, 12 predicted proteins | sample SS_ome_3_FD_132467 | JGI IMG/M metagenome (GOLD analysis project Ga0180435, IMG submission 132467) | Hypersaline lake sediment archaeal communities from the Salton Sea, California, USA - SS_3_S_1 metaG | ecosystem: Environmental > Aquatic > Non-marine Saline and Alkaline > Hypersaline >... | reverse complement strand
CACCTACAAATTGACTAATTACTAAATTATCTATAAATATTGGATTGCCATAAAAACTGTATGTTTCGAAAGCGATCTGTACATTATGCTCACCGGCCCAGGGGCTTAAGTCAATATCGATACAAGAAGCACCCCATCCCCACAGGCACCAGTCGCCGCCATTTTCAGGCCAGAAATCGTAATCTGTCTGCGGATGTGTCGCAAAGTTTCCGGATCCATCTTCAGCATCAGCAAACACTCTTGTCCAGGTTTCGCCACAATCGCCCGAAACCGAGATAATTAATGAATCACTAACTTCATCAAGTCGTTTGGCATATGAGTGTGTAAAGGTTAGATAGGCTTCACTTAATCCTTCAAGGCTGATCATGGGTGTTATCAACCGGTCTCTGGCACCAATTACAAAGTATTCCCTGAAATTAACAGCCGCAGCCATATTTCCGGGTCCTGTGCCACCTACTTCGAAAAGTTCCCATGTTTTACCACCATCGGGATTGTCAATTGTCCAGTTTTTGGCATCCAGGCCATCTTCAAATGTTTCCTTAAAGAAAGGCAGGTAGCCACCGGCAATTAAATAATCAATTTTGGATTCTGACGAAGACCCGTTTAAATTCCATGCGGTCAGGCTTACTTCATATGTAGCAACTTCATCGAATGCCACTTCCGGATGTTGGCTGTTTGCATCCGTTCCATTTAAATAGGTAACAGTTGGCGGATCAAATTCCCATTGCCAGCTAATCGGGCTGTATTGCGTTTGATCGGTAAATTGAACAGGCTCACCTGTACAAACGAAATCATCACTGGCAGTAAATTCAACCAGTGGTAATATGGTTGAACTCACTTCGATATAATCTAATTTTGTAATGGTATCTGTTCCAATTTCGTTGGTGGCTATCATAGTTACCGGGTAAATTCCTTCAACAGGATAAAGAATATCCTGCGGATGCTGAACATTTGAAGAAACCGTTTCGGCACCTTCAAAAGTCCATTCCCAACTGCTAGGAATGCCCACCGACAAATCTGTAAAATTAACGGTTTCACCGACAGGAATTAATATTTCATCGACCGTAAAATCAGCAGCGGGTAACTGCGTAAAACTGAAGGAAGCAATTTGCGTAGCCCAATCCCAGCCACCATTTGAATACTCGGTGGTAAACCAGAATGATTGGTTATTTGTGGGGTCGACCGACATTTTGGCATAATCGCCCCACCTGTTCACGCCTGTTTGTGAATTCTGGCCTTCGTAAATACTTGTTTCTGGTATATCAAGAATACCTGAGCCCGATTCAGCAGCAGATTGTCCAGCTATCCGAATGGATGGATAGGTATTGGAACTGGAAACAGAGTATCCGACGGCAATATCACCATATTCATTCATCGCTACACTTCCCATCCACCTGTTTTCACCATCATCAGGGGCGTAAGTACCTTGCTGGTACATTTCCCACTCATCATCATATTTTCTGAGTTCGTACCATCTAACGCCTGCTCTTCCGCCTCCGGCATTCACAGTGTGGTTTGTGACCATTACTTCATAATCAGAAAAATTGCGGTATTGCAGCCTGAACATCAATCGCCCGGCCAGTGTAGCAAGTTTCTGCGAAGTTCCGGGTTGTTCAATCGATATGTTTTGTGATGAGAAAGATTGAGTTGATAAGGTTGTTACCAGGTTTATGGTTGAGTTGTTGGTATTCTCCCAATCAATCTCTGTTTCCCAAACCCTTAGTATATTATTGCCCATATTAACGAAATATGCCGGCGCTCCCTCCGGTGGTGGGATCACTCCGTCAGCATCAGACGGCAATAAACTACCATAATTTTCTCCCAGATCGAAAAACACCATTTGGGCGTCAGGATCTCCTGCCATCATTGCTTCACGATCTAATGCAACAACTCCTGCACCTGCCCAAGATGAGGCATTTACAAATTGATTCACTGTAAAGTAATATCCATCTGTCCAGACCCCGAATTTTGGGTAATCAGGCATATGTTCAAATTCGAAAGCATAGCGGTACCATTCGCCCGTAGGATCATCAGTTGCAGAAACGGCAACAAGTTCATAAAAAGGGCCAGATGGCCTGAAGGGAAGCGAAAATTGTGAAGCTACCCATCTTCCTGCATATTCGTCGAAAACCACGATGGGGTCACCATCGTTAGTGCCACTCCACGGACCTTCAAATCCTTCCCATAAAGTAATGGTGTGTGCCGGACCGTAAAGTAAATTGCCTTCTTTATCCCAAATTGCAAATCCATTGTTCACCATTTGCATATAATGATTCAGACTTACATCGCCGTCTGTATCTGGAGGTGCCACACTATATGTGTTGTAAATGCCGCTGAAATTATCGTTGATCTCCACGTCAAACCTGTTTCTTCCCTGTTCTGATTGTAAAGCCGGATCAGGTCCTTCAAGCACGGATGCATTAATCAGTTCCTCATGAAAATCAAATTTATTGGGTACCAACCTGTCTTTAAAAACACTTTTTATTTTTCCCAGGGGAATGGCTTTTGTTTCGCTTAGTTTATTTGATTTATCGAAATAAACAGCTTTGGACACCCTGGTAGGTGTATGTTTCTGAGCAATAATATTTTGAGTAATGATTGCGAAAATGAAAATAAAAGCTAATAAATGGATTTTCTTCATCGAATTAATATGTTTTTTGGTGTGGACAAAAATAATATAAAATGTGTTATTGAATATGACAGCACGAAGAGAGAAGTCGTTGCGCCAGAAGATATAACAAATGAAATTACTATTTTGTTTTTTTCGACCGGATCATCATTTCCAGCATATCCCACATTTCTTTGGGTACTTTTTCCAGCATATTGAATTGGCCGGCACCTTGTAACCATTCACCGCCATCAATAGTGATCACTTCACCGTTGATATAAGCCGAATAATCTGATAATAAATAAGCCGCGAGGTTTGATAATTCCTGGTGCTCACCCACACGGCGGAGTGGTACTTTCTTGGACACATCAAATTTTTCTTTCAGGTCGCCGGGAAGCAACCTGTCCCAGGCGCCTTCTGTTGGAAATGGTCCGGGAGCGATAGCATTCATGCGTATCTTATATTTCGCCCATTCTACAGCTAATGAACGAGTCATGGCCAATACACCACCTTTAGCTGCTGCCGAAGGAACTACATAACCGCTGCCGGTCCAAGCGTAGGTAGTAATGATATTCAGTATGGTGGCCTGCTGTTTTTCTTTTATCCAGTGTTTACCAAAGGCAAGCGTGCAATTTTTTGTTCCTTTCAACACGATATCAATAATCGTGTCGAATGCGTTGGATGATAAACGTTCGGTGGGACTGATAAAATTACCGGCTGCATTATTCAGTAACGCATCCACCTTCCCATATTTTTCAATGGTTTTTAACAACAGATTCTCTACTTCTTCATAATGCCTTATATCGCATGCAACTGGAAATACATCTCCTTTTGTAGCTTCAGATAATTCCTCACGGGCTTTCTCTAGCTTTTCAAAGTTTCTGGAACTGATAACAACTTTGGCGCCGAGCGTAAGAAAATACGCTGACATGGATTTACCGAGACCTGAACCGCCTCCGGTTACTACGATTACTTTACCCTGAAGTTCTTTGTTTTTAAACATCGGATCTGAAAATGACATATATTTTATTTATAAGGTGAATAAATTTGGGTATTCAAAGTTAATTTTAATTAGCATATACACCCACTGGGAACATGGAAATGGTCTCTAACCAAAGAGCGGATCAATACTCAATGCGATGATCATGATCAAAACGAAGTAATTTATTCGCATAAAATAAAAGAAAGGGTTGAAATCCTCTTTCTTCGGGCTGAGCAAACGTGCAAATACGACAATGAGCCAAATGGCAGCTAGAACGATCGTAATTTTAAAGAAAACGGTGCTCATTAATCCTGAAACAGGAATCATCAATGCCGTAACGGCTGTAGCTGCTGTCCACATAAAGGTGGCATTTTTAATTTGTTGTTTGCTGATCATCGACGTAATTGACGGATACCCGGCATCTTCGTATTCTTTCCCGTATTTCAACATTAGCAGCCAGAAATGGGGTACCTGCCAGATGAAAAAGAAAAATGCCAGAATAAAAAGTCTTGGATCGGATAATGCCCCACCGCCGGCTACCCAGCCCACCATCGGAGGAATAGCACCGATGATGCTACCCGGAACCACCGCAAAAGCGGTCCTGCGTTTTAGAGGCGTGTATATACCGTTGTACCAAATCAGTGCCAGCAAACCTAGTTGCGCTGCCAGAAAATTGCTGCCCAGATATATGATATAAGTGCCCAAGAGAATTTCACTTACGGCAATTATTAGCACCATGTCCGGGCTGATTTTTCCGGAAGGAATAGGTCGGGTCGCTGTTCTTTTCATCAAAATGTCTTTGTCCCTGTCCTGGAAATGATTCAGTGCGGCCGATCCGCATGCCAGGATGAATATACCCAATACAGGTAAAATTAATCCACTGTCGAAAGTGTTTTTAGCCAGTACATAACCTGCAATAGTCGTTAAAGTTACAGCGAAGGTAATTTTAACTTTATTGAGTTCAAGTAGTAATTGGATAGAGGCTTTAAATGACATTTTTATGATTATTTTAAGGTCTCAATATAATCAATAATCGTATTAATTTCTTCATCAGAAAGTATATTGGTATAAGGCGTCATCAAGTTGGCCTGGTAACTTTTAACAATAACTGCATTTGGTTCTTTGATAGATTGAATAAGATAATCGCGGTCCACCACAATATCCTTTTCTTCGCCATTTATTAATACGGTTTCTTCCTTGCCCATCACCCCTTTAAAACTTGGCCCTACCAGTCGGGTGCCATCCTGTGTGTGGCATGATAAACAGGCATTTTTCTTCAATAATGTTAAACCGGGTGCTCATCGCTGGTGTCGGGTACTGCTTCCAGCCATGCTTCATATTCGCTTCTTTCAACCACTTTAATTGTACTAAGCATATATGAATGCAATTGCCCGCAATATTCGGCACAAAGAATGTCATAGGTGCCTTTTTTTTGTGCGGTGAACCACATCATTTTCTCTCCTCCGGGCACTACATCCTGTTTGATCCTGAAGGCCGGAATATATAATGCATGTAATACATCCTTTGAGGTAAGGTTTAATTTTACAGGCTCATCAACCGGCACTATTAAAGAATCGGACGATTTTCCGTTCGGATATTCAAATGTCCACTTCCACATTTGCCCGATCGCATCAATTTCAAGTGCATTTTTTGGGGCTGTCAGCATTGGCCTGTATCCTGTCCATCCATACCAGAACATCACTATTACAAGTATGGTGGGAATAACGGTCCAAACGATCTCAAGCGTATAGTTATGCGAGATGTTGGTGGCTACCGGATTGTTTTTCTTCCGGTATCTGAACAGGAAGTATACCATAACGGCCGTTATGCCTACCAGGAAAAAAATGGAAATTCCCAATATCAGGTATAAGGTAAAGTCAACTCCTTCAACAAAATTTGAAGCATTCATACACAGTATTTATCTTGTTATATAATCAAGTATTACCATTATTAAAAAGAACACGAAAAGGGCCATCACAACGATCATCCATGCCGTGTATATTTTTGCGTCGTATTTTAAATGCATAAAATACAAAGCGACAGCCAGTGCTTTTACTGTGGCTATGAATAAAGCGGTTGCCACAGTGAGGGTTCTCAGATCAGCACCAAAGGTAGAAATGAAAACTGTCATGAGTGTTAATAATATTAACGCTACCCAGGTGCCAAAATGTTCCGCATAACTGCTTATATGTTCGTGTGCAGAAGTGGTTTCTGTATTTTTTTCTTTTTCAGCCATTTTATTAATGTATTAAATAGAATAACGGGAATAAATAAATCCAGATCAGGTCGACAAGATGCCAGTATAAACCTGAGTTTTCGAGGAGTGAATAACGCTCTTTAGTTACCTTTCCTTTTTTGATCATTCGAATGACAACTGCGATAAACACACCGCCCACGATCACGTGCAAGGCGTGTAATCCGGTCATAAAGAAATACAGGTAAAAATATAGCCGCTCGCCAAGGGGTAACGCATCAAAATGATCCATACCGGGAAATAATCCATGTTCAAATTTAGAACTCCATTCGAAATATTTGATCACCAAAAATCCCAGGGCTGCCAGTATTGTCAACCACGAGAGCGTAATCGCCAGTTTGGCATTACCTTTCTGCAATGCTGTGATTGCCATCGCTATGGTCATACTGCTTGTAAGCAGTACAATGGTGTTGATGGTGCCCATCCAGACATTTAATTCAAACGAGGCTAGCAGAAATGCATCCTGGTTTAAATAGCGATAGATCATGTAGACGAGGAAAAGCCCTCCAAACAGCAATAATTCCGTAAGAAGGAATAACCACATGCCCATTTTGGAAGCCTTCGCATCGAAGTTATGACCTGAATTTGGCAAAACAAATGTGTGTGAATCAGCCATATTAATCGTATTCTTTGTTGTTTTTAAATTTTAGTGATCAGCATTTTTAGCATTAGGATAATTGTATGGGCCTCCTTTGGGTAATTCAGGCATTTTATCAAAGTTAAGCAGGGGAGGAGGAGAGGCTGTCTGCCATTCAAGCGTAATACCATGCCATGGATTTGCGGATGCTTTTTTACCTTTTAATCCACCGGCCAATAAATTAATGACCATTACTATAATTCCTGTAACCAATATCCATGAACCAAATGTAGAAACTATATTCAGGTCGTGAAACTCAGGCAGGTAATCATAATATCGGCGGGGCATACCTTTCAATCCTAAAATTAACATAGGGAAATAGGTGGCATTGAACCCGATAAAGAGCAATGCGAAAGCGGTATTTGCCACTTTCTTGTTATACATCCTTCCCCACATTTTCGGGAACCAATAGTGCAGTGCGCCGAAAAAGGCAAATCCGGCACCGCCGAACATCACGTAATGGAAGTGTCCTACTACAAAATAAGTATCGTGTACATGCACATCTGCTGCCAATGCACCCAGAACCAAGCCTGTCAGGCCACCGATCAGAAAGTTGAAAATAAACGCCAGCGCAAAAAGCAATGGCACCTGGATGTCGATGGATCCCTTATAAAGTGTGGCTACCCAGTTAAATACCTTAACGGCTGTGGGAATGGCCACAAAAAAGGTCATAATGGAAAAAACGATTGCTGCCGCACCACTCATGCCGGATGTGAACATATGATGTCCCCATACAAAATACCCAACAAAAGCAATGGCCATACTTGAATAAGCAATGGCCTTGTAGCCGAAAATAGTGCGCTGTGCAAAAGTCGGGATGATTTCAGATACGATACCCATGGCGGGCAGTGCCATGATGTAAACCGCCGGATGGGAATAAATCCAGAATAAGTGCTGGTACAATATCGGATCACCACCAATGGATGGATCAAATAAGCCGATGCCAAATACTCGCTCTGCAACAATCATCAGTAGGGTAATTCCGATGACAGGTGTTGCCAGCAATTGTATCCATGAAGTGGCATACAATGCCCATGAAAAAAGCGGCATCTGGTTGAAGCCCATGCCGGGTGTACGCAATCGATGTATAGTCACAATAAAGTTTAAACCGGTAAGGATGGAAGAAAAACCCAGTATAAAAGCGGCCAGCACCGACATGGTTACATTGGTGCCTGTTTTAACACTGTACGGTGCGTAAAAAGTCCAGCCTGTATCGGCAGGGCCGTCACCAAATAACAGTGTTGATAAGGCAAAGAGTGCACCTAATATGTAAAGCCACCACGAAAACAGGTTCAATCGTGGAAAGGCCACATCATCAGTACCCAACATAATGGGCAGGAAGAAGTTACCAAATACTGCCGGCACGCTGGGAATGATGAATAAAAAGATCATGATGACACCATGCAGCGTAAATACCTGGTTGTATGTTTGTGCTTCGATCAGGTCACGACCGGGATTTAAAAGTTCAAGTCGCATTAAAACGCCCAAGGCAGCCGCAACCAGAAAAAAGATACCTATGGAATAGAGGTATAAAATTCCGATGCGCTTATGGTCGAGCGTGAATATCCATGAGAACAGGCCTTTTTTAGCCTGAAAAAAACTGGGTTGTTCAATAGCTGTGCCGGTCATATATTTAAACTTTTGATGGTTCTTTTTTTCTTTTTCTATTGCTGATCACCAGCCCGATTAACAGAGCTGCTGCAATTAAAATGATGATGGAGCCTGATACTTTTGTAACATTAAAAACATATTTTTTACCTTCAGGATCGTAGCTGAAACAATAGTTCAATACCTTATTAATTGTAGGGCCTGATTTTCCTTCGGCGGCTTCAACAATGGCCATTTTCAGGTCGAAAGGCAAAAAATAGGTGCTGCCATACAAGTACCTGGTTATTTTACCATCGGGGCTCAACATGATCAAAGCTCCTGGATGGATATATTCTTTGCCTTCTTTCTTTACTTTAAAACCTACCTCATTAAGCAACCTGCTGATGGTAGTGCTGTCGCCGGTAAAAAATTTCCAGGCATTTTCCTTGTCGCCATGAGAGACAAGTTTGGTATATGTTTTCTTTTTTCTGAGTGCCAGTGGCGGTTTTTCTGTATGACTGAAACTTACCGTGAAAACCTGGTAATCCTCACCCAGTTCTACATCGGTTTTATCCATTGCTTCGGCAAGTCCGTTTAACAGCGGACTGCAAATGCCCGGACATTCATAATACACAAGTGATAAAACGGTAGGTTTGTCGATAGCCTCTTTGAGGTTTATTTCATTATAAAATTCATCTCTGAATACGAGATCATCTGAAATATACTCGTCTAGATGCTCATAAATGCCAAGTTCATTATCGGGTTCAGATATCTGAGAAAAAGCCGAAATACCGAAAATGCTCCATAATATTGTGGTAAGTAAAAAAGCTAAATGCTTCATATTTAGGTTATAATAATTGGGTTAGCCGTTATTTTTTGGTTCGCTAATTTAGACTAAATATAAATAGGAATGATAAAATTTTAAAAAAAGTTATCAAAGAGGGGCTAATTTAGAATTGAAAATGAAAGAATTCCGGAAAAGGATGCAAAAAAAACCCGGTTCAGAAATAAACCGGGATCATAATGTTTTACATATTTTCTTAATACAGAATAACGCCTTTGGCGACAAAAGTATATTCCAGTTTGGGCTCAGTAATGGCATCTATTTCTTCCTGAGTTTTCCCTTCATCTTCAGCCATATGCTTCAGCATTTCCACGGGAATTTCTTCATAAGTGGCCACGCCTTCAATTACGGCGGTTTTTCCTGCGGCATCTTTCGGCAGCAGAAACGCATCGTCTTTAAAAGTTACATGCAAGACTTCATCATTAGGGAGACGTAGGTCTACCCAACACCCTGACATTTGACAAACGGCAGCTACATCACCTGTCAATTTCACTATAACAGATTCCGTACCTTCTAACAATTCAGGAAGGTGCGCCACCGGAATGGCCGCTTCAGCAGTAATAACTTCGCCAAAATTTCCGGTTGAGGATGCTGGTGCCGCCGTAGTTTCGCGCTTTTCTTCATCTGCTTTTTTGTCATCCTGGTTGCAGCATGCGCCTAAAAAAACAAGTAAAAAAATCGTGAACAAATAAAAAGTTTGTTTCATATTAAGGCCTTACTATTTTGATGTCCTTAACTTCTTCAACAGTGATGGTGCCGCCATCATTTCCCCAGGCATTTAACACGTAGTTAATAACATTTACCGCATCTTCGTGTGTATCTACCTGGAATGGCATCGGCATATTATAAGTAACACCGTTTACCACCATTTCTTCATGTGATCCGTTCAGCACCTGCCTGACAGCTCTTTTTTTGTCAGCCATCAGATAGTCCGAATCTTTTAGTGGCGGAAACGCATTGGGTATACCCAGACCTGTTAACTGATGACAGGCCACACATTTGGCTTTGTAAATTTTAGCTCCTTCAGGAAATTTTGCCTCAGCAGGATCGTCCTGTGGCAAATAAACCACATGACTTTCAGAGTTTGTTGTATTGATTTCTTTAAGATAACCATAAGAGGTAAATGCAGTTACGATCAAACCGCCAATTAGTAAAATAATCGTTATTTTTTTCATGATTACACTTATTTTAATTGTGAATAATTTGTTTTAATGGCAACAAGGTATGGTCTCTTTTCCAGTTTCCGAAGTAGAATGTTTCATCGTTTTCTCATGCGGTTGTAGCATTTTAGAAGGAGGACTTATATAAGGAATGCCTAAAGATAAGCCCCTTAAAATGAATATAATACCCAGAATTATGATAAAAGCTGACACAACACCTTTAAACCTTTTTCTAATATTGGTTCCTATTAAATTACCAACCACAGGTATGGAAGCCATAATAGGAATTGTTCCGACGCCAAAGATAATCATGTAAATGGCACCACTGACAATATCATTTGTATTTATTGCTCCGGCAATAGCTACATAAACCAGGCCACAAGGTAATAAGCCATTTAACAATCCGATAACCAGCAGGGAAGGATAAGATGAAATGCTGAATAATTTTCGAAACCTGCCAATCAGTTTACCGGCAAAGCCGAAAAAGAAGCGGTCAATGTTTACCCGCCCCTTGAAAAGCACAGGGAATAATACAGAAAGAATCAGCACAATACCCAAACCTATAGATGCCCATTGTTGCAAGCCTGCCATTTCGATCCCCTGACCCAACAATCCGAAAATTACACCCAGTAACGCGTAAGTGGCTACCCGGCCGGTATTATAAATAATGCTTCCGAAAAATTTATGAAACCAGGATTTGTTTCCCAGGGGCAGTGCCACCGCAATGGGGCCGCACATGCCGATGCAATGCAAGCTGCCAACCAATCCTGTCATAAGTGCAGCTATGTATAAATCAATCATAATTAGTTAACAAAGAATTTTTTTTCAATATAAAAACCATCGGTATTTTTAAACCAGTGCACTTTCATCACATACAGGCCCTTTTCAAATTCGTTGATAGGAAAGTACATGAACCCCGCAGTGTCGGGTTGTATTTTCGAGGCGAAATCAAGAGTTTGATCAGAAGGACGGAAAAAAACGATAGAACCTGAATCAGCATCAATGGGAGGGATGGAGAGTACCATTTGGCTGTCTTCCTTTTTTATATCGAAATGATCGAAATACATACTTGCATTTTTGATCTCTTCAATACGGGTTTGGTATTTGAGTCCTTTCGGGTAATAATCACGCTCCACCAGGTCGATGGTGTTTTGTGTGCTCAAGTACACCAATATAAAAATAAAGCCCATGAAAAGGATGATCGCGATCACCAGTTTTGTGCCCCAGTTCCATTTGATTTTATTTGCCATTCTGTTTCATTTTTTAATATAACCCTAAGGATTGTCGAGTGCATTCGGACCTACGAAAGTACTTTTATATTCCTCAACTTTTTCATTATTTCTGTAGAGGCCAATCACAATAGGTGTTTTTGAACTTGAAAGCTGATCTTTGCTGATGATCACAAGGAATGATCCTTTACCAACTTCTCCTTTATTCACCACCATATTTTCGCCAAGATATTTCACATTGCCCTGGTGCGATTCAAGTTTGAAATCTATATTTATAGGTTGACGAATTTTATTTACAATATTGAAATTATAAATATTGCTGATGCTGTCTGCGCCATATTCCTGGAATAATGAGCCCCTGGCGCGTAAAATAGTAGCTTCGAAATCGCCTCTGATCATAAATAATCCTGCTACAAAAAAGATCAGGAGTGTGAGGACCACAGAATATGCTATCGAGCGTGGATTAAATATTTTATGCTTGCCGGTGGCAATTCCTTCTTCAGAGTCGTAACGGATCAACCCCCGTGGTTTGTTTACTTTATCCATGGTGCTGTCGCAAGCATCCATGCAGGCCGTGCAATTAATGCATTCCATTTGGGTACCGTTGCGTATGTCAATACCTGTGGGGCAAACAATCACACATTTATTACAATCGATACAGTCGCCGGCATTTTCATCGCGGTTTTTTGATAAGGGTGTTCTGGGCTCTCCTCTTTTATAATCATAACCCACAATGATGGATTTTTTATCGATCAATACACTTTGCAGCCTGCCGTACGGACAAGCGATGGTACACACCTGTTCGCGGAAGAAAGCGAAAACAAAATAAAAAGCTCCCGCAAAAATTACCAGTCCGGTAAAGCCACCAATATGCGCCATCAAACCTTCCCTGAAATAATCAAAAAGGGTATCAACACCAATTACATATGCAAGGAAAGTGAAAGCCGTTGCCAGGGCAATCAGAAAGAAAATGGCATGCTTCAGTGTTTTCTTCGTAATTTTTTCTGTATTCCACTTTTGCCTGTCGAGCCGTTTTTGTGCCGAATAATCACCTTCAATCAAATATTCGATCCGGCGGAATACGAATTCCATAAAGATGGTTTGTGGGCAAACCCAACCGCAGAATAATCGTCCGAAAATAACAGTGAACAATACGATAAAGACCAATAAAGTTATGAACGTCAGAAGTATGAGGTGAAAATCCTGTGGCCAGAAAATAACACCAAAAATGATGAATTTTCTTTCCATAATGTTAAACAGCATGATGGGCTCACCATTGATTTTGATGAAAGGCCCCACATAAAAAATCAACAGCAGTATGGAGGCTAATATTCTTCGACGGTTAAAATAGGCACCTGCCGGTTTTTTTGCGTATACCCATTTTCTTTTTCCCTGGCTGTCAACTGTTGTTAAACTATCCCTGAAATATGAGGAACTCTTGGTCTTTTTTTTACTATCCATCTTTGGTTGCATTTTATGGATTCATTTACCTATATAACTTTTTGTTTTTGTTATAAAAGTTCAGAAGCCGGATTTTTCCGGCTTCTGAAATATTTAAAATGTACTTACATCATATCTCATTTAGTATTCT
>Ga0180435_10005053_pt1 | contig 12893 bp, 8 predicted proteins | sample SS_ome_3_FD_132467 | JGI IMG/M metagenome (GOLD analysis project Ga0180435, IMG submission 132467) | Hypersaline lake sediment archaeal communities from the Salton Sea, California, USA - SS_3_S_1 metaG | ecosystem: Environmental > Aquatic > Non-marine Saline and Alkaline > Hypersaline > Sediment... | reverse complement strand
TTCGTTCATGTGATGGATAATTCAGGTCACTAACATCAGGCCAGTAGAATCGGGCCAGTAGAATCGGGCCAGTAAAATCAGACCAATAAAAAAAAGAGGCCGGTTCAATCCGGCCCCTGGTATATGTTACATGCCACTGGAAGAAACCAGTAGCTCACGCGTCGCTATAGTTCTGCGATGACCTGTCTGGCATCTGCTGCCAGCGGGTGTTTGGGATATTGTTCGATAAAAGCCTGCAGGGTACGCTTGCTGGCAGCGACATCACCCAGCCCACCCTGGCTGACTCCGAGTGCGAACTGAGCATTAGCTTTCAGCTCACTGTCATCATATTTTCCCAGGAAAGCATTCAATTCGGTAACGGCTTTTTTCAGGTCGCCGTCTTCGGCATACTGTTGTGCCCGGGTATAGCTGGACAGCTCTTCGACATAAGCCTTGTCATCCGTCTTGTCGCCCTTCCAGTAGGGTTCGATCAGCGATGTCGTCGTCTCCGAACCACGGATACCCATGGTGGCGACGGTACGTTCGCGCGTCTTGTTGGTCTTCAACTGGGGATTGAGTGCTCGCAACCTGCCCCACACCTTGTAAAGCAGGCCCTTGAAAGCGCTCTTGCTTTCGGATTTCACCAGCATATCCGCGCCTTCAGGCTGGACACCCTGCTCTGCGGCGATGACACTGGTGTTCAGCCCGCAGAACAGGACAGCCACCAATACTGCATTTATCAGACTTGATTTCATCATAACTATAACCTCACAGCGGCCTCCGGTTGTTGTACATGCCGCTCGACTATCCTTAGTGTATCGACCAGGGGGCGATATTGTTTGATTTTGGTCACAGTTCAGAAATTACATCTTTCAATAATAGAGCAAATAGCGGCAAACCGTTACTCTGTTCACATTTTTATCTATTATAAAGACAGAATCAGCTGCTAATCAATTACTTAGCAACTTGATATAGCCGGCAAAACGATCATCCACGGTACTGTCGATCATGCTGGCCTCCTGGTATTTTCCACTCGCCAACTGCAGGTTACCCAGCTGGTAATTCGCCATCGAGATATTCATCTTGATACCGGCATCGTTGCCTGACAGGCGCTCGGCATAGCTGTAATCCTCGATCGCACGCTCATAATCACCCTGGCTGAAATAGATATTACCGCGGTTGTTATACACCGCGCTGTTGTCTGAATCGAGCTCAAGGATCTGGTCGAATTCGCGATTCGCCGCGTCAAAAAGGCCATACTTGGCATAGATGATACCGACCTGAAGTCGCGCCGGGATGTTGTCACTATCCATACTTACCAGTGCACGGTACGGCTTGACCAGGCGATCCAGGCTCTTCTCGATGAGCAGCCTGGTCTCACGCTGCACCACCGATTCGACACGCTGCTTGTCGGGCAGGTTGAGCGTGTAAGTTGCAGGACTCAGGGTCACAGGCCTGAATCTGTTCCAGGCATCGTTCAGTACCACGACTTCAAGCTTGTCCTCTTTGCTGTACTTGTGGTACTTGCGAGCACCTTCTGCCCAGGCTTCGGCGAAGGTCTGGCCAATCATGGTCGCCTCTATCGGGATCCACACCTTGCCATCGCGGATGACCAGCAGTTCATCATCCAGGCTGATCAGGTGACGCTCGTTCTCGGACAGGCCGGTATTGAACATCATCAACAGGTGCCCGGGCACATCCAGGATAGCGGTCTCTATCCCGAGGTTCTCCAGGCTGGCACTGAGCAACACGGACAGGTCATCACAATCGCCGCTCTTGAGCTTGAGTGTCTCACGCGAGAACTGCACATAATCGACCGTATTCTCGGTGAGCTCGGAGTACGGGCTGTTCGGATCGACCACGTAGTTGATGCCATGTGCGCCGAAGATATCAAACAGGGTCATGGCAGTCAGCAGCGTCCGATCGACGGCATCGGCTTTCGGCTTGTTCTCGTTCAGCGTCTGGCGCACGAAATCACGTAACAGGTCATCTTTCGGGGTGACGAAAGCGCCGACCATGTTAAGGTCTTTCCAGACGATGGCATTCTTGCCATAGATGGTCATCGGTTTGGTGATGCGGATGGCATCATCCTGGTGGTTGCTGGCAAAGTTGACAGCCACCTCTACCTGCACGCCGGTATCCTCATCGATCTCCAGTATCCTGTTGTTGAACACGGCGTTCAATTCCAGCGTCTGTGCACTGTTTGCAGCCAGGGTCGGGATATCCAGGGTGAACGGGAAGTCCATGTAATCCTTGATACTGAAGCGCAGCCTGAGATTGTTGTAGTCCTGGCCGCTGCCGTTCTTGATGGTCACCTTACCGATCGGTTTGTCGACATACTGTTTGTAGGCAGCAGAGAACACCTGTTCCAGCTGCAGGTTACTGATCACGACCTTGGGCGCATTCTTCTCAAACTCGATGGCGCGTTTCTTCTCGGCATAAGCCGTATCCAGCGCCAGCTTGTTCTCGGTGCTCGGATCAAGTGCGACAGCCCTGTCCAGTGACGTGATCGCCTTGTCATACAGGCGCTGTGCCATGTACATGCCAGCGAGCAACACATGTGGTTGTGCCGCGGTCTTGTCCAGCAGGATGGCCTTGTCCAGTGTCGTTTGTGCCTTGTCATAGACACCGTTCTCGACATAGACGGCACCCAGACGGGTATGCAGCTCGGCAGAGTTCTGCTGTTTTTCCATGGCCTGCTTCAGGTAGTCGATGGCCTTGCCGTTCTTGCCCTGCCTGTTGAAGATCTCGGCCTGCAGCACCAGGATATCGACATTATCAGGCTGCAGCTTCTGTGCGTTTCCTGCTGCGATAGCAGCCTTGTTATAAGCGCCGGCGTGCAATAAAGCCTGCGACAGTTTGTAGCGGACATCGAAATGATCCGGCTCGATGACACGGGCATTGTAGAGATTCTCGGCAGCTGCGTCGTATTCGCCGGCATCGTACTGCATACTACCCAGCCGATAGGCAGCCTCGAACGATTTATCATCACCCTCGACGGCGTTCTCGAGTACCTCTCGCACCTTGTCTTCCTGCCCCATGGCGATATAGGTATCAGCCAGAGCCAGCCAGGCCGTCGAGTTACTCCTGTCAGCACGCGTCGCCTTGCTCAGTGATAACAGCGCCTGTGGATAATCCCCGGTCGCGTAGGAGGTGATGCCGAGCAGGTAGTGGCCTTCGGTCTCGGTGTCACGCTTACCTGCCAGCTTGACCGCGATATTACGCACATTATCGTAGTCTTTCTGTGCCAGGTAGCTGCGCGCTATAGCCAGTTGGGTATCCTCGTTGCCGGCATCGATAGCCAGTGATTTCTGCAAGCGCTCGATCGCTTCCGGGTGTTTATCCAGTGACTGGTATGCCAGACCGCTCTGGTACCAGACAGAAGCGTCTTCAGACCCGATATTCTCCGCGGAGGTGAATTCTTCCAGGCCTTTGTCGGTCAATCCCAGCCTGATATAGGACTTGCCGAGCAGGAAGTGGGCTTTGATATGGTCTGGCTCTTTCGCCAGCGCATCTTCCAGGCAGTCGATAGCGCCGATAGCATCTCCCAGGTTGAGGCTCAGTTCACCACAGTAGACGATGGTGTCCAGGCTGGCTGTATCGTTCGCGATGAGACGATCGATGACAGCCTTGGCTGAGACATATTCACCGTTCTCGACCAGGGCGCGGATCTGCAGGTTAGTACCTTCGACCTCGAAGCCCTCGATCTGGCTCAATTCATTGAAATATGCCAGCGCTGTGGATACCTGTCCCAGCTCCAGTGATGACAGGCCGAGATATTTCACTACCCCGCCATGCTGGCGATCTTCCTTGTAGGATTCCGAAAGGGCATCGATAGCCTGCTGGTACTTGCCCTGCTTGTAGCTGTTGTAGCCTGCCTGGAAGATATCCTCACGTATGTTCGATGGCTCGCCTTCCACGCTGAAACCACTGACCGCACTGATACGATAGAAACTCGGGTTAAATGCCCCCTTGTTCTCCAGTGTCGCCGTCTGCCCGGCGACATCGGTAAGGAAGCGGAACTCGCCGTCCCTGGAGCGAGAGCCATAGACCTTGTAGCGACTGGTATAGCTGCCCGGCACCTTGTTCCAGCTAAGCCTGACCTGCTTCACACCACCACGCACCTTGAGGCCACCCGGCTTCGATGGCAACTGTTTGAACTTGTAGTTCTTGACTGACTGCAGTTCCTCGTCGTACACGCTGACGATGGTCTTTCGCGCCGGCGGGATCGAGATAGAGACCGGCTCATCGAGACCGACACGCCCTTCTACCCTGGCACCGAAAGACACGATCTGTACCGGACCGTTGTAGACCTGCACCGTGGTCTGGTTACCTTCGACACCTGCCAGCACATAGAGGTTGGCATCAGTATCGACGGCGATATCGTACAGACTTGTATAGGCATCAGGCTCACCTTCCTGGCCACCGATACGGTATAACAGGTCACCACCCGGAGCGAACACCAGCACCTGCTTGTCCTCGCTATCCATGACGAACATGTTGCCACTTTTATCGACCGCTACCTGGGATGGCTGCCTGAATATCCTGGCATCGGAATCCTTCGGGTTCTCGATCTTGTCGAGGTAGATACCGTCACGTGAGAAGATCTGGATGCGTTCATTGCCGGTGTCGGCGACATAGACCCTGTCCTTACCCAGGAATATGCCACGCGGCGAATCGAGCTGACCGTCTTCATCGCCGGAACCGCCTGCTTCGAATCGCATACGTCCATCGAGCCGGTAGTACTTGAGTTTTTCACCATCGAGGATGACGACGACCTGGTCATCGATAGACGCCGCTTTCAGGTCTTCGAAATCGCCCTGGAAATCCAGCACTTTCTTACCGGAACTACGATAGGTACTGACCTTGTTGTTGTCACCGTCCAGGCAGAGTACGTTACCGCCCTGGAGCCGGTAGGCACGGGTGCATTTGAGTGCGATGCTGCGCTCATAAGCGACCGTCGGCAGGTAGAATTTGTTCAGCACCGGATAGCTGTTGCCGGGCAGGCGGTAGATCTCGATCTTCCGGTTCTCGCTATCGGCGACAGCGATCTTGTTACCCGGCAGGATGGTCATGGCAGTGACTTTTTCGAACTGGCCGCGTTGCTCACCCTTGCTGCCAAAACTGGCAACCAGCTTCTTCTGCTGCCAGTCGACCTGATAGATACGGCCGTTTTCCCTGTCTGCAACATAGACCAGGCCATGCTCGTCGATGGTCATATCGACCAGCTCGACATCACCGTTGGCAAATTTTTCGAAATCACTTCTGGTCAGGCGCTGTAACAGCTTGCCGTCATGATCGAATACCGAGACGATACCGCTGTTACGGGTCTCCAGTGTATAGACGCGCTCCTGTGCATCGACATTGACTCTGGACGGTTCTTCCAGGCGCTGATCTTCACTCAGCCCGTGGCGGCCGATAGACTTGATAAACACACCGTCGAGCCCGAACACCGATATGCGGTTATTGCCCTTATCAGCAATATAGAGACGCCCGTTGTGTGACCAGTCGATGCCTGCCGGACCTTCGAGCTGCCCTTGCCGTGAGCCGCTCTCACCGAACTTCTGGATCAGATTACCTTCGGCATCGATCACGGCGATGACGCCATCATCATATCCAGACACCATAAAACGGCTATCGTCGAGCCGGGTAATACCACGTATATCCCCGGATTCGAACACTTTGCTCTTCTTCAGGTTATAACGGGTATCAGCCTTGCCTTTATACGCTGCCAGCACGCCTCGCTCCCTGTCCAGCACCAGCAGGGTATCTTCATTACCGACATAAAGGGCCGATACGGCATCCAGCGGTGCTTTGTCACCATGAGAGATGGTTGTCTCCAGCGACACAGACGCGATTGCCGGCGCAGAAAGCAGGACGCACGAGACCAGGACGCACGAGACCAGGCATATTCGAACGGCATGGGCGGCATTGTGACGGGTATTACCAAGCAGCTGAGAGATTTTCAATTTACTATCCCCTGTATGTATCCCCCGCCTGAGATGGGAGACTGAGTGATCTTTCTGTACTCGAAGGCAAACTGGACGACGAAGCCGCTCCGGTTTTACCCCCAACCTTTTAATCTATAGCTAATATTATTCCAGCTTTCATACTATCTTCAAAAAAGTCCCTGAAAAACGTCGATCACGTCAAGATTTTCACTACCGGGCGACAAACCGTGTATATCTGGCGCCATGCCGGTTTTTTCAGTAAGGTAGCATCATGTGCATTGACCTGCGATGCGGCTCATGCCGCTGATCGCAAAGAGTATACCGCGTCAAGATTATGTCAATGCAGCTATCCGACACAAGTGACTTACAGGGAAAGGATCGATGAACAAGGAATCAGACCAGCAGACACTCAGCCAGCAGATTCGACTGGAAGAAATCCGCCTGTTATACGGCGGCACCCCGTTCTCTTACACGGCGGCGATCACCATCGCCCTCATCATCTACCTGGTACTGGACGGGCACGTCGCCTCACAGCGCAACCTCGATATCTGGCTGGCGACGATCCTTGGCGTCATGCTGATACGCAGCCTCGATAGCTTCCTTTTCTCCAGGCAGTCTATCGACAGTCAGAAACAACAACACTGGCGCACGCGCTTCTTCTACGGTACAGGCATCGCCGGCTTCTGCTGGGGGCTTTTACCCTGGCTGGGCTATTCGCCAGAAGTCGAATATTTCGCGTTCATCATCGTCTGCCTGGTCGGCGTGATCTCCGGCTCACTGTCGACCCTGTCATACCGCTGGGAAACCATGGCGCTTTTCCTGTTACCAGCGAGCCTCATGCTGGTGTTCCGTCTGCTGCTCGAGGGTCAGACTTTCTCCAATGCGACCTCCGTGGTACTGGGCGTGTTCATCTTCTTCTCGATGTCGGCAGGCAAGCGGGTTTTCAATAATACCCAACAGAACATCAGGCTGCGCATCGAGGCAGATAACCGTGAGCGCGCTATCGAACTGATGCATCAGAAGCAGGCACTGCACCTGCAGAACACACCACTGGCCATCATCGAATTCGATATCGATTTCACCATCTCCGAATGGAACAAGGCAGCAGAAGATATATTCGGTTACTCCCGAGAGGAGGCGCTGGGCGAGAACATCATGCGCCTCATCCTCAACCGCGACAGCTCATCCGAGGCCGAGCGTCTGTGGGAACGTCTGCTCAACTATGAGGCGATCATCGGCACGGTGATAGAGAACAAAACACGCGGCGGCGGCTCGATCACCTGCGAATGGTTCATCACGCCACTCACCGGTGATAACAACGAGATCGTGGGCATCGCTGCCATGGCACTGGATATCACCGAGAAACGCCAGAACGAACTGGCCATCCTCAAGTCCAAGGAAGAAGCGGTGAAAGCCAACCAGGCGAAATCCGACTTCCTGTCCAGCATGTCACACGAACTGCGCACCCCGCTCAATGCCATCCTCGGTTTCACACAGCTGCTGAAGTACGAGAAAACATTGAGTGAGAAGCAGCAGTCACACGTCGCCGAGATCAGCAGCGCCGGTAACCTGTTACTGGAACTGGTCAACCAGATCCTCGATCTCGCTCGTATCGAGAAAGGACACCTGCAACTATCCATGGAGAAAGTGAAGCTCTCCGATGTGTTCACGGAATGCCGGTCGATGATCCTGCCACTGGCAGAGAAGAACCATCTCGACGTCAACATCGAGACCTCGATCAACGGCTATGTGAGCGCAGACTATACGCGGCTCAAACAGGTCATGCTCAACCTGCTCAGCAACGCGATCAAATACAACGTGAAAAACGGCTCGGTATCCCTGAAAGTACAACAGCGGGCCCCTGGTGTCGTGCGCATCTCTATCATCGACACCGGTATCGGCATATCGAAAGAGCAGCTTCAGGAGATATTCCAGCCGTTCAACCGTCTCAACGCAGCATGCAATATAGAAGGTACCGGTATCGGTCTGTCTATCAGCAAACAACTGATCGAGATGATGCAGGGCACCATCGGTGTATCCAGCATCATCAACGAGGGCAGCGAATTCTGGATCGAGCTCGATGGCAGTCTGGCCAGGCCAGACAGCGCAGGTCATGAGTCAGTCGATGACAAGACACCTGCTGACCTGAAGGTCAACGGCAAAGGCAGACGGATCCTGGTCGCGGAAGACAACCCGACCAACCAGACCCTGATCCTCAGCCAGCTGGAAGCGCTGGGCTACAAAGCCGATCTTGTCACCAACGGTAAGGAAGCACTGAAACAGATGAGCGATACCGACTACCAGTTACTGATCACCGATTGCAATATGCCGTTGATCGATGGTTACAAGCTCGCCAGGACTATCCGGGAACGCGGCAATCATGAGCTGCCCATCATCGCATTGACAGCAGATGCCTTCCCCGAGAAAAAGAACGACTGCCTGAGTGCCGGCATGAACGATCAGATAACCAAACCGGTCGATCTCGACACCCTGCGCGGTACACTTGAAAAATACCTGTCCTAGGATATATTCAGGGTAGCTGTATCTCACCCCTTATCGACCCGAGTTAATAGCTCTGGAGCAACATGTCCAAACCGACCGAAGAAGAACTGAGTATCGCACTGAAGATGGCCGAACATATGCGTGACAAGGACATCGACCCCTTCTTCATCGCAAAGTCCCTGTTGAGCCATAATTATCGTATTCGATACCTGGAAGAGGTCATGAAACTGGCGGACCTTTATATCAACCATGGCATGTCCGAACAGGAGCGGACGAAGCTGATACGCAGTATCGAGAAAGCCAAGGATGCGGAATCCTATACTTCCGGTACCGAGCGGGACAGCTTCGGTCTCGAGTAATACTGCCCGGCTCGCAAACGCTGACTACAGGCCCCCTACTACAAAAATCGGCGACAGATTCGGGCCGCATATTCCGGCCTTTGCTGCTTTTTCTGTTGCGGCATACCCTGACAGGTCAGTCTGCCACCATCGCTTCACCGATACCCCGAGCATCGGATGCAGCCTCAGCCTTGCCGCTGTGCTTGTCCAGGATGATCATCTGCATATTACCGTAGGTGCTATCCATCTGTTTCAGCTTATGCCCCAGTTTGCCCAGTGCTTCGGCCAGTTCATCGTCGAACACACCGGGTTCATAAGATATCATGTCGGGCAGATACTGGTGGTGATAGCGGCCGTTATTGACGATCTGTTCGGCTGACTTGCCCTCATAGAAGTCGAGGATACCCAGTAACACCATGGTGATGATACGGCTGCCGCCGGGTGTGCCGATAATAGCGAAGCGGTCGTGCGTCTCGATGAAAGACGGCGTCATGCTCGACAGCATACGTTTTCCCGGCTCGATCGCATTGGCATGCGAACCGACCAGGCCGTAGACATTGGGAACCCCGGGCTTGGTCACGAAATCATCCATCTCGTCGTTGAGCAGCACGCCGGTACCTTCAGCCACGAAGCAGGAACCGAAAGGGTAATTGATAGAGAGCGTGGCAGAAACCTTGTTTCCCTGCGCATCCAGTATGGAAAAGTGGGTGGTGTCATTACCTTCATTGACCAGCTCCGCTTCGTCCTGCGTGACTGCTCTCAGGCTGCTGCTCGGCGTGGCACTATGCGGACTGATGTCTGCAGCCAACATCTTGATATTAAAATCCGACACCAGGAAATCAACCGGCACCTCGATGAAGTCCGGATCCCCCATGTACTCAGCCCTGTCCCGGTAGGCCCGGCGCATGGCTTCGACGATATGATGGATACGCTGTGCGCGATCCATGTCTTCGATATCAAACTCGCCAAGTATGCCGAATATCTCCGATAGCACCAGGCCACCGGAAGAAGGTAATGCTGCCTTGGTCAGGCGCATGCCCTTGTAGATCGATACATCCGGAGAGCGCTCGACCACCGAATAGGTGGCCAGATCTTTCATGGTCCACAGGCCACCATTTCGGCGCACATCCTTCACCATCTTCCAGGCGATCTCGTTCTCGTAGAAACCGGAGAAGCCGGAATCGACGATAGCGCGCAGGGTATTCGCCAGGTCTTTCTGTACCACCCTGTGACCGACCGGCGGCACCTCATCGTCGAGCAGGAAAATCTCCGAAGCAGCCTCATTGTCCTGTAATGCCGTCAGTCTGAAACCGGCCATGCGCCGATAATACTCGTCGACGACGAAACCCTGCTCCGCCAGTTCGATCGCCGGTGCCATGGTCCGGGAAAGCGGCAGTTGACCATAATGTTCGGCCAGATAGACCAGGGCAGCCGGGATACCCGGAATGCCTGCAGACATCGCGCCATCGACCGACAGTCCGGGGATGACCTCACCGGCATCATCGAGGTAGATATCACGATGTGCACGCAGGGGCGCACGCTCACGCGCATCCACCATGGTGTATCGGTCCTTATCGGCCTGGTGCAGGAGGTAGAAACCACCGCCACCTATACCCGAGGAATAAGGCTCGACCACAGCCAGCACAGATGTCACAGCTATGGCTGCATCGAAGGCATTGCCTCCCTGCTCCAGCATCTCCATACCGGCCCTGGTCGCCAGCGGGTGGGCACTGGCGATAGCGGCCTGGTTCGCCTTTGCAACCGGCTGAACCTTTTGTGCATCGGCTGCATAGACAGCTGGAAGGAACAACAAAGAAAGTAACAGAAGCGATGATACCAGGTGCCGGCAAAGACGAAACCAGACCGTGGACGAGTCACACCCGGAACAGGTGTCGAGCAAACTCGCTGTGTATGAGTGCATTTTCAGGCTGAGCATGTCTGAATCTTCGGGGCGAATTATTCTCTACCGCTGATTATAGGAACTATGGAGGCACATGAAAACCAGTCCTGAAAAACAGCGATGGTAAACGATATGGGGAAACGGATACTGACGACCGGCCAGGGAGACGGGGCAGGATACCGCCGGTGGTGACAATCTGCTATGGGAATCTGGGATGGGAATCTGCCAGGGAAGTTCGTTCAGGGAGACGGCTCAGGCTTTACCAGTGAGTATCTTGTATTTCTCCATCAGCTCCTCTTTGGTCTCCACATAATCCGGGTTAAGTGGAATACAGTCGACCGGGCAAACCTCGACACACTGAGACGTCTCGTAGTGACCGACACATTCGGTGCACAGGTTAGGGTCGATCACATAGATCTCATCACCGGCACTGATCGCCTCGTTAGGACATTCCGGTTCACATACATCACAATTGATGCATTCATCTGTAATCATTAAAGCCATAATCAAACTCTCATAAATGTACAAAGTCCCGGGATACGGCTGACTCTACCGGGACCATAACTGCTTTCCTGACTTATCCAGCCCTGCTTCAGCGGCTACATATTAAGCTGTATCGCTTTGAGCGCACCCACAATACTTTCATGGACAAAGGGTGACACATCGCCACCGTGCAGGGCGATCTCCTTGACCAGGGAAGACGAGATAAATGCTGTCTCCTCACTTGGTGTCATGAACACGGTCTCGAGATCATCAGCCAGATGGCGGTTCATACTGGCGAGCTGCATCTCGTACTCGAAGTCGGATACCGCGCGCAGACCTCGCAGCAGGACGCTGGCCCCGCGCTGTCTGGCGAAGTCGACCAGGAGATCAGAGAAACCGCACACCTCGACATTATCGAAACCGGATAGTACATCATTGGCCATCTGCACGCGCTGAGATAAATCAAACAGCGGTGTTTTGGCCGGGTTGGCTGCAATAGCAACGATGACACCGTCGAACAGCTTCAGGGCGCGCTGCACCAGGTCTTTATGACCATTGGTGATGGGGTCGAATGTTCCGGGGTAGACCGCGATGACTGTCATGGGATTACTGACCTTGTTTCATTTACAGGGTTTCGCTTCATGACCCTTGCGAACCAGCGACATAAAGACCATAGGCGATGTTTGCTGTCTGCTTGTGCCGGATACATGACCAGCCTGGCGGAAACGCAACCTCATCCTCGACAGCATGCTCCACATAGATTATGGCATCCGGGCTTAAACATCCACTATCGTGCAAGCGGCGGCAGCATTCAGGCAACAGGCCGGACCGGTATGGCGGATCGAGAAATACCAGATCGAAACCGCTGGCTGGCTGGCCATCGACCATGCTGACCTGCCGGGCCGGGCCTGCCAGCCAGCTCATGACGTCATCGTGGATCACCTGTACAGATTGTGATGCACTACCAGCAAGTAACTCGTTTGTGTTCGATCTTAACCTGTCGACACTCTGTCTCGTGTTTTCCACAAAGGTGACATGCGAAGCCCCCCGGGACAGCGCCTCGAATCCCAGCACGCCGCTGCCGGCAAAGGCATCCAGGCAACGTCTGCCCGCGATGTTCGGCTGTAACCAGTTGAACACGGTCTCACGGATACGATCGGTGGTCGGCCGCAAACCCTCGGCATCATCGAAATGGATGATGCGGCCACGGAATCGGCCGGCTATGATCCGGCAACGGCCGCTATGTGCACGGCTGAGGTCATGCTCGCGCTTCGCCATCAGTCCTGCTTGTCGACACCATTGACGCCATCACCGACGATGACGGTCACCATCCTGTCCGGATGCAAGCGACGTTCCAGGGCATCCCTGATGCTATCCTGAGTGACAGCCCGAACATCATCGATGAAATGATCAAGATAATCGATGTCCAGGTTATAGAAACCGATCATGGCGATGTATTCCAGCAGTTTACCGTTGCTGTCGAACTTGAGCGGGAAACCGCCGGTGATATTACTGACGCTTTTGTCCAGCTCGTCCGCTGTCGGGCCGTTTGCGACATACTCATGCAGCTGCTCGTCGAGCAGTTTCAGCGCCTGCTCAGCCTGATCGTTTTTGGTCTGCATACCCATGGTGAAGGCACCCAGCTGACGCATTGGCGAGAAATAACTGTATACGCTGTAGGCAAGACCACGATCCTCACGGATGACCTCGACCAGGCGGGAAGCGAAACCGCTGCCACCG
>Ga0180435_10005051_pt1 | contig 12895 bp, 12 predicted proteins | sample SS_ome_3_FD_132467 | JGI IMG/M metagenome (GOLD analysis project Ga0180435, IMG submission 132467) | Hypersaline lake sediment archaeal communities from the Salton Sea, California, USA - SS_3_S_1 metaG | ecosystem: Environmental > Aquatic > Non-marine Saline and Alkaline > Hypersaline >... | reverse complement strand
CTTCGCCCGCGCCGGTTACGAGGATAATTTTATCTTTTAGCAGGTCAGAGGGTGCCTGGTAGTCTTGCATGAGTATTCCAGTATATTCTTCAGGTATTGAGTGGAATTTTATCAGTGATCTAAAGCGCAAACCACAGCTTGCGAATCGGTGTCAGGCCGATTTTCTGGTCAAGCACATCAAAATTTTCCGCAATGAGAAGATCCATCAATTTTCTTCTAAGCCGGTAATATTTATAAAGTGGGGATGAAGATCGCTGCGGTACTGGCAATGCGCTTTTATATGCAATTGGCTCGTATAGCGTCCTCAATAGCTGCCGGGTTTGCTGCTTGTTGTCTTCATAGAGCAGAGCCTCAAAGCGAATAGCGTTTTTATCCAGCAACGTTTGGGGAATCAGGTGGATATTGTAGCGCAGGTGCTGCCCCATCAATTGCAGCCATTCTGTTGCCAGGGCGAATGCTCCTGCTTCATTGTCGGTGTTTTGAGTATTGGAAGAGGAAACGTAATTCATGAGTCGGGCAAAATTGCCACCTAGCTTTTCACATCCTTCCCAGAACTCATTAGTGTCTTGATACGTTTGGCGATGTAAATGTCGGTCAGTTTCACTGACCATTGCTCCGATAGCTGCAGACAGCGTTGCATCCCGTTGAATAAACTGTGACAGTTCACGCGCCAATGGATGTTCGGAAGGATTTTCTGCAGGTAATAAAATCTGTTCCAGCCACCATTGAAGTTTCATGCGGGCGACCCCGGGATCGCTCAGTGCATATAGATCCATCAATTCCTGTTTCCACAAAAACAGCACTGCCAGGTTATCCCTGATTTCTGCAGGACTAAAACGAATAACATAATAGGCAGTAGACCCCAGAGGCGTGGCAGTATTGGGAAACGAATTAACCTGCATCAGTTTTGTGGGTTTTTCAGTAAATGCATAATTTCAGAGGGATGGCTGATGAGGTGATCGGCCTGCCAGTTTTCAGGTTGGTCGTTTTCGTCGATATAGCCAAAAAGAGCGGTGACAGTGGTGCAACCAGCGGCATTTCCGGCCTCGATATCACGCTCGGCATCACCGATATACCAGCAATGTTCTGCGCTCACGCCGGCCAGTTGACAGGCATGATGAATGGGTTCGGGATGCGGTTTTTTATTAGCGCAGGTATCACCACTGACAATACAGGCTGCTCGTTCATCCATTCCCATTTGCTGCATCAGTGGGTCTGTGAGCCAGGAGGGCTTGTTTGTTACAACCCCCCATGGAATACCACTGGCTTCGAGTTGCTCAAGCAGTTCATCCATGCCATCAAACAATCTGGAATTTACTGACAGGTTGTTCTTGTAATACTGGAGCAAAAACTGGCGATAGTCTTCAAAATGTGATTCGTCAGGTTCAATTTTAAAACCCAGCCTGATAAGGGCGATTCCTCCATGAGATACCTCTGGACGAATGCTTTCGAAAGGTAATGGTTTGCGCCCGAAATGTTGTAGTGTTGCATTCAGGGCATCGGCAAGATCAGGAGCTGTGTCTACCAGCGTACCATCCAGATCAAACAGTACGGCTGCATTTTTATCAGGCATGGTGAAAGGTCAGGTGTAGTTCTTACGGGTGTGAACCATGTAATTGACATCGACATCGTTCGCATCAAGGCGATAAACCCTTGTTAATGGGTTGTAAACCACTCCTGTCATGCTCTTACTGCTTAATCCGGCTTCGCGTATCCACTGATCCAGTTCAGAAGGTTTAATGAACTTTTCAAAATCATGTGTGCCCTTGGGTAACAGTTTCAAGACGTATTCAGCACCAATGATGGCAAACAAATAAGACTTTGGATTGCGGTTTAATGTGGAGAAGAATGCATGGCCATCGGGTTTTACCAGTTGTGAGCAGGCGCTAATGATTGAAGCAGGGTCTGGTACGTGTTCGAGCATTTCCATGCAGGTGACGATATCGTATTGACCTGCTTCTTCTTCTGCAAGCTGTTCAACCGGAATCTGACGGTAATCGACCTTTTCACCAGATTCCAGCAGGTGAAGTTTCGCTACCGATAGATTGCTTTCACCCATATCAATACCAGTTACGTCAGCGCCTTTGGCCGCCATGGATTCGGATAGAATGCCTCCGCCACAACCGACATCCAGTACCTTTTTGCCAGCAAGGTCGGCAATTGTGTCAATGTACTCCAGTCTCAGTGGATTGATTTCGTGCAGGGGCCTGAATTCACTGTTGGGATCCCACCAGCGGGCAGCCAGGGCTTCGAATTTGTTGACCTCTGAGTGGTCGACGTTAATAGATGCATTGTCATTCATAATAGACACAATTATGCAGAAACTATGCGTTTTTGCCAGTATCGGGCTTTTTCAATGATGTCTTTTTCATCCATAAGTGTTAACTGACGTTTTTTCAGGACCTGTTTGCCGGCAATCCATACATCACTGATATCGGCAGACTGGCTGGCATAAACAATTTGAGATACTGGATTGTAGACTGGCTCGGTTCCAATGCGTTTCATATCGATAGCCGTAATATCGGCAGATTTTCCCGCTTCCAGTGATCCGGTTTCATTGTCTATGCCCAGTGCTTTGGCACCATTGATGGTGGCCATTCTGAGAGCCTGAATGGCGGGCAAAGATTCTGCATTAGCGGATACGCCTTTGGCCAACAGGGCCGCCGTCTGCATTTCATTGAGCATATCCAGGTTGTTATTGCTGGCAGCACTGTCGGTACCGAGAGCAACATTGATATTGTTTTCAACAAGCTTATCTACCGGACAGAAGCCTGAAGCCAGTTTCAGGTTGGATTGTGGGCAATGAACGACCTGCGTGCCGGTTTCCGAGACCAGCTGTATTTCATCAGGGGTCAGCTGGGTCATGTGAATTGCCATGAGAGAGGGTGAAAGCAATCCCAGTTTGTGGAGCCGTTCGATCGGACGGCACTGTTGGTTTTCCATGCCGATATTAATTTCATCGACAGTTTCATGGACGTGCATGTGTATGGGTACATCCAGTTCAGCTGCTAGCATCTGGATGCGTTGTAAAGGTTCATCAGAAACCGAGTAGGGAGCATGTGGTGCAAAAGAAGCCTGTATTAGTGGATGATCCTTGTACTGATCATGAACCTGAAGTCCCTTGTCAAAATAATCATTCTGATCCGCTGCCCAGTTTGAGGGGAAGTCAATAACGATCATGCCTACTGTTGCCCGCATGTTACTTGAGGCAGCTACCTGTGCCGAAATGTCTGGAAAAAAGTACATGTCGTTGAAACAGGTTGTGCCGCTTTTGATCATTTCAGCAATAGCCAGGCGAGTGCCATCTTTTACAAATTCAGCATTGACCCACTTGGATTCGGCAGGCCAGATATGGTTATTGAGCCAGTCCATCAGTGTTAGATCATCTGCAAGGCCACGAAATAGTGACATGGATGCATGGGTATGTGAATTGATCAGCCCCGGTATCAGCGCATGATCCGTGAGGTCGATGGTTTCTTCTGCTGTGTAATTTCCGTCTACAGTTGCTGTTGGTAATACAGCTTCAATACGTCCCTGCTGAATAACAAGGGAGTGGTGTTGCAGATAGTCAGTTTGATTCTGTCCTGATACAGGAATTATCCAGCGCGCATTGATGATGGTATTTACTGCCTTAGGCATGTCGCTATTCCCCGTGCTTTAAAGGCCTTGCTTACGACGTTCGGTGACGGTTTCGCCGGCGATACCCCAGTTATCGGTATCAACTTCGTCGATGACAACCACGGTAGTTTGCGGGTTTTTTCCCATGACATGTTGCAGCAACTCGGTCGCACCTTTGATGAGCGCGGCCTTTTTTTCAGGCGTCACTTCTTCTTTGGTGATTTTGATATTAACGTATGGCATCTGCTATGTTTCCTTTAGCTCCCTTTTCAACACTGGACTCAAAGTATAGTGACGGAATTACTTCCTTTAGGCAATGAACTGATTTACCTGGCAATTCCGGCGATACTGATCGCCGGGCTGGTTCATGGTGCTTTTGGCCTGGGTTTTCCCATGGTGGCAACGCCGTTACTCGCTTTGTTTACCGATGTGCTGACAGCCATGTTGATCACCCTGTTGCCGACGATGGCCGTTAATCTGAGTATCATCAGCCAGAGTGGACTGAAACAACTCAAAGAAGTCCGTCGGCATTTAATCATTATCCCTTTTACCCTGGCTGGTACCCTGCTAGGCACCTTTCTGCTAGTCAGTCTTGATCCGCGGCCATTTCTGTTATTGCTGGCGCTGGCAACCTTGCTTTACCTTAACCAGGATTATCTCAAGCAAATCAATTTTGACTGGATTCGCAAATACCCATTTCCTGCCCATGCTATTTTTGGAATACTGGCGGGCTTTATGGCTGGTAGCGTGAACGTCATGCTGCCTGTGCTGATCATCCTTTTTATGGAACTTCGTATCGCCGGAGCCGCAATGATTCTGATATTCAATATGAATTTTTTTACCGGCAAGATTACCCAGAGCATGGTGTTTTTACAGCAGATGCAGGGTGTTGCCGGCTTTCTTGTGGAGACTTTATGGCTTGTGCCGGTTGCCGTAATCGCCCTGATGATTGGCACTAAAATCAGAAAGAAATTTGATGAAACACGTTATCTAAAAGTATTACGGGCAGTTCTGTGGCTGATGTCAGGCATTCTGATTGTGAGATTTATAGCCAGTTACACCTGATAAAGCTTGCTGTTAGTGATGAATGCTAAATTTAGCAGGAATGACGAAAATAACTGCTGTGCCTTTATGTCTGTTTTTTGGAGGAGATTCGACCCAAATTTTACCATGATGGAGTTCTATGATTTCTTTCGAGATAGGCAAGCCCAGTCCGGTCCCGCCTCCTTCTGAGCGGGTTTTTGAGCTCTGAACAAAACTATCGAAAACATCCTCCAGCTCGTCACTGGGAATCCCGACGCCCTCATCAATAATGCTCAGAGATAAAATATCCTCTGTTTGCGGGGAATTATTGTGAAAAACAATTTCGATCGTACTGCCATTGGATGAAAATTTGATGGCATTTGAGAGGATGTTGACCATTACCTGGGTGATAAGTTTATTATCAAAGTATCCTATCAATGAGTTTTGCTGATCCATTTTGATGGAAATATTTTTATCCGCCAGCAGACTACTGACTTCTTCGATCGATTTTAAAACAGTGGAAGTTAAATTGTTCTCTTTAAATTCCGGAGCGACTTTGCCGGCCTCCAGTTTTGACAGATCCAGCAAATTATCGAGTAACGCAGTTAACCGTTTGCCACTGATATGAATTTTTTCGAGATATCCTTTAACTTTTTCATCATTGGCACGTTTTAGGCCCAAATTAGAAAAACTCAAAATGGCATGCATTGGCGTTCTTAACTCATGAGACATATTGGCAAGGAATCGACTTTTTTCCTGGTTCGCCAGCTCTGCCGTGTTTTTCGCCTCCTCAAATTGTTGCGTTCTTAAAGCGACCTGTTTTTCAAGATTATCTGCTAATTGTCTGTATTTGTCTTCGCTCCTGGTGAGCTTGTGTGTGCGGGTGGCTACTTCGTGTTCAAGTTTTCTGTTCCAGAAAAAGACCAAAAACACGATAATGCTGGCAACAGTGGCAATTGCCCAGACAAGCCGGTAATCAACTGCCCGCTCGAAGCGTATGCCCATCCATTTGCTGTAAATCTTGATATGTTCTTCCTCTGAAATCGCATCAAGCGCTTTTTGGAGAATTACTTGAAATTCAGGCCAGTCATCCCTGATCGCCATGCGCTGATTATTCTTGTAGGGGGTTTCACCGGAAAGGTGAACATTACCGATGTTAAATTTGCCGATGTAATAGGTCGTCGTCATGATGTTGCCAATATAGATATCCACAACGCCATCAGAGACCTGTTGCAGACCATCACGAGGTGAGCTCACAGCATAGAGCGTTAATTCAGGGTGGTCTCTTTTTAGCCATTCTTCAATGGCATAACCTTTGGAGACTGCAACTGTTTTCCCTTTTAGAGACTCGAGGTTCCCGATGTATGAGACATCTTTTCTTGCAAAGATTCCAATAGGGATAGAGATGTATTGATCAGTAAACAGGCTGTATTTTTCACGCTCGGCTGTTTTTGACACGGAACTTGCCATGTCAAGTTCTTTGCGTTTGAGTTTCTCAACGCCTTCGCTCCAGGAAAGGTCAGTAGGTAAAATAAATTCAACACCAAGTAATTTCTCAAGTTTTTCAAGATAATCAATTGAGATGCCTTTAAATTGACCATCGTTATCGACGTACTCGATAGGTGCCCAGCTGGGATCGATCAAAACCCTGATTTTCTTATGCTGACTGAGCCAGTTTCTTTCTTTTGCAGTTAATTCAAATGTTGTGTCGTTAGTCTGCGGTGCGAGCCATTTTGATCGCAAATTTTCATAGTCTGCAAGTGATAACGAGTTAAGGGTTTTTTCTATGGCTGAATGGAGCAGGGGATAATCACTTCTTACGGCAAAATGCAGGGTCAATGCGCCAAGTTCACGCTTGGAGAGTTCACCTTTAATGCCGAGATCAGAGACCAGAAATTTGTTTATGTAATACCCGGCATGCGTGGCATTATCAATGTAATAGTCTGCGTCATTGGAGCGCAGAGTCTGGTAGGCCTCGTCTATGTTATCAACAAGCAAAACACTGAATTCTGGATATCTGTCCTGTATGGAACGGGTCTGTTGAAAGCCTTTTACGAGTACCAGGCGCTTATCTGCAAGATCATTGATTTCCCGGATATTGTCAGCAGTTACCCGTCCTACGACGACAAATGGCGAGACATGAACCGGACGGGTTTCCAGGACAAAATCCCGTTTGGGACCATAAGATGAATAATCATTTAACAGGTCGACTTCGATTTCCTTTATGGCTTCCAGACTTTCGGCATAGCTTAAACCATTAATCGGTTGAACTTTTAAATGCAATTTACTGGAAACCAGTTGAAACAGATCATTGAGGTAACCTGATGCATTGCCATTCTCAATGAAACTTAACGGCGGTTGATTACTAATAATTGGAACGCGTACGACAGATATTTCTTTTACGAAAGAGATTTCTTCTTCGGTTAAATTGGATGTGCCGGAGTCAGCGTGGGCATAAGACAGGGTGCAAACAAACACTGACAGAAAAAAAATAAATGTTGAAGGAAAAATAATTTTCATTTTCCTAATAATAGACTCTAGTATAAGGTCGTACAAAGCTTAATAAAATTATCTATAAAATTGGAAACCTTGCGAATATTATTTTATAGGATTTTAATCTGGCAGGGCTAGAAGAAAGTCCTTCTATAGGAATCAGACTATGTCACATGTTAATAAAGAGTTTGCTGACCATTATGATCTTCGCTGTCATTGTGATGCCTGCGGCTGGGAAGAAGATCTGGATATTCACACCATCGACTACAATTGGGAACGGGAAGTAGCAGATGAGATGGTTTGCAAAGAATGTGGCCATGTTGGGCTTAAATTGTCCGCCGTGGTCAAGGGTGAGCGAGTTATGCTACATGCAAACCCACTAAAGCAATGACAATATTGCCAATTTTTCCTTAAGCGTATAAATAGCATAGCTATCTATGTTACAAAAAAGTCCGTTTTAGAAGCTTTTGGTCTTAAGCGTGATATTGAGTCTTTTCTATCCTGCATTTGCTTGTATTGCCGAACACCGGCAAATTTTGAGCTAGAATAGACTATACCCTGTTTTGTATATGGAAATATTCAGAAAATTATGGATATTTTACTCCTGGAAAATTCAGATGCGTTCAGAAGGATTCTGGAGGGTATTTTTTCTGAAATCCCTGATGCAAAAACTTATGCGTCTGCTGATTCAGACGACGCATTGAGTCAGCTGCAAACCAAAAATTACAGTTTTATTTGTGTCTCTATGTATCTTGCCGAGGGAGACGGTATCAGTTTCACGCGAAAAGTCCGAAAATTAGAAAAATACTTTTACACTCCTGTCTTTTTAATCACATCGGAAAAATCCCAGAAAGTCATTATCGAGGCCTTATCGGCCGGAATCACAGAAATATTTCTCAAGCAGGAGCTTGATCAGCTGATTAACTTTATCAGCCGCCTGGCTTCCAAACATTCAAAACTGTCAGGTCGAATACTCTATATCGAAGACTCAGATTCGCAACGCATGGCGACGAAAAAGGTATTGGTCGAAGCCGGGCTTGAGGTCGATGATTTCGATAATGCAAATCTTGCGTTATTGCAATATACAAAAAATGATTACGATCTCATTTTGACTGATATTGTTTTAGATGAAGGTATGACCGGCTCTGAATTTACCAACAAGATAAGGCGAATGGAGGGAAGTAAAGGCGATGTTCCTATCCTGGCATTGACCGCTTTCGATAATATCTCCCGAAGAATTGTGTTATTTAACCTCGGTGTAACTGACTATGTGATCAAGCCGCTGGTATCCGAAGAGTTAATCGCAAGAATACGACATTTGCTTGAAGAAAAATATTCTCTTCAGAAGGTGTCTAAATCAAACGGACGTGATGGTTCAGCTAATCAACAACCAACGGTTATTCAAAAAACTGGCTACCAAAATACTCACAACAGGTTATTTCACTCCCGTGCGGAACTGGAGTCTCTGCTGAATAATTTGCCAGATGTGTTTTACCGCACAGATATGAATGGTGTCATCACCTTAATCTCTCCATCAGTAAAGGAAGTATTAGGTTATCGGCCGGATGAAATGCTTGGTAAGTTTCTGAAAGATTTTTATTGCACACCCGGTGAAAGAGAAAAAATAGTGCAAGCGCTGATCAAAGGAAATGGAAAAGCCAGACAGGTTGAAGCATGGCTTAGGCACAAGGATGGAACACCTGTATGGATTTCAACCAATGCCTATGTTCGTTTCAATGATCAGCATGAACCGATGTATGTAGAAGGTTTGGCGCGGAACATTACTGAGCGTAAAGAATTAGAAAGCAAGCTTGAACACTTTGCCAGAAATGATGGGTTGACGGGTGTATTAAACAGGCGGGCTTTTTTAGAAGAAGTTGAGTATCAAATTGATATCTCCCATCGATACTCATGGTCATTTTCTTTAGCCATGATCGATTTGGACTGGTTTAAGAAAATAAATGACGAATTTGGACATCATGCTGGAGATGATGCGCTTCGATATTTTGCGGATACCTGTAAAAATATTTTCCGCAAAACGGATGTTATTGGCCGTATCGGTGGAGAAGAGTTTGCTGTGTTGATGCCTGAAACTGAAATTCATTCGGCTAAAGATATGCTGATACGATTACGTAATCATTTGCTTCAAGATCCCCTGGTCATCATTGGCCAGAATATTGACCTGACTTTTTCCTCTGGACTGGTTTTTCTTAACCAGCAGGATGAATCCATCAGTACTTTGTTAAAACGCGCTGATAATCTGCTGTACAAGGCCAAGCAAGAGGGTAGAGATAAAATATTTTGTGAATAGCTGAATTTGTTATTAAATAAATTAATAACTAAAAAGGGAATATTTCTGATTCCTGTAGCATCCTTAGTAGTTGAGCAACAACAAATAATAATGCTCACAGTTTATCTAACAAAACCACTGAGGATGATAAGAGAATGAAACATGCAAAACCGAGTATTTTTTTATTAATTTTTACAGCTATTTTTCTGTTAACCAGCACAGCGGTCTTTGCAGACCGGTATAACAAACAGAAAGTGGTTTACCACATCAATTATGATATGCCTAAAAAACAGGCCGGAGCATTGAGGAATATACAAAACCATATCAATGCCGTAGGTGCCGAGAACATGGATATTAAAGTCGTCTTACATGGCAATGGATTGGCTCTTTTAGTGAATCCTGATTCTTTAACTCATCTGCCTAAATTCAAACATGCGAACGCCACTGATGCCATGACCAGCAAGGTAGATGGCCTTAAGAACCAGGGGGTCAAATTCCAGGTTTGTGCAAACACGATTAAAGGCCGCAAAGTTGATATGGAAAATGACCTGTATAATGTGACCCAGGCCGATATTGTTCCAAGTGGAGTCGCTGAGCTTTCTCACCTGCAAATGGCAGGATATACCTACATTAAACCTTAACGGTAGTATTCACTTTTCCTGAAGCCGTACTTTTTTCATATTTTCACTATAGCCTCATTTTTTAATGAGGCTTTTTTTTGATTTTTACAAGCTTCTTAAATTTGACGAGGCTCAGGATTGATGAAAAAATTTTTTACATGATGAGAGTTATAACCACTTTTGCAGCCATGATTCTGGCTGCAATTCCAGTTTGTGCTTTTTCTTACGACAAAACACTACTTAGCCAGTTATTAACCCCCTATGAACAAAAAGCTGTCCTTGAGGGAAATATTCTGACTATGGCTTACCTTAAAGATCACAAAATATTCAGTAACTACCCGGAGAGTCTATCGATTAAGGCCCAGGCTTTACCTGATAATACAACTGGAGATTATTCCGATTATGAATTACTTGGCGTGGAAAAAGCGTTCATACCTTTTACGCTTAATACCGAAAATTTACTCGCTTTATTCAATAACCTGACAGCTTATAGTCAGCTCTCCGGCATGAGGTACTATTCCCGCACCGATAAAAGGCTTCAGCCTTATATTCTGTCCAGTTTTCGCATCGATTCTCCGGACAATGATGAGCCGGTTAATGACGAGAAGTACGATACTCTGCCTTCCGATTACTCCGCCTATGTCTTGATAGAGGATAATCGCTTCGGAAAGTTGCTGATACGTAATAATATATCTGTGCAAAATAATAACATAGCGATACGCAATAAAACTTTGGAGCCCATGTCCAAACTGTTTATCCCAATTAATAAATCAGGTGACTACGAACAACAGATGTGGTTAATGTATGACGACGATGCCAAAGGCTTTTTTTATTATTCCATGCATGCGATGCGTATCCGCAGTGGATTATTTTTAAAGTTAAGTCAATTGACGCCGGGTAATATGGCTAACCGGATACGTGCACTGACTGTCCATCTGGCCGCGCGGATGGGTCATGACTGGAAAGACAGAATCATCGCCTCTCCCTAGTTGCCTTAATCGGCCGCTAATCGACCAGGGGCACAACCATTACAGGTATCTTGCTACGCCGAATGACTCTGCGAGCGGTATCACCGATCACAGCATCTTTCACGGACAGACGATTGCCATGTTTACTGATAATCAGTAAATCATAGTTTTCGTTATGAGCTTCATGAAGGATTTTATCCAGGGCTTCTCCCATTTCCACCTTTACCTCATAACTCAAGACAGGACTGTCTTTTGATATACTATCTAGTGCTTCTTCGCATAACTGTTCGATATGGTTACGAATTTCTACATTGTCACGTTTTCGGGCATAAAGTGTTTCGCGCGCTTCTTCAAGGCTCTGATTGACAAGCGTTTGCCAAAGTTCTTCATTGGCATAGCCCATCAGTGATTCCAGGTTGCCGGGATCAACGACATGGAAAACGGTTAACGCGGAATTAAACTGACTGGCGATACTGGCCGCATAAGGAAAAGCATGGCGACCGGTTTCTGACAAGTCGGTGACGTACAGAATGCGGTGAAAGGTGATAGTTGGCAAGCTGAAATTATCTGACAAGCGTCTTCTCCTTTACTCAGGCAGGCTGTTTTTTGAAATGTTTCATCCAGATGCCGCTCAGGAACCAGCTATAAGCCCAGGTACCAAAAAACACAATGATGAAAGTAATAGCGATATCCATGCTGCTACCATCCAGTGAGAAAGCCGGTACATAACCAAAAATAAAGGGGGCCAGGTAAAGAAACTTGGCGAATTTAAAGGCAATCCATGCGGTTGCCCACATATTGGCCTTGGCGATGGTTGCCCCGGCAAATGCTGCGATACAAACCGGAGGGGTGATGTTGGAATCCTGTGACAGCCAGTAAACAATCATGTGTGCGGCCAGTGGATTGACGCCCAGATGGGTAAGAGCTGGTACCGCGACAACGGCGGTAATCAGGTAAGCAGCAGTGACCGGAACGCCCATGCCCAGGATGAGCGAAGCCAGAGCAATAAACAGGATGGTAAGATAAAGCTTGCCGTCTGCCAGTTCAATCACGATATCGGCGAAAGTCAGTATCAAACCGCTATAAGTCAAAACGCCGATGATAATACCGATAACGCCAACTGTGGCACCAATTTTCAGGCTGGCTTCAGCACCTGCGCGTGAAGCATGTACGAAGCCTTTCAGGTCAATGCGTGTTTCCTTGCGAAACCAGCTGACAACAATACAGGTGATAATACCGAGTATGGCCGAATAGCCTGGTGAATAACCCATTAACATGAAAATGGTAATGACAATCAGGGGTAGTATATAAAACCATTCACGACGCAGGATGTCGCCAGGTCTTTCTTTACTGCGCTCGCCTACAATATTGTGTTTCTTGGCTTCGTAATGAACCATCATGAATACACTGAAGAAGTACATCAGGGCAGGGAAGATAGCGACCAGCATGATCTGTGAGTAGGGCAGGCCGGTCAGTTCTGCCATGATAAAACCACCGGCACCCATAATGGGCGGCATAAACATACCACCAATGGAAGCAGCTGGTTCAATGCCGCCTGCGACATGGGGTCTAAAGCCGGCTTTTTTCATCATCGGAATGGTGAAAGCGCCGGTCGACACAGTATTGGCAATGGCGCTGCCAGAGATCGAACCAAATAATCCACTGGCAATTACGGAGACTTTGCCGGGACCGCCAATCTTGTGGCCAACAGCGGCTAAGGGAAAATCAATAAAGAAGCGTTGTGCGCCACTTTTTTCCAGAAAGGCACCAAAAATCACGAACAGAATGATATAGGTGGCCAGTACATTGGCCATGATGCCGAAGACGCCATCGCTTTTGTAAAAGATGCTGGTACACAAGTACGGGAAAGTGTCGCCGGCATG
>Ga0180435_10005049_pt1 | contig 12898 bp, 6 predicted proteins | sample SS_ome_3_FD_132467 | JGI IMG/M metagenome (GOLD analysis project Ga0180435, IMG submission 132467) | Hypersaline lake sediment archaeal communities from the Salton Sea, California, USA - SS_3_S_1 metaG | ecosystem: Environmental > Aquatic > Non-marine Saline and Alkaline > Hypersaline > Sediment... | reverse complement strand
GGAGTGGGCCGCGGAAGGCACGCACTCCTTTTGTAGCTCCATATCTTCGAAGAGCAAGCGAAATCGAGAGCAGACCGGCCAGGAGAAAGCTGTAGCCAACGTAGGGTGGCTCCGCGGCCAGAAACATCAGGGCAATGATCACTCCCAGCCCGCCAATCTTGATAACAGCACCTTTTCGATCCATGGAGACAACAATTGCCAATGCCCAGGGCAGCCACGCCTGGACCACTACTATCGGGAAGGCGACATATTTATAGGCAAAGAGCGGGCTGAAGATATATACCCAGGAGATCAGAAATGCCGGGAAGGAATGGAGGCGAAGAGATTGCCGGCCAAAGACATACATGCCCGCCGCGGCCAGCCAGTAATGAAGCAGGAGGGGAATCAGACTTAGCATCCAGAACGTCTGGGGAAGATCTCCGAGATCCGTCAGCAGATAAAACGGCCAGAGGGGGAAATAATAGGTATCGGCGTAATATCGAGCATAGAACGGAATCGCCCCGCACCAGGTGTCCGGTTCCCAGAGAGGGATGACCCCTTGCTGCAGATGACTGCCAACGAAGTAATGCCAGGGGAACTCCGCCATCGCCATGTCGTCGTGGAATATATCCAGCCAGCCGGCCATGGCGGGGGTAAAAAGCGCCAGAACTGCCAGGAAGAGAAACAGGATGGCGATGGCATCTCCTCTCCCCAATTTTCTGTCAGCTGAATTTTCCATACAGAATCTTAATGATGCGGTTAGCCTTTTGATATTCCATACTCGTAGAGGCGACCTTTGGAGGCTGTCCGATAAACCCGGTTTTGGTAGCCGCAGGTTTTAACCTGCGTTTATTGAAATACTATTAATTTGCGGTCAAACAATTGCGCACCTTAAAAGGTGCGGCTACCCTTGAAATCCCGAAAATCGGGTTTATCGGACAACCTCTAAAGGCTGCCGCTACGAGTGACAAGATTCACTCTACGCTTTCTATTTTTTGTCATTGCGAGAACCCCGAACGAAGTGAGGGGGGCGAAGCAATCTCAACCCATTGGAGGATAACATATTCTGCTCATAAATTGAGATCGCTTCGTCGCTGCGCTCCTCGCGATGACATTTTTGGGGTTGCGACACAGTCTGAATGACACCATAATTTGATGCAAATCTGAATTATCGGACAGCCTCTTTAGGTCGCCATGGCATGGCAGCCTAAAGGCTGCCGCTACGAGTGATAAGATTCACTCTACGCTTCATACGACATGCTATTATAAGAATGATTAAACCTATTATTCCGACGGCGGTCATAAATAACCCCCGTTTAAGCGATGCGGGCCTGAACTCCATGATGACGCGATATTTCCCGGGCCTGCACCAGACTCCACGCTGAAGATAATTAACACGATACAGGGGCCTCGGCTCTCCATTAACCGTCACATTCCAATTGTTATGCCAGAGATCGGTCATCACCAACATGGCGGGTTGCGCGATATCCACATCTAAAATAACCCGGTTGGGATTAGAAAAATCAGATGACAGTATCCGGTCAGTTGCCTGTAGTTGATTAAAAAGCTGAAACCCGTCATCGTCCATTGGAAATTTGTGATCTCTAACGTCGATACACGTCTTCCGGATCCATTCATCACAGAAGCCGTGCAGTCTCAAATCCTCTTCCAGCAATGCCTCTTTCTGGGCATCGTCACCAGCTGAAACCCAGCGGTTCTGAAAATATACCCGGGGCAGCGCGGAGGTCATTGAGTAAATATGGTACCTATCAACAATTCCTATCCTCCGTAATAGGGAGAGCGATATCGGCCCGGCGGAGATGACATTCTTTACGCTCATGTTCGGCCAGAACCGGCTCCGCCAGTCCATCACCCGAATCTCGTAGGGAAACCCATCCGTCACTTCTTTCAGGATAGACTGGAAACGCGGATCCAGGGGCTTGATATCGAAACCGAGCATGCTGAGCGATCCATCGATCCAGGCCAGGTTATCAAAATAGGAGCGCTCGTAAAGAGAACGGAACCTATCCCCTCCCCCGCCGATCCGCCGCCCCCACTCCCTGAAAGTCCGGTAGATCCGATGATCATTCGGACCGTGATATCGATCAGCTGAAAAACCTCGGTTTCTCCGATTAAGGACTCGATTATGATAAAAAGCGCCGGAGGCAAAGAAGATCAATTCAACAATTATTAAGACCGCAATCAGCCTGATAATGAGATGCCTTCTAAAAAACAATACAACTATCATCAACAACGCCCCCATCGCGGCAAAATAAACCAGAGGGCCTGATATGAACCACTTCCAATCACCTAAAGCCCCTAGATGTTTCCAGCCCGGAAAAAATTCCCGCGCGCCATCCCGATAAGGAAAAAGTAATACCATGAATATAATACACCCCACCGCTCCCAGATACGTCGCAGCTCGCCGGATGTCAATATTTTCTCTGCTTCGCCATAGAGTGCTGATTGAAATCCCCAGCAGTCCCGACCAGGCGAAGCACTGAATGCTTCGGAATCTGATCGGATAGGGCATTTTCAATACCGGAATAAATAAGCGGAGCATCCCGAGAACCGGTGTATAGGCTCCCAGCACCACCAGGATAGAAAAAACCAGCATCCCGGAAAAAATCCACCATAAACTCCGGCTGTAATTATCTATTAAATGCCGGGTTTTCCTGCTTATAAACATTTTAAAACCGAGAAAAATAACAAAACAGGAGACTATGCCGCCCGATAATTGAGCGTCATTCAAGCTGCAATTAATATGGAACGCCGCGCCCCAGGTATGATGATTAGTTATTCCTCCGAAAAAATCCGGGATAAGAAGGGTGACCAGATAAATAGGGTAGAGACTCTGCCCCGGACCCGATAATAGCCGGACTTCCTCCGCCGTACCCCGGGAAGCGGAAAGAAGTCCTTCTATCATATTGGACCAATAAACACCTGCCATTAGAAAACCCATACCAAAAATAATAACTCCGCCAACTATTACTCTTGCCACTCCTCTCCAATCACGATTGACCAGGGCCATAATAATTAAACCGAAAGCAAATAACCCTGTAATAAAAACCACATGGAATACAAACGGTACATCCCCGGCCGCGGACGCGAAAGCGAAAGAGATACTCCCCCCGATCAGCCATGAAAATCGGCCCTCCCGGAAATATACCAGTAGAGAGAGGCAGAAAATCGGGAGCCAGGCCTGGATAAAAACTTCCGGGGGGAAAGTAGACATATAGATCATGGTAGGGCTGAATGTATAAGCTATGGCCAGGACGAAAGAACCGGCGACGGTAAGAACCATTCCTCTCCGGGCAAAATAGAACGAGAAAACCGCTGCCATCAGATAATGTAATACCAGAGGAGCTTTAACCAGCCATAAGAACGAGCGGGGACAGATTGCTCTCTCCATGAGAATAAAGAACCAGTTAAGGGGATATAGATAACAGGCGAAGAGCCTGGTATAGAACGGAGTGGCACCGGCGCAGATGTGAGGATCCCACCAGGGAATAATCCCTTCGCCCAGGCAACGGGATAGAAATACCTGCTGGGGATAGAAGAGAAAGGCAATATCATCAAAAAATATCTTTCCCCAACCCGCAAATAAAGGGAGAAAGAAGCCTGCCGTTAGACCGGTAAGTCCCAGCAGAACCCTCCAGTCAGTCTTCTTCAAATCCATTCGCATTTATACATCCATTTCTGTTTGAGACTTTCTTCTGAATCTACTCACCAATAATCCCAGAAGAACTATAAGATAGGGTTCGACCACGAAGCGATGCCGCATATTTTCTCCCATGGATAAGAGATTGGCAACCAGGGTCACCGTAATAATATTTATCATGATAAATAGCATTGTCAGAGCATACGGCCTATCCGGCACTTTTCGGCGCAGGGACTTCCAGGTTACCGACAGTCCAAATATGATTAGAAGGGGAATGCCTATTAAAAAGAAGACGCTCAACCTGGAAGCATAGTGTTTTACCGGGCTATCAGCTCTTGAGACCGGTTTAATCGGGCAGATAAACCGTCCGGAAATCGCCAGATTATAAATTCTGCTTATCCCGGGAAGCGGCATTCCCCCATCCTCAAAGTCGCAGAAGTAATCACTGGCAGGCCTGAAATAACTCTCAATAGCGAAAAGGATGCTCTGAAAATAATATCCGGGATACCTGAGGATCAATTTCAATGCGTCACCGGTATACTGCTTGCCAATAGCGATATAGGCAATATGATTGAAGTTGGTATCCTTCCCATTAGATTTATGCGTCTGATCTAGGGCCGGTATCCCGGTGGCTTCATATCTTTTCCACCTGTCAGGATAAAAACTCAGCGGCTTTAATGTTGGCACGGGAGAAAGTAGGGAGAGATCGGAAATCCCGCCATCACTTGACCGAACCGCTTCCCGGCGCGTCTCCTCCGGCATGAAGCAGGCGGCTACGTGGTACAGGCTCATCCCTAATGAAGTACTGGCGGCTGGATAGCCAAAAACAATGAAGTTCTTGCCATAGACAAAAAGAAGTATCAAACAGGGGCCTATGAAGGCGAAGAATATTTTCTTGCGTTCTCCGCGTTGAAAGAAGAATACTATTCCCGCAATAAGAAAGAACCAGAAAATATGGAATACATTCCGGATCAAAACCAGTCCGGCGATAAGGAAGAAGAAGACAACCGCGTCCGCCAGGTGATTCCCGGTTAAATAACGATGCAAAAATAAAGCCGAAAAACAGAGAAACGCGGTTACGAAATATGTGTAAAAAAGATAATTTTCAAATAACACACACGAAGGGCTTATCATAAAAACACCGGTCAGGATAAGAGATATACCGATGCCTACCTTCAGTCGTTTCATCAGGTAGAAGAGTGAAATCACCAGGAGGAAGCCCAGGGTTAGATAGACCAGATTAAAACCTATTCCCGGATCGGTCGGGAACAGTTTTAAGACAATTCCCAGGATCAAGTTAAATAATGGCGGCTGGCAATGAAGGAAAAATAGAGATTGGGCCAGATTTTCCCGGAGGAGAGCCGGGTCCAAGAACTGCCCGGGATAGTAGAGATTATGGAGTGAAAACCTTACCCCTGACAGATAGTAAAGAAAGCGGGAAACCAGGAATACCACGGTAATAATCAGAAAATATTTTTTCCCGGTTTTCATTTATTAAAATCGGCACTTAACTCCAGCTTCAGTGAGAGGGCTTTCCCCGCCTGAAGACGGAAAAATTAGTCTGATTCTCAGCACCATAAATCGGAGCGCTAAGAGACATATCTAAGGTAATTCTTCTTGGCCCGCCAGAAGACCTTCATCACTTCCCACCAGGAGATGGGCTTCTCCGACTTATACCGCCACATTGAAGATATGACAAAAAACCCGAAGAACAGTTTTGGGCTCCTGATCCTCACCAGGAGCTTAAAGAAGGGGATTAAGAAGGGAAGTTTCATCGCGAGGTGCGATATCTTTTGGACCTTCTCCACCACTTCAATCCCTTCAAATGTGAATACACTGTTCAAATGCGTTCCTCGGTATCCTTCACTCTCGATATAATCCTTATCCAGAACGCCCGCCTCCAACGCGACCTTCTCAATCCCGGTCTTGGGAAAGGGAAGGAGAATATTAGAGCACATGAAATCAGTCCCCAGTTTGATATTGAACCGGATATTTTCGAAGGCTTCCTCCACCGTCTCAAAGGGGAGTCCGAAAAGGTTGGTGGTCTGGAGCTTCATCCCTGATTTCTTAATCAGCCGAGCGCAGTTAATCATCTGCTGGTTGGTTACCCGTTTATTCAGGATATTGAACCGTTTCTCTTCATTCGCCGTCTCCACTCCGAAAGTAACCGTGTGACAACCGCTTTCTTTCAATAAGAGCGCGATCTCCTCATTCATGTTTGGCGCCGTCACCGCGCAGAAAAACGGCAGCCCGATCTCATCTCTATAAAGACGGGAGAATTCTTTTAGCCATCTGCTGTCAATAACAAAGACATCATCCAGGAAGCATATCGACCCCAGCCCATAACGTTCCTTCACATGTAAAATCTCCCGGATTGCCTTACGGGGGGACTTCCGCCGGACATATCCTCCCCGACCCCGATAGAGATCCCGGTAAACCTGATGACAGCAGAAGGAACACGAAAAGGGACAGCCACGAGATGCCATGAAATGCTTCAACTTCTCATCCCTAAGAACGGTATATTTATTGTAATAGAGACCCCGGTCTTCATCGGGTAACGCATCGAGATCCGGAACCAAACTCGGCTGGGGGTTCTTAACAATCCGTCCTTCTTTCTTGACCCAGAAGCCTTCCACCGCCTCAATCTCACCTTTCTCCTCCAACTGCTTGAGGAAGAGAGGAAAAGAGTACTCCCCCTCTCCTATGCAGACCGCGTCCAGATTGGGATGTTCGATAATCTCCGGGGTAACTGTGGCATGGATATAGCCGGCTGCCGTGACTACCTTCGGAAGTCTACGCTTAATTCTACCGGCCATCTCCATCATCCAGCGATATTCGAGTATCATAACCGGAAGGGCAAGAACATCAGGCCGAAAACTTGCAACCGACTCGACCAGATCCTCCTCAAGATCCCCGATAAAAACCTCCCTCTCATACTCCGCCGGCAGACAGGCGCTGATCGACATAATCCCAAAATATGGAAAAGGATATTTTTGCAGAAAAGCAATCTTCATGATAGACATCTGATCAGGGGTATGGGAGTGCCTGGGCCACGCGGCGACCCATTACTCCGGTACTCCAATATTTCTTTCCTTTCTCTTCCTATCTTTATGACAACAGTAAGCGATATACAGCAGCAGAATCAGAACCGTACCATACGAAACAATAAACGGAAGTACAAATTTCCAGTGCCGGGAGTTAAAGTAAAAACGGACCCGATGCTTTCCCCCGGGGATTTTAACCCCCTGCAGAATATTGTATGTTCGAATGAGCGGGGCCTCTTCCCCATCAACCTCGACGCTCCAGGGGAAAAACCAGTATTCGGAAAAGACCACGAAAGCCGGCCTGGGGACTGTAACCTCAACGGTAATCTCGTCGGTCTTACGCTCGATAACAGATATATCTTCACCCCCCTCAGATAATTCCGGTGAAAATGGAATCATGGAGCCTGCATCGGCATCGTTGAGATAAGCAATTTCCTTTACCTTAAATTCCCCAGCCGCCCGACTATCAAGAAAAGACTTGTCATCCGTGAGTTCGGTGCGATAGCGGACAAAAACTTCCTTCTCCGCGCCGGGATTGATCTTTACATATTCATCCACCACCTCAAGGTGCTCCAAACCCTCCTTACAGGTGTCCTCCTCATCCCAGCTATTAAAGTACTTGTCCAGATCAACGAAATACTTCACGTTCATGAGATCCCACATCGGGCTGGACCAATCGTTGAATAATGCCTCCTTAAGTTCAACCACCGGTTTCATCTCCTCTTCAATCTCAAAGTAAGGGAAGATCGGGCGAATGCCGTCAATAAACGCGTTCAAATAATAGTTGTGACTGAATAGGTCGGAAAAATCACGCGTGCCGAAGAAAACCCGGTAATTCCGATAATCAGGATCTTTGAGTATTCCCGAAACCCGGGAGTGAGTTTGATAAATTTCATCATACCGATAAAAATTCGTAGGATCGCAGACATTCGACTCCGCCAGGGTGGAGAAGATAGTGGTTCTCTCCAGAAGAAAAAAAAGAGCGAGCAGCCAGATGAATCGCTTGTTCAAAACCCGGTAAACTACAGCGAAGATAACCCCCCAGCTGAGAAAAGCGGAGATTAGATACCGGGAGGGGATCGTAGCCGGACTCTGCAGATACAAAATCAGCACGACAACCGGCACTATTAAGAGCCCCGATACGATTACTTTATTATACAAAGCAGGAGAGAGATGTCGAGCTCCCAGTGCCGCCAGAAATCCATAGCAAAAGTATAAAAGAATTGCTATACGAACGGGATGGCGAAGAGCCAGGATATTCATGCACCAGCCCAGGATAGGAGCAAAAGGCGTATATTTTCCCATAATCCAGATATAACAAACAATCAGGGTTATCGGGATTACCAGCCGCAGACGGTGGCGGAAGATATGTAAAAGACCCAGAATAACCAGGAGCGTCATTGAGATAGAGAATTCCACCGTATTCTCCCAGGGATAATCGGGACGATCGGTAAAAATGGTCGAAAAATGTGTCAGCAACAATGTTGCGGGACGCAAGGAGTATTCAAGGATCGCTTGAATATTCGCCTGCCCTCGAACCATCTCCCGGAATGCATAATAAGTGGGCAGCCCCTGAACCAGATAGATACTTCCCGCCAGGGCAAATACCGTTAACAGAATTAAAATATTGCGCAGTCGGAAGGGCTTAAAAAAAATAGCCCCGATAACCATAAAAATACAGAAATAAAAGACCGGTTTGACGTCCCCGTTAGAGATCAAGATAATTCCTAAAAGCAAAGCACTAAGCGCAATGAAAATCCGTCGATATATGGGAGAAGTACTGTCATCCAACGCCTTAAAGAAAGAAATTAATACCAGTGGAGCAAATAAAATAACAGAGATCCTTTCATATCCGTGCCTGATGCCGAAGACAAAAGTCTGATGATTGTATGCATAACACAATCCGCCTAAAACCGAGGGCATGAAACCGAGGTTGCAATAACGAAGGAACAGGTACATGGTTAAGCAGCACAGTACCTGAAGAATAGCCAGAATCGATAAGATGACGGGAAGGAATCGTCCCACGTTTGAAAAATTCAAAATCCGGTGCGCAAGGAGGATCAGACGGGTTATGGGGGAATGGATTGGATTTTGGGGGTGACGGGGGCTGTATTGAAAATAAATAGGGTCCCAATAAAGAGTACTCCCTTGATCGATAGACTGAAATTGCCCGGAAAAATGGCTCAGAGAATCCTTTAATTCATAAGCCAGCATCCCTTTGTACCCGGAGCTAAAATATGAATTGTAGTAAAAGGAAGTAAAGGCGAGCGCTGAGATTAGGACCACACATCCCGTTTCTTTCCAGGCCAGAAGGATTCGAGTACCGTTTATTGCCCGCATTCTATCTCAATTTTGAGGGGATTTATGGGGATTATCTATCTTAATATCAAATCCATTGATATTCGATCCGGACGGCCGTTCGCTTCTCAATCCCCCGATAATATAATCCGCCAGTTTCTCGGCCATGATATTCCAACCCAGTTCATTCATATGCATTAAGTCCCTGTACGGGTTGCCTTCCGTGTCCCTGAAGATCGCGGTATAATCAAGATAATAAACTCCCGCTTCCTGCAGTTCTCTTCCGGTTGCCTGCAGTACCCTATATCCTTCTATCCAGACCGACAGCGGGGCAACTTGAAAGTCATACATCGACCGCTCTTTTAAAAACTCATCTTCGTACGGGGTCATATTTTCCCGTTCAAAACCCATGATTGGATGAAGTACGAAGATGGGCCGAACGCTCTTGAGCCGGGCGATGTCATCCATAAAGAGAACATCGTTCCGGTAAAAACCGGTACCGTTTCGCAGAATCTCTATTTTCTCCTCATCGGGGATCGACGAAATTTTCTTCTCAACCGCAGACAAACCCTGCAGATGATATGATCTCATCAATAAGGTAACGACCCCGTTCAGAGCTATCCGGCATATCATTGACTTTCGTACCAACGTTTTATTCGATACTTCAGAGAGAAACTTGGCCAGGTAATATTTAATCGGGCTCCCGTATTCCATCCGGTTTCCCACGATCCAGTACCAGCCGGAGTAATTGACTGGCAGTTGATACGCGTTATTTTCCAGAGGTCTGATCAGGTTATTGAAGCCCTCTACGCAGACCACCATATCAATTTCGGAACCGTTACTGAGATAATGCACGAGCACGTTTTTATCCTGGGTGGACTGGTAGCCGTGGTGGGCCCCGTTGTAAACAACGAACCGAGTGATATCCGGAAAGGGGTTAATTTTATTTAAACATTTCTCAAGCGGAGACGGAATGTCCAGCGCGGTCGAACCACCAAGCACGAGGATCGTGTATTCGCCGGCGTTCCTTTTTGTTATCCGTTCCGGCATGTAGGGGGATCGATCATTGTGACCAAAATACGGGTGAAGAGGATGAGAGAAGGCGTCGATCGCGGCGGTCTTCGCGATGGCGGGATTGGCGCGGCTGTAGAGCCGCACCAAAACCTCACCGATTCCGATGGTTGCAATGATAATAAAAATAATCAGTGCTACCTTAAGGTATTTTGCAATGCTTTTTTTCATATTCAGTAAAACCGGTGTGGGACGGCATAACTAATCATGTTTACCGCCCCGCAATTTTAGAAGCGGCACACCGGCGGGCGGAATGTTTTTCCTGGCCGACGGGGGTACCAGGGTCACTTCGTCGGCCGGGACCAGAACCGGTCCGATAACTTCTGCATTCCCTTCTGTTTTTACGATCAGGTGAACCGATCCCGATCCCGGCTTGATCTCGACATCAAAGATCTGAAACGCCCACCGGTAAGAGCATCCCTCTTCCCTTGGGTTCATCGCTTCCGGCACCGAAAAAACGGTCTTTTCATCGTGACGAATAGCAAAGATCATAACCAGCGGTTCATTTTCTCGCAGCATCGGGAGAGCAACACGCCATTCACCGGCTTCCAGTGAAACAAAAGGAGCGGCTCCCAGCAGATCATTAATTACAGACGCAGCCTTTTCCCGGCCGTTAAAAGATTTCCACAATATATCCTCACCCGGCAAAATCATATTTTTTTTAATCGCTGCCAGGTCCCAAACAACCCCTTCGGGCATATCATAGAAGGATCTGCAGGAGTTCCGGTATTGATGCTCATCCGCGGCCTTCCAATGGGCGAACTGTTTCGGGTTTGCTCGAAGTTCCCCTTCTTCGAAGTGACGAAGATAGAGCCGAGGCATGATGGCCCGGTATAGTGACCAGGGAAAACCATTTTCCAAAGTAAAAGAAGTGATCCATTCCAACTCATCATAGACCGAGTTTACCGGTTCGGTAAAACGAGGATAAGAAACAAAGACCGGCTGTTTTAGATCATTACTTCTCAATCGGGAATGAAGGTGGGTAATATTATTAAGACCATACCGGGTAAGGTAGGCCTCTTCCGGATCATCCTGGATACTGATGGTGATAACAAAAAGATTAGTTATCGCGCAAATTATCAAGGCCGTAAGCCAGAGGACTGTCGGCCAATATCGATGAGATCTAAAGATATTGGCCGTAAATAATCCCAATACAATCATCAACAGGGCGATCAGGGGCCGATTGTAATAGGTTATCTGATGAAGAATATCATTGCCTTCCGGGAGAAGAATACCTCCCACGGCGACGGTCGTTACCGCCCAAAAAACTATCATCTTCCCCCAGCCTTTCCAGGCCCGGCTTACCAGGGCCGTAAAAATCAGGGCGATTCCGGAGAATGCCGCCGGAATAATCTGGGCCGGATAATGGGGCTTTGACCAACCAAAGGTATAGGAGAGATTGTCCCAGGTATTCAAGAGCAGGTATCTTATGTTTCGGATAAAGAGCGATCCGAAACCAGGCCAGGAATCGAGTGACATTCGGGAAAGAGGTTTTTTCATTTCCGGGGAGATGAAACCGGGGAGGACATGGAGAAATAGATAAAGTGATACCGCAGCCAGAAGTGAAAAACTGATTAATAAAACGATCCGGGCTCTTTTTAACTGTGGCCAGGTCAAGAAAGCTATTATAAAAGCCGGGAGAGTAAACAATATATATTCATCTGTAAATAGGCCGAATGTCCAGATAATAGACGCCGTGATTCCGATAAACCACGCCCTACTCCTTTCCTCTGGCCGTATCAGCTTAATCAGGGCGAGAATACCAAGAATCTCAATTGTCGCGAAATCCTTGGCATACCGCATAGGGGCATGATGGCCGACCAGAACTTCGGGAGTCATCAGCCAGAAACTCCCCGCGACTAACCCGGCAAGCCACCCCCCGGTCCACTGCCGTACTATGAGAAATATCAGCAACGCTATAACAAATACCATCACCAGGCATAATGGCAACCACATGAATGGACCAAACCAATAATACAGGTGCGCATATAGTCTCGGGGTAAGAACCTCGAAGAACTGGGGAACCTGGCGCTGGCGATACTCCGTATCGGAGGCTCTCCAGATAAAAGCCTTTCGCCAATCAAATTCCTTTAAAGATGAACTGAGCGGACCACCGGTAAGACCGTTCTGGCAGGCATAATACCGCAAGCGGGCAATCTGAGGGGTGACAACCCTTACCGGCAGGTGGGCTAAGAAAATAACAAACATAGCCACCATCAGGAGGGTGAATAGACAGACCATAGTTTGGAGATTGTTTTTCACATTTTACTCTGGCTTTCGAGCAAGTATGCCTATAAAAAATCTGGCCAGATAGGTAATCTTCCTTTCAATCTGCAAACCTGCGTCTTCAAATATTCCTTTAAGTCGTTTGTTGGAGAAAGGCACCCCTACCCATTCCTTCAATTTCCGGCCGGGAAGGAGATAATACAGGAATAGGGGACCATATAAGAATGGCACACCGGCAAACACATATCCTCCCGGTTTTACAAGTGAAGCCATAGTCTCTATCGCGCGGGCCGGGTCCGGGAGCTCTTCAACGGATGAACTATTCCAGATCAAATCGAACGTTTTATCTCTGAAAGGCATTGAATATATATCGGCTATCACCATATCAGCTTGAAAATCCTCAATTCCAGCCTGTCGAAAAAGCTTGAGATCCCTATCAAGGTTTACGCTCAATGAAACCTGCCGATCCCGGGCCATCAGGTGAGCGCTGTAGCCACTGCCGCCAGCCGCTTCCAAAACTATCGCGGAAGTCCTCTCTCTTAAAGCGTATCGCGTTAAAAATGCTACCAACTTCCGGTTGGTATTATTCCTTACTCTACAATAAATACCGGCCCCCTCG
>Ga0180435_10005048_pt1 | contig 12898 bp, 13 predicted proteins | sample SS_ome_3_FD_132467 | JGI IMG/M metagenome (GOLD analysis project Ga0180435, IMG submission 132467) | Hypersaline lake sediment archaeal communities from the Salton Sea, California, USA - SS_3_S_1 metaG | ecosystem: Environmental > Aquatic > Non-marine Saline and Alkaline > Hypersaline >... | reverse complement strand
CGAACAAGCCATCAAGAAGATGGGCAAGAAGGCGGCCAAGCTGTTCAAGAACTACCGCAAAGCCTACCAGGAGCAGGGCGACGACGAGGCGCTGGCGAATGCGCGTGCATTGCTCGAATCACAACAGAACATCGGCATGGCCGATCGCGACCGTCTTTTCGGATACATCGAGGGTGGTGGCAAGGTGATCCTGCCCGAGCCGCAGCCGTTGCTGACCAAGGCGGCGAAGATGCCGGGCCTGGATGGCCAGAAAATGTCCAAATCCTATGGCAATACGATCCCTCTGAATGCCAGGCCTGAAGATGTTGAGCAACAGATGCGGACGATGCCGACCGACCCGGCGAGGGTGCGTCGCACTGACCCGGGTGATCCGAAGAACTGCCCGGTATGGCAGTTCCACGAGGTCTATTCGGATGCAAAGCTACAGGGTTGGGTGCAGGAAGGCTGTAAGTCTGCGGGCATCGGTTGTATCGAGTGCAAGCAGCCGGTGATCGATGCCGTGTTGGCCGAACTCAAACCCATCCAGGAGCGTGCCCGCGAGTACGAGGAGCAGCCGGACCTGGTCAAGAATATCATCAACGAGGGCTGCGAAAAGGCCCGCGAAGAAGCGCGCGAGACCATGGACGAAGTGCGCCACGCCATGTCGCTGGATTACTGAGTTGTCTGAATCAGCAGAAACCGCCGCAGAAGCAGCCCCGGTAACAGACGTTGCCGTGCCTGAGGGGGCTCAGGCGGAGCCGGGCGAGGCGCATCAACCTCAGCAGGAGGAAATGCCGTTCGCGGTGGTACAGGGTGAACCGCAATTCACGTTGCCCAAGGATCTGTACATCCCACCCGATGCGCTGGAGGTGTTCCTGGACGCCTTCGAGGGGCCGCTTGATCTGCTGCTGTACCTGATCCGCCGTCAGAACCTGGATATCCTGGACATCCCGATTGCCGAGATCACCTTGCAGTACGTGCAGTACATCGAAATGATGCAGGAAATGCGTTTCGAACTGGCGGCCGAGTACCTGGTCATGGCAGCGATGCTGGCGGAGATCAAATCGCGCATGCTGCTGCCGCGCGTGAACGTGGACGATGAGGACGATGAGAGCGATCCGCGTGCAGAATTGATCCGCCGGCTGCAGGAATACGAGCGCTTCAAGCAGGCTGCGCAGGATATCAACGAGCTGCCGCAAATGGGGCGCGAGCTGCACGCGGTGAAGGTGGAAGTGCCGCATAAGCATACAGAGCAGGAGCCACCCGATGTCGATCTGAAAGAGATCCTGCTGGCGCTGAAAGATGTGATGCACCGGGCGGATATGTTCAGCAGCCACCAGGTGCAGGCCGAACCCTTGTCATTGCGTGAACGCATGAGCCGGGTGCTTGAGATGGTGCACTCGGAAAACTTTACCGAATTTACCCACCTGTTTGATCTGGCCGAGGGGCGTCCCGGCGTGGTCGTGACCTTCATGGCCATACTTGAACTGATCAAGCAGCAGTTGATTGAACTGGTGCAGAGCGAGTCTTTTGCACCCATCCACGTGAAGGCGAGGGGCTAGATGGCCGTTCCCGAAAATCTGAAAAACATCATTGAGGCTGCGATGCTCGCGGCGGGAGGTCCTCTGTCGCTCGATGCGATACAGAACCTTTTCCTTGAAGAGGAGCAACCGGACAAGAAACGGTTGCGCGAAGTTCTCAATCAACTGACCGAAGATTACCAGGGTCGCGGCATCGAGGTGGTCGAAGTGGCCAGCGGCTGGCGCATCCAGGCGACCGAGGTGGTTTCGCCGTGGATTTCGCGTCTGTGGAGCGAGCGGCCAGCGCGCTATTCGCGTGCATTGATGGAAACTCTGGCGCTGATCGCCTACCGCCAACCTATTACTCGTGGCGAAATCGAAGATATCCGCGGTGTCTCGGTCAGTTCCAACATCGTCAAGACACTGTTGGAGCGTGAGTGGATTCGCGTGGTCGGGCAGCGTGACGTGCCGGGTAAGCCGTCGTTGTATGGCACCACGCGCGAGTTCCTCGATTACTTCAATCTCAAAACCCTTGACGATCTTCCCACTTTGGCGGAGATCCGTGATCTCGAAGAAATCAACCGGGAACTGGATCTGGAAGATACCGACAAGGTATCGGATGCCCAGAAAGAGAACCGAGATGAAGACATCGTAGCAGTTGGAGAAGAGGCTGCTGCAAACGAAAGCAATTCCGATGCAGATGCAGATGAGGAAGCTCAGCTCAATCTGGGTGACCGGGAGGCTGGTGCGGCAGTGGAGGCGGGTGACGTCGCTGAGGACGTCGGGGGCGAGACGGCGCACGATGTGGTCATCGCCGAAGAGCATCCGCTGATGGTGCAGCAGCAGAGTGCGCCGGAACCCGAGGTTGAACAGGAAGAAGGCGAGGACATGGAATCAACGCCTGCAGGCGGTGATTCTCTCGAGGAACATCCCGCCGAAGCCGAAGCCGAAGCCGAAGCCGAAGCCGAAGCCGAAGCCGAAGCCGAAGCCGAAGCCGAAGCCGAAGCCGAAGCCATTGAGGACGAGGTGCCGGTCGGGGCGGAGTCGGAGCCGACCCTGGTAGTCCAGGATGCACAGGGATCTGGAAGCGACGACAGTGATCGAAAAGATGGCGACACCGTGGTGGCTTCCTATGCGCAGGAAGACTTGGTCGTTCCTTTTGCTCCGCCTACAGTCGGAAACGACCAGCAGGAAAAAATGACGTTTGATGCACCATCTCAGGCAGAGGCTGGTGCGCCTGTGGTAGAGCAGCCCGAAATCGACGAGGCTGACGAGGAACCCCCGGCAAAAAAGTCCCGAGCGGTGATGGACCCGTCCAATGGCTGAGGAGCAGGGCGAGCGCCTGCAAAAACTGCTGGCAAATGCAGGATTGGGTTCACGCCGCGAAATCGAATAATGGAGCCGGGATGGCCTGGTCCAGGTCAATGGCAAGACTGCAAAGCTTGGCGATCGCGCTGTGGCGAGCGATGAGTTGCGCGTTAAAGGGCGGCCGGTAAAGCAGCAACGCCTTACAGGCAAGGAACGCTATGCCATTGTCTACAACAAGCCGGAAGGCGAAATGGTGACGCGCAATGACCCGGAAGGTCGGCGCACTGTTTTTGACCGTTTACCGAAGCCACCCAATGGTCGCTGGATAACGGTCGGCCGCCTCGATATCAACAGTTCCGGCCTTCTGTTACTAACCAATGATGGCGAACTGGCGAATCGTCTCATGCATCCCAAGTATCAGATCGACCGTGAGTACGCGGTGCGCGTTAATGGTGACGTGACCGCGGATATGGTGCGCCAGCTGGTGAACGGCGTGCAATTGGAAGACGGTCCAGCGCGTTTTGAAGAAGTGGTCGAATCCGGGGGGGAAGGCACCAATCGCTGGTTTCACGTGGCCATCATGGAAGGCCGCAAACGTGAGGTGCGGCGCATGTGGGAGGCGGTTGGCGCGGTGGTTTCACGTTTGAAACGCGTGCGTTACGGACCAGTCATTCTCAACAGCGCGGTCAAGGCGGGGCAGTGGCGCGAGTTGGAAAAAGAGGAGCGCAAGGCGCTACTTGACGCAGTGGGGATGACAGCGGATCGGCCCTGGGGCAAGGTGCTCAAGCCGGGACATCGGCATGCCAAAAAGAAGGTGCACGGTTCTGCCAATGCCGCACGCAAACTCTGGAAACGCAATAAGCCGAGTGAGTGATTCCTTTAAACCCAGCCGTCGCGCGTTGATGAGCCTTTACGACGGCATGCTGGCGGCCTACGGTGCTCAGGAATGGTGGCCGGCCGATAATGCTTTCGAAGTGGCCATTGGCGCCGTGCTTACTCAGAATACCAACTGGGCCAACGTTGAACGTGCCATTGCTAACCTCAAGCAGGAAGGGGTGTTGCAACTGGATGCCTTGTTGGGCCTTTCCCATGACGAGCTTGCAGAACTGATTCGTCCTTCCGGTTACTACAATATCAAGGCGCAGCGATTGCGGGCTCTGCTTGAGTATCTTCGGGCGGTAGGCGGTTTGGATAGTTTGGCACGGGGCGGTTTGGACAACGCACGTCGCGGTCTGTTGTCCGTGAAAGGTGTTGGCCCAGAAACGGCCGACGATATCCTGCTCTACGCAATGGATCTGCCGGTATTCGTTATCGATACTTACACGCGGCGATTGCTGGTGCGTAACCGCCTGGCACATGGGTCGGAAAGCTACGAAGAATTACGCCAGGGTTTTGAGGCCGTGCTGCCGCCAGATGTTTCCCTTTACAAGCAATATCACGCGCTGATTGTTCAGCACGCCAAAGCGTCTTGTCGAAAACAGCCTGCATGTGCGGGATGTTGCCTCATGGGTATCTGTTCAGGGGTTGATTGAACTACCGGTTCAGCCACGCACAACGCGGTTTCGGCCGCTGTTCTTGGCCTCATACATGGCCTCGTCGCAGCGGTTGAAAAAGGAATCGGTCGTGTCGCCGTCGATCAGTTGCGTGACGCCGATGCTGACGGTCAGATCGATTTCACGGCCGCTAATGGTTTCCAGGTTGTTGACGGCCTGACGGATACGCTCGGCCAACAACAAGGCTCCCTGTTCATCGGTGTGGGAGGCCAATATCACGAACTCTTCTCCTCCATAACGGAACAGCAGGTCGCAGCGGCGCATCGTGGTTGCCGCCGCGTTGGCGAGGCCGCGCAGCACATCGTCTCCGAAGCTGTGCCCGAACTCGTCGTTGTAGCGTTTGAAGTGATCGGCATCGATCACCAGCATGGACAGCGGGGCGTTCTGGCGACGTGCAAGGTCGAGTTCGCGTTGCAGGGCCAGCTCCAGTCCCATGCGGTTTTGTGCACCTGTGAGCGGGTCATGTGACGCCAGTCTCAGGGCATCGAGATAGCTCAGGGAATTTCGCAACGGGTAGACCAGCGCGCACAGCAGATTTTCCAGTAGCTTCAGTTCACGGTTGGTAAAAGGCACCTCTCGATAGAAGTTTAGGCTGCCGAGTGACTTGCCTTCCAGCGTCAGGTCATAGGTAGCCCGCTGGGTGGCGATATTGCCAAAATCGTACTGTGATTGGTTGTCCGGAGCCGCGTACTTGAGACCATCGATCTCGAGGTGGGTTTGCAGGGCCTTGCTGAACAAATCCAGCTGATGCTCGATGTCCAGGGTGGTCTGCAGGACGCTCGACAATTCGAGTACGCGGGAGCCCAGGGTCTCTGGCGCCACCGGGCCGATCGAGCCGTGTACCTGGTGCGGCTCAACCAGTGAGAGTTTGTTGGTACTGCCGGAAGTGAAAGTTTGCATGTTGTTAGCCTGCTTTCTCGTTCGATGTTGCGTACCGAAATGCGAAACGCGTGCCAGGATTAAAATAAACATATAAAACAGGTAGTTATCTACACTATTGAATAAATGACGGCAATTTGTCGTCGTCGCCGGTAGGGCCGCAACGATTAATTGCCAAACAAATGACGCCGGATATGAACGAGGTTCCATGGCAAGTTATTGGCATCTAAGGAATTTAATCACTATTCGTGAGATTTACCTTTATGGGTGGCCTGTGCGAGGCTAGGGACCTCGCTTGAGAGGAAAAAACATGTTCAGACGATTGTTCTTGGGTATCTTGGTCCTGGGTCTGCTTACGAATCCGGCTCTGGGGGCGCAGGAAGCGCTCCAGGCGGGTATGGTCAATCCTGGCTACGAGGAAAAACCGGCCTGGTTCAAGGACTCTTTCCTCGATATTCGAGAGGACGTTGCCGAGGCGGCTGAAGAGGGTAAGCGGCTGATCCTGTATTTTTACCAGGATGGCTGTCCTTACTGTGCCAAGTTGCTCAACGACAATTTTGCGGACCGTGGGATAGCCCAAAAGACGCAGAAACACTTCGAGGTTATCGCCATCAATATGTGGGGCGACCGGGAAGTGAACGATCTGCTGGGCAATGCCACCACGGAAAAGCTGTTTGCCGAGGGTTTGCGTGTTCAGTACACGCCCACGCTGCTGATGATGGACGAGCAAGGCAAGGTCGTACTGCGCATCAATGGATATTTCGCGCCGCACAAGTTCAACGTGGCCCTGGATTTCATGGCGGGCAGGCATGAAAAGACCCTGGGGTTTCGTCAGTACTACGCGAAAGTCGCGCCAGTAGCGGCCAGCGGAAAGTTACATCAGCTGGAGGCCTCTTTACCCAAGCCTTTACGTCTCAAGGACGACCGTACAGACAGCTACCGTCCTCTGGTGGTCATGTTCGAGCAAAAGACTTGCCTGGAGTGCGACGAGTTGCACCGGGATACCCTGAAACGACCATTGGTCGCCTATGCGTTGACCAACCTCGATGTGGCCGTGGTGGATGTGTGGTCGCAGGAAAATGTCCAGACACCGGATGGCAGGGAGATGACGGTTCGTGATTGGGCAAAGGAACTGGACGTGAAACATGCGCCCAGCCTTGTGTTCTTCGATCACGCAGGGAAAGAGGTTTTTCGTACCGAGGCCTACCTGAAGAGCTTTCATGTTCATGGTGCCATCGACTACGTGGTCAGCGGTGCCTACCGGGAGCAACCCAATTTCCAACGCTACCTGCAGCACCGTACCGATGCGTTACATGCGCGAGGGTTTGAAATTGACCTGATGGATTGAACGTGTGTCGAGCGGTCAGTCACGGGAGAGGGCAAAGCGCCCACTACCCATCGAGAATATGGCCAGTCCCCCAAACAGGTAGAAGGCCTGGAGTTCCAGTCCCCAGCCACCATGTTGTGTCAGGACCATCAGGTCGCCGCTGTGTACCAGCGCCACGGCGAAGATCATGTTGACCACCACCAACAGGCCACCGATTCGACTCATCACACCAAGAATGATCATCAACGGGGCGACAATTTCTCCCACGTATACGCCGTAGGCCAGCATGCCGGGTAGTCCCGCAGCTTCCAGGTTGCTGCTGATGAAGTTCAGCGACTCCGGGTGCAGTACCTTATGGACGCCGTGAAGCAGGATCAAGCCGCCAACAGTCAGGCGCAAAATCAGTTTTCCAAAGGCGGTACCAAAGCTGGATTCATACATGTCGGTTTCTCGTTTCAGGTACCGGGTCTGGTGCCTGCTCGTTGAGTGCAATCTGAACCAGAATACGTGAACTTACAAGCGGGATTCCACTAATAGGAATTTTCGTCTAGGGCCTTCCTTCTCAAACCGGGGCATCGCCGGGGCAGCTGAAACAAGTGAAAAAGCCGAGGCTGCGCCTCGGCTTTTTCGTCAGGCGTTCGCGACCGCTTCCAGTGCCTGGTCGATATCGGCAATGATGTCGTCGACATGTTCGATGCCGACGGAGATACGCACCAGGTCCTCGGAAACGCCGGCGCTGGCCAGTTCATCGGGGCCTAGTTGGCGGTGAGTGGTTGATGCTGGATGACAGGCGAGGGACTTGGCGTCACCGATATTCACCAGGCGCAGAATCATCTGCAGTGCATCAATAAATTGGGCACCCGCTTCACTGCCTCCCTTGATGCCGAAACTCAGAATGCCGGAGGCAAGGCCATTGGTGATCTTTTGCGCGTTGGCATAATGCGGACTTTCCGGCAGGCCTGCGTAATTCACCCAGGATACTTTCGGATGTGCTTTCAGGTGTTCGGCCACCTTCTGCGCATTATCGCAGTGTCTTTCCATGCGCAGGCCCAAGGTTTCCAGGCCCTGAAGAATCAGGAATGCGCTATGTGGCGCCAGCGCAGCACCAGTGTTGCGCAAAGGTACGACGCGGCAGCGGCCGATGTAGGCAGCAGGGCCCAAAGCCTCTGTGTAGACCACCCCGTGGTAGGAAGGATCTGGCTCGTTGAGCATTGGGAATCGCTCCGCATTGCCTGCCCAGTCGAACTTGCCTGAATCGACGATCACGCCGCCAATCGTAGTGCCATGGCCGCCGATGTACTTGGTCAACGAGTGGATGACGATATCTGCACCATGCTCGAATGGCTTGCACAGGTAGGGCGTGGCGACAGTGTTGTCGACGATAAGGGGTACCCCATGCCTGTGCGCGAGTTCGGCCAGTTTCTCCAGGTCGACCACGTTGCCGGCAGGGTTACCTATGGACTCACAGAACACCGCGCGGGTCTTGTCGTCTATCAGCGATTCCATCTTGTCGAAATCGTCGAAAGAGGCCATGCGAACCTCCACGCCCTGGCGAGGGAACGTATGCGCGAACAGGTTATAGGTGCCGCCGTAAAGCTGGCTGGTGCTGACGATGTTGTCGCCTGACTGGGTAATGCACTGGATCGCATAGGTAATCGCGGCCATTCCCGATGCCAGGCATAAAGATGCTATTCCGCCTTCCATGGCCGCGATACGCTGTTCCAGTACATCTGTGGTTGGATTCATGATCCGCGTATAGATGTTGCCCGGTACCTTCAGATCGAAAAGGTCTGCCCCGTGCTGGGTATTGTCGAACGTGTAGGACGTAGTCTGGTAAATAGGCACGGCCGCGGCCTTGGTGGTGGCCTCGGATTCATAGCCATGGTGCAAAGCCAGTGATTCCAGCTTCATGATGCCTCCTGATGTTGGTGGTGTCTGCTTCCCTAGAAGCGAGGGCGTCCGCTCTAGTGGCGGTTCAGTCAGCGAAGCATTACCAATTTATGCGCTGCACACAAGGAGGAATTGGCAGCAGCCCGCACTTCACTCGAAGACGATGCGTTCGCCGTTCGTCGATGCGCTGTCCTGGCCAAGCAGCCAGAGGTACATCGGTACTACCGTATCCGGCAGTTTTAGGGTGCTGTTGTTTTCACCGGGGTAGACACGCTTGCGTAGGGCCGTCAGCGTTGGACCGGGGTCGACCAGGTTTACCCGGACGGAGGTTTCCGCCATTTCCTGCGCCAACATGTTAGCGGTGGTTTCCAGGGCCGCTTTGCTGGCGGCGTATGCGCCCCAGAAAGGTTTAACGTCAACGGCAACCTGATCAGTAGTGAAGATCACGCTGGCCCCTGGTGAAGCGGTAAGCAGGTCGTAGCAGGCTTGGGTCAACAAGACCGGGCCGTTGAGATTGACCTGCATGACTTTCATCCAGTCATCGGGTTCGTAGTCCTTGATCCGGGACAGGTAGGGTAAGTGGGCCGCATTGTGCAAGAGACCGTCCAGTCGTCCAAAGTTCTCCTGCAGGGTCAGCGCCAACTGGTCGAAGTCGGAGGGGGTGGCACCTTCAAAGTGCAGCGGATAAATGGCCGCCTGCGGCGCACCGGCCTTCTCGATCTCGTCATACACTTTTTCAAGTTTGCTGACGGTTTTACCCAGCAAAACCACCGTTGCACCATGCTTGGCGGCGGCCATGGCCACGGCCCGGCCGATGCCATCTCCTGCACCGGTGACAAGAACGACGCGGTCCTGCAGCAGGTTGTCAGGGGCTTGGTAATCGGCGGGGAACTTCATGATGGTCTTCCTGTTGGCGGAGCATGAATTTTACACGTAAATCACTCGCCGATTATCTGCACCGAGACACGTCGCTCGCGCGGACCATCCAATTCCGCCAGCAACAGCGACTGCCACTTGCCCAGCTGTAGTCGGCCCTGACGCACCGCGATACTCTCGCTGCTTCCGATCAACATGGCAACGAGGTGCGAGTGTGCATTCTCGGGCTCGTCGGGGTCGCAGTCACGAAGGTGTATGTCGTTGTGCAGGTAGGGCAGGCCAGCGGGTGCCAGTTTTTCGAAATGGTTTTCGATGTCACTGCGCAGGCGCTCTTCATCTTCGTTGAGCGTGATAGCTGTGGTCGTGTGTTGCGAGGTGACGGCCACTATGCCTACTGAAATGCCACTGCTGGTAATCACTTCTTGTACCCGAGCGGTGATGTTGTGCAGATTGAAACCTTGCCTGGTTTCTATCGTGAGTTCTTGAAAATGGGTCTTCATGGCTGTGTGGGTTCAGTATTGCCTCGGCGAAGGGTCAGCGCATTCGCCAAGCGCTCCAGAGCAGTCCGATTGGGGTCAGTTGGTGATGCTGGTCCGGATCGAATCGGCGCTTTTTGAGCAATCTTGCCAACCGAAAGCTCTGCGCCGCATAGCGTATTGCTGGCTGAAGGCTCTCATGATTGGCGATTTGCCTGAGATCTGCGGTGTTTGGTTGACCCTCGGTGTCGAGTAACTGTGCACCCAGTTCATTCAGCACCTGCCTTTTCTCGGCTTCCAGGAGTTGTTCCGCTTTCAGGCCGTGTTTTGCGAGCATCGTTTGCGGCAGGCTCAAGTAGTCGTCGCGAAGGTCGGCACCAAGTGCGGCAAGACGTGAGGCGGTGGCAACTTGTCGTCCCAACGCCTCTATGCGCTCGTCCTGATCACCTGCCTTGTTTCCACACAGCAGGTGCAGGCGGCTCGCAAACTGGTCGCCGCACTGTTGGTGATACTCCTCAAGCGTTCGTGGTGTGTGCCTCAGAATGCGTTGCTCTATCGCGTCTAGTGCACGATGCATCTGTTGCACTTGTTGTTGAGAGGTGACCTGTGCAGACAGTGCTTCCGCCAAGGGGTGTCGTCCCTGATCCAGCAGAAGGTTGCGTGTTTCTTCACGCCACCAATCCAGTTTCAACCTCGCTACGCCGGGATCGTTTGCTTTGGCAGCTAGCGAATCGATGTGCTCGAACCAGGCAAACCATCGTGCCAAGGTATTCTGTTGCCCTTTGGGGCTGAAGCGCACCACATAGTAGGCCGCACTGCCCGGTTCGGTAGCGGTGTTGGGGAAATCCCATTCGCTGGAGTGGCTCATCTGCTGCGACTCTTGCCAAGCATCTCGATGATCTGAAGAGGGGTTTCGATATTGACGTCGCTATCCCAGGTTTCGATCGGATCTTCCGGGTAAATGTAACCAAAGGTGGCACCAACTGTGGCACAGCCCGCCGCGCGGCCTGCCTGCATGTCGCGTCCGGCATCACCTATGTACCAGCATTTTTCTGTCGGCACGCCTAGCAGTTTACAGGCGTACTGGATGGGTTCCGGATGCGGTTTGCGATTGGCGCAGGTGTCGCCGCTGACGATAGCCGGGGTGCGTGTGTGCAGTCCCATCTGCACCATCAAAGGGTCGGTCAGCCAAGCGGGTTTGTTGGTCACGATTCCCCAGGCGATGCTGTTTTTCTCAAGGTGGTCGAGCACATCTGCCATGCCTTCGAACAGCCGCGTTTCGCGGCAAAGGTTGTCCAGGTAAATATCCAGGAGATATTGGCGACGATCCTCGAAGCCTTCCTCGTCAGGATGCATGCCGAAGCCAAGTTTTATCAGAGCGATACCGCCATGCGACACCACGGGTCGGATCTGCTCGAAGGGTAACTCATTCTTACCATAGTGCAGCAATGTTTTGTTGAGCGCGTAGGCAAGGTCGGGGGCAGTATCGGCGAGGGTGCCGTCGAGGTCGAAAAGAATGCCGGTCGGCGTAGGGAGGTCAGAGGTCATCATTTTTCAAGCAGGGCGCGGGAAACTGTTTGGCAGCGCCACATCATTGCGAGCGCACATGATCGATGTCAATTCTGTGTTGTAGATATTTGAGGATATATTTTCTAGGCTTTAAATGGTTATTGGCAACGGGACGCCTGGCTACCAGGACGCAACCAAGGAATACGATCATGCGCAAATCCATCCTGTCACTCATTGTTTTTCTCGCGTCGTTATTAGGTGCCAGTGCCCATGCTGGGCCAAGTTATTCGGCGTTTTACGTTTTCGGTGACAGCCTTTCGGATACTGGAAATGCAGCTCTGGCGGTTGGAACCGCATCGCCGCCTTACACCGATCTGATACCGGCTCAGCCTTATGACCTCAGTGGTACTTTCAGCAACGGCTCTGTCTGGAGTGACTATCTCGCGGCTTCGTTGGGTGTCCCATCGGAACCATCTCTTGCGTTGGGAACCAATTTTGCCGTTGGTGGCTCGCGTACCGACGTTATTTTGTCCCAGGTAGTGGGTGGAGGGGCTTTGCCCGGTTACCTGACCTCTACCGGTGGCATCGCAGATCCTGCGGCGCTTTACGCCATCTGGGGTGGTGGCAATGATTTGCGTGATGTACTGATGGGGGCAGACCCAACCACAACAATAGGCACTGCAATTGCAAACCTGCAAAATTCGTTGGTTAGCCTCATAACGGCAGGGGCTTCGGAGTTCATTGTGCTGAATGCACCCGACCTGGGATTGGTGCCTGCAGTTTCACTATCTGGTGGATCGGCTGCAGGCACCCTGGTGAGCCAGATGTTCAATTCTGGCCTGTCGCTGATGTTGGATGGAATAGAAGGGACTTTCGGGGTCACAATTCACGAGGTTGATACGTTTGGTCTTTTGAACAGGGTGGTGACAGATCCGGCAAGTTTTGGTTTGCTTGATGTGGCCTCGCCCTGCATTGCCTTGGGGCCATGTTCAGAGCCGGATACCTTTTTATTCTGGGATGGTATCCATCCGACCACCATCGGGCACGCGCTAATCGCAGAAGAAGCTTACCGGGTAGCGTTTATCAGTGTTCCGGCCGGCTCGTTTTTGTTCCTGATCGGCGCTTTCTCGATGTTATGGGTTCGGGCCGCGAGGGCGTGAAGCTCTGGCGGATCAATCAGGGCGACGAGTCGCCACCAAATAGTTCACGTCGACATCACGTGGATCCAGCTTGTAGGCCTGCGTAAAGGGGTTGTAGGTCATACCGGTAATGTCGCTACTTTCCAGCCCGGCATCACGAATCCAGCGGTTGAGTTCAGACGGACGAATAAATTTTGCGTAGTCGTGCGTGCCTTTGGGCAGCATGTTCAAGACATACTCTGCGCCGATGATCGCGAAAAGATACGACTTGGGGTTGCGATTGAGCGTGGAGAAAAATACATGCCCGCCGGGTTTTACCAGATCGTGGCAGGCCTGAATGATCGAACCCGGGTCCGGTACATGCTCCAGCATCTCCATGCAGGTGACGACGTCAAATGACTGAGGCTGTTCACGAGCGAGTTCCTCAACAGGAATGCGCTGG
>Ga0180435_10005047_pt1 | contig 12898 bp, 11 predicted proteins | sample SS_ome_3_FD_132467 | JGI IMG/M metagenome (GOLD analysis project Ga0180435, IMG submission 132467) | Hypersaline lake sediment archaeal communities from the Salton Sea, California, USA - SS_3_S_1 metaG | ecosystem: Environmental > Aquatic > Non-marine Saline and Alkaline > Hypersaline >... | reverse complement strand
TGTGAAGTGTCTCAATCTGATCCGGATCCAGGGTTCGAAATTTGCCGGGTTGGTAGCAGCGTGAAAGTGAGGTATGATCGGGATTCATTTTATCATTCTTTCTATCGTTTGCGGTTAAAAAGGGGTATTACATTTCTTCTCCAATTTAGTTGGAGGAAAGGGTTCCAATATTCAGGTCAAGGGAAATACAGCTCCGGCTATATCTTATCGAAAACCCTATCGGGATCGGGATTGGGATCGAATTCAGCATATTTGTATTCCCCGAGCCCTTCAATTACGCACTAAGCCCTGCCGCCCAATCGACAAAGCATTACAACAATGCGGCTTAGATCACCTTTTGCGCTGCCGGCTTTTTGCTTTATCCAACCTATCTCGAGCCCGATTTCGACAAAACCACAACCAACAGCACTACGAAAACAAATCGGAAGATGATCCATATTCTTTAACCTACGGCATCGTGCCGCCGGTGTTCGAGTTAAGCAATATATGCGATTTTTTAATAATAGAAAATTAAAAATTGTAGGGGGAATCAATATTATAAAATCATTGAAATAGACAGCATGGCCAGGCATAATGTTACGCGATTATCACAGCGATGTTCATAGACATAATAGGTTGGCATATGAAGGTCATATTCCATAAGGACTTCTATCTGGTTTACACAGGCGATCCGGCGGCCGCTGCAGGACGGATGGAATCCATTGTTAAGGCGGTGGAGGCGCATGTGACTTGGGTACAGGCTAAACCAGCAACACGGCAAGATTTAGCTGCCGTCCATACCGAGGCTCATATTCAGGCTGTAATTGACCAGGGCTTATTCGATATCGCTGCCCTGGCTGCCGGCGGCGCCATACAAGCGGCCCAGATTGGAATGAGCGAACCCTGCTTTGGATTAATTTGCCCCCCGGGCCATCACGCCTCGGCGGCTTCCTGCTGGGGATTTTGTTTTTTTAATAACATGGCGGTTGCTTTGACTGCACTTCGTCGACAACAATTAATCGAAACCGCTTGCGTGTTGGATATCGACCTGCATTTCGGAGACGGTACAGTCAACATTTTGGGGAAACGTCCATGGGTGGACGTCATCAATTTTGAGGATCACAATCGAAACAGATACCTTGAAGATGTGGTCGAGGCGCTCGATGCGTGCCAGGCGGATATAATCGGGATATCGGCGGGTTTCGACAATCATGTTGACGATTGGGGCGGCCTGCTGCGGACATCAGATTATGAAGAAATCGGCCGAATGGTTCGATCTACAGCAAAGCAAAGAAACAGCGGGTGTTTTGCCATCCTGGAAGGCGGTTACAACCACGACGTACTCGGCCAAAATGCTTTGGCCCTAATCAAAGGTATGGAAAGTCAATAGTTCAAATCAACAAGTACCACCATATAGGCATCACAAAATTTGCACAACACAGCTTGTTGTGTCGTTGTTCGAAGAGCGAAGTCGGAAAGTTGCGTTTTTTAGGAAGTCGTTCTGGATTAGGTGGCGAGCTGTAGCCAGAGTGTATAGGTAATGGCCGACAGTGACGTACTCAAGGATATGGTGATAACCGCAAACTCGGGATCTCCATTCATTTCTTTCGCCATGACGTAGGATACGGTCGCACACGGAGAAGCCAGCAAAATCAGAGCCGGCAGGAAATCCTGAGAACCAAAACCCAGGGCCAAAAAACAGAGATAGCCCAGAGCCGGCATTAGGAGCAATTTTATGGCGACAGCTGAAAAGGCTGATTTTAATCGCCGTCGAAGTTCCTGAAATGAGATGGATGCGCCGATGATCAAAAGCGCCATGGGGAGTGCCAGGCCGCTGAGAATATCCAAGCTGCGTTGGATGATAACCGGAATAGGAATTGCCATCAGTGAACAGGCGATACCGGCCATGGCCGACAAGACGACGGGATTGGCAGCAATATTCTTAGCCACAACGATAGCATGGCTGGCAGCACCAGGTTGACGGGCATTAACGGTTAGGGCCAGGACGGACAATAAATTTTGGAGGATCATCATAAATCCAGTCAGAATGCTGGCTTTAACGAGTCCGGATTCTCCCAGATAGTAAAATGTCACTGCCAGTCCGATGTAGCCGAGGTTGCCGTGGAAGGCGACCTGGATATAAGTTCCCAGTTGGTTTCGACGAATGTGGAAGATGTTTCCACCTATCCAAGCGAAAACAAAACTACCTGCGACCATCGCCAGCGTAATCATAAGGATACCGACATTGAAGTGGGTGTTCAAAGCGGCCTGCGAAATGGCCCTGAATACCATGGCGGGTATGGCCAGATAATAAACCAGCGAATTTGCCGGCCCGATAAAATCGGCCTGGATAAATCCTTTTTTGCGTGCCAGATATCCGATCAGGATAATCGCGAAAATAGGAATGATAGTTGAAATGATATCCATAAATTTTCATGCCCTCCCATGCTCAACTATGCATCAAATAAATCTTGAAATTGAATTGCAATAAAGGATTTCCAACCAGGAAGCATGAAAATTTATTTAATGATCGGTTTTGCTTTCAGATAGAGTTCATCCAGTTGGGCTTTGTGGGCTTCGGACGGCGCCCCGGTCAACAAGCATGCTGCCCGCTGTGTTTTGGGAAATGGGATAATATCCCGAATGGATGTCTGGCCGCACATGAGCATAACCAGGCGGTCAAAACCGAAAGCAATGCCGCCATGGGGCGGGGCACCCGATTCGAGGGCTGAAATCAGAAAACCGAATTTTTCCTGATAGGTTTCAGGTGTCAGACCCAGGGCTTCAAATACCTTTTCCTGAACGACCTTCTGGTGGATACGAATACTGCCGCCACCTATTTCGAAGCCATTAAGCACCAGGTCGTATGCCCGTGATCGGACTGAAAGGGGATCTGTTTTCAGCTTGTCATAGTCGTCCTCATAGGGAGCCGTAAAGGGGTGATGCAGGGCTTGATGGCGCTTTTCGGTCTCATCATATTCCATCAGAGGAAATTGGGTTACCCACACAAATTGAAAAGCATCTTTGTCAATCAGATTGAGGCGCTCACCCAAGTGATTGCGAAGGTGCCCCAGGGCTTCATTGGTGACGGTGGCTTGATCGGCCACAAAAAACACCAGGTCCCCCGGCTGCATATCGACGCGTTCTTGCAGGGCAGTTTTTTCTTCGTCACTGAAAAATTTGGTGATGGGTGACTGCCACTCCGATTCACGCACCTTGATCCAGGCCAGTCCTTTGGCTTTGTAGATGGCGACAAGTTCAGCCAGGTCATCGATTTCCTTGCGCGAGAAGTCGATGCATCCCTTGGCATTCAGGGCTTTGACCAGACCGCCATTTTTTACAACCGATGAAAAGACGTTGAAATTGGAGTTTTCCACAATATCCGAGATATCCACCAATTCCAGATCAAAGCGCAGATCCGGTTTGTCCAAACCAAAACGACCGACGGCCTGTTCATAGGTCAATTGGTTAAAGGGTGTCTCCAGGGAAATGTCGAGTACATCCTTAAAAAGGGTCTGTATCATGCCCTCGCTCAAGGCGATGATGTCTTCTTCGCCGATAAAGGACATTTCAATATCAATTTGAGTAAACTCCGGCTGGCGGTCGGCACGCAGATCTTCATCGCGAAAGCAACGTACGATTTGATAGTAACGATCGAAACCGGATATCATTAACAGTTGTTTGAATAGCTGAGGCGATTGCGGCAAGGCATAGAATTGACCCGGATTGACGCGGCTGGGGACCAGGTAATCACGCGCTCCCTCGGGTGTACTGCGGGTCAAAACCGGTGTCTCAACGTCGATGAATCCATTGGTGTTTAGATAATTGCGGACAGACGAAGCGGCGCGGTGCCGTAGGATTATGTTCTGTTGGAGTTGGGGCCTGCGCAGATCCAGATGCCGGTGGGCGAGACGAATATTTTCGGACACATCCAGGCTGTCTTCGATTAGAAACGGTGGTGTTGCGGCCGGATTGAGAATTTTTAGCTCCGTGACCATGACCTCGATTTCCCCGGTCACCAGATTCGGATTCACCATACCCTCGGGTCGATGGCCAACACTGCCCCGAACGGCCAGTACATATTCACTTCGGATGGCATGTGCTTTGGTATGAACGTTTTGATCCACCTCGGGGTTAAATACCACCTGGGTAATACCTTCCCTGTCGCGCAAGTCGACAAATATAACACCACCGTGATCTCGGCGACGTTGTACCCAACCCATCAACACCACTTCGTTGCCAATATCGCCTGTACCCAATTCACAACAGGTGTGGGTTCTTCGCATTGATCCAAGATTATCGGACAATTCTGACTCCTTTAAATTTGAATTCCCCGCTGCTTGCAGCGGCCGCTGCAAGCAGCGGGGAATGAATTCAAATTGTAAAATAAGATCCTTGTTATTTCTTTTGGCTCCGTTCGATTACAGCTTGTACCAGCTGGTCAAATGGGATGTCTATTTGGTCTTTGGTGGTCATATTTCGCAGCACCGCGGCACCGCTGTTTAACTCGTTTTCGCCCAGCATGACCACATAAGGCGCGTCAAGTCGATTGGCGCGTTTCATCTGGCTTTTAAGGCTGCGGCCCTGATGGTCCATCTCACTATAGCATCCTTGCCGGCCCAATTGGCATACCCAGTCAAAGGCCAGAGACTGACTTTGCTCTCCCATGGCAGCGATATATACATCCGGTCTTCTTTGGCGGTCATCGCCCTGCATTTGGACAATTTCAGCCAGACGATCGAAGCCGATGGCAAAACCGGTAGCGGGTGTGTCTGGTCCACCCAACAGCTTTACCAGACCGTCATAGCGGCCACCCCCGGCTACAGCACTTTGGGCCCCTAAGGATCCGGTTTGAATTTCAAACGTAGCCCGGGTGTAATAATCGAGTCCCCGAACCAGGCGTTTGTCCATAACGTAATGAACGTCCAAACGACTTAATGTAGACTGCAAAGTTTTAAACTCCGTATCGCAGATATTGCATAAGCAATCGATAATAGAGGGCGCATCCGTCATGGCCTCACGACAGGTGGGAACTTTACAGTCCAACACGCGCAGAGGGTTGCGGTCTTTGCGGCGCAGACAGTCCGAACAGAGTTGATCCGCAACCGTATCAATATATTTTAACAAGCTTGTTTTAAAATCAGGGCGGCATTCCGGGCAACCCAGAGAATTGATATGGGCGGCCACATCTTGAACACCAAGCCGTTGACACAGTATGGTTAAGAGTAAAATCAATTCGGCGTCCACCCGGGCCGAAGCAATACCAAAAATTTCCACGTTGATCTGATAAAACTGTCGATAGCGCCCTTTTTGGGGGCGCTCGCGCCGAAACATGGGGCCGATGGTATAAAATTTTCGCACCGGGTCCTGGGCATACAGCTTGTGCTGCACATAGGACCGACAAATGGAAGCGGTCGCTTCAGGCCGCAGGGTAATTAGATCGCCTTTACGATCGGGAAAGGTATACATCTCCTTTTCAACGATGTCGGTATCTTCGCCGATGCTGCGGGCAAACAGCTCCGTTTTTTCCATGATAGGGATCCGGATTTCCTTGAATCCAAAATCCTCGAAGAGCGTTCGGGCCACGCGTTCAACCCGCTGCCACGTTTCCACTTCCCCCGGTAAGATATCTTTAAATCCTTTGATTAATTGAATCATGTTAATGTCTCGCAAACAGATATTCGAATCCAAACCACCAGATGATACATTGATCATCCAGAATGATGTCAAGTGACCAAACGTTAACTTCTATTGTGTATAATGTAATTAGTCAACAGGAATAATTGGTAGACATCAGCTTCAACCAAGCGCGGGCCAGAAGATGGTAACTGCGGCAGTCTTTGTCTCGAATTTAAAACGCATTTTTCTAGGTAAAAAGCAAAGCAATTAAGCCAATTTTAATTTGAATTCCCCACTGTTGCCAGATTTGGGGACCGCGCGGGAGCGTTTGAATTCGGCAAGGCGTTCGACGACTCGACTGAGCTCGTCGAAGTCTGAGGCACACTCAGAGGCCTCATTCAACCTAGCCAATCTCCTCGCAGACTTGTCTTAGCAGTGGCCGCAGTAACAAGCGGTAGATGAATTCAAATTATGGATTAAGATCGGATGTATTGACAGAATGTCTCATACCTGCAATAGGCTAGGCATGGTATCTCTCAGTCGTGTAACGATCTTATTCCTGGAGGGGGCATGATCATTGGTCTGGATGTGGGTGGGACCCATACGGATGTGGTTCTGATTAATAGTCACGGAATTGTCTCCGAAATCAAGGTGCCCACAGATAGCGCTGATCTGTTTTCGACGGTATTGACGGGGCTTGAGTCAATCACACAAGACGTCGATCCGTCCGAGATCAAACGGGTGGTGCTCAGCACAACCTTAACCACCAATGCCATTGTTGAGAACAAGGTGCCGGAAGTCGGTATGATTGTCGCCAGCGGTCCGGGCATTGATCCTGAGTATTTTCGCACCAACCGGAACTATTTCCCGGTTGGCGGATCCATCGACCATCGGGGCCGTGAAGTGGCACCGATAGATGGAAAGGAAATCAAGACAGTTGCCCAAAAAATTCAATCCCAGGGCATTCGCCATGTGGGAATCGTCGGCAAATTTTCAGTTCGAAATCCAGCCCATGAAAATCAGATCCAAGCGCTCATAGAAAGCGATTTTGAAAAAGTTTTTCTGGGGCATCAGATATCCGGCCATCTCAATTTTCCGCGCCGGATTTCGATAACGTTTCTAAATGCGTCCGTGTACCCCATCCACAACGAATTTTTCAAAGCCGTTGACAACTCATTAAAAGAAAAAGGCATTGCAACCGCCATCCGAATTTTGAAAGCCGATGGCGGCAACATGCGATTTGAGTCTTCTGTAGATGTGCCCGGACAAACCATTCTGTCGGGGCCGGCCGCCAGTGTTATGGGGGCGGTGGCCTATGCCAAGCCGGACATTGACACCTTGGTGTTGGATATTGGGGGTACGACCACGGATATGACCATTCTCAGGCATGCTGTTCCCATATTAGCACCTTTGGGTATCGAGATGGGTCCGTACAAAACGCTAATCCGTTCTCTGAATACGCGCTCTATCGGCGTCGGCGGCGATAGCCAGGTCACCGTCAGTTCAGGAAAAATAGAAATCGGCCCGCATCGGCTCGGGCCTGCCATGGCTTTCGGTGGCCCTGTGTTCACACCGACTGACGCCCTATTTGTTTTGGGGAAGATGAATGGCGGTGATGGCAATATGTCGCATCAAGGTATTATGCCCCTGGCGTCGCAGCTCGGCATGTCGGTAGAGCAAACGGCTGAAAAGATTTTTACGCAGGCTTCTGAAGCAATCTTGCTGGAAGCCCAGGACATGGTGACTCGGCTAAACCGAAAGCCGGTTTATACCATTCATGAAATCCAAGAGGGCGTCCAAATCAATCCAGTGGAAATACTCGTTCTTGGTGGACCGGCCCCGTTTTTTGCAGAGCGAATTCAGGCTCTGGGTGCCCAGAATGTCCGGGTCGTACCCAGTTGGTCTGTTGCCAATGCCATGGGGTCGGCACTGGCGCGCACCACCTGTGAAGTCAGCCTGTTTGCCGATACGGCGGCCTGCCATATTGTTTCTCCCAGTGAAGATTACCAGGGTTGCATCCAAGCGGATTTTGACCAGGCGGCCGCGGTTCAAATGACCTTTGATCTATTGCGAAAAAAAGCGTTGAAACGAGGCGCTGACCCGGAGCACCTGGAAATGGAACTGTTGGAATCACATGCTTTCAATATGGTTCGCGGGTTTCAGACAATCGGGAAGAATATGCGTGTACGCGCGCAGGTCAAACCAGGTTTGATTCAGGGTTTTGCGGATATTCTCAAATTAGGATCATCTCCCGATAGCGCTTTCGATAGAATATAGCCCGAGCTGTATTTCCTTTGACCCGAATTTTGGAGCCCTTTCCTCCAGCTACATTGGAGAAGAACATCAATTTATTTTGTCGTATGCTGGGTGATGTAGTGCTAAAAGCTGAAAGTAAAACCGGGTTAGTTTTTTTCCCGGCCTTTGACTGGGCCATCAGTCCGACACATCCTGAGAGGGAGGAGCGACTTCTTTACACCCAGGATCAGGTGTTTGAAGAAGGTCTTCTGGATATCCCGGGGATTCAGGAGTATAAGCCTGAACCGGTAACCCATCAGGATGTACAGCGGGTGCACTTTTGTGTCCCGGATGTCCAACAGGTAACAACCGAATCCCATTTTATTAGTGCTGGCGGTGCACTTACCATTGGAAAAGCAGTCATGGAAAAGGAGATTCGCTGTGGATTTGCCCTGGTAAGGCCTCCCGGGCATCACGCCATGCGCTTGGTTCACGGAAACCGGGGCTTTTGCAATGTCAATATCGAAGCCATCATGATCGAATATTTGAGACAAGCCTACCCGATACAGCGGGTGGCCATCGTGGACACCGACTGCCACCATGGTGACGGCACCCAGGATATTTACTGGCACGACCCCGACACGCTTTTTATTTCCATTCATCAGGACGGCCGCACGCTCTATCCCGGTTCTGGTTTTCCCAATGAGACGGGCGGCCCCAATGCCGCTGGTACAACCATCAATATCCCTTTGCCGCCGAATACATCTGAAGAGGGTTTCCTGTATACCATGGAGCAGGTTGTTCGGCCGATACTGGATGAGTTTAATCCCGATATCGTAGTCAATTCAGCCGGGCAGGACAATCACTATTCCGACCCCATCACCAATATGAACTTTTCAGCCCAAGGCTACGCCAAACTGACAGAACTGCTGAGGCCGGATATTGCGGTGCTTGAGGGCGGCTATTCCATTGAAGGCGCCCTGCCCTATGTCAATACCGGTATTATACTGGCGTTGGCCGGCATCGATACGAGTCACGTCAAGGAGCCTGACTATAACCCGGAGAGCATCAGACAGTCACCCGAAGTGAGCGGTTATATCCAACAGCTCGGTGACAAGATCCTTGAACTGTGGTCGGCCAGAAAAGAGGTTCAGGCACGGGTTCAAACTGAAAAGGCATTTCACGAGCGTTCGCGTAGTATTTTCTATGATACCGATGGTATTCAGGAAACCCAGCATGAGACTGTGCGCGCATGTGAATGCTCGGGCGGGACATTGCGAATTGATTCAACTGCCAGCACCGGTCGCCATGTATTGGCTGTTCATATTCCACGAAATGCCTGCAAAACTTGCCAGGAAACCGGTATGGACTGGTTTGAATCCGAGAAATCCAAGGAGTTTGACGCTCTCTACTTACAAAATCGACCGGTTGATTCCTACACCGTGCAATCTAATGAGAAACAGTAAGCATGGCCGTCAAACCATATCAGCCGCCTAAGCGGAACCTGGAGCTCCGGGCCCGGGTTTTGCTTGGTATCAGATCCTACTTCCTCGGCCAAGGCTATCTGGAGGTTGAGACGCCGATCCGAATTCCTGCTCCGGCGCCCGAGGCCCATATCGATCCCCAAACCAGTGGATCCTGGTTTCTGCAGGCCTCACCGGAACTGTGCATGAAACGCCTGCTGGCTGCCGGCTTTGAGCGGATTTTTCAAATCTGCAAGTGCTTTCGAAAAGGTGAACGCGGGGCCTTGCACCTGCCTGAGCTGACCATGCTGGAATGGTACACGGCCGGACATAACTATAATGACATGATGCAACAGTGTGAGGATTTGATCGGGTATATTATCCGGTCTATCGGTTTAGATACGGTCATTTGGTATCAAGGTTCCCGGATCGATTTAAATCCCCCCTGGGATCGGATGAGCGTCTCGGAAGCCTTTGAACGCCATACATCGGTATCAATGGCGGAAGCGCTTCGAAATGATAATTTTGATGAAATCATCGCCGGCGACATCACTCCCAACTTGGGAAATACCGGGCCGGTATTCTTGTATGATTATCCCGTGGTTTTGGGTTCGTTGGCCCGGCGCAAGCCTGATAACGACAATTTGGCGGAGCGTTTTGAACTGCATATAGCCGGAATGGAGCTCTGCAATGCCTTTTCAGAATTAACCGATCCTGGTGAGCAGCGCAAACGATTCGAAGCGGAAACGGCTTTGCGGGAATCACTGGGAAAATCCACCTATCCATCACCAGAGCCATTTTTAAAGGAACTTGCCCATATGCCGGAATGCGCCGGCAATGCTTTAGGGATCGACCGTTTGGTGATGCTCCTGGCGGATATTGCCAAGATCGATGACGTCGTCGCGTTTACGCCTGAATCCCTATAGTATATAGCGGTCGTCATAATTATGTTCCGCTTTCACTCAGACTTTTATTTCGGAACATATTTTTGACATTTAGTATAACTCGAATAGATGAAGATTCTCACATAATTGTATCGCTTTTGGCACGAAACGGAGCATTATTTTGACATCAGCTATAACACAGGGGGGGGTTAAACATTAGGCATGGTAGCGACAATGCCTTTCGCCCGCAGGGGCGAGAGGGTCGCGATTTATAAAAGCGTACAACGATTTTATTCCCAGGATTGTACTTCTACGATATTGCCCTCCGGATCTCTGAAATAGACAAAGGTTAACATGCCGACGCCTTCGACCGCTTTTTCCGAAATTTTACCGAGCAAATTACCGCCGTTCTCGAGGGCTGCGTGCAAAGTTTGCTCAACATCATCCACTTCAAAGGCAATATGGGTAAAACCGGTGCAGTTTGCCATCACAGGCAATGATTCTTGGATGTTCTTATAAGAGAATATCTCCAGGGTCGGGCCGTTTTCACCATGCCCGGGAAGCAATAGATGCACACCTTCCAGCTTTGCATTTGATAAACCCGTGGCTTGGTCCAGCCAATTGCCGGAAAGCTTTCTTTTAGGCGGTTTTACAGCACAGTCGAAGACATTGATATAAAATTCAGATAGCTTTTTCCAATCCCTAGCCGCGATGTTGGTGTGCGCGTATCTCATGGGCAAATCCCTATCGGTTTAATTTCATGCCGGTATTATTTTGACTTGGCCTCTTCCAGCTCTTGAATAATCTCTTTAAGACGAAATTCTCGGGCCTCAACTTTGACCATCATCATACTGAACGATTCGGCCATTTCAGAAAAGAGGCTGGGGTACCGGCCTGTCTTTGATAGTTCGAACAGCCGCTCCACATCATTTTTATCATAATTGCCGGAAGCAATCTTTTTAAAGGATGAATTCATCATGTCCAATAAATCAAGGTAATATCGTTCCCAAATCATATCCATTTTCCCGCCTTTCAAATTTCTTTTTACTGATCGAGTATTTTATGAATCATAGGCTTTTCTTAACTCTAATCATAGGTCACCGACCTATTCGGTGGTCGTTGACTTTCCCGTAGCACTTCTGCGGCTTGCATGCGCTTGGCAATATCTCTGACAAACTCGACGATACCGCTGATTTCTCCGGTTTCACTCTCCTTTGCTACTAAAATGATTATGAATGATAAGGCTATGAAGATTATAAATGTTATTTCGTGGTTCCCGCTGCAATGAAAAAGAGGCGTTGCATTAGATAGTCGAGGAATTAGGTTGAGTCTATCTGAAGCCCAGGTGGTTTTCAAGCGGAAATATGTTGGGAGATATGCGGGTTTCCATTCTGATTTTGATGTGGCACTTCAGAACCCAATTCTGGAAATTCCGGCTTTTTCGGTCAAGCAAAGACTTTCCGGTCAAATTGACGACGCACCCTATTTTAAATGAAAAAGGCCGGGCGGTTCCGATTCACACTAAGTCGTGTCGGCGGTTATATTGAGGTCGTTGAATATCAACAACCCTATTATCGGGGTGTGGATGCCAAGCAAGCGGCCCAAATTCTAAAAGAACAGAAACCACTTTTGTTAGATGTGTGTACACGCAGGGACTTTGAGAGCGGCCCTATACCGGATGCCCTATTGATACCGGTCCAAGAATTACAAACGCGGCTTGAGGAGCTGTCTGCATACAAGCATACCGATTTTCTGATATATTGTACCACCGGAAACCGCAGCATGGTGGCATCGAAAATTTTAATCGACACGGGGTTTAAACGCATCATCAACATGCGATATGGTATTGCCCAATGGAGTCGCAATAAGTATACGATTGTAAAGCAATAGCGAGGTGACCGTCGAGTTGTGTGGGCCGTGTTGAAGAAAATTAGAGGTATGGTGGTGAATTATAGAACGGACAAAGTGCTGCAGCCTTTCTCTTATTTACCATGCCTGGTTGGCTTTTTTTTCAACAGAAAAACAAATGGAATCGCAAGTGGTCCAAGAAGCGCACCCATGGTGGCCCAAAATAGGGTATTGCCGCCGCGTTTGTCGGCAACATACCAACAATAATAAGCACATGCGATACAGATGATGGAGATGATGATGAGGCCTGCCATATTAATGCCTCCCTATAACTCAGATGATATCCTTCTTGGCCACAGGATATGGGATACCCCGGTTGAAAAGGAAAAAAACCAGAATACCGGAAATGCTGATAAATGTGCCCATAAAAAAAGCATCCCGGAGATCGAATATATCCATCATAATACCTGCGAAAGACGATCCGACGAGCATACCCAGGCTGTGGGCCATGGTCATCAGTCCCATGAGGGAACCCATGGCATCGGATTGACTGCCTTTAAAGACAGCAATGGCCATATGGGCCGGCATGGAAATGCCGCCGCCAATCCCAAAGAGAACGCTGGCAACAATCAGATCTGACAGCGAATTCGCCTTGGCAAAATATATCATCCCGACTGCAACCAGCAAACCGCCGGAAATAATCATAATTCTGCGGTTAATACGATCGGCCACATAGCCCATGGGGAGGTGGATGGCCCCGCTGATAAACACCCCCAACATAACCAAAAAGCCGATTGCACTACTGGACAGACCAAACTCGATGTCGGCCAGTACCGGTAAAAATCCCCACAAGATGCCGATACAGGCCGT
>Ga0180435_10005045_pt1 | contig 12903 bp, 9 predicted proteins | sample SS_ome_3_FD_132467 | JGI IMG/M metagenome (GOLD analysis project Ga0180435, IMG submission 132467) | Hypersaline lake sediment archaeal communities from the Salton Sea, California, USA - SS_3_S_1 metaG | ecosystem: Environmental > Aquatic > Non-marine Saline and Alkaline > Hypersaline > Sediment... | reverse complement strand
GGCGAGACGGCGTAGAGCAGGTTCCAGGCGGCGATGCCCATGCCGGAGTTGCCCGCCGCCGAGAGCGCGAACACCAGCGCGAAGACCCGCCAGTCGCCGGCGAGGAGCGCGACGACCGGCGCGGCCAGCAACAGCGCGATGGCGACGTGCAGCACATCGACGTTGCGGCCGCGGTCGGCGGGGCGGCGGAGGGCGAAATTGATGGCGATCGAGGCGAAGGTGGCGACGATGACGTAGGTGCCCAGCGCGCTCGCCGAGGCGCCGAGCCGCTCGATGGCGTAGACGGCGTAGAAGGGCTCGGCCAGCAGCGCGGCCAGCGCCAGGAAGCGCACCCGCAGGTAGCGCCGGAAGCTCGGGTCACCACGCAGCACCGCGGGCAGGCGCCGCAGCGTGCCGCGTAGCGGCTGCTTCAGGGCGATCTTGCCGGCCGGCTCGCGGACCAGCGCGAAGCTGAGGTAGGCGCCGCCCGTCAGCACCGTCCCCAGCAGGAAGACGAGGGCGAAGTCGTGCGGGAAGGCGAGTCCGCCGTCGAGCACGCGACGCAGGACGAGGCCCGACAGCAGCGCCAGCAGGCCGCCGATGCCGTTGCGCAGGGCCCAGAAGGTGCCGAGGCGGTAGTGCGGCACCACCTTGGCGGTGACGTCGGCGAAGGGCACGCCGCCGATGCCGCCGGCGACGGAGTTGATGAGCACCATCGCCAGCGTCAGCGGCACCAGGATGGCGGACCGGTCGCCGACCACGAACACCGACAGGGTCAGGGTGGAGAAGGCGACGACGCGCAGCGTCGAGGTCCGCCGGTAGAGGGGCAGCTTGAACGGCACGTGCGCGAGCCGGGTGGCGACGAACAACTGCGGCAGGAACCAGCCGCCCACCCGCAGGGCCGGGATCAGGCCGATCGCCCAGGCGGGCGCCCCGAGGGCGGCGAGGAAGGGCGCGAGCACCAGGCCCGAATGGAAGAAGGCCTCGCCGCCGTTGATGAGGACGCCGTTGTAGACGCCCAGGAGGAAGTTGCGGTTCGGCTGGCCCCAGCCCTTCGCCTGCACGCGGGCATGCTACCGCCGCGGCGCGGCGGCGGGCCGCGCCGCGCCCGAGCGGTCGGGCACCGCCCCCCGCCGCCGCAGGCGGCCCGCGTTCAGTCGATCAGGTGGTGCTCCAGCGCCCAGCGCACCAGCCCCGCGCGGTTGCGCACGCCCAACTTCTCGCCGGCGCGCTCGCGGTAGGTGGCGACGGTCTTCTCGGAGATGGCGAGCGCCTCGGCGATCTCGCGGTAGGTGCTCCCCTGCGCCATGCGCCGCACGACCTCGAGCTCCCTGCGCGTGAGGCGGGCGTGCCGGTATGGATCGGGCCGCCCGGCCGCGCGCGCGACCTCGGCGAGGAGCTGTGGCGGCGCGTAGTACTCGCCGCGCATGACCGCCATGATCGCGTCCACGAGCTGCGTCTCGACCGCAGACTTGGGCACGTAGCCGGAGCCGCCGGCCTCGAGGAACCCCTGCACGTACTCCGGGTCCTCGTGCATCGACAGGGCCACCAGCCGCGCCGCCGGCGCCAGGCGCCGCAGCCGGTCGGCGGCCGCGATGCCGTTCATGCCGGGCAGCGACAGGTCCATGAGCACGACGTCCGGCCTGAGCTCCGGCACGAGCGCGATGGCCTCCTCGCCGTTGTCGGCCTCCCCCACCACCTCGAGCTGGTCGTGGGCCCGCAACAGCGCGCGGACCCCGGCGCGGACGATGCGGTGGTCGTCCACCAGGAAGAGGCGCACGCGGGCCGGCACGGTCATGCGAGCGGCAACCTCCCGTGCACGCTGCAGCCGCCGCCGGGCACGCTCTCGAGCCGCAGGCTGCCGCCCAGCAGCTCGAGCCGCTCGCGCATGCCGATGAGGCCGATGCGTTCGGCCGGCGCCAGCGACTCGGGATCGAAGCCGACGCCGTCGTCCTCCACCACCAGCTGCACGGCGCCCCGCGACACGGTGACGACGATCGACGCCTCCGTCGCGCGCGCGTGCCGCACCACGTTGGTCAGCGCCTCCTGGGCGACGCGGTAGAGCACCGTCTCGACCTGCGGCGGCAGGCGCTCGGGCACCTCGGCCAACACCGTGACCGGGATGGCGAAGCGCTCGTGCAGCTCGCGCGCGAAGCGGCGCAGCGCGGCGGCCAGGCCCAGCTCGTCGAGCACCGAGGGGCGCAGGTCGAGGGCGATGCGGCGCACGTCGGCGAGCGTCACGGCCGTCAGCCCGCGCAGCCGCCCAAGCTCGTCCCGGGCGTCGACCGCCGCGGGATCCGGGCGCTCCAGCTGCCGGTCGAGCGCCATGAGGATGGCCGTGAGCGACTGGCCGATCTGGTCGTGAAGATCGCGCGCGATGCGGCCGCGCTCCTCCTCCTGGGCCGTCAGCAGCGCCTGTAGCAGGCGCGACCGCTGGGACTCCTTCTCCTCGAGGCTCCGCCGCAGGCCGCCGGCCTGGGCCGTCGCGGCCACGACCTCCGCGACGCCCAGCAGGAAGGAACGCGTGACGTCGGGCCCGTCGGCGAGGCCGAGCACGCCTTCGCCGGCGACCGGGATCAGCCACCAGCCGCCGTGCCGCTGAGGCTCGCCGGCGGCCAACGTCGCCTCGGCGATCGCCTCCTCGAGCGCCGGGTCCGCCGCGCCGGCGGAGACCGTCGTCCACCCGGGCACGCCCTCCACGCGCCACCACGCCGCGCCCGCCGTGAAGGCGTCCTCCGCCACTAGGGTCCGCAGCGCCGACGACGCCGCCTCCAGGCCCGTCGCCGCGCCGGTCAGCGCGCGCGACAGGGCCAGCAGCGTCTCGAGCTCACGGTTCCGCCGGCGGGCGGGCCGACCGCGTGCGCCGCGGCCCGACGGCGGCTCGCTCGTCGGCGCGGACCGGGTCAGCCCTCGGCCTCGCCGCTGCGGATGAGGAGGAAGGGTCGCTTGGCCCTGCGGAGCGCGCCCTCGGCGACCGAACCGAACATCCAGCGGTTGAAGCCGCGCCGGCCGTGGGTGCCCATGATCACCAGGTCGTGGTCGTCCTCGGCCTCGAGGATCGCCTGGACCGGGGCGCGGTTGTCGACCCGCACGGCGGTGGCGCGGACGCCGCTGGCTTCGGCGACCGCCGTGGCCGCCTGCAGGGCCTCGTCGGCCATCGCCTTGAGATCGTCCCACAGTTGCGCCGAGTAGGGCAGCGCCTCGGGGCTGGCGGTCCCGGTGGTGAGCGGGTTCTCGAGCGCGTAGAGGAAGGTGATCTCGGCGTCGAGGGCCTTCGCCAACTCGACCGCCTCGTGGACCGCGTGCTGTGCACACGCGCTGCCGTCCGTCGGAACGAGGATCCTGCGGTACATGCGGTACCTCCCGCGCAAGCGCCACGCGAGCCCCTCGACCGGGTGGGCGTAGGCACCTCGCGGACGCGCCTGCCACCCCCAGTCTAGGGCCTGCGGCGACGCGGCACGGCGACGCGGCCGCGCAGCTCGACGGTCCGCCGCAGACCGCGCCGCCCGCCGCGTGTCGGAGTTTGACGGACCCGTACCCGATCGTGATGCGGTTCACTAGGGCTACCGGATACCGTGGGTCGCCTTCGCGATCCGCGCCCGGCTCCGGTCACCGTGACCACCCCCGGCAGCCCGCTCACGGTGGCCGGACCCTTTTGTGCCGCCAGCGTCCTGCTAGCATGAGGTGAGCGCCGACAGCGCGTCGCCCGTCGTGCCGCTTCGGCGCCAGGGACCGGGAACGTCTCAGCTGGAGGCCACCCATGCGCATCCTTCACGCGACCGACTTCAGCCCCACCGCCGAACTCGCCCGCACCCTCGCCGTCGACGTCGCGCTCCGAGCGGCCGCGGAGTTACACGTCGTGCACGTCCAGCCGCACTTCCTCGAGGGACATGGACGCGCCTACCTGCCGGCCGGCGCCGAGGCGCTCAACGCCGACCTGCGGCGGCGACTGAAGGAGGAGCGGGAGGCGGAGACCCGTGGCCTCACGGATCAGCTCGCCGTCCTCACCGACGGCGGCGCGACGACCGAGATGGTCTGGGGCGATCCGCGGCGCGAACTGCTGCGGCTGGCGCCCGACTGCGACCTTCTGGTCATGGGGGCCCACGGCCGGACGCCGTTCGACGACGTGTTCCTCGGCGGCGTCGCCGGCTACGTCGTGCGACGCACGACCACGCCGGTGCTGACCGTCCGCGAGAACTGTCCCACGCGGCAGGTCCGTCGGCTGCTGGTCGCGACGGACTTCGGGGAGGCCGCCCTGGCCGCCTTCACCTTCGCCAACTGGCTCGCCGAGCGCGCCAGCCTCAAGCTCGTGCTGGCCCACGTCGAGGAGGGACCGCCGGGCGAGGCGGGCTCGTCGCAGGCGCGCCTCGAGACGCTGTCCGCCGGTCGCGCGGAGCGCATCGTCGTCATCGGCGGCAACCCGATCGACACGCTGCCCCAGCTCGCGGCCGAGCTCGGCGCCGACGCCATCGTCGTCGGCATGCGCCGGCACGGTGCCCTGGCGGGCCTCATCATGGGCGCGCGCGGCGACGCGCTGGTGCGCTCCAGCGCGATCCCGATCCTCAGCGTGCCCGCGACCTGAGCGGTTGCCTCAGGCGCCTTCGAAGGCGCGCGAGACCAGCTCCCGCGCCTCCGCAATGAGCCGCTCCAGGTGCGCGTCGCCACCGAAGCTCTCGGCGTAGATCTTGTACACGTCCTCGGTGCCCGACGGCCGCGCGGCGAACCAGCCGCGCTCGGTCACGACCTTGAGGCCGCCGATCGGGGCGTCGTTCCCCGGCGCGCGCGTCAGCACGGCGGTGACGGGATCGCCGGCCAGCTCCGTGGCGGTCACGGCCTCCGGCGAGAGGTTCGCGAGCGCCCGCTTCTGCTCGGGCGTCGCGGGGGCGTCGACGCGCCGGTAGGCGGTGGCGCCGAGTTCGGCGGTCAGTGCCGCGTGACGCCTGCCCGGGTCGTCGCCGGTCACGGCCGTGATCTCGGCCGCCAGCAGCGCCAGCAGGATGCCGTCCTTGTCGGTCGTCCAGGCGCGCCCGTCGCGTCGCAGGAAGCTCGCGCCCGCCGACTCCTCGCCGCCGAAGGCGAGGCGCCCGGCGTGGAGGCCGTCCACGAACCACTTGAAGCCGACCGGCACCTCCTCGAGCCGGCGCCCGGCCCGCGCCACGACCCGGTCGATGAGCGCGCTCGACACGAGCGTCTTGCCGACCGCCAGGTCGGGTGACCAGCCGTCGCGGTGACCCAGGAGGTAGTCGATCGCCACCGCCAGGTAGGCGTTCGGGTCGAGCAGCCCGTTGCCGGGGACCACGATCCCGTGCCGGTCCGCGTCGGGATCGTTGCCGAAGGCGACGTCGAAGCGGTCGCGCAGCCGCAGCAGGTTCGCCATGGCGTAGGGCGAGCTGCAGTCCATGCGCACCTTGCCGTCGTGGTCGAGCGGCATGAAGGCGAAGGAGGCGTCGATCGTGCGGTCGACGACGACCAGGTCGAGCGCGTAGGCGTCCGCCACCCGGTCCCAGGTCGCCAGGCTGGCGCCGCCCATCGGGTCGACGCCCAGGCGCACCCCGGCCGCGTGCACCGCCTCGAGGTCGAGCGCGCTGCGCAGGTCGTCGACGTAGGGGCCGATCACGTCGCGCCGGTGGGTGGTGTCGGCGGCCAGCGCGGCGCGCCAGCCGACGCGCCGCGTCGCCCCGCGGCCCGCCTCGAGCAGGGCGTTCGCGCGACGCTCGATCGCGCCGGTGAACTCCGCGCCGGCGGGGCCGCCGTGGGGCGGGTTGTACTTGATGCCGCCGTCCTGCGGCGGGTTGTGCGAGGGCGTGATGACGATGCCGTCGGCGGCCCGGCCGCGCAGCGCGGCGTGCCGCAGGATGGCGTGCGAGATCACGGGCGTGGGCAGTGGCTCGAGGTCGCGCTCGACGACCACCTCGACGCCGTGCCCGGCCAACACCTCCAGGGCCGTCCGGAACGCGGGCTCGGAGAGCGCGTGCGTGTCGGCGCCGAGGTACAGGGGACCGGCGACGCCGGCCTCGCGGCGGTGCTCGACGATCGCTTCGAGGATGGCGGCCACGTGGGCGTCGTTGAAGGCGGCCTCGCTGGCGCGGCCGCGATGGCCGGAGGTGCCGAACGCCACCCGCTGGCCCGGATCGCCGGGGTCGGGCACGTGGGTGTAGTAGTCGGCGACGAGCCGCGGCACGTGGGCGCGGCGTTCGGGCGGGGCGGGGCGTCCGGCGTCGGGATGCGCGGGCATGCGGCCTCCTCGGGGAACTCGAGTCGCCCAAGGCTACCGCAACGTGCCCCGGGTCACGATGTGCTTCACCTGGGTGAACGATTGTCGGCTGGCTGACGGTACTTCACCCGGGTGAAGCGAATGCTGTGGGGCCGATGCCGCAGCCCCCCGACGCGACCCCCACCCTCGACGCCGCCTTCCGCGAGCCGGCCGACGCCGCGGCGCGCCCCGCCGAGCGCGCCGCGGAAGCCAGCCCCGAGGCCGCCGCGGAACGTGCCGCGCTGGTGCGCGGGCTGTCGCTGCACGCGATGGCCGCGCTGCGCGCCGTCCAGCACCTGGCCCAACGGGCGTTCGAGCCCCTCGGCCTCAGCCCCTCGCAGGTGCTGGTGCTGCTCATGATCCAGCGCGGCATCGACCAGCCGAAGCTCCTGGCGGCGCAGCTGGAAACCGTCCAGAGCGCCGTTTCCGCCGTGCTCCGCGAGCTTCAGGGCCGCGGGCTCATCGCGCGCGCCGTCGACCCGAACGACCGCCGGCGCGTCCACCTGCAGGTGACCGAGCACGGCCTCGCCACGCTCGAACGGGCCGGCGAGGTGTGGCTCGCGACGGCCGAGCAGCGGCTGGCCGACGTCGCGCTCGGCGACCTGCGCGCCACCTCGCGCGTCGTCGACCTCCTGACCCACACGGGGCAGCCGTGACCGACCCGCGCCGCAGCGGCGGAGCCCGTCCGGGCACCCGCCCGCGCCACCGTGCCGGCGATCGGCCGACGCGCCCGCGGCGTCGCCCGCGTCGGGCCGCGACCGCGCTGGTGGCCGCGCTACTGGCCACGCTGCTCGCCGGCGCGGCCATGGGCCAGGGCGCCGCCGCCTCGGTCGACGTGGCCGACGGCGATCAGGTCGCCGCCCTCCTCGCCGCGCTCGACGGCCACCCCGCGCTCGAGGCCGTCGATGCCCTCGCCCGCGCGGCGGCGCTGCGGGCGGATGCGGTGCGCGCCCCCATCGCGCTCTCCGGCCAGTTCGACCTCCAGCGGCTGCAGGTCGAGCCGGCCAGCGATCCCCTCCCGCCCCCCTTCGACGACCTCTTCGAGGTCGACGAGGCCAGCGACGACCTCTCCGTCCGGTTGGTGCTCCGCCCCTTCCTCTTCGGCGACCTGGCCGATCTGGGCGACCAGCGACGACTCGAGGCGGAACGGGCCGACCTGCAGGCGCGCGAGACCCGTGCGGGGCTCGAGGCCCAGGCGGTCGAGGCCGCCCTCGGCGTGTGGCTCGCCGACCTCGGCGTGAGCCTGGCCGAGGATGGGCTGGCGCTGGCGGAACTCGCCGAGGCGGGCGCCCTTCGGCGGGCCGAGGCCGGCGGCGCCAGCGCGCTCGAGGTCGGTCGCGCCGAGCTCGCGCGCCGGGAGGCCGCGGCCGCGCTGCGCGACGCACGACGGCAGCGCGACCTGGCCGTCGCGCGGAGCGCGTCGCTCGTCGGCGACCAGCGCCTCGACGGCCCCTTCGCGCTGACCCCCGTGCTCGGGACGACGCCCGACGTCCTCCGCGCCACGCTCGACCTCGCCCTCGCGGACGTCGGCATGCGCAACGCCGAGCGCGCCCTGCTGCCGACCCTTCAGGCCGGCTACACCTGGCTCCTCGAGGACGGCGGCACGGTGACCGTCGGGCTCGAGAGCCGCACGCTGCAGCCGGCGATCGGCTACGCCACCGGCGGCGCCGGCGGCGCCGGCGGTGGCCTTCAGGACCTGGCTCCCGAGGGGACGTCGCCCACCGTCCGCGGCGTGCTGAGCGTCTCGCTCTCCTGGTCCTTCTCGCCGCAGGCCTTCCTGGAGACCGAGGCCGTCCGGCAGCAGCGCACGGCGGCCGACGCCGGCCTGGCCGGGGCCGTCGACCGCGCCAACCTCACCCAGCAGGCGCTCGAGGCCGCCCTGCTGACGAGCGCCACCGGCGTCGAGCTCGCCGAGCTCGAGCTGGATCTGGCCACGCTCGAACGCGACGCCGTCGACGCCCGCTACGCGGCCGGCGGCGCGAGCGAGCTCGAGCGCCTGCAGGCCCACCTGCAGTGGCGCCAGGCCGTCCTCGGCCACGCCCGCGCCCGCGTCGACGCGCTCGCCAGCGTGCTCGACACCTACACGACCTACGCCATCCCCCTCTCGGAGGTCCTCCCGTGACGCCGTCCCCCCGCGCCGCCGCCGGTGCCCGCGCCCGCACCCTCACCCCGAACGCCGCCCGCGACCGCGACGCCGTCGCCCGCGTCGCCGCCGTCCTCGCCGCCGCCGTCCTCGGCGCCGGCCTCCTCGGCGCCGCCTTCGCCCAGCAGCCGACGGGCGCCACGCTCGACGACCTGCTCGCCACCATCGACGGTCGCGTCGGCGTCGTCACCGCCGAGCTCGACCTCGACGAGGCCGAGCGGGCGCTCGCGCGGACCGAGGCCGATCCGCTGGCGCTGCGGCTCGACCTGACACGCGCCCGCCAGGCGGTCGCGCTCGCCGAGGCCGAGGCGCTCGCGGCCCGCTTCGACGCGCTGGCCGAGGTCGCCGCCGCCTGGGCCCGCGTGCGGGAGACCGAACTGCAGGTGGCCCTCGCCGCCGGCGCCCGCGACCTCGCCGCCCGGGCGCTCGACATCGCCCGCCTGCGGGCCGAGCGCGGCAGCGCCACCCGCCTCGACGTCGAGGAGGCCACCACCGACCTCGAGGACGCCGAGAAGAACCTCGCGGCGGCCCGCGACGGCCTGGCGCTGGCGCGAGCCGACCTCGCCGGCCTCACGAACCACGCCGGGCCCGTGGCCCTGGACGCGCTCGAGCGCGAGCGGCTGGAGCGCGCGCTGCCCGACGACGCCACCTTCGAGGCCGCCATCGAGGGCCTCCCCACGCTGCTGCAGATCGCCCACGGGGTCGAACTGGCCGCCATCGGCGTCGAGCTGCTCGACCCGAGCTTCGCCTCGCGCGCCCAGATCGAGCAGGCCCAGACGCAGCTCGCGCAGGCCGAGGCGGGCGCCGGCGAGGCGCGGCGCGGCCTCGAACTGGGCACGCGCGCGCTCCTCAACGCCGTCGTCACCGCCCGCGAGACCGACCGCATCGCACGCGACGCGCTGGCCCAGGCGCGCGAGCGCGAGGCGATCGAGGCGCGCCGCTTCGAGGCCGGCCTCATCGCCGAGATCGCGCTCGAACAGACGCGCCTGACGACCCGCCAGGCCGAACTGCGGGCGGTGCAGGCCGAGCACGGCCTCATGCTCGCGCTGCTCGACCTGCAGGCCGGCACCCTGGTGCCGTTGGAGGGATGGGATGGCCGCTGACGACCGTCGACCGACCGCCCGCAGGGCGCGCGCCCGCGCACGCGCCGCCGCGCTGGCGCTCGCGCTCGCCCTCGCCGCCACGCTGGTGGCCTGTGGGGACGGGGCGGGCGACGACGGCCAGGCGGCCGCCGGCGTCGGCAGCAGCGCGGCGCCGAGCGCGGATCCCACCCGGGCCGTGCGCGCGGCGCCGATCGCCATCGGTCCGCTCGTCGCCACCCGCAGCGCCTCCGTGACCCTGGAGCCCGCGCAGGAGAGCCGCGTCGCCTCGGGCGCCACCGGCCGCGTCGCGGCCATCCTCGCGCGCGAGGGCGCGACCGTGGCCGAGGACGATCCGCTCGTCCGCCTCGACGACACGCAGGCCCGCGTGGCCGTCGACGGCGCGGAGTTGGCGTTGGCGCAGGCGCGCATCCAGCTCGAGCGCGCCCGCCGCAGCTCGACGGACGCCGGCGAGCAGGCCGTCGCCGGCGCCGCCGCGGCCGAGCAGAACCTGGCGCTCGCCCGGCGGCAGCTCGTCGAGGCCGAGTCGCTGCTCGAGCTCGGGGCGGTCGCGTCCACCGACGTCGACGCCCTGCGGGCCCAGGTGGCGCAGGCCGAGTCGGCCGCGCTGCAGGCGCGCGAGGCCGTGGACCGGGCGGGGCGGGCCGACGTCGAGGATCTGGCGCTGCTCGAGCTCCAGGTGCAACAGGCCGAGGTGCAGCTGCGGCAGGCGAACGACGCGCTGGCGGAGACGGTCGTCCGCGCCCCCTTCGCCGGCGACGTGGCCGAGCTCTTCGTCGAGGTCGGCGAGTTCGTGGGCGCCGGCAGCCCGGTGGCGCGCCTGCTGGGCAGCGGCCCCAAGGTGGCCTCGTTCACGGTGCCGCCGGAGGACGCGCCGCTGCTCGAGGCCGCGGGCTCGGTGACGATCGACTACGCCGGGCTCGAGCTGGAGGCGACGATCACCCGGCTCGAGCGGCAGGCCCAGCAGGCGCGCCTCGTGAACGTGCTCGCGGCGATCGACGAGGGCGCGCCGCGCACCCCGCCGGGCGCCCTGGCCGAGGTGCGCTACGACGTCACGCTCGGCGAGGGCCTGCGGGTGCCGTCGGGCGCGTTGCTCGCCGACGCCGGCCGCACCTACGTGTTCCGCGTGGTCGAGGAGGGCGGCACCCGCGTGGCGCGCCGCATCGAGGTGCGGGTCGTGGCGGAGAGCAGCAACGTGGCGATCGTCGTCGGCGTACCCGAGGACGCGCTGGCGGCGGGCGACCTGGTGGTCTCGCCGCGCCCCCTGGACATCCGCGACGGCACCCCCGTGCGCGTCGTGGCGGAGTGACCGCGAGCGCATGAACCGCCTGATCGCCTTCTTCGTCGAGCGCTGGGTCTTCGCGCTCTCCATCTTCCTGGCGGTCGTGTTCTTCGGCCTGTCGGCCGGCAGCCGCACCGGCGTCGACCTGCTCCCCGAGTTCGAGTTCCCGATCGTCGCCGTCAACGTCAGCTACCCCGGCGCGGGCTCGGCGGAGACCGCCCGCCAGCTGGCCGAGCCGATCGAGGACGCCGTCGCCACCCTCTCCGGCGTCACCGACATCAGCTCGTTCAGCGGCGAGGGCTTCGCCTTCGTCATCGTGCAGTTCGTGTTCGGAACCTCGGTCGACCAGGCCGCCGTCGACGTCAAGCAGGCGGTCGACCGGGTCGCGCCGACGCTGCCCGAGGACGCCTCCGACCCGGTCATCCAGAAGTTCGACCCGAACGACCAGCCGATCCTCACGCTCGCCCTCGTCGCGCCCGGCGAGGACCTGCTGGAGGTGCGCAACGTGGCCCGGGAACGGCTCGAGACGCAGCTGCAGCAGGTCGCGGGCGTGGCGGCGGTCACGACCCTGGCGCCGGTGGCCCGCGAGGTGCAGGTGCTGCTCGACCCTGCGCGCCTCGAGGCGCTCGGGCTCTCGCCCTCGCAGGTCGCCGGGGCCATCCGCGCGGCCTCCGCCACGGTTCCGGCCGGCAGCATCGAGGCCGGCGACGAGCGCATCCTGCTGTCGGTGCGCAGCGAGCCGGCCGACGCCGACGCCGTCGCGGGACTGTTCGTCGACCCCGGCCGCGGCGTGCTCGTCGGCGACGTGGCCACCGTGCGCGACACGCTGGCGGAGCCGGAGCGCTTCGTGCGGCTCAACGGCGAGAGCGCCGTGCTGCTCGAGGTCCGCAAGGCCTCGGGCGCCAACTCGGTGTCGACCGCCAGGGGCGTGCGCGCCCTGCTCACGGACCTCGAGTTGCCGGACGGCTACGCGGTCCGCACGATCGGCGACAGCACGGTGTTCATCGAGAACTCCGTGCGCGACACGCTGAGCGAGACGCTGCTGGCGGTGCTGGCGGTGGCCTTCGTCGTGCTGCTCTTCGTCGGCCGCCTCGGCTCGACCTTCTCGGTCGTCCTGGCCATCCCCATCACGCTGACCGGGGCCGTCGTCGTCTTCGGCCTGCTGGGCTTCACCTTCAACGTCGTCACGCTGCTGGCGATCACGGTGGCGGTGGGGCTGGTGGTCGACGACTCGATCGTCATCGCCGAGAACATCGACCGCTACCGCGCCTTGGGGCTGGGCCTGAAGGAGGCCGTGCTGCAGGGGGCCGGCGAGGTCTCCGTGGCCGTGCTCACGGCCACCCTGTCGCTGCTCGCGGTGTTCATCCCGATCGGCTTCCTGCCGGGCGTCATCGGGCAGTTCTTCAGCCAGTTCGGCCTCTCGCTGGCGGCCACGATCGCCGTGAGCTACCTCGAGGCGATGTTCTTCCTGACCGTGCGCCTGGCCTACCTCCCCAACCCCCTCCCGCCGACCTGGCACGAGATCCCGCGGGCCCTCGCCGCGGCCCGCGGCGACCTCGCCTGGACGCTGCGGCTGTGGCGCCGCCGGCGCTTCGCGCTGGCGCTGCTGGCCGCGGCCGGTGGCGTGCTGCTGGTCACCCGCCAGGGCGTGTGGCCCGAGGGCTTCGACGCGTGGCTGACGCGCGTGGGACCGGCGTGGCTGGGCGCGCCCGACGGCTGGCCGCTCGCGGCCGCGCTGGCGGTCGTCACGCTGCTGCTGCTCGCCACGCTGCTGGCGCCGCTGCTGGGCGCGGCCCGCTACCTCGGGCGCGCCGCCTACCACCTCGTCGGCGCGCCGCTGCGCAGCCTGCACGAGCTGACCGACGGCGGGGTGCGCCAGCTGCGCGAGGGGTACGCCGACGCGCTCGGCTGGGTCCTCGACCGGGCGACCGCCACGCTGGTCGTCGCCGGCATCCTGGTCGCCAGCCTCGGCGTCATCTTCCCGCTCATCAGCTTCAACTTCGTGTCGCCGGTGGACGCCGGTCAGGTGGCCGTGCGCCTCGAGCTGCCCCCGGGCACCCCGCTGTCGCGCACCGACGCGGTGACCGCGCTCGCCGAACGGGTCGTGCGTGACCATCCGGCGGCGCGCGACGTGGTGGCCACGGTC
>Ga0180435_10005042_pt1 | contig 12904 bp, 9 predicted proteins | sample SS_ome_3_FD_132467 | JGI IMG/M metagenome (GOLD analysis project Ga0180435, IMG submission 132467) | Hypersaline lake sediment archaeal communities from the Salton Sea, California, USA - SS_3_S_1 metaG | ecosystem: Environmental > Aquatic > Non-marine Saline and Alkaline > Hypersaline > Sediment... | reverse complement strand
TGAAAAAGATGTTCGAACCACAATGGGTGTTCGATCCCGGAACCGTAAACGGCGACCCGGGCGAGGGACCGGATGCGAGCGCCCGCCGCCTGTTCTCCGCGTTCGGGCTCTCGGTGCACATCGCGGACACGGCGGAGTGGGGAATGACCGCGCAGCCGCGCAAGCTGTATGGCCATCTCGGCGGCGCCTACGGCATGATCGGGCAGTTCTGGCTGGATCCGGAAAACGGCGACGTCCTCATTTCCCTGACCACCGGGCCGGGCGACGACCCCGACCGCTACCCGGGAAGCAGCCCGCTGCACCGGCCGAACGAGGAAATCATGCGCTGGTGGCTGCGGCACTTTCCGCGCTGACAACGAGCTTGCTGGCGGCGCCGGGCACTTCTTCGACATAACGGGGCACCAGGTATCCCGGCAGGCGTTTTTGCAGCGCGGCCATCAGTTCAAGGCCGCGCGAGCGTTCCACTTCGAAATGGGCGGCGCCGGACACGCGGTCCAGTTGGTGCAGGTAATAGGGGGCAAGTCCCGAATCCGCCGCGCGTTCAAAAAGCGCCGTGAGCGCTTCCACGCTGTCGTTGACCCCCTTCAGCAAGACGGTCTGGGTCAGCAGAAGCGCGCCGGACTGCCGCAGAATCGAGAGGGCCTCCCGGGTCGGCCCGTCCAGTTCGTCCGCGTGGTTCACGTGGATTGCGATAACGACCGGTATCGTTCCATTCCGAATGATTGCGGCCAGTGCGGGCGTGATGCGCTCAGGCGAAAACACGGGTTCGCGGCTGTGAATGCGCAGGCGACGGACCTGCGGGAAGCCTGCGACCAGGCGAAACCAGGATTCGAGCCGGGCATCGCTGAGCGTGAGCGGGTCGCCGCCGCTCAGAATGACCTCTGAAATTCCGCTGTGCGTCTCCATGTAGCGCTGAAACGCGGCCTGGACCTCGGACTGTTTTACTGGCGCGGCCAGCAGGTTGCGCCGAAAGCAGAAGCGGCAATGGCCGGAACAGGCCCAGGTCGCCATCACCAGCAGGCGCCCGGCATATTTTTTCAGCAGGCCGCGGTTTTCTGTCGGCGCCTCGTCAAAGGGGTCGCGTTCAAAACCGGGCGCGGGCAGAAGTTCTTCCGCGGTGGGCAGAACCTGCCGGATCAACGCCCCGGGCGCGTCGCTGTTCTGGATCTTGTCCAACCAGGACGGGGTCAGGCGCAGGTCGAAACCACGAGCGGCCTCCGCGCTGAAGCCCGGCCATTTTCTTGCTTCCGTTGACGATTTCATGAACCGCTTGCCCCTTGCAGCCAACCGCTCGTCGGTTGGCAGCGAGTATAGCCGGAAATTCGACGGGTATTGCCTGTCATTAGTGGTATAAATTAAAAGATCGGCGGCAGGGACGCCTGGCAGCCGCAGCAGGCTCAGGAAGAGCGTGATTACTTAAATTTCTTTCGAGGGCCGGGCCATGAAAATACATCTTTGTTGCGCAGAAAGATGTCGGCGACAGGCGGGCTTCACGCTGATCGAACTGATGATCGTCGTCGCCGCACTCGCGGTGATCGTATCGCTCGCGCTGCCGGTCTACACCAGCTACACCATCCGCGCCAAGGTCGGCGAGGCCCTGTCGGTGGCGGCGGCCGCCCAGACCGCGGTCGCTGCGACCTGTATCGAGGATCCGACCATCGACCCGTTGACCGATTCTGATGCCGGGTACACCTTTACGGCATCGAAATACGTCGCTTCGATCGGTTTCTCGGGCAGTTGCCGGAATCCGGTGATTACCGTGACCACTCAGAACACCGGCGCCCCGGCGCCGATCGACCTGGTCCTGACGGGTGATATGCCCGCTGATGCCGAGCGCCTGAACTGGGTGTGCACGGCCAACACGGACAACCGCAACGTTCCGGCCGAGTGCCGCAGCTGAGCACCATTTGATTCTCAAGAAAGTCCCGGCCGCTCCGGGGCTTTTTCATGCCCGACCGCTTGTAATGTTCCAGTCACCCCGCGACTGGCCCGCATAATTCACCAGGGAACCGGGATTTGCGGCACAGCGGGCAAAACAGTTTGATAAATCGTTCAAAGAATCATGGCCGAAGCCATGGTTCAAGAAGGCGGGCTAGGGTAGGATTCACCGGACCCAGAATAAAAAAGCCGCGCTTGCGCGGACACCCTTCCAGATCGAGGAGGCAGCATGGCGTTTGGACACCCCAAGGGGCTCATCCCTTTGTTTTTTACCGAGATGTGGGAGCGTCTCGCCTTTTACACGATGGTCGGCATCCTGCTGCTCTACACCATCGACGCGGAACGGGGGGGGTTGGGCCTGCCGCGCGCCGAGGGCAATGAAATCTACGGACTGTACCTGGCTTTCGTCTATTTCACGCCGTTCCTGGGCGGCATGATCGCCGATCGCTTTCTCGGCTACCGCCGTTCGGTGGCCATCGGCGGTTTGCTGATGGCCAGCGGCCTGTTCCTGATGGGGACGCCCGGTTTTACCTATTTTGTACTCGGCCTGATCGGCCTGATCGTCGGCAATGGCTTTTTCAAGCCCAATATTTCCGTGATGGTTGGCAACCTCTATGAACCGGGCGATCCAAAGCGCGATTCCGGTTTCAATATTTTCTATATGGGTATCAATATCGGTGCCCTGGCCGCGACGCTGATCGTGGCTCCGATTGTCCGCAACTACTGGGGCTGGCTGTGGACGTTCCGTGCAGCGGGGATCGGGGTCCTGTTCGCCGTGGTGCTGCTGCTGATTTTCTGGAAAACCCTGGAAAAAGCGGACCGCCAGCCGGCTCGTGTCGAGGGTGATACCACGATTGGCGAGATTTTCGCCAAGATCCTGGCGCCTGCTTTCATCGTCGGTATCGCCGGTTACTTTTTTGCCAAGCAGTTCAACATGACCCTGGTGCGGCCGTCGGATTTCGGCTTCCTGGTCGGCATGATCCCGGTGATCATTTTCTTCGTCCGCCTCGGCCTGACGGCGAACGAAGAGGAGAGGCCGGGTTTGCTGGCCTTGCTGCCGATATTTGTCGCGGGCGGTGCGTTCTTCATGATTCTGCACCTGAACGGCAGTGCGATGACACAGTGGGCGCGCGATTACACAGACCGCGAACCGGGTATTGCCCAGTCCGTGCCGTTCATCGACGAGATCCAGCAGGACGCCCTGCCCAGTTACTACACCAACGCCGGCGAAGAAGTGCCCCGGCCGCATCCGGACACCTTGCTGGTGATCGACTCGCCCGAGATCGCCAACCAGTTCGGCCAGAGCCGAATGACTGCCGGCGCGGTCGAAACGCTGGACGCGTTGCCGGGGATCCGCGTTGAACGACTGGGGCCAAGGGGCGATGCGCAGCAGGTCGATGCGGAGTGGAAAGCGCGGGCCGTCAAGGTGTACGCGGACGAGCAGATCGACGTGCGCAACGACAAGGGCGCTCATGGCGAGGACATCATCACGGTCGCGCTGACCGACGGCTCGATTCCAAAGGACCAGGTGGTGCTGTTGAGGGCGCTCACGGACGGCAGCCTGCTGCCGGTATTCGTAATTGACGAGAACACGCGTTCGGCGATCTACGACGGTTACCGCGAACGCTATGGCAAGGACCCGCAGTTGCTGCCGCGCGGCCAGTTTGTGCAGGTCGTCAATGCCGAAGTCTATCAGAGCTGGAACCCGTTCTGGGTCGTGTTCATGACCCCCTTCGTGGTCTGGTTCTTTGGCTGGCGGGTCAAGAAAGGCAAGCCCGTGCCAACGGCGCACAAGCTGCTTTACGGCATGGTGTTCACTACCGCCGCGCTGCTGATCATGGCACTGGCCGGTTCGCTGACCGACGGTGGCGCGGTCAAGGTGGCCGGCTTGTGGATGGCGATCTTCTACCTGGTCATCACGATCGGTGAGCTGTGCCTGTCGCCGATCGGTCTTTCGCTGGTCACCAAGCTGGCCCCGGTTCGACTGGCCGGCCTGGCGATGGGCGGCTGGTTCCTGGCCACCTCGATCGGCAACAAGTTCTCCGGTTTCCTTGGAAACGTGCAGAACCACATGGAGCCGATGTGGTTTTTCGTCTTCCTGGCCGCGCTCGCCGCGCTGGTCGCGCTGTTCATTTTCCTGGTCCTGCCGAGGCTGGACCGGGCCATCAAGAAGTACGGGGCCTAGTTTTTCAGGCCTATAAAAAAGAAACCCCGCCGAAGCGGGGTTTCTTTTCTCATCGGTCTGCCTTCATTCGAACTCGACGACCTGGTTGATGGCGGTCGTGCAGGCTGCGCTGACGGCGTCACCGGCGGTTTGCAGGCACTCGAGGATACGTCCTTCACCGGCCTCGACGGCAGCGCAATGCGTCATGATGTCCTGCTCACATTCGGTGGCCAGGTAAATCAGGGCGTTGACGGCGGCTTCGAGCTGGGCCGATGCCTGGTACAGCGCGTACTGGCACTGCCCGGACAGCTTGTCCTCGTGGGCGAAAAAGCAGGCCAGCAGGCGGCCCTCGCCCAGCGTGACCTGGCTGCAGTACTGCTCGATCTCGCTGGCGCAGCCGGTCATGACCATGTCGACAGGATCGTCCTGGGCAAACGCGGTCTGGCTGGTGACAAAAACGGCAACTGCGGTGAAAAGGATACGTGCGATGGATTTCATCCTGGGGATCTCCCGTTTGGTCGAAAAGTAGTTGGAGTATGGAGCAACCGAAGGGTGCCGCACAAGCAAGGGCTTGCTGTGAAGAAGGTTGTTCGAGGCGGCTCGCCGGATGTCCTCGCCTTGACACCGCGCGGGCATGGGGCATCATCGTGTTCTGGCGGCATGCCCGGGGACGAAGCGCATGGCAAAACCTGATCGGAACGTCCCGGAACCACCGGGAAGCACCTTCGCAACCCTGTTGAGAGGTTTCTGCATGGGCGGCGCCGATATCATCCCCGGGGTCAGTGGCGGCACCATGGCGCTGATACTGGGAATCTACGAGCGCCTGCTCACCGCGATACGCAGTTTCGATCACGTCTGGATCGGGCTGCTGCTGCGCGGCAAAGTGGGCGCCGCGCTGGCGCGAAACGACCTCGGCTTCCTGGTTCCGCTGGCGCTCGGTATCCTGGGCGCGATCCTGTTTTTTACGCACGTCGTTCCGCTGCCCAGGCTGATCGTGACCCATCCGGAGTTGGTGTACGGCCTGTTTTTCGGGCTGATCGCGGGCTCGGTCGTGATCCTGATGCGGGCGGTGGATCGTTACGGCGCGGCCGAAGTCGCGTTCGCGGTGCTGGGCGCGGCGATCGGTTTCACCGTCGTCAACCTGGTGCCGGTAGAGACCCCGACCGCCGCGTGGTTCATTTTTCTCTGCGGTTTCGTCGCGATCAGCGCGATGCTGCTGCCGGGTATTTCCGGCTCTTTCATCCTGCTGATTCTCGGGAAATACGCCTACATCATCAACGCACTGGGCAGTTTCGAATGGGCGGTGATCGCCGTGTTCGGTGCGGGCATGGTGACCGGCCTGGCGGTGTTTTCACGCGCTATCGTGTGGTTGTTGAAGCGTTACCATCAGCCCACGCTGCTGGTGATCAAGGGCATCCTGATCGGATCGCTCTGGGTTATCTGGCCGTTCCAGGAGCGCGTGTACGAAACCGTGCGCGGCAAGGAACGGCTGATTCACTCCAGCCCGGTTCTGCCGGAGGCCTTCGACGCCACCGTGGCGGCGTCGCTGGGCATCATGTTGGCCGGTTTCGCGGCGGTCCTGGTCCTGAGCCATTTCGCCCCAGACCCGGGCCGCCGCGCATCCTGATCGCCGCGAACGGCTTTCAGGCCGTCGGCTTACTTGAGGTTCTCGGCCAGGAATTTCTCCATCGTGCCGTAGAAGTCGTAGCGGTTTTCTTCCTTGCGGAAGCCGTGGCCTTCATTCCGCTTGATCATCAGTTCGTATTCGACGTCGTTTTTCTTCAGGGCCTTTTCCATGATCTTGGCGTGCTCGATGTTCACGCGCGGGTCGCGCCGGCCGTAGGCCATGAACACCGGGGCCTGGATCTTGTCGGCATGGTGCACCGGTGACCACTGCTCCAGGAATTCCTTTTCGGTTTCCGGGTCGCCGACCATGGCTTTCATCTGCGCGGCGCCGTCGCCCCAGGCGTCCGGCATGGTTTCGAACAGCAGCGGGATGGAGGTGACACCGACGTAGTTGATGCCGCACTTGTAGAGTTCCGGCGTGAAAGTCAGGCCGGCCATCGCGGCGTAGCCGCCGTAACTGCCGCCGTAGATGCAGACGCGGTCCGCGTCGGCGATGCCCTGGTCGATGGCCCACTTGACGGCGTCGGTGACATCGTCCTGCATGGACTGGCCCCACTGCTTGAAGGCCGACTGCATGTGATCCATGCCAAAGCCGGTCGAGCCGCGGAAATTCACCTGGATCACGGCATAGCCGCGGTTGGCCAGGAACTGGTGCTCGGGGTTGTAGCCGTAGCCGTCCCGGGCCCAGGGGCCGCCGTGCGGGTTGACGATCAGCGGCAGGTTCTTGCCGTCGCTGCCGTGCGGGATGGTCAGGTAACCGTGCAGCTCACGGCCGTCCCGGGCTTTGAAGGAATACGGTTTCATTTCCGCCATGACCGAGGCGTCGACCCACGGTCGCGAGTCCGCCATCCATTCGAGCTTGTTGTTGATCATGTCGAACAGGTAGTACTTCGGCGGCTGCGTAGAGCTGGAGGACATCACGACGGCGATGGTCTCCTCGTCGTCGAGGCTGCTGATGCGGTTGATCGTGTTGGGCAGCGCGCGGTTGATGGCGTCCATGCGGCTTTTCCAGGCCGGGTCCAGGTAAACCATCTCCGGTTTGCCGACCATGTAGGAAACGCCGATCAGCTTCCGCGCTTTACGGTTCATGATCGGGTTGCAGCAGTCGACCACGTCGTGTTCGTAGACCAGGTCTCCGAATTCCCGGGTCTCGAAGTTGTATTCGTAAAGCGCGGCCTTGTCGCGGGCCTCGCCGTCCGGCGTGAGGTTCGAGGTCACGTAACCGTGTACGCCGTCGCCCGTGATGGCGGCGGGCGCAAAGCCCGGCTCGTCGAAGCGGGTTTCCAACACGGTTTCCCAGGTGTCGTTCTCGCGGTCGGTCAGCATCATGAAGCCGACATTGAGCCCGTCCTGGAAGCTGGCGCCGATCAGGTTGCCGTCCCAGTCGGTAAACCAGCCGGCCACGTTGCCCGGGTTGCGCTGCACCAGCTGGGTGTTGCTGCCGGAACCGAGGGGCCCCCTGGACTGGCCTTCGGTCATGATGTTCAGCTTGAACACGTCCGGGTTCGACGCGCGGCGCTCGTTGCTCTGGACCAGGACCCATTCGGGCTCGTCTTCGAGGATGTCCAGAACCTGTACGATGCGGATTTCCGAAGCACGTCCACTGCGCGCCATCGCTTCCGGCGGTTCGACCAGCGTGCGTGGGTAGGAACCGTCCGCGTTGACCGCGAAGATGCCGAAGGACTCGTTTCCGTCCTTGTCCATGAAAAACAGCAACCGGTCGTTGTTGGCCCACATGAAGCCGCTGACGTCCTGGCGCTTGATGTTGGTCACGGCCTGAGACTTGCGCGTGGCCAGGTCGATCACCGCCAGGTTCATGCGGCCGTTGAGGTTGACCATCGCGGCCAGCCGTTTCCCGTCCGGGGACAGTTGGAAGCCGGCGAATTCAGGGTTCTTGAAGAAGTGGTCGAGCGGCAGCTCCTTGGCGGCCGCGGTCTGGATCGTCAAGGCGAGCGTGAGGGCCAGGCCCATCAGGAGTCTCAGTTTCATCTTTGTCTTCCCGGTTTTTACAGATTGAACAAGACGCCGCGTCAGCGGTATTCACCGCGGCAGACTAGCAGGTCACACGATGGCCTGCGTGCGCCAAACGTCATGGTAAATGGTCGGGGTGGAGGGATTTGAACCCCCGACCCACTGCTCCCAAAGCAGTTGCGCTACCAGGCTGCGCTACACCCCGAATATGGCCATTTTAGCGGTTCGGCAGGAATCGCGCCTGAATTCATGCCGTCAAAGGACGAGGAATGGTAAGGGCAGAGACGTCCGGAATCAATTCAAAGCCGGCCCGGATTCCTTTTCATGCCGCTGCATTTCTTTGGATCCCGCCTATACTCAAAATGTAAAGATGCATTTTTTATACTTCATTTTGCAAAAGGCCATGAACGTGCGACGTTCCTCCGCAGCAGAAATTGATCAAGCCCGGTGACAAGGCCTTTGGTCTGAAGAGAGGGAGTTTCATGAACAGATCTGTATTCACCATCGCCGCTTCCTGCCTGTTGCCTGTGGCGTCCTTCGCTGCCGCGCTGCAGCCATCTAACTCTTACTGGGAGCCGGTTTACAAGCCCGCCGTCGAGGTCGTTGATCGTTCCCGCGAGGGTCTGCCTCGCTGGTCGGAGATGGAACCGGCGGCATGGCCGTATCGGCCGCTCGCGGGCCAACCGGTATACCGGCTTGAAAAAAACGCGTTGAGCGAGGCCCTGGAGACAACAGGACCGCATGGAGACGGCAGCCGCATCATCAGCCTGCCCATGCCGGATGGCGGTTTGGAGGCGTTTATCGTTACCGAAATGTCGATCCTGTCTCCCGAACTGGCGGCCCGGTATCCGGAAATCCGAACCTGGTCGCTGTCGTCCGCGGATCGTCCTGAAGTGCGGGGCCGGGCGGATCTGACCACACTGGGTTTCAGCGCGCTGCTGATCACTCCGGAAGGCTCGGTACAGATCGCCCCGGACCCGGAACTCGCTGCGCCCTATTATCTGAGTTTTTATGAAAAGGACATGCCGGATCTTGGCGCGATTTCCTGCCAGGCTCATTCCGAACCGGGTTATCCCGATGCGCGGGACAAGGATCTGCCGAGCCGCCTGATGGCGTCCGGAATCGACCGGCAGCTGCCGCAGGTGGCCTCGGGTGATATGCTGCGGACCTACGAGCTTGCGGTGGCCACGACAGCCGAGTACTACAGCGGCCGGGGCAACAACGACAGCGATGTCCTGTCGTCGATTGTCACCGTGATCAACAAGGTAGACCTGATCATGCGCTCTGAAGTGGCCATCAGCTTCGTGCTGGTCGACGAAACGGATGACTTGTTCTTCACCGATGCCGACGCTTATCTTTCCGACGGTGACGCCTGTGCGTTGAAAGACGAAAACCAGGCCGTGTTCGACAATGCGATCGACCCGGGGGACTACGATATCGGCTTCGTGTTCGACGCGCGCTCGAACACCGCCGGAGGCTGCGCTTCCGGATCGGTTGTGTGCGGCGCCAACAAGGCGCGCGGCTCGGCCGGCCTTGATACGTCGCAGGTCGCCGGACACGAAGGCTTCGGAGGGTACCGCCTGGTGCTGCACGAGATGGGCCACCAGTTCGGCGCCGGTCACACCTGGAGCGGGCAGGCCAACAACTGCACGGCCGACCAGTTCTCCCAGCCCAATGCCTATGAGCCGGGCGGCGGCACCACGCTGATGTCCTATTCCGGCACCTGCGGGCCGATCGGCGCGGACAGCATCCAAAGCACGACGGGCGACACCTATTTCCACGGCCGCAGTTTCGACCAGATCGTGGCCTTCTCGACCGGTGGCGGTGACGCCTGTGCTGATACGACGGCAACCGGCAACCTGGCGCCGTCCGTCGACGCCGGCGCGGATTTCACGATTCCGCGGCAAACGCCCTATGTGCTTAGCGGTTCCGCCGACGACCCGGACGGTAACCCGCTGACCTACACCTGGGAGCAGTTTGACGTGGCCAGCGCCCGAGTGCCGCTGGGCACCGATGACGGCACCGGGCCCATCGTGCGTTCGCGCATTCCGACGTCCGATCCGACACGCACCATTCCGCCCTGGGACGACATCCTGAACAACACTTCGTCGCCGGGTGAACTGCTGACCGCCACGGACCGCACGATGAACTTCCGGCTGACCGCGCGCGACAACCTGACCGTGGGCGGCGGTGTCGACAGCGACGCGATGGTGGTCACGGTGGACGGTGATCCGTTCTTCGTGACAGCGCCGAATGGCGGCGAAGAATACAATGCCGGCTGCCCGGTCGAAGTCACCTGGGCCGTCGGCGGCGGCGACGTCGCAGCCAACGTCGACCTGTTCCTCTCAACCGACGCGGGCGCCACGTTCTCTCCCCTGCTGCTGGGCACACCCAACGACGGCAGTGAGATCATTTCCGTTTTCAGCTGTGCCGCGACCTTTCAGGCGCGGGTCATGGCGGCGGCCTCCGACAACATCTTCTTCGACGTGTCGGATTCCAATTTTCTCGTCACGCCCTTTCCCCCGACCGTTGCGGTCTCGGCCACCGGCGGCGAGGTCGATGAAAGCTGCAGTTTCACGGTGACGTTTGAAGCCGATGTTTCGGATGACTGTTCGGTCGACGTGAACGATGTGGACGTGGACGTCCTGCTACTGGGTGCCAACGCCGTGCTGGGCACGCCGGTGGTCAACAAGCAGCAGGTCGACGCGACCAGCGTCTCGGTCGATGGCAGCGTCGAGGTATCCGGTCTCACGGGTTCGCCCGCACAGGTCGGGATTGAAGTCACCGCGGTGGACGGTTGCGGATTCGAAACAGGAGAGGCGGACATCGCCGACGTCATCGACGACATGCCGCCCATGATCGACGTGTCGCTGAGCCCGGACACGCTCTGGGCGCCGAACCACAAGATGCGCGACATCACGGCCACGGTAACCGCCGTCGACAATTGTGACGTGGACCCGGAGGTTGTGCTGCTGTCGATCGACAGCAACGAGCCGGTGAACGCCGAGGGTGACGGAAATTTCGAACCCGACGTAGCCGGTGCGGACTTCATCACCGAGGATTACGAGTTCCAGCTGCGCGCCGAGCGCCAGGGCGGCAAACCCGGCCGGATCTACACTGTTACTTACGGGACAGCAGACGATTCCGGCAACATGGCCGAAGACACCGCAACGGTTGCGGTGCCGAGCAATCAGAAGAAAAAATGAGGTTCAAAGGGGCCGGTCCCGGTGACCGGCCCCGATCCATCTGTGTCAGCGAGGTCGAGCAGACGGCTGTTTAGCGATCCATTCCTCGCGGCTTTGACCGAAAACCAGGACGGGCTCCGAGGTAATTCCGGGCAGGCCCTGCAGAACCTCCAGCCTTTGCGAACCCAGGCGCTCCGCCACGGCGATGCTGGCCTCGTTTCCCTCCAGGATGCAGTGGATGACGCGCGGCCAGCCCAGCGTTTCAAACGCAAAATCGATCGCGGCCCGGCCGGCCTCGGTGGCATAGCCCTGACCCCGGTGTCTCGGCGAGAGTGTCCAGCCGACCTCGGGTTCCGGCCAGCCGACGGGATTCCAAGGACCCACCCGACCGATCCATTCGCCGCTTTCTCGGTGCTCCAGTGAAAACATGCCGTAGCCCCGGATCGTCCAGTGCCCGACATTGCTGGCCAAGTGGATCCAGGATTCCAGGCGGCTCTTGGGTTCGCTGCCCAGGTAGCGGACGGTACCCGCGTCCGCCATGGTCTCCGCCCAGGCCTCGAAATCCCGTTCAGGATCGATCTCTCGCAAAACCAGGCGTTCCGTGACGATCTTCATTGGCGTACTCCGGAAAATTACCCTATCGTTCGATTCATCTTAGCTTAGCTTCGGGAGTACGGAATATGCGTCGTCGCGACTTCGTGCACGGTCTGGCTGCCGGTTTGGGCATCGGCGCGGCGCCACGGTTGCTGCGGGCGGCGGCCGCTCCGGCACCCCGGCCTTTAAAGTTGCTGATCCTGGGCGGAACCGGCTTCCTTGGGCCGCACACGGTGGAATATGCGCGCGCTCGTGGTCACGAAATCACGTTGTTCAACCGCGGCAAGACCAACCTCGGGCTATTTCCGGACCTGGAAACCGTTATCGGCGACCGCGATCCGAATGTGAATGCCGGCCTGACGGGCCTCGCGGGAAGAACATGGGATGCCGTGATCGATAACTCCGGTTATGTGCCGCGCATGGTGCGCGCTTCCGCCGACCTGCTGTCCGGAAACGCCGGACAGTACGTGTTCGTTTCGACAATCTGCCAGTATGAAAACTGGTCCGAAGGAGGCAAGGGCGGAACCGAGGAACGACCGAGCGCCACGCTTGAAGATCCTGAGAGCGAAGACATTTCGGCTTACTACTGCCAGCTCAAAGGTTATTGCGAGCGCGCGGTGGAAGAGGCGTTCGAGGGGCAAATCACGCAGATTCGGCCCGGCCTGATCGTCGGGCCGCTGGATCGCAGCGACCGCTATACCTACTGGCCGGTGCGCATGGCACGGGGCGGCGAGGTGTTGGCTCCCGGCAAGCCCTCTGACCAGACCCAGTTTGTCGATGTGCGCGACCTCGCGCAATTTTTGCTGCGCTGCGTCGAGAACCGCATCGAGGGCGCCTACAACGCGGTCAGCATGCCGATGCCCTGGGGCGACTTTCTGGCCGAAACACGTGACGCGGTGAACCCCGATGCGAAGCTGACCTGGGTCCCGGCCGATTTTCTTCAAGCGCAGGATGTGCAGCCCTGGCGCGACCTGCACCTGTGGGCGGATGGGGACAGCCCAATGGCGGGGTCACTGACCTGGTCCGCGCAGAAAGCGATCGATGCAGGCATGACTTTTCGTTCCGTTTCCGAGACGGCCAGGGACACGCTGGCCTGGTGGAACAGCCTGCCCGATGAGCGGCGCGGGACGCTCCGTGCCGGCATGAGCGCGAAGCGCGAACAGGAAGTGCTGGCGGCATGGCGCGAGAGGCAGGTCAGCGGCGCCTGAGATTTTTGAACAACGGTGTTGGCCACCGTAACGCGTTTGTCATCGCTTATGCTGCATCATTCGCATCCGATGCACATACTGATGCTTACCGATGTCTATTTTCCGCGCATCAACGGCGTTTCCACGTCGATCGCGGCATTCCGGGGCGAATTGCAGAAGCTGGGGCACCGGGTGACCTTGGTTGCCCCGGTTTACGATGACCGCGAAGAAACCGATCC
>Ga0180435_10005041_pt1 | contig 12904 bp, 7 predicted proteins | sample SS_ome_3_FD_132467 | JGI IMG/M metagenome (GOLD analysis project Ga0180435, IMG submission 132467) | Hypersaline lake sediment archaeal communities from the Salton Sea, California, USA - SS_3_S_1 metaG | ecosystem: Environmental > Aquatic > Non-marine Saline and Alkaline > Hypersaline > Sediment... | reverse complement strand
GCGCCGCCGGAGGGCAGTTCGCCTTGTACGTGTGCGCGCTGATGTCGATGCCGGCAGCCGTCAGGGTCTTGGTGAACGCCACTGTCGTCTCCACTGAGGAGAAGAAGATCGATGATAGGTGCCGGCTGCCCTCGACGGCGTCGATGACCGCACGGTGCTTCCGTGCTAGTGTCCGCAGACCCCGCTCGTAGACCTCCCCCACGTCCTGGATGTGGTCGCGGTTGGCCTCTGCGAAGGCGATGGTCACCAGATAGGCCAGCGAGGCCAGCTCCTCCTGACCATTGGTCACCAGCGCGCCGAAGAGGTTCAGGTTGTCCATCGCCGCGGTCGTCAGGATGCGCGACGCGGGATACTCCCCGCCGGGGAATCCCTTGCCCACCGAGACGAAGTCTGGGTCCAGGCCGTACTCGCGGAACATGAAGAGCTCAGGCGACCAGATGCACGACTGGATCTCGTCCACGATGATCGGAATGTCGTGGTCGTGGCAGACCGCATAGGCCTGTAGTAGATAGTCTCGGTCCAGCCGGATCCCGCCGTAGTTCATCAGCACAATCTCGTGGAAGAAGCCCGCCACTTTGGTCTTGCCCGTGTCGTAGGTCTCAACTACCCTGGCAAAATCCGCGGCATCGTTGATGCGAACTGGTCTGACCAAGTACAGTCCTGCGTCCTCCAACCTCGCGGCGAGACCGGGCCACATATCACGCAGCACCTGGGTCAACACTGTGGTGCCGTGGTAGTTCGCCTTGCTGCCCCCGGCCTGGTCGGCTATGACCAGGAAGACGGGCGTTCGTCCGGCATACTTGGGCTCGTCTGCGGTCTCTTGCAGCCGGTAGAAGCGGGCCAGCATCATCTTCAGCGCAGCCTCGACCGCCAGGCTGCCGGTCTCCAGGTTGATGACTCGGTTGAGCACATGGTCGTCGGTGCTCGTCAGGACGGCACGCAGGCGGCCTTCGTCGCTCTTGGGGATCCCATTGGCCACCCGGACCAATGCCTCCTCCAGCCGGCGCGTAATGTGCCCTCGGGTGTTGTTGTGGGTGGCGTTGGGGATGCCCAGCCGTCGGGCGTTGTCGATCAGCCGGTAGCCGGGGAAGCTGTGCCCCAGTGAGGCGTGGTAGTGCTCGCTCTTGGAGGCCAGATAGGCGCGACCGTCCTCGCCGATGCGGATGAATCCCAGGCCGGTCAGCGGCGAGGACGATGTGTGGGTTGCCGCGTTGAAGGCATCGGTGCCCGCGCCGGGCGCGGATTCAGCGAGCCCGGGGCAGACTTGCGTGCCGATGACGTCCACCAGCTCGTCCAGCCGCTGCTGATACCATGCTGGGGCGAACTCCACCTCTTCCTCGGCGATCGCCTTCAGCTCCGCTATCGGCGTGCCTGTCACGAACGCCTGCGCCTCGCAGACTGCATCCGTGTACGCCTTCCCCACCAGGTCACTCAATGATACAGCGATGTTGCGCATAAGCGCTCTCCCCTATCCCGTTTCCCTCATACCTGCCTAGACGCGCAGGCAGTCCACACCCAGCAACGCAGCCAACTTCTCCAGTGTGTCGCCCCAGCGTCCATACGCCAACGCCTGGTGATGTGACCCGCCGGCCTGGCTGAACCGTGTCAGGAAGCCCGGCAGGCCGTCCGCGCTCTTCGGCCGGAACTTGTAGTGCGGCCTGCGCAGATCGCTCACATAGGGGAAGTCCATTACCTCACCCTCCGCGACGACGAACCGTAGTCTGCCCTCCGTCCCCGTGGTCAGGCTCAGCAGCGTGACATCACCGGGTTCCAGGCTGAACGCCAAGAGTAGGGGATCGACCTCCAGATCCACCAGGCCCAGTGAGGACCGCAGCATAAGGACCGGTTCGTCCTTCCGTGCCATCCGCCAGTTGCCCTCGCCCATATGCATCATCAATACAGCATCGTGCGCGGGGTCCATCGAGAACATCTCGGTGAAGTTTGAGGCGCGTGCTAGCTCTGCCATCAGGCTGACCGCGGCGGCGCTGGTCACGTCGCCCTCGCCCCCGAATCCATAGCCCTCGCCCAGTAACTTCGCGGCGGCGAGGAAAGGCAGCGTGTCCAGCCAGCCCTCCTCACCGACGGCCATGAAGTGGGCCGCAAACCCGTGTAGCCCGTGGTCTTCCATCGTCCTGCGGAGCGCCCACTCGAGTCGCGAACTGGCTTCGTGCTCCGCTCCGGTGATCCCTGCCTCGATCTGGAAATGCTCACGGTCAGACGCCATCTGTTCTGCGATGGCGTCCGCCGGCGCTCTACCCGCGAGCTCGGCAACTTCCTTCATAGCCAGGTGGTGCACCTCTGGCCCGACTTGGGCCAGCATCGCTGTCGTGTCGATTCCAAAGTCGCCCATGCCCTCCATCGAGTAGCCTAGCAGTCCGATCTTCATCTGCCGGATGAATCGAGCCGCTCGTGCGGCTCGGCACCAGGCACCCACGGCCTCCAGGGCGATTGGATCCTGGTAGTGGCCTGTCACAATGCGGACCGTCTTCCCTGCGCGCAGCAGCACGTTGGCCAGGTCCTGGACGCCGTGCATGCCGTGGTTCTCCAGAGTCTCGGGGCTGGTCGTCTCGGCAGTGATCCCGGCGAGCTGTTGGGTGTTGTAGATGACAAAGGGCAACCGGGTGCGCAGCAATGCCGGCAGCGCGATGTGACTGGGCGCGTACGTGAGGAGCACGACCAGGATCAGGTCCTTCCCATCGGCTTCGAAGGCCGCCACGGCCCGGTCCACCTGCTCCCGCGTGTTGCACACGCCCGGGAAGTCGACGTCGGCGTACGGCGCCAGCGCAGTCACCAGCTTGTCCGCGAACCGGGCCATCGTGGGCTTCAGCTCAGGGCGCAGATCGTATAGCTCCAGCATCAAGCCCAGTAGGCCTACCTTGGGTTTCTCCATAGCGTGCCCTCCTCAGTGCTCGTGCTGAATTCCGCCAATCTGTTACAGAGACGATGGTAGTCGCGATAGGCTAGGTCGTAGACCGACCTGTCGCCTGGGTTTGGGGCCAGCTCCGACGCGTTGCCCCTGAATGCAGCGAATCCCTCTTCAGGCCCGGCGAAGCGTCCGATGCCCACACCGGCTAGGATGGCCGCACCGGCTGCGGCGGCCTGGCGTTCCTGCGGAACGATGACTGGGAGGCCGGTGACGTCGGCAACGATCTGGGGCCAGATGGGGCTCTCTGCCGCGCCACCGACCATCGTGAGTCTGTCGACCGTGATACCCCCTTGGCGAATCTCCTCCAGTGCCCGACGCAGTTCATAGGTGATCCCCTCCATCACGGCACGGCTCATCTCGTCGCGTGTGTGTGCGAGCGTCAGGTGGAGGAAGCCACCGCCCTCACGGCCGGCTTGGTGCCCACCCGAGAGCGGCACGAAGGCCAGTCCACGGGAGCCCGCCGGCACGCCCGCTGCAGCGGTGTTCAGTGCTTGATATCGGTCAGCGCGGTCGTTACTTGCATCATCACACCATACCTGGTTGACTAGCCACTCGAGCGAGGTCCCGATGCCGCCCAACGACCGGATGCCTCCCCAACGTCCCTGGATCGCGTGGCAGCTCAACGCTATGCCACTGGAACGTCCAGCCGCCAGCGAGTCGGGCACTGCCAGAACGACCCAGGCTGTGCCGCACGAGAGTAGGATCTCGCCCGGGATGGTCACGCCCGTCCCGATGGCTGCGCAGTATTGGTCGTGAGCGCCGTTCACCACGACCACGCCATCAGGTAGGCCCAGGAGCCGAGCCGTCTCCGGCAACACCGTGCCGATCACCTCGCCGGACGGCCTCACCTCGGAGAGCTGGGCCCTGTCGATCCCGGCATAGTCGAGCAGCTGTGGATCCCACTCTGCCTGCTCGATGTCGAGAAGTTGCGTCATCGTGCCGTCCGACGGGTTCATCACCGCCTCACCGGTCAGCCCGTGGGTGATGAAGTCGTTGATGAAGAGGAACCGCTTCGCGATGGAGAAGACACCGGGGCGGTGTTCCCTCAGCCAGGCGATATGGTGCAGAGACAGCGCGCCGCTCAAAGGCCAGCCCGTGGTCGTTTGGACGTAGTCAGTGCCGAATGCCTTGGCGGTTCGCTCGCTCAGTGTAGCTGCGCGTCGGTCCATCCAGCTGATGGCGTTGTGGACCGGAGCACCCGCAGCGTCTACGGGGATGGTCGTCCCGCCCTGGGAGGCCTGGCTGAGTGCGACGATGTGATCGTGGGGACTGATCCTGGTCGTTACCTCGCGCACGGTCTGGACAATCGCCGACCAGAGTTCCTCGGGGTTCTGCTCAACCCATCCCGGCTGAGGTGTCAGGAGATCATAGGCCCTAGTGGCGCCTGCGACGACGTGCCCCTCCAGGTCGAAGGCCCGCGCCTTCGTCGCCGTCGTACCGACGTCCAATCCTAGCAGGAGCTCACGTGGCCCGGACATTGTGCTGGTCTCTAGCTCCCCAGCGTGCTGGGCCACGCGTCCGGTGTGTATGGCCAGGCCAGTTTCTCGTAGATGGCCTTCCACCGCTCCGGAAGTCCCTCGTCGCAGAGGAAGGGCACGAATCCCAGCTTCAGATAGGTCTTCAGAGCCGGCAGCCGGGCGTCGTCGGTCAGCAGGTAGATGCGTTCGTAGCCCGCGGAGAGATAGCGCCGCACCACAGCGGCGCAGACGGTCATACCCAGCCCGTGCCCTGCGTGCGCCGGACGCCCTGCCACCCAGCTCAACTCCCCGGCATAGGGGTGCAGCGGAGTGGGGTTGTGGGTCGTCATCGCCGTCGCGACCAGCTCGCCGTCGGGCTCGTGGACGGCGACGAAAAAGCCGTTGGGCAGCATCCTCTGGATGCAGTCCTGCACCCGCTGCTCGTCGAAGTCGGTGAAGCCGGCCTCGTGGACGAGGGACAGATAGTCCTTCAGGTCGCGGACCGGGTCGAAGCAGCGCAGGCTGTAGCCGGGTTGGAGAACTAGCTCGGGTGGCTCATCGAGTCGATCCTCGGGCCAAAGCATCTGCAGCTGGGGTCTCGGGTTGCCCATATGTCTCCTTGTCTGCTACTGGAGTCCGAACACACGCACCGCGTTGTTGTGGAAGACGTCGGCGACGCTATGTCTACCTAGTCCCGTTGCCTCCGCCGCTCTGTGGAAAGCGATCAGCTCTTCATAGAGGAAGAACGAGAGCGTCTGGCCCTCGGCCTCGCTGACCTCGCGCATATGCGTGTCGCTGCCTACGTCACCGTACAGCCCAGGCGGCACCAGGTTGACGTACCGTCCCTCCTCGCAGATTCGACGCATACGCATTCGCAGGATAGGCAGGTCGCTCCCGAAGAGCACGCGCTGCGGGCCCACGGCGCGGATGAGTTCGGCCATCACTTCGGCGTTGGTGTTGGCGCTGAAGTCGAAGCACATCCGGGATGTGGCACTGAGCGCCTCCAAGGCATCGCCGACATCGGTGAGGCAGTAGGCACGCCCGATGTGGGCCACGATCAGCCGCACGTTGGGGTAGGCTTGCTCAATCTCCAGGAGCTGTGCTACGTTGACCGGGTCGCGCAGCCGCGCGGCGCGCGGGATGTGAAGCATCACGACCCAGCCGTGGTCGTCGGCTACCCGTAGGTGGGCGCGGGGGAAGAAGTCGAAGATGGTGATCTCGCCGGCTGGAATCCGGGCCGGGGCAAAGGCCAGGTAGGGTTTCAGCCCCAGGAATCCACCTTCTTTCACCTGCGTCGCCAGCTCCTCGGCGCTCCACGTTGGCGTGCTCACCAGGAGTCCGGGCAGGCCTCGTGTCCGAGCGACCTCGCTCACGTAGCCGTTGGTCGCTGCCAGGTCGACGTCGCGGCGGGGCGACCCGAAGATCACCGGGGTCACGTCCTGCTCCGGCAGCATAAGCCTGTAGGTCTCGACGAGGTCCTTGATGGGGTTGTCCTCCGCCACAAGGCTGGGCCAACTGACGATGCGTGGCGCCGCATCCGACGGCTCACCGATGAACGACCTGAGCCAGACGTGGGTGTGCACGTCGATGACCTGGGGCGGCAGGAAGTCCGCGAGCCGCTCGGTGTAGATCCGTCGGTCGTTCTCGGATATGTCGAAGAGCATCCGTTTGCCTCTGGCTGTGCCTACCACGCCCGCGAGTTCGGCACGTCCATCCACGTGCCGTCCTCCAGGATGGAGGCCTGACTCACCAGACCCGGCAGCGTCATATCAAGGGCCTCGTGGATGCCGATGGGGCAGGGGGCCTCCCCAGTGATCGCGTTGACGAAGTCCAGCACCTCGAAGAAGTCGCCGCCGCCGTGTCCGGCCTTCAGCGCCGCCTCAGGCGGATCGCGCCACATCTCCGGTAGGTAGGCCTCCTCCAGCTCATCGAGCTCCATCCAAGTGTTGGTGTCGGGTGCCAGGTCTGCCAGCCAGATCTTGTGCGGCTCCAGACGACTGCGAGCCGACTCGTAGCAGCCCCTCGTGCCTTGCAGGCTGTAGTTGGTCATCGCGTGCGGGCGGTCGGAGAGCATGTCGACGCGGATCTTGATCAAGCCGCCCTTGGCCGTCTTCGCCAGCATCACGACGCTGTCCTGGTTCTCATAGATGTCGCCGCGGGGATCGCGGTAGTGGTGCCCGCTGCCCTCACACGCGACGCGGACGACGCGGTCATCCATCCACTGGAGGATTGGCCCCAGGCTATGCGTCGGGTAGGTGAGTCCGTCAACGCCGGTCTGCCAGGTTCGTCGCCATTTGGTGACCTCGTTGAGCTCTTTGAGCTCGTGGAGGTACTCGCCCTCGGCGTAGTAGGTCTCGCCGAAGAGCCCCTGTTGTGCCAGCGCCCTGACCAGCACGTTGGACTTGATGTAGGTGTAGTTCTCCGCCATCATATACATGGCCTTGGAGGCCTTGGTCGCCTCGACGACGGCCCGGCACTCGTCGATCGAGACCCCGACGGTCACCTCGCAGAGAACGTGGATGTCGCGTGCAAGTGCCACGATGGTCTGTGGCGCGTGGAGCTGCATCGGCGTCCCGATCACCACGGCGTCCACGCCGCTCTTGTCCAGCATCTCCTCGTAGTCCGTGTAGGTCTCTGTCGCCCCCAGTCGCTCTGCCGCCTCCGCCAGCTTATCCTCACGGACGTCGCAGACGGCGTGGATGCGCGTCGCCGGGTGGGCGTCGAAGGCTGCGCGAAAGCTCGCCCCTCGCCCTGCCGCACCGACGATGCCGACCTTGATACACTCGCTGGGTTGAGGAATCCTCGCTTCACCGTGCATACGCATTCTCCACAGGCGATAGGCTGTCTCACGTCAGCCGCGATTATAGGTCGGAACCCACAAGGTGCAGTGGCCCAACGCGTGCTCGCGTGGTACGATCAAGGCCATGACCTCGACCATAGACGATGATCTGCCCTCAGACACCGCCGGCCGCGGCTGGCAGGCACGCTTCTTCACAATCTGGGGAGGGCAGGCCTTCTCGCTTGTCGGCAGCTCCCTGGTGCGCTTTGCGCTGATCTGGTGGCTCACATCCGAGACGGACTCCGCCACCGTGCTCACCACGGCCACACTGGCCTCGATGCTCCCCTTTATCTTCCTTGCTCCCTTCTCCGGTGCGTTGGTTGATCGTTGGAATCGCCGTTGGGTGATGGTGATCTCCGACGCGCTGATCGCACTGCTCACTGCCTTGCTCGCCGTTCTCTTCTGGCTGGGCATCGCCGAGGTCTGGCACGTCTACCTGGTGCTCTTCCTCCGAGCGTTCGGTGATGTCTTCCAGTCGCCGGCGATGCAGGCGGCGACGTCGCTGATGGTGCCCAAGCACCACCTGACCCGCGTGGCCGGGGCCAACGACTTGCTGATGGGCGTCGTCAGCATCGTCGCCCCCCCGCTGGGGGCCCTGCTGGTGGAGACGGTCTCCATGCAGGGCACGCTGGCGATCGATATGGTGACCGCCGTGCTGGCCATCGGGCCGCTGCTCTTCATCCCGGTTCCTGAACCCGAACCCAAGGACGATGCCAAGCGCTCCGAGTCCTTCTGGCAGGAGATGACCGCCGGCTTCCGCTATGTCTGGGATTGGCGCGGGCTCTTCTTCCTCTTCATGGCATTGGCCGCGATGCGCTTCTTCCTGGCTCCGGCGTTCTCGTTGCTGCCGTTGATGGTGACCGACCACTTCGGCGGGGGCGCCTTCGAGCTGGCCTGGATCAATTCTGCGCACGGTGTCGGTTTCATCGCCGGTGGACTTCTGCTCGGTGTCTGGGGCGGCTTCAAGCGGAGAACCTTCACGGCACTGCTGGGCTTGGTAGGCGTCGGCGTTCTCTCGCTGGTCTTCGGACTCGTGCCCGAAGGCGCCTTCGGTGTCGCGCTCGTCGTCATGTTCATTCGCACGCTGATGATCCCCATGATGCGCAGCTCCGTGATGACCATCTTCCAGACCTACGTGCCTCCGGACATGCAGGGCCGCGTCTTCACGCTGTTGCTGAGCTCGATCTCGCTTATGGCACCTTTCGGGCTGGCGCTGGGCGGGCCGATCGCCGATACCTTTGGCGTGCCCATTATCTTCGTCATCACCGGCATTGGCTGCCTCGTCGTCGCCACCAGCTGGGTCCTCAACCCCACCATCCTCTACCTCGAGGACCATCCCAAGGTGGAGTCCGGTGGCTGAGCGCCTCTCGTAGGTCGAAGCGCCGGCTTCGACGACGCCCGTCCGCGGACACGCGCACCTGGCGCCGCATAGCCGCCTGCCCCCAATCCCTCCCGACCTCCACAAGCGGGGCGGTCGTATCTCGTCAGTGGCCGCGGAAAGGTGTCATCCCGAAGGTGTCGAGCCGGCCGGCCACGCCAGATACCTTGGCAGTGAGGGATCCTGTTGCTGCAGCGCGTAGGATGGCTCAACCTGAGATCCTCCACCCTCGTGCCTGGTGTGCTGGCTAGCCCGCGTGTCCCATACGGGGTGCGACTCACTGACACACCGAATCGTGACAGATGTACGCCCTGCCTCCTCAAGTTGCGCCACGTCCACACTGGTGCTACGATGTCTACGTCGCCCCGCGCCCCCCCCCTGACCTCCCCCACCACTCTCCCCCTCCAGCCAGGCGACTTGCTGTCCAACTTCCACAGGAGGTGCGGCATGAGAGGGACCTGGTCACGACTCGTGGTCGTCGGCGTTGTCAGCCTTGGGCTCCTGCTCAGCTTCACCATGCTCTCCGCCGGCTCGATCGCTGCGTCATCCGACAACGGTGATCCCGATCCGCCCCCTCCCCCTGTGTCCTGGAACATCCATCAGGTCAGCGAGCTCAGCGGCGGCGCGGTTGTCGCGCACCTTGCGGGTGACCTTCTCTACGTCGGCTCCGGCGACAAGCTGGTGATCCTGGACGTATCCGATCCTGGTCTCAGCAGCCCCGGCGCACCAGCCGTGATTGGCGCCCTCTTGTTGCCCGAGCGCGTGAATGGCATCGATGTCGCCGGCAACTACGCCTTCGTGGCGGCGGACGACGCCGGTTTGATCGTGGTCGATGTGAGCGATCCCACGGATCCTCGCGTGGCAGCAGCAACGCCGGGCTTGAACGACGCGGTCGATGTTGACGTGGTCGGGGCGTACGCCTACGTGGCCGACGCCAATCCCTATCTGCGCGTCGTGAACGTCTCCGACCCATACTCACCGACCGTGGTGGGTTCCTTCCGACCGGAGGGATCGGGTTGGTACATCTCTAGCGTGGCTGTCTCCGGGACGGTCGCCTATGTCGGTTACAGCCACAGGCTTCTGACCGTCGATGTTACGACGCCGACGCAACCGGTGGAGCTCGGTGGGATCGCGACGCGCGCGTACGATACGGTCCTGGTCGGCGGCGAGGCGTACGTCGCCGCAGGAAGCGATGGCCTTCGGCTGCTGGACATCTCTGATCCGACGACGCCGATATCCATGAGCATCTTCGACACGTCCTACTCAGTGTTCGCGTCCGCTATCTCCGGTACTACCGCCTACGTGGCGGCCGGCGCAACCGGGCTGATGTTCGTCGACTACACCGAGCCTCTCACGCCAACTGAGATCTCCCGTCTGGACACGCCTGGCGTCGTCCAGGACGTGGCCCTTGCCTGGCCGCATGCATTCGTCGCTGACAGTAGCCGCGGTGTTCGCATCCTCGATGTCGACGCGCCGCAGGAGACCGGGGCCTGGGATCTGCCCTCGGCCTCCCGATGCGTCGCTATCACAGGCACCCACGCCTTCGTGGGTGAGTACTACTACTCCTCCGGCGCCTCTGAGTCGCTGGGTACCCTCCGGGCCATCGATCTATCCGTGCCGATGGCGCCGACCCAGACCAGCATCTACACGCTCCCCGAACGCGGCATCGACATCGTCATCCAGGGTCCCTATGCCTACGTTGCTGCCGACAGGGCGGGGCTGCAGATCATCGACGTGTCCGATCCCGGGGCGCCTGCGTTCATGGGTGAGGCGCTTCCGGACATAGTCAAGTTGGCGATGGGCGTCGCGGTCTCCGACACGACGGCGTACGTGGTGTACGGCAATGGAGGACTCTACCTCAACGATGTCACCGATGTAACTTCCCCTACCAAGGTCAGTCGTCTGGCGGGCGACTACGTTGGTGTCGCACTGCGGGGGAACCACGCCTTCCTCACCGGACCGAGCGGTATGTGGGTTGCCGACGTCTCTCAGCCGCTGACGCCCACGGTTGTGGCCACCTACTCACTGGGGTACACTCCCGATGTGGTCATCAGCGACACGCTGGCCTACTTGGCAGCCGGCGACGGGGGCCTGCACATTGTCGACATCACCGATGCCCTCTCGCCGACGCAGGTCTCCGTCTTTTCCGAGATCGAGGCGAACAGTGTGAGCATCTGGGGCGACCGGCTCTACGTGACTGCGGGGGACCCAGGGTTCCCAGACTACCGCCTTGTGATGCTGGACGTCTCGTCGCCAAGCCAACCCCGGATGATGGGCTACCGCCGCGATGCGAGCATCAGCTTCCGGGATTCTGCGCTGTTGGCCAGATCGGACGCCGATGATCCCTACATCGTGGTCGCGGGTGGGGGCGCGGGTGTTGTGGTCTACGAGTACCAGAGGCGCATCTACCTGCCGATGGTGGTGCGCAACTGACTGTCAATCAGGTGGCGCCGCCCATCTACCCGTGCTATAAAGCGGCGTAGTGATACGCACCCTGTGCCCGCCGGTTGCGCCACCCACACTCAGGAGGCCGCATGCGCTTTGGACACTTCGATGATGAGCATCGCGAATACGTCATCACACAGCCCGACACCCCGTTGCCCTGGATCAACTACCTGGGCTCTGAAGACTACTTCGGGCTGATCTCCAACACAGCCGGCGGCTATTCCTTCTACCGCGACGCGCGCCTCCGCCGGCTCACCCGATACCGCTACAACAATGTCCCGTTCGATAACGGCGGTCGCTACATCTACGTGCGCGACAATGCCTCGGGTGCCTTCTGGTCCCCCTCGTGGCAACCCACCCGGACCGCTCTGGATACCTACGAATGCCGCCACGGCATGGGCTACACTACCATCTCCTCATCCAAGGATGGCATCGCGACCGAGAGCCGCTACTTCGTGCCCATCGGCGAAAACCTGGAGATATGGCAGTTCACGGTCACGAATCAGCGGGAGACGGAGGCTGATCTGTCGATCTTCTCCCTCATTGAGTTCTGCCTCTGGGACGCCAACGACGACGCCACCAACTATCAGCGCAACTTCAACATCGGCCAGGTGGAGATCGAGGACGAGGTCATCTACCACAAGACCGAATACCGCGAGCGGCGCGATCACGTTGCATACTTTGCCTGCTCCGAACCACTTGCCGGCTATGACACACAGCGTGAGGACTTCTTGGGCGCCTACCGTGGATGGGATGACCCTGCCGCCGTCGCCGACGGTGTCTCCCGCAACTCGGAGGCCCTCGGTTGGGCCCCCATCGGCTCTCATCACGTCAAGCTGACGCTCGCCCCAGGCGAGTCGCGCCGCATCGTCTTTGTCCTTGGCTATCACGAGAACCCCAAGGACGCCAAGTTCGACCCGCCCGGTTCCCAACGGGTCAACAAGATCACCGTCAAGCCGGTCATCGATCGCTACCTACGTCCTGAAGAGGTGGAGACGGCCTTCGCCGAACTGGCAGCCTACTGGGATGGGATCCTCGGCGTCTACCAGGTCCAGAGCCCCGATCCGGACACGGACCGCATGGTCAACGTCTGGAACGCCTACCAGTGCATGGTCACCTTCAACATGTCGCGGTCGGCGTCCTTCTACGAGTCGGGCATCGGGCGCGGCCTCGGCTTCCGCGACTCCAACCAGGATCTCTTGGGCTTCGTGCATCAGGTGCCCGAGCGCGCGCGCCGGCGAACCCTCGACCTGGCTGCGACCCAGCTCGAGACCGGGGGTGCTTACCACCAGTACCAGCCGTTGACCAAACGCGGCAACGACGCCGTGGGCGGTGGCTTCAACGACGATCCCGCGTGGCTGATCCTGGGCGTCGCGGCCTACATCAAGGAGACCGGCGACTGGTCAATCCTTGATGAGCCGGTCACCTATGACAGCAAGCCGGGCAGCGAGCAGCCGCTCTACGAGCACCTCCAGCGCAGCGTCACCTACACGCTGGACCGTCTGGGGCCGCACGGATTGCCGCTGATCGGCCGTGCTGACTGGAACGACTGCCTCAACCTCAACATCTTCTCCGCCGAGCCGGGTGAGTCCTTCCAGGTGGCGCCGTTGGCGAAGGACGGTACCGTTGCCGAATCCGTCTTCATCGCCGGGCTTTTCTGCCTCGCGGCGCGCGAGCTGGCCGACATCGCCGAGCACCGCGGCCTCGCCGACGAGGTCACCCGCTACCTGGCGGAGGCTGACAAGATGGAGGCCACCGTCTGGAAGCACGGCTGGGATGGTGCCTGGTTCCGCAGGGCCTATGATGCCTTCAGCCGGCCTATCGGATCGGCCTCGTGTGAGGAGGGCCAGATCTTCATC
>Ga0180435_10005040_pt1 | contig 12907 bp, 11 predicted proteins | sample SS_ome_3_FD_132467 | JGI IMG/M metagenome (GOLD analysis project Ga0180435, IMG submission 132467) | Hypersaline lake sediment archaeal communities from the Salton Sea, California, USA - SS_3_S_1 metaG | ecosystem: Environmental > Aquatic > Non-marine Saline and Alkaline > Hypersaline >... | reverse complement strand
TGAGGTGATTGGTAGCTTCATTCAAGGCAGGTCCATGCTGGATATCTGTTTGGTCGGGGAAAACAACATAGTCGGCTGTGACACGGTAGGTAATTGTTATCTGTGGAGTATCGGCAACAATCAACCAATTACCCTGGAAGTGACTGATGGCATCGTGTGTTGTCTGGCGGAAATCCAAGGTGAGATTATCGGTTTGACTCATACCGGCAAGATTATGACTTGGGAGTCGGCTACCGGCAAAATATTGAAAGATATTTCCTGTCCCGTGCCTCCCGGCAAACTGGCTCTTACTCAATTCCACTTTCAGCACGGGCAGAACCGGCTGCTGTATCCCGGTGCCGATGGTTCTCTGGTTGCTTTTAAATGGGATACCAGCCAGGTTTTCCAACTACCCGGCCACAAAAACGCCTTTTACGCGATTGTACCTACCGAAAATAATCTTTACACGGTTGGGTTTGGTGATGGCATTATCATAAAGAGAAACCTCGATGGAGAGGTCATTCAATTCTCTGCGCCGATTGACAAGGAGATAATCTCCGGACAAGTCATAAGTGAAGACCGGCAGGATTTCATGTTTATCGATACGACAGGTGTCATTCATGTTTACCGATTCAATAAAGATCATGCCACTCTTATCAGACATTTGAATTCAGAGCCCTTCCGGGGTCTGACCGGATTATCCTGTGAAGAAAGAATCCACAGAAGATTCAGTATCAACCTTCAAAAGGCCACGGAATTACACTATGAGATCATGGAAAACATCCATGCCGGTGAATGTGAAGATATTGGCTTGTGGTATGACCGACTGGATGCGTTGGGTTTCAAGGATATGACCCTGGCTTTAAAGGCCAAGCAGGCCCGGCTTCAGCAGAATATAATCGAAGAACTGCGATGTTTATCTCTCATGAATTCTCTAGCCGAGTATGGCGATGTTTTTGTGGGTCAATTCCATAACCGATTTGTAGAAATTCTAAATTTGCTTTGGTGTCCCGATCTTGCCTGGTCCGTTCGGCAGCAGTATCCAGGTGATTGCACTTCGAATATTGACTACACATTGCTGCAAGAAAAGGCTCGGATATATAAACAGGGCCTTTGGTTTGCCAAACCGGAGATCGAAATCGAACAACTGATCAAAGCGGCCGGTGTTCTGTCGCGGCCTTTTTCCGGCATCTGGGTACTCAAATCCGGCGCTGCAATACCTTTACCAGATCCCGCGATTAACGCCGAACGGGTGGCCGGGATATATCGACAGTTATGTGAAAAAGAAGGAATTTTACAGTATCGCGTCTCGACAGAGAAACGACATTGCCTGACCGACAAATGTATCGATGAATCGGAAGTAATCGTGTTTACAGATAAGAACAAGAGTGATTCGCCGACGATCATTTATCTGATTCAATTTCAGCAGCACGAAGGGGGCTCTTCCTTTACACCAATTGTAGCCTTGGATGCGGGGACCGTTGCCGGCGATTTCTCCCAGGAGCATAACCAAAATGTAATGAGCGTATACCGCAATTTCAGCCGGCAAACCGTTACGCACAAATGGCCGCCCAGGCTCTTTCGGATGATCACGCTATCTCTCCGTCATGCTATAACTCAATTTAAATCAACTTGTTACAACTTGTAAAGCGTTGATCACTCACCCGAATGGTGGGGTGATAGAGGGATTCCTTCGTCTATATCAATGTGGCTGCCAGTGACACTTTTTTCGGAAAAAATAACATTTTTTTGAAATTTCTTTCAAATATCCACCGCATTCATGGTTTGAGCTAATAGAAGGACATAATTGAATCTTACTAACCACCAACTTTTTCGGAGAACGAATCATGATCTCACAACCAAACAGGAAATGCCGTACTAACGTCAACAACGCCTTAGAGAACTTCAACCTCAGAATAGAGGGAAAGTACATTCAATCGATCTTGAACCTCAACGAAAACCGCCCAATCTATGTTACAGCGGATATTGCCCAAATGATATATCTACATCTCGTGAAGAATTTCATTATGGATACGCGTTCCAATGCCGCTCTGATCCTGGCAATTACCGGTCCATTTGGAATCGGCAAGTCAGCGGTAATCAAAGAGGTCCTCCGGAGGCTGGGAATCATAACCGTGACCGTGGGTGCTTCGGAATTGGAATCCGAATGGGCCGGAAAACCCTCTGAGCTTCTAAAGAACAAATATAAGCAGGCGTCCAAAATTCAAAAAGACAAGAAGCAACCTTGCTGCATTGTCATCGACGATATTGATCTGGCCATGGGTTTCTTCAGTGAGTTTGCCTCCGGCACTACCAATACCCGCCATCTACTTTCCTGTTTTATGGAGTTGGCTGATAACCCATACAAAGTTGACGGCACCTGCACGGATAGGATTCCGATCATCTTTACCTGCAACGACCTCTCTAAAATTTATGGGGCGGTAAAACGCCCCCGACGTATGCGTGCCTGGCACTACAATCCCTCTGCCAGCGACATCACGGCTATCGGTCGTCATATTCTCCGATGTGCCATTGACGAAGGGCTCTTCAATGACATTCTTCCAGAAACCCAAGGGTGGACGCCTGCCGATTATGCCCAGCTCCTTTCGGTATTGCAGGAATATATGCTTGGTGAATTGAGTCAGAACTACTCGGCCGATGTGTGTATTCATACGGCATTCAAAACGAACACGCTACTGAGAGTGGATAATTATGCCTTCGATTCGGCAATGCTTCATCGGGCAGTACTGGAAGTCAAAGAAGGCATTGAGGAAACCCAAAAAAGTTATGTATAAGCAATTAATGCTATTGCAAGACTATCCGTATTGGAGACAGACAGATGGATACTAAAATACACACCGGCACGAATATTCACACCAGGTTAATGACCCTTGAGCTATTCGCGTTAAACGAAAGAAGCGTCAGGGATCCTCTGCTTAAGGAAATTATCGAATATTGTCTTCCCCGACAACTTCTAAGTAAGATTCAAATAAGGGGCATGAAAGGCAACGATGTATATGCCACAATGGATGTTCATATTTCTTATAGCGAAGATAACCAGGTATATGTAAAAGTAGATTCGAAACTCCGTGCAGATATCGATTCCCCAGAAGCAAACCAGAAATATCAAGCCTGCCCGGTTTGGACCCAGACGATCGACTGGTTTTGCCGTATTTGCAAAGAGAATGATCTCCGCTTTGAGTGGGGGCCGAAATTTTCGCGAGAGCGACAGAGTATGTGGATCAAGTTTGGATTCGTTGCCCGTCAGACGCCTCTAAATTATAGAACAAACTCCAAAGTTACTCACAAGGCCGTTAATTCTAATGCCCCGGGGCTGCAGCTAGCAACAAGGTTATCCAGTGAAATCCTGACGGAGAGTAATGTTCACAAGAAGGTTTGATCTACCGTGCTCGTACCCGTTGGCATTATGACTTGTGAGTCTTCCGTGTCCAATATGATGAAGAATTTATCTAAATAAAAAAGGAGTCTTTATTATGCCTGCTATCAAGACTAAAACCAATATTCGAACTAAACTGATGCAATGGCAGTTGCAGCATGTCGTGGAGGTTACCGTCGCCGACAAGCTGCTCAAAGAGATTATTGAATATTGTCTACCTCAGAAATCTCTCAAACGTATGTCTATCGAAGGGGTAAGCGGTAATGACATCCATGCCAAAATGGCAATATTTATTGACTACAACAATCCATCAGGAGGAATTGACATTGAAACCGAATTTAAGGATAAGACGTTCGTTGCCAATTCATCCTCATCTCAATCCGGCAACGATTACAGCAGGTACGCCAACTGTCCCGTCTGGGAAGAGGCAATTGCCTGGTTCAGCAAGTTGTGCAGGGAGCATGGCTTGGAGTTTAAATGGTCGGTAGCTTTCTACTGCAACCATGAGGAAATCATGAATAAGTTCGATTTGTCATGGTCGACACGTAATAACAAGGCAGAAAACCAGAATGGCCACAACTTGCCCCACAGCAAATTGTCTGAACTAACTTGTGGTTTCGGATTCTCGTCAGAAAAATTTGGAGGCCAGTAAAATGGATACCCAGCATAATTTCAGTGAACTGCTTGACACTATCGCCACTCGCTTTCCGGACCAGGAAATATGGCAGGATATCAAGTCAATATATACATCGGAGGTAGATACATCGCAAAATGACAAACGGTACCAGGAGCAGAATTGCATCTGTTGCCGGTATCGACAGGCAACAGGTGATGTGCCGTTATGTACCGAGTGCCAGAAGCTCTACCTGCCGGAACCGGCAAGAATTATCGAAGAGTATTGTGATTGCGGTCATGTGCCCCAAGGTGAAATTGTTTACATTTACCGCCATATGGGGGCAGATACCACATTTTGCGGTGAAACCTGTGTCCAGAAGCATTACCAGAAACTGTTCGGTTTCTTCATGAGGCGTTCATCATGAAAACACATAACGATTACAAATCCTATTTCAGCAGCAAGACTTGGTCGCTGATTGAAAGAGACCATCTATCCATTGAGCAACGACAACCGACAAATAGTAGAACAATTCTTATCACTGATTCGATGACTGACGATATCAGCCTCTTGAAAAACCTTCTGGTGTGTCTCACACAAGTGAAAATCTCTCAGGAACTACACCAGAAGATCCTAATCCAGGCACAAAGACATATAAGTCATCTCGAGAAGGCTAAGTCAACGTTGATAGAGCAAATGGAGAACTCCTGCCGAACGGATTTAACTCCACAAGATATGATACAGCTCTTAGAACGAACGGAATCATCCCTGGAAACACTTTTTGGAAGATTGAACCCGTTAGTGACTCAATGGGAGAAAACATGAAATCGTCTACCCGACATAATTTTGATAATACCTGTTTTCTTTCCGACATCCCGCCCGGAAACGCCCCGGGATTCATCCTGGATGAGGGAACTGAATTGCTGAACGGCAGGTATCGGCTTGGTCGTCACCTAGCCACCGGCAGTTCCGCTCATCTATATGTCTGCCAGGACATGAATCGGCAAGAAGAGATTGCTATTAAAGTGTTCACTGCAAACTCCAGGGCGGCCGAAAATGGCTGGCAAGCTGCTCGGAACGAAGCGTTATTGTATACATCGGTGTCCAATACAGAACATATCGTTTGTGCTTATGATTTTCATATCTGTTCATACGGGGCAACGAAGTTGTTTGTCATTCCCATGCAATACGCCGAAGGCGGTACTCTACGGAACTGGCTGGCGCAAAACGGCCCTGATACAGATTTCCGTCGTGAGAAAGGGATCATTCATATCAGAGAAATCTCCCTCGGCCTGCAAGCTCTCCACAATGACGGCATATACCACCTGGACCTGAAGCCGGAGAATATCGTTTTTAGCTGGGATAATCTCAAAATTATCGACTTAGGCACCTTTGCCTGGCTGAAGACGATATTGGATGAAAAGGGAATTGATCATCCCGGCTACATCTTTCCGCCGGCAAGCCCTGAATATATGGCCCCGGAACTGTATACGGCAAGTTATCTGCAAGATATCTCACCTATGGCCGACATTTACTCCCTGGGGGTCATGCTCTATGAAATACTGCATCCACAGGGCCAATTGCCTTTCCGGGGTAGCCCAAACAGATTGTGTACGCTGCACGCGCACGCATCCGTTCCACCCATCCCCGGACTTAGCCATAGAGCAATGGAGATCATCACCCGGTGCCTGCAAAAGGACCCTGCTGACCGGTACCAGAGTGTCGCTGAAATAATAGAGGAGCTTGACTCGTTGCAGTTGAATGTGAGTGAATCTGGTCCCAACATGTCCCCCGGTGCAACTGAATTGTATGAAAAGATTCATGACCATACGAACGCTGTCGGTTTGCGGGAACTGTGGCAGCTTTTCCAGGCTATTCAACCAGTCGCTTCCGAGCAAAACCTGATCGATGAGATGTACGACGAGTTAGAGAAAAGAACCACGGATTATCACCGGATCATCCAGAATGGCATTGATGCCTTGAAGGTTTTTCAGTGGACCACCGCCCAGGACTATTTTGAAAACGCTTCGACGATGAATACTCCTGATACAACAGCAAAACAGCTGGCTATCTTAATCGGCAGAATATGTAATACTTCATTATTAAAAGCCAGACAAATTAAAAAACACTTAATCCACGGTGAAACAAAACCAGCGAGGGAAATAGCCGAGAATACCGACTACTGGATCACGAGGATATGTAATTGCGTGCAAGGATAAAACGATGACACATTTATGCATAACATCAAAACCGACAACAGGCTACAGCGCCATTAATCTTACCGATGTACTGGAACGCATCATTAACGAAAGTGATCGGGATGCTTTAGCCGAATTCCATGATCAGCGAACGATATTCAAGCTCGTGGACAGCGATCCGGTTCTCTTTATCACTTTCTTGAACCGGCTTTGTGATTCGCATTGGGCTCTGGAATTGGTCAACCGAAACTATAGTCTGCTGGAGGAAGTCTACGATCTGATGATTGCGCGCTACACTTTTCTACCGACAGACGGTGAAATCAAAGCCGGTTGCTGCCAGATAGACTGTCGGAATTATTACCGGGCGGTCTTGGCCAAGCTGAAACAGGACCACCCTTCCTGTAGCGATCCTGTCCGCAAGGATATTCTGGCAGCAGCGATACTTCAGAATCTGGCCGTCCACAATTTTGTTTATTGTTGCAGGGAAGCCGTCCGATCCCACGATCCATCACGCTCACGGTATGTATGGTATGTCAATGGCCACAGAGTCACGGTGTGGATGCCCGCCTGGATATCCGGTTGGCAAAGAAGCAAATGGCTGGAAGCACATGTGCCTGATCCGGATCCAACAAGAAAGGGTGAACAACAGCGTATTCAGAAGATCATCGATGATCACTGTGCCCGAAACACAACTTGTCCAGTGGACTGCTATTATGGTGTACCTGACCGGAAGACGAAATCGCCTATGGCAATACTCATCGAAAAGGAAATTCAATCTAAAGGCCTTGTGCGGGTCGTAGCCCGGGAGAAATGTGAAAATATCGCTCTGCTGCGACCGGCAATCCGCAGAATCGGCAAGTCCGCCCTGTACAGACTGATCATAACAATTCTAGAAAGAATTCAGCAAGATTGTTACGAAGAGTCCCAGGTGGCCAAGCAGTTTGGCATAAGTACCGCCACTCTTTGCCGGTTCGCCGGGATACGATGGCGGAGTTCCGGTGATGACCGTCCACCGGATCTTTTCTGTAATCTGGCTCAAACCTTGGCTAGGCATCCAATATTCACCGACGTTGTTAGGCGCTGCGGAGTCTGGCAAAGTGTTCAATATACCATCCCTTACTAAAGTTCGTTTCGTGAGGAACCCATGAACAGTGAATTATACTTTATTTCGATTCTGGCAAAGGCTTTGGTATCAGAAAACATTGCGGAATCTCTCCAGAAGGCATTCGATGAGATCCGGGCCGTGTCCGGCCAAGCAGGCCACTGGCAGGGCTATCTACAGTTCCGGCAATTCATGCAAGAAGTGTGTCTATCTGCGGAGTTTGAGCAATCTGATGTGCAGATTATGAAAAACTACATCGTCAATCGATTTGCCCATCCCCGCACCGTAACCGTATCGATTGAACGGGATGGAGTGTCATTACCCGATTTGACTGTTGATGGAAATCAAGATGATCGCACTATCACTAGGCTGATACCAGGAGAATATGTTTTCAAACTCAACCATTCGGTCATCTGGCACGGCGCCTTATCGGAGAAAGACCTAATCTGGAGTGAAGCGTTTCCCCGTAAAGCTCTCAAGATGGCTGCTGATACGAAACAATCCTTTGCAAATCCAACCCGATTGATTCAAGTGCTGGAAGGTAGGGTTTTGATTCGCATTTATGCCGGCCCGGGCAGTGGTTCAATGCAGATCGTAATCAACGATCTTTGGGAAATAGAAGCATGAGAATTTCGTCATCCATTATAGGTAAGGCAAAAGCGGTTTTTGTCTTCAAGGACAGCAGTTCGCCACGAGCGGTTGTCTCAAGCATCGTCGTCAGGGAACGTAGAGCCAGGTCGAAGCAGAGACTTACTTTCACCGGTCAGGCTGTATTTGATACAAGTACGAAAAGACACATCCGGCGGAATATCCTGCCCCTGGCCGACAGGATCGTCCGGGCATTGCGCCCGCGTTGCAAACCCAAAATCTTCGACATTTCCGTAGTGAATGTGAATGCAGCATCCGTCTTTGACCTGGGTCTGGACATATCGGGTTTTTCGGCGGATCTGCCGATATTGCAGGCCATTCTGTCAAGGGCTCTGGGAATTCCCATCCCCCAGGATATCTTGACGACCGGACACATTGCGTCTGCCGATGGAGATATTCGTTCTGTGTTCGGCCTGAAGGCCAAGGCTTTGGCGGCCATGGTGGAAACAGGTATCTCCAGGTTCGTCTATCCCGATCCCAAAACTGATCAGTCGTTGCCTGGTTCCAGTCATCCTGTATCGTCTGATGGTGTCGACATTCTTCCGTATGTTAAAAGTCAAATTCGGATCACAGCTGTTGGTAATATCGCGGACCTGTTGGAATTCACCTTCAGGCGGCAGGATATTGTGCAGGCAGCACTTAAACATAACTTCTTTTTCCCAAAAAATAATGACCTGACATATGATGACAGTCACATCGGTCACATTGTTCGTTATATAACTTGTGACAACGACAAACACTTCTGGTGTATACTGCAAAATTATCTGCTTACCAGTGACACCCCCAGTGTCCAACGGCTGCTTCAATGTAGATTGAATTACCATATCAGCAGGAGAAGATACCCATCCGGTTTCGGCGGGAAACTGCTGCTCTGTATGCTTTCGATGCCACCGGCATTACGGCGGATCAACAGGATGTTTCCTCTGGTTCCACCAGAGAAGGTAGATAAATTGTGTCGATATGCCGGACAAAAGGATCACCCTGATGTTCATGATCTTCATAAGGCAATAGTTGGCGGATTAGGCGACGAACAACATATTATTCATGGACTTGATAATCGTTGCGCTTCCAGTGAGGCCGCCAACACTGACACAGTGGTTGAGGCCGTGATCCACCAGATCAGTGCGGAGACCATAGCCAAGAAAATCACAGGACCCTTGGATCAGGCCCGGGCCGGCTATATCCTGCAAAAAGTCACGGTAGATTATCCTGACGAGTTTCATGGGCTGGTCGCTTCGTTTTATCTATACCTTATCAGTAACGTCTGTCGCGAATCGGCAACTATCAACACCGATATTCTCCACTCCGAAGCCTTCAATTTGCTGGAGGGGGCGTTTGCCAATCAAGGTGGTTGTAAGACGGCCCTGGCCTGGGCCCAAAATGGTATCAATGGCGGAATGCGGTATGTATGCGATATTATGACCGATCAATTGAAGCAACAACTGATATACCAACACGTCGATCACGTGCTTAAACTGGCAACTGATCCACAAAATTGGAGCGAGAGAGAAACATTCATGGAATCGTTCCTGGAGTATATCCGCCCTCATTTGCCCCGAGAATTCCAGAATGTTTCACCTGCCAACCTGGCGCATGATGAAAACCATGAAATCGTGAAGGCTTATGTAAGCTCCATAACGTCTTTTAGAACGGTCTTAAGAAAATACTAGAAAGGATGTGTATCATGACTGACGTAGAAAATCTTTTTAGGGAACTGGAAGAAGCGGTCATCGCCCGCCGGGTAGGCACAAAGCATGATGAAGCCAGAATGCAGTATCCGCTGACCAGTAATACCGTCAGCAGTTTTGACGAATTCATAAGCAGAGCCGCCGACTATTACAACTATCATTTTCAAAAAGTGCACCATTGTGGACCTCTCACCCAGTTCGACGCCGAATCGCAGGTGAAGGACATCATCCAGCAAGTATACCGGAATTATGATGGGGATATTGTATCGGCTTTTAAGGATTGTACGGACGCCGTTAATGGCGGATGTCGATCTCTGCTGGACCGGATCGCTGATGCCATGAAGTATCGTCACACGGAACAGTATATCACCAGCGTATTCGATCGATATATTCAGCCCAACGATTGGGCCATGAAGGTTGAGATCATCCGCCAGTTTATAAATGTCTACGGTGCATATCTCGGTTCCGATATCGAAAAAGATCAGCCCGAACGTTACGCCAAAGATTACCACACGCTGATCCGCTCCTATATCGATGGCCGTAAAAAAACCAGTGCCCACATTCGCAGACTCTAGGAGACCGGTGCCATGAAATCGAGACTTGATAGCGTCCTGGAGGGCTTGCATCCCTCCAGGACTATCCAGGACATATCCCGAAGAGTGGACGAAGCGATCAATAGTTTCTATGTCGAATATGATGTTACCCATAAATGGCATATGTTCGAAACGATGATGGTTAATTTTATCAGGCATCTCCAGTCGCACATTTTTGATGTGGAATCCATGCCGGAAACTCACTCTGGATTGTATTGGGGGCAGTGTCTTGATATCTTCAAGAAACTTTATGGCCAGAACGGAGAAAAAACAGCGTTTGACATTGTCAGAAGTAATTCAGAAGGCGGCATCAGGAAGGTACTGGATAATTTTGCCAGAGAAGTAGCTAAACATTATGCACAAAACGAAATTAACGCCAAAGTATGGTTCTTTTGGAATAACCTTTCCAACGATGAGAGATTTGCTGTTATCCAGGAGTATATCGAGAAATATTCACACCTTATCCCCGAGGAATTACGAGACGGGTTTCCCGGCCGGATATATGCAAATATGCCCACATTACTCCTTAAACACCCGTATATCATAGATGCAATGAATAGAGGTCACCGAAATCGTAAACAATAAAGCGGTTCTAACGTAGCTCTCCGATAGAACCGGCGTTATCAATGAGGAATATACCATGTCTATGGAAGATGCACTGATTGCTCAAGCAAGACCTTATGTTCTATCTAAGAGGCTTCAGGAACGCTGTTATCTGGAAGCCTCCAAGGGTTGTGACTCAAGAATAAGCTCTACTCCTGTTATGCTGGAACCAATTTATGACCCTTCCCTGGGATTGAACAGTGATCGTCCTAATATCGCGTCACACTATTCCCATATTCCAAACAGTTGTGATCTTACTCGTCTGGATATCTGGCTCTCGCCGCACCAGAAGAGCAGTTGGAATCGCTCGGAACTGATGGTCAAACAATTGGCCGGTATTCGACATCCGGCGGCCATGGAAATCGTCGGTAATTCAGCACAGATCAGAATGCGATTTCTTGGTCACAAAACAGATGCACCGATCATAAGGGCCGCCTTTGAAAGTCAATTTGAAGAATGCCGACTTGCCGAAACAGTGATGCCGATTCCTTTTAGAATACCGCAGATTGACTCTGTTGCATTCTATGATTATTTTCCTTATCCCCCTTATTCGTATCTCTTCACCGGTCCGCAGGAGTTAGAAAGATCTCCCTATACGACCGTCATCAGCGCCCTGGCAAATATGCCCGTCAATGTCACCGGTTGGTACCAGGTGCTCTTTGTGCCCACCAATCCCGATCACCACTGGCATCAGAATGTAAAACAGCTGCTCGATATCGAATTCCGCATCAAGTCACAAAGCGGCATTATGGATGTTCAGAAATATGCCGAGCAAATCCCATCCAGCAGCCTGGTTCATTTGTCCCGCAGCCTAGAGATCAAAGCACATAACGACAAACCCTTTTTTGCCGTAGCTCTGCGCATCGCCGCCCTTGCTGGAATGGGCCAACCGGGGGAGCATCTTTTGCCTCTCTCTGTCGTCTCGAAATTGTTTCAACAGGGGGGGCGGCCTTTGCGTTTTGTTTCTGAACATGAATACGAACAGCATGTTTCTCTTACCGATATGGAGAATATGTTCAACTTGGGATTGGCTTTTCGAAATGGTTTCCTGCTGAATTCCCAAGAGCTGGCCAGCTTGGTTCATATTCCACCCCCAAATATCATAGAACCATTTCATAAGCAAATGCCGGTACTGGAAATACTGTCAGGGGAAGATATGGATGATCAAGGAATTTTGATGGGTTTCACAGATGATCCCAGGGGACAAAAGTCCGTCTATCTACCTTCTGCGCGTAAATTCAAGCACATACATATAGTCGGCAGGCAGGGATTAGGTAAATCCCATCAGCTGCTGATAATGATGCTCCATGAGATTCTTCGGGGGGATGGGATCTTCGTTATCGATCCTCACGGTACACTTATCCAAGACCTACTAGAATATATACCCCCTGAACATGCAGATCGGGTCATCTATATCAATCCCGGTGATTATGATCATACTTTCATCTGGAATCCCTTGTTGTGCAAGAACCTTGAATCTGACCGCATCGCTAATACAATTGTTGATTCATTCAAGAGTTTTGTTGATGGTTGGGGCCCCCGTCTAGAGCATATTTTCAGGAATGTTGTCTTGGGTGCATTACATCTACCGGGGGGAAATTTCAATGACATAGCAGTCTTATTAGAAGCCAATTCACCAGAGAGCCTCGCTTTACAGAAGATCATTATTGAATCGCTGGACAGCAACTATAACAAATTATTCTGGAAAAGCACCGTGAAAGGGTATTCCGACGAAAATATAGCTCCTGCCAAGCATAAAATAAGTGCCTTGATGTCATTTGATCCAGTACGGCAAATGTTGTCACAAAGAGATACAGCTATCGATTTAACCCAAATCATCGATACCAATAAGATTGTCTTGCTTGATTTATTCGATCTGGATTCTGAGGTCAAGAAAGTCCTTGGCAGTTTCGCTTTATCCTTGTTGTACATGACGGCCATGAGAAGAAAGAAGGATGGGGGATATTCGCCTTTTCATATTTACTGTGATGAAGCACACATCCTCCTTACCGACGCTATGGAGGATATGATCACTCAGACCCGCAAGTTCAGTGTCTCTCTAACACTGGCCCAACAGTACCTGCGG
>Ga0180435_10005039_pt1 | contig 12909 bp, 9 predicted proteins | sample SS_ome_3_FD_132467 | JGI IMG/M metagenome (GOLD analysis project Ga0180435, IMG submission 132467) | Hypersaline lake sediment archaeal communities from the Salton Sea, California, USA - SS_3_S_1 metaG | ecosystem: Environmental > Aquatic > Non-marine Saline and Alkaline > Hypersaline > Sediment... | reverse complement strand
CAAGGCCTTGCCCTTAAAAGAAGAAGTATATACCATTGCGCACGATCGCGCAAGTTGCCTATCTTAACATTTTGGCTTTTTTATTCATAATCGACAGTGCCGTTTCATGCGATTGCCCTGTACTCTCGCCGAACTCATCCGGGAAAAAATACATGTCGTCTCGACTTGTGAAGAAATGGCTTATCCCTGGTCTGGTTATCCCAATTTATCACGGGACCTGGATAAAACTGCCCAAAAAAATAAAGTTGCCCTGGTCGGCACCGGCGTAAACCCCGGATTCCTCATGGATTATCTACCCGTTGTCCTCACCGGCCTCTGCCGTGATGTCAAAAAGATAAAAGTTTCCCGTATTCAGGATGCCGCTGCCCGCCGAATCCCCTTCCAGAAAAAAATCGGTGCCGGTCTTACCCTCGATGAATTTGAAAAAGAAAAACAAGCCGACACCCTCCGTCACGTGGGCCTGACCGAGTCTATGCACCTGATAGCTCATCAGCTTGGCTGGCCGCTCGATAAAACCGAAGATATCATTTCTCCGGTAATCGCTGAACAACCGATTACCGCCGGTTACAAAGATATACTTCCGGGTAGGGCCGCCGGTGTCCGGCAAATGGGCAGAGCTTACGTCCGCGGAAATGAAGTGATAACCTTGGAATTCATTGCGGCGGTCGCTCAATCCCATCCCGCCGATACGATTAGCATAGAGGGTACCCCGAACATAATCTCGACGATCCCCGGTGGGATTAATGGCGATATCGCCACCTGTTCTATTGCCGTCAATGCCATTGATTCAATCTTAAAAGCCACCCCCGGCCTCCGCCTCGTTACCGATCTGCCCGCCGTGTCCTGTTTCCATTCTTGCGCAAACAGATAGTCCGTATCGGTCAAACATATCTCGCCGCTCACGAAAAGCTAATTCAATCGTATAGGAATTTTTAATTTCAGGTGATATAAAGGAAATAGATAAACTTTCAATTCGCCTCTGGCAGAAAGAGGTTCAGCGTAAGCTGGTAATTTAATCGTATAGGAATTTGTAATTTCAGGTGATATAAAGGAAATAGATAAACTCTTCAACTCGCCTCTGGCAGAAAGAGGTCCAGCGTAAGCTGGTAATTTAACTCCTGTACCTCGGCAAATTTTCGCCCTTCCGGCAATTTTATTCTGGCGTGGCGAAAGTTTACGATATATAAAGGTTGATTAATATTTGTACGTCATTATTATAGTATATATACTCATTGCGATTGAGTTTTTCCGCTTTTATATTATGTATTTACTTATCAGAAAAACAATTACATTTGGCCCTGCCGGGAATCGTCATGCCCGATGGGTATAAAAACGAATAATGAGGAACCTGATCATGCGCCCTCCCGCCTCTATAAAAAACTGGCTCGGACAAAAGGAAATGTTCCAGTGGCTTCAGGATGCCTCAGGAAAAACCACCTATCAACGACGACTGGCTATCTGGATGACCTCGGCAGGGAAAATCCATGCCCATAAAATCGCCGACATGCTCGGGGTGTCCACTCAGTCGGTATGGGCCTGGATAAAGCAATATAACAACTATGGCCCAATCGGCTTAGAAACGCAAGCTCGCGGCGGCAGAAAATGGAGCTATCTCAACTCGCAGCAAGAGAGGCAAATCCTTTTTGAAGCATTAGGATTCACCCAAAATGACACCCTGCCCTCCGTGCGGCAGGTTAAAGAAATATTAGAGAAGAAAATTGGCAAAAAAGTATCTCTCTCGTATGTTTACAAGCTGCTTCGACGGCATAATTGGCCTCATATCTTTCGCGATTTGAATCGCCTTTCGGCCAAAGAGGATAATTTTAATAAATACTCGTCTCCATGGAAAAGATCGCGTTCCCATTATGATTACTGAGAATTACTGCCGCGATGTTAAAACTATGCTATTGATGTATAAATATAATTTATGTTTGACAACGGCCAATTAATTACCATTATATGCATCAATAGTTTTTCAAAACAATATGTTTAAGGTAATCAGCAAATAAGGAGGATCATGGATATTATCAACAGCTTCATCGATAAAGCCGTCGCCCGGGATCTTAGTATTGTTCTGCCGGAAGGCCGTGACGAACGAATTGTTGCCGCGGCTCGGGTTATCAAAGACCGAAATATCGCCCAACCGGTTGTCCTGGGCAAACCGGACGAGATCGAAAAAGCAACCCAGGCTGCCGGTATAACCCTGGACGGGATCGAAACCATCAATCCCAAACAAAGCGACAAACTCGACAGCTATGCCGAAAAATATCGGCAAGGCCGCGACGACCTGTCCTCTGCCATCGCCCGGCGTATGGTAGCCAAACCATTATTTTTCGGCGGCATGATGGTGGCCTGTGGAGATGTCGATGCCGCTATCGGCGGCGTCGCCAGTGCCACTTCCACGCTCATTCAGGCCGGCGTTTTGACCGTCGGGCTCTTGCCCGGTATCGAGACCGCCTCCAGCTATTTCCTGATGGTGATCCCTGAGTTCCAGGGTGAAAATAACAAACCCTTCATTTACGCCGATTGCGCCGTCAACATCGATCCCGACGCGGAGCAACTGGCCGATATCGCTCTGGCCTCCGCCGTCAGCGCCGATCGGCTTCTGGGGGAAAAACCGCGGGTAGCCATGTTATCATTTTCTACTCGGGGCAGCGCGTCGAGTCCCAAAGTCGACAAAGTCAAACATGCCCTGGCCATCGTCAAAGAGCGTAATCCGGAACTGGCTATTGACGGAGAATTTCAGGCCGACTCAGCCATTATCCCGCGCGTTGCTGCCAAGAAAGTCAAAGACGAAAGCCCCGTAGCCGGCAAAGCCAATGTCTTGATTTTTCCCGACCTCGATTCCGGCAACATCGCCTATAAGCTCACCCAGTACATGGCCAACGCGCAGGCAATCGGTCCGTTCCTGCAGGGTTTTGCCCAGCCCATCACCGATCTTTCTCGAGGGGCCAGTGTCGATGACATTGTCGTCACCGCGGCTTTAACCCTGGCGCAGGTTTAGATAAATGATTTTTCTCGTTACGAACACCCTAACCCGGCAGGGCCGGGAACCAAATAGGGATTTATGGAGTCTTGCTCCATTATCAGGATTGTTTTACCATTTTACGCAAGATTCCATTGATAAGATACTAAAGGATTAACCATGAAAGTTTTAGTTATCAACGCAGGCAGTTCCTCTATTAAATACCAACTCTATCAAATGCCCGAATCTCAGGTGCTTGCCAAGGGTATGGTCGAACCCATCGGAGCGGAATCTTCCCGGCTCAGCCAATCTCATGGCGGCCAGACTCACACCGTCGAAAAATATATTCCTGATCACGAGGCGGGGATGGAGTTGATCCTGAACACCCTCGCCGACAAAAAGGTAGGTGTAATCGATAAAATCAGTGAAATTCAAGCGGTGGGCCACCGAGTAGTTCATGGTGGAGAAGAATTTACCGGATCGGTCGTAATCGATGAACAGGTAATCGAATCCGTGGAAAAATTCTCCGACCTGGCCCCCCTGCATAATCCACCCAACTTAATCGGCATCCGCGCCGCCCAGCACAAGCTTCCCGACAGCACTCAGGTTGCCTGCTTTGACACCGCTTTTCACAGCACCATTCCGCAGGTGGCTTATATGTATGCCCTGCCATACGAAATTTACGAAAAATATCGCGTAAGGCGTTATGGCTTTCACGGGACCTCGCACCGGTTTGTCGCTCGACGGGCCGCGGAGTTACTTGGTGTCGGCAAATACGAATTAAACGCCGTCACCTGCCACCTCGGTAACGGATGCTCCATGGCCGCCGTGAAAAATGGTCGCAGTGTCGACACCTCGATGGGCCTGACTCCCCTGGAGGGCCTGGTCATGGGTACCCGCAGTGGTGACTTCGACCCGGCTATCATTTTTTATCTCGCCGACAAAGGATACGACATAAAAACACTAAACACCATGTGTAACAAAAAGAGCGGCCTCTTGGGCGTCTCCGATTGCTCCAACGACATGCGTAATCTTTGTCAGGCAGCTCAGCAGGGCAACACCCGGGCCCAGTTAGCCATCGATATTTTCGCTTATCGCGTCAAAAAATATATCGGAGCTTATGCCGCCGTTTTGGATCGGCTCGACGCGGTTATTTTTACCGGCGGGATCGGTGAAAATGCGGTAAGTTTACGGGAACAAATATGCCGGGAGATGACTCAGATCGGAATCACCCTCGACAACAACATGAATCAGGACAATACCAAAAAAGAAAAAATCGTCAGTCATGACCAAAGCAACGTGAAAGTCCTTGTCATTCCCACCAATGAAGAATTGGCTATTGCCGCCGACACTTATGAATTGTCACAGGCAAACCACGGATAATTCTGTCTTAAAAATAGAAATCGTACCGGACAACATTAGCAAAAGATTAAAGAATACTGAAATAGATTGAGAGTATCATGCAGAAAAACCTAAACTATCGTAAACTGACGCAAGAGGAAATCCACCGGCTGGAAACACAGGGATGTTCGGCTCTCGACTGGGACATGGTAACCGTAGAAGACGGCTTCTGCCCGGCACGGATTCGCAACACTCATTTTTCCGGCCCGGTCTCCGTCGGCAAACACACCGGAAACGTCGATTCTGACTCCGGCGTCGAAAAAATCAGTGGTATTTTCAATGCTTATATCTCCAATTGCCGCATTGGCCGTAATGTCCGCATTGCCAATATCGGTGTCCATATCGCCAACTATATCATCGAAGATAATGCCTGCATCGAAAATGTCGGATTAATGGAAACCTCTCCCGGCAGTACTTTTGGCAACGGTACCGAAGTTGAAGTCCTCAACGAAGCCGGTGGTCGGGAGGTAATCCTTTTTAACGAACTTTCTGTACAGTTCGCACATATCTTATGCCTCCACCGTTACCGTCCCCGAACTATTGAGCAATTGCAAAAATTCGCCCGTGACTACGTGGAAACTGTCCGGAGCGACTGGGGTCGAATCGGCAGTGCCGCTCAAATCCGCTCGGTAGGCAAAATCAAAAACGTCAACATCGGCACTGCCGCTGTGGTTCACGAGGCCAGTTCTTTGGTCAATGGCACCGTTTTAAGCACCTGCGACGCGCCCACCATCATCGGAAACGAGGTCATCGCGGACAACTTTATTATCGCCGAGAGTGCTCACGTCGCCGACGGTGCGGTTTTGAAAAATACATTTGTAGGCCAGGGCTGTCAAATGGGGCGGCAGTTCTCTTCGGAAAATTCCTTATTTTTCGCCAACTGTGAAGCTTTTCACGGCGAGGCCTGTTCCGTTTTCGCCGGGCCTTATACTGTGACTCACCATAAATCCACTTTGCTCATCGCCGGCTTATTCAGCTTTTATAATGCCGGCAGTGGTTCCAACCAGTCCAATCACATGTATAAACTTGGGCCGGTCCATGAAGGCCGCCTGGGGCGGGGTACGAAAACGGGCTCGTTTTCCTATATGATGTGGCCTTGCTGCGTGGGCCCTTTCGGCGTGGTGCTGGGTAAACACACAGGCACTTTTGACACCTCCGATTATCCCTTTACTCATCACGAAGCCCGTCCTGACGGTAAATGTCAAATTGTGCCCGGCCTGAATCTGATAACTGTCGGTACCGTTCGCGACGGTGCCAAATGGCCCAACCGCGACCGTCGTCAAGGAAACAACAAACGCGATATTATTTCCTTCGACGTTTTTAGTCCCTTGACCGTGGGCAAGATGATTAATGCGTCCCAGAACCTCAAAAAACTGCAGGAAACCACCGACAGAAGCATCGAGCAGGTCAATTTGGGAGGCGCTCTTATTAAACGGCCTCTTTTGCGTACCGGCCAAAAATTTTATCGTACCGGCATTGATATTTATCTGCTGGAAAAAATATTCGGCAGAATAGATGCGGTTCTGGACGGCAGCCTGGATGATATCCGTGCCGCTCTCGCCGACGATCCTCAGGCTGTGTACGATCGCGACTGGGTGGACATCGGAGGGCAAATCATGTCCCGTCGTCGCCTGACCGAATTGGAAGACTCGATTGAATCCGGCCGGATAGCCGACCTGCAATCGCTTCATAAAGAACTGGAGAAAATTCACTCTAGTTACAGTCAGGATGAATGGGCCTGGATCAAAGCTGCCTATCAGGAACTATACGAAACAAACCTCGATAACATTACTCCCGAGCTCCTGACCCAATTGGCCCAGGCATACCTGAAAGTCCGGAAAAAATTTATTACCATGGTTATTGCCGACGCCGAAAAGGAATTTGCCGAACTTAGCCAAACCGGATTTGGTCAGGACGGTTGCGAAAAAGACCTTCAAAATGACTTTACAGCTGTCCGCGGCGATTGTGAACAAAACAGCTTTATTCGTCAAATGAAAGACGAACTTACTAACCTGGAAAATCAAGTGGAAACATTCTTGAAAAAAGCCTCGAATATCAATTTGTAAATTAAATTTGAAAGGAGTTTATTCATGCGCGTTATAATTCAAAAAGATTCCAATGGTGTCGGTGCCTGGGCCGCAGCCTATGTGGCCAAACGGATCAACAAGTTCAAACCCACTGCCAAAAAACCTTTTGTTCTGGGGCTGCCTACCGGTTCTTCTCCCCTGGGCATGTACCGGGAGCTAATCAAGCTTAACAAAGCTGGCAAAGTCAATTTTGCCAACGTCGTCACTTTCAATATGGACGAATATGTCGGCCTTCCCAAAGATCACCCGCAAAGCTATTATGCCTTCATGTGGGACAATTTCTTCAGCCACATTAATATCAAAAAAACAAACGTAAATATTCTTAACGGCATGGCGAAAAATCTCGAAAGGGAGTGCGCCAATTACGAAAAAAAAATCGCTCGTTACGGTGGAATTGAATTATTTGTCGGCGGCATCGGCCCGGACGGCCACATCGCTTTCAACGAGCCGGGATCATCCCTCTCCAGCCACACCCGAATTAAAACACTAACTTATGATACCATCCTGGCCAACAGCCGATTCTTTGACAACGACATGAGCAAAGTGCCCCGTACCGCGTTGACCGTCGGTGTCGGAACTGTCATGGACTCTCGCGAAGTTCTAATTCTTGTCCTGGGCTATTCCAAGGCCCATGCTTTGCATCAGGCTGTTGAATTCGGCGTAAATCACATGTGGACCGTTTCCTGCCTGCAGCTTCATCCCCGCGGCATCATTGTTTGCGACGACGAATCCACCGATGAACTCAAGGTACGCACCGTCAATTATTTCCGCGACATTGAACGCGAAAACCTTGACCCTAAAAAAGTCTTAACCTCTGACTTCTAGTATTGCGTCAGGCCGAATCTGCCGAGTGCTTACATTGCCATAGTATCGACAGTGGCGGGCTTTGCTCGCGGATAGTAACTATATTTGTACGCCGAACAGAACACTGGATCATTTTATACCCATCGGGTATGAAAATTCCTGGCAGGGCCCGATGTAATTGTTTTCTGGTTAGGTATATATAATGCGAAAACGGGAAAATTCAATCGGAAACAGTATAAGATCGCACTAAACTTAATTTCAAACAGGAGTATTATTTATGTCTGATGTGAAACAAAGAGTGATTAATGTCATCGCTCAAACGCTCAAGGTGGACGAGGCTCGTATCACCGATAACGCTCGCTTTGTCGAAGACCTCGGTGCCGAATCTATTCAAAGTATAGAACTCATCGCGGCCTTTGAAGAAGAGTTCGACCTGGATATGGATGAAGACGCCGCCGTTGCCGTCAAAACCGTCGGCGGGGCCGTCGATTTCATCCAGGAAAGACTCGACGATTAAGCTTTCTCAAAACTCAATTACGCCGAGTATGAGTAATCGGCTGAGTGGAAAATTTCGTTTATTTGGGAACCTTCGGGATTAATTTTCTGAGGTTCCCTTAAATTTAAAATCCGTGTAATCCGTGCAATCCGTGGTTTTAATTCTCAATAATTCTGTTGCGTAAATATTTCACGCCGGAAAAAGTGCGAATCCGTACTATTTCGAAGAACCAAAAATATTTTCATCAAGTTAAAATCCGTGTAATCCGCGCAATCCGTGGTTTCAATTCTTAAGAATTCCGTTGCGTAAAATTTCACGCCGGAAAAAGTGCGAATCCGTACTGTTTCGAAGAACCCGAAAAATGCAGGCTAGCCTTTTCTGGTTTTTCCGGAGCGAACAAAAGGCCCGACCAGGTTCATGAAAGGCCGCATCAGAATAAACAAAACCTCAACAGTCGAACGGTCTTTATGAAAATGCAGCCGTCGCCGCAGAATATGAGGAACAGCATACAACGCGGCCGCGATAATAAAGAAAATTTGATAACTGCTCAAAAAAATATTTCCGACAGCAATATGTACATTCTCGGTCATTTTCAACAGGACCCCTCCTGCCAAAGGGGCGATTCCCCAGACAGAAAAATTAAGCACGTTCAGCATGGTAATATAATTCTGTTTATCCGAAGCGATAGCGTGCATTATATAGCGGGTTTGGGCAATGCCATTGCCGCTGTTAAAAACACTGCTGAGAAAATAAAGAACAAAAACCAGAACGGCTCCGAACGAGGACGTGTTGTAAAAAAACCAGAAAAAACTGACCGCAATCATGCCAAAATGACTGACACTGAAAATGGAACGGTTCCCATACTTATCCGCCAGTCGCCCCCAGAACCAAAGTGACAAAATCGCGCCGGCATTGATCATGCAATATGCCTGGATAATAAAAGCTTCGCTATACCCCAGGTCCTTGAGTAATTTGATTTTGAAGGGCTCGGCAAAAGTACAAGCCATTCCGTATGTTAATAAATACCCAATCAGAGGGCGCAGAGATCGCTCTCGATAAAATTCAACCATGATTTTTCGGACACTGGATTTGTTCTCCCGTGTCTTCAACGGAGGCTTTTCGTGCAAACGTATAAAACTCAGCGACCGTCCTATCCAGGCCACGCCCGCCCCGAGAAACAGAATCTCGAACTGCCACCATTCCGGTTCGTTCCCCAGAAAAAATGCAATTACCAACAGGCCCAGCAAGCCCGCCGATTGCCAGGCTGTCCGCAAATTACCAAAAAAACGGCCCGTCACCCTCGCAGGAACTATATCATGTAAAATCGGAAACCATCCCGTAGCCCCCATCCCCTCCGAACAACTCCGCAGGAAGATAACCACAAAGAGGAATATCAAACAATTTTGCTTCGACCACACTCCTGCCAGCCAGGGCAGGAACAGTAATAGAAAGACAAATATCAGGGAAACCGAATGCCATAACAATAATACCTTCCGCTTACCCAGATATTCGATCATCGGCATAGTAAAAATGCTTGCGAACCAGGGAGTCAATGACGCGAAACTTAATAATCCGACAGACACTTCTTTTCCCCCCAGCTTCAGCGCCACCAATGTCATCACCGGCAGTGATGTAAACGCCCCGCCCAGAACGCCCATGATCGCCGCGATAAATGCGTACCTCATGTTCTCTCGTCGTTGGCCTGGTAAATAACGAAATTTTGGGGGTAACGACATACTATACTCATCACGATTGAATTTTCCTGTTTTTGTATTATGTATTTACCTATCACAAAAACAATTACTTAACTTTCGCAGTTTTTACCGTAAGATTTTTCATTCCACAGGACCTTTGGAACAACAGATGAATTTTATAAACTTTCGGAATATGACTCGAAACTGCTAAAAAAGAGACAAATCCATTACTAAGGCCCTGTCAATACGTTGCGTTAAAATATTACGCAAGAAAAAGTGCGAAATCGCACCAATTACATCGGGCCCTGCCAGGAATTCTCATACCCGATGGGTATATCAAACACCAGAAAAAAAACTACTTATTATCATGCCTGTGCATTTGTTAAGATGAGTCTAATAACAAAGGACTATTCCATTGTCAATAAGAAACTATCAATTGGATTGCTTCAATATTTTCTGTTCGCTTTTATACTGCGTTTTTCATTAACTTGGTCACGAAATTGTGTAGAGTGCGTCCGGTTAACCCGGGTATTTCATAAGTTTTTGCCCAATATGTCATAACTTAACTTTCGCAGTTTCTGGGGCCCAATATTTCATTCCACAGGGCCTTTTGAGCAACAGGAGCTTTTTTATTGACTTGCGGAAGATGTTCCGAAAAGGCCAAAAATAGATGAAATTCATTAAAAAGGCCCTGTCTATCGTTGCGTAAAAATATTACGCAGGAAAAAGTGCGAAAACGCACTACATTATCATATAATCGTTCCAGAAGGCTTGCCCTAAAAGTCCGGGCGGGTCAGGTTGGGAGGTTCGGAACCTTTGAGCGCTCAAAGGTTCTGAGATTAAAATATACTCATCACGATTGAATTTTCCCGTTTTCGCCTTATGTATATATTTATCCAGAAAACAATTACATTGGGCCCTGCCAGGAATTATCATACCCGATGGGTATAGTTCATTTCCTGTCATCGCGAGCGCAGCGAAGTGATCTTAATCCTCACACTTCGGATAACCGTCCCCCATGTCATTCCATCGCCCCCCGGTCACCCCGGCCTCTGAGCCGGGGTCCATCTTCCAGTCATAGGGTCAAGCTTCCTTTTTAGGGCCAGTTAAAAGTAGAGAACATACATTATCATATAATCGTTCCATAAGGCCTGCCCAAAAGTCCGGGCGGGGCGGTTTTGGAGGTTCGGAACCTTTGAGCGTTCAAAGGTTCTGAGATTAAAATAGTTCATTTCCTGTCATCGCGAGCACAGCGAAGCGATCTGTTAAAGACCTGTAATATATACTGCTTACGATTGAATATTTCCGTTTTCGCGTTATGTATATATCTATCCAGAAAACAATTACATCGAGCCTTGCCAGGAATTTTCATACCCGATGGGTATATCTTCCGCGGGCATATAAGTATATATTCCGAAGATAGATAGAACCGAGAACGAAGAAACGGGACAAAAGGGCCGCTTAAAACCGATAACTTGTGAAATATCCGGGTTAAGGTTTTATCGCCGAGAGCCGGGTGAAACAATATTGCCATATGTTCAAGTCGATGAACAAGATAAAACCTGAAGATGGCCTGCTCTACGCCATTGCGGTATTACTGCGTACGGCTGAATCTGCGGGATGCATGTATTTCTTAAGTAACAGTAATGGCGAGCTTTGCTCGCGGATAGTATCCGGCTTTTTACGCTGGACAGAGCGGTAGAAGGCTTATGAAAAATCCGAGTTAATCCTTTTTGCCGGATGGCCGATAAATAATCTATGTTGATTGTTTCTTGTCAAAAATGTAAAACGCATGTAAATGACTGTGGATATTGAGCATGAATCTTTTTTGCCAGCAATGTTCAAAATAAAGTTTGAAAAGGTTTTGTCATGAAAATCGAAAAAATTGACTTCACCGTCCCCACTCTGGGTAAACCAACTGTAAATTCACCCATTACCCTGTCCAGCAATAAAGGTGACTACAGAGCCAATTATGTAAACGATAACCAATTAATACTTTACAACATTGAAACCATAAATGATACCGCACCTTCGCTTCTCAAACGCAAAGAGCTTCTCGAAAAAGCGGGCCCACGCCGGAAAATCTTTTTCGATCCCACTAAGGTCCGGGCCGGAATTGTCACCTGTGGCGGCCTTTGCCCCGGCCTCAACGACGTTATTCGTTCCATCGTCATGTGTCTTTGGTATCGTTATGGCGTCAAACGTATCTGCGGCTTTCGCAATGGTTACCGTGGATTCCTTTCCGATTTCGCTCTGCCGGTAATAGATCTGGATCCGGATATAGTCACCGATATCCACCGGGAAGGTGGCACTATTCTCGGCTCCTCCCGCGGCTATGGTGACCGCACCGGGGAAATCGTCGATGCCCTCGAACGAATGAATATCAATATCCTGTTTACTATCGGAGGGGACGGTACCCAAAAAGGGGCACTGGCCATATCCGAAGAAACTGCCCGGCGGAATTTAAAAACTTCGGTCATCGGCATTCCTAAAACCATCGATAACGACCTGAGCTTTGTCCAGAAATCATTCGGATTTGAAACCGCCGTTTCCAAAGCCCTCGATGCCGTCAGTGGCGCCCATGTAGAAGCCACCGGCGCCGTCAATGGCATTGGTATCGTAAAAGTCATGGGGCGGCAGTCTGGCTTTATTGCCGCTCATACCACTCTGGCCAATAATGACGTTAATTTTGTTCTTATCCCGGAAGTCCCTTTCGATCTGGACGGGGAAAATGGCCTCCTGGCCAATCTCGAAAGAAGGCTCAATAACCGCCGTCATGCCGTAATCCTGGTTGCCGAAGGGGCCGGCCAGAGACACATGCAATCTACCGGTATCGGCGATGCCTCCGGGAATATAAAACTCAACGACATCGGTATTTTCCTCAAAGAAAAAATAAACAATCATTTTAAAGCCCGAAAAATCGATGCCGATATCAAATATATCGATCCCAGCTATATCATCCGCAGTGCCCCCGCCAATCCCAACGATTCGATTTACTGCACCCGCCTGGGCGCCAATGCCGTTCACGCCGCCATGTGTGGCCGAACCGAAATTGTCATGAGCCTGATCCATAATCATTTTGTCCACGTCCCTATCCGTATGGCGGTCTCCCGACGCAATCAAATCGATCCCAACGGAGAACTATGGCGCGATGTGATCGAGGCCACCGGACAACCTCTGCTGCTCCAGGAACGAAGGGCCAAACCGCGAAATTAAACAAAAGCTGTTTCAGCTTGAACTAACTTTCGCAGTTTCTATAGCCCGTTTTTCACTCAAAAAACTTTTATGATTTCCTGGAAATTTCGTGATTTTTTTGGAAAAAGTCCCAAAAAAGGTAATAAAAAATTATTATCGTCCCAAAGTTTGTGGATTTTCAACTTTAATAGCTCTCAGAGCAAGCAATACATTGTCCTGTATTCTCAGCCTTTTTCGCCAGTATTTCTCCCATTGACCGGCGGAGGT
>Ga0180435_10005037_pt1 | contig 12913 bp, 7 predicted proteins | sample SS_ome_3_FD_132467 | JGI IMG/M metagenome (GOLD analysis project Ga0180435, IMG submission 132467) | Hypersaline lake sediment archaeal communities from the Salton Sea, California, USA - SS_3_S_1 metaG | ecosystem: Environmental > Aquatic > Non-marine Saline and Alkaline > Hypersaline > Sediment... | reverse complement strand
TTCTGCCACCCCCCTTCGTAGATGAGCGTGTTATCTTCTTTCTTGCCCGTTATCAGATAATGGTAGCCGCCCCAATGCGAGCCGTGCAAAACATGCATAAAACCGCCGACTGGATCGGCCCATCGCGACGCTCGCTCCGGACTAAAGGCATCAGCCGCAAAGCCATTGTAGTGACGTACTTTCGGATCAAAATTGGGATAACGCGCCATGTGCTGCCGCTTGCCATTCACGAAAAGCTGGTCGGTTACCAGGCCCTCGGCAACCCTCGCCCGCAGGATGCCGTCACGATAGGGCTTCCAGTCGAGTGTGAGCTTCAAGCCGCCACTGAGCACCACTTTGCCCGGCTCCAGCGCCGCATAGGTGACGGGCGCACCCGGCGCGCCCGAGTCCTCCGGCGCAAGTCTGAACGGTGTGGTCAGGCGATATACCCCTTCCCGCAAGATGACCCGGCACGGCTCTTTGGTCAGCTTCCCGCTTTCTTGCAGAGCGGCGCGCGCTGCCTCCAGCGTGGCAAACGGTCGCGCTGAGGTACCCGGATTGGCATCACTGCCGACGGGAGAAACATACAGGTCATACGCCCCGGCACTAGCGGTGACCATGAGTCCCCAGACGAACAGATACAGCAGGGCGCACAAAGCACTACCCTTCTCAACGTAGCAATTTATCTTCATTGCTTCATCCAGTTGAGTTGTTGCCAGTTGTTCGGCGTGTCATTTGACTGCGGCACACCAGGCGTGCTTCGCCCGTTCGCCACCATGTCCATCCCGATCCGGGTCAGCGTTTCCACGACCTCCGGCTTCTCTTCATAGAGGTTTGTCTTCTCTCCGGGATCGCTCTTCATGTTGTAGAGCTGGTATTTCGGCAGCCCCTGATTGAGGGCCTGCTGGTTCTTGGGGGCGGTCCAACCTGCTGAACCGGCGCAGAAACAGAGTTTCCACTCAGCGGTGCGCACCGCGAAGGTACCGTCGATCGAGTGATTCATAATCGCCGTATGCGTCTTCGTCGGATCGTCCCTGCCGAGTAGCGCCGGGTAATAGCTCATGCTGTCCTCGGCAGCATCATCCGGCAGCTCCGCCTCGAGAATGTCAGCCAGCGTCGCGACAATATCGCCAAGCAGCGTCAGGCGATCGGTCTTCGAGCCGGCTTTGATTTTCGCCGGCCAGCGAACGATATGCGGTACACGGTGGCCTCCGTCCCAGATGTCCGCCTTGGAACCACGAAAAATGTAGCTGGGACGATGCCCCTTTTTGACCAGGTTCGGAATGCCGGCAGCCGCGGAACAGCCGTTGTCGGACGTGAACACAATGATGGTATTCTCCTTGATACCGCGTCCGTCGACCGCTTCCATGATGCGACCCACCCCGTCGTCGGTCTGCATCACGAAGTCACCGTAATCCCCGATGCCGCTTCTTCCTCGCCATTCACCCGTTGGTAGTATCGGCGTATGCGGGCTGGTCAGTGGAACGTAGAGCGCAAACGGCTTCTTGCCATCCCAATTGCGGATGTATTCGGCGCTGCGATTGCAGAATTCATCAAGAGTCGTGAACGGATCGAAGTTATCGGCAATCGGTCCGGTGCGGAAGGCCGTCTTGATGCCCAAATCACGCGCGCTCTTCACCGTTACGTTGGTTGAGGTGTAGCGGTTGTTCTCAATGTAGACATAAGGCGGAAAGTCCAGTGACGCGCCGTGCCCCCAGAAGTAGTCAAAGCCGTTGCTGGTCGGCGTGCGGCCAATCGGTTGCGACCAGTCGACCGAGCCTTTCCTGCTTCCTTGCTTGTGCCGCGGCAGCTCCATGCCCAGATGCCACTTTCCGATCATGGCGGTCTGGTAGCCGTTCTCTCTGCACAGCGACGCAAGGGTGAGGCGGTCTTCGGCGATAAGCGGGCGGCCATAACCGTCCAGGACTCCCCGTTTGAGCCGGGTACGCCAGTTGTAGCGTCCGGTCAGCACATTATAGCGCGTGGGGGTACATACCGAGGAGCTGGAATGGGCATCGGTAAACGTCATCCCCTCCGCGGCAAGTCGATCGACGTTGGGAGTTTGGATTTTCGAATCCGGGTTCAGGGCGGACACATCGCCGTAGCCCAGGTCATCACACATGATGAAGACCAGGTTGGGCTTCGCGGACCCGAGCGCAGACGCCGCGTGCCCCATGAAGCCGAGCAGACAAAGAAGGAGCAAGGCAAGTGTCTGGTATAGAGGGCGAGCTGCCATCGTTTTCTCCATATATCTCTTTCTCATTGATAATCTACTTACCACAAATCCGGTCCTAGTCACGCGCCTTTTCGAACAGCGCCTTCATCTCTGACGCAATAGCGGGGCGTTTCGCAGCGAGATCCGCCTGTTCCCCAGCGTCTGCCTGTAGATCGAACAGGCTGACCTTCTCGTCGCTGCCAACGGCCTTCCACTTGCCGCGCCGAATCGCCTGGCTGCCCCCATAGCGCCAGTACAGGTAGTCATGTTTCTTCTGTTGCCCGGTCCTGCCATACAGCGTTGGCAGAAAGCTGATTCCATCCGTATCTTCGGGGACATCAACCTTCAGCAAGTCGCACACCGTCGGCAACACATCCCAGAACGCCGAGACATGCTCGGACACGCTGCCAGGCTTGATCTTTCCCGGTTGCCACGCGATAAAGGGAACGCGAATGCCACCCTCGTGAAGCGACCGTTTCCCGCCGCGCAACGGCCCGGAGCTGCTAAAGAAGGCAGGGTCCGCGCCGCCTTCGTTGTGGGGACCATTGTCGCTGGAAAACAGCACAAGCGTATGTTCGGCGATATTCAGTTGGACCAGCAGTTCCAACAAACGGCCAACATCGCGATCCAGTCGGCTGACCATGCCCGCAAAGGTCTGGCGCGGCTTTTCGCACGCGTTGTAGAGCCCCCACTGTTGACGCTCGATCCGGTACTCCGCCTCCACATCGCCCCATGGTTCTGTTTCCTCGATGCCCGCATACGGCTTCATCGAGTCCTCTGGCACGATCAGTTCCGCGTGCGGGATGGTGAACGTCAGGTATAGGAAGAACGATTCATTGCGGTTGGACTTGATCCACTTGACCGACTCCTCGAAGAGCAGGTCATGCGTGTACTGGTTGTGCAGTTTCGGGTTGTCTTTAAGCTCAACCGGTTCACCATTCCGCCAGAGCCAGTCGACATAGAAGTAATGTGCATCCCTCTGATCATAGTATCCGAAGAAATGATCAAATCCCGATGCGTTAGGATCGCCCGTGCTGTTGCGGCTTCCCAGCCCCCACTTACCGATGCAGGCGGTGCGGTAGCCGGCCTGCTTCGCTAAGCGGGCAATGGTCGTCTCATCCTCCTTCAACGGGAACTGTCCCGCCGCGCCCCGATCACCCATCGGAACCGTTGAGCGATCGATCTCGGCATTGTTCACGACCGTGGAATGACCGGTATGCTTACCGGTCAGGAGCACACAACGCGACGGCGCACACACGGTCGACCCCGCATAGTGATCCGTAAACCGCATGCCCTCGGCAGCCATGCGGTCGAGATTGGGCGTGCGAATGATATTCTGGCCGTAACAACCCAGATCGCCATAGCCCAGATCGTCCACCAGAATGTATATGACGTTGGCAGCGCGATCAACCGACCGCGGCGGCGACTCGGTTGCGCGGACGGCCACCGACACGGAAAGGCAGAGCGCGGCATAGCGCAAACAGGACAGTCTATTCATCGGCGCTCCTTCTCATATAGACAGGCATCTAGCTATTCCATCTCTTTCTTGGGCGTCAGCTTTACCTGCCGCAGGTACATAATCGGTTTATCCCTTTTATCGAGCGTTGACACGCTTAAGGGTCGGTCACCCTTTTTCAAAGTAACAGTACCCATCGAGACGGGTTTGAATTCGGTTTCACCACCTGTGGCGGGCACGGTGCCTTTGATCACCTGATCGCCTATCTTGACCTCGAAAGGCGCACCCTTGTCACTGTCCGCACAGGCCAGGAGCAAGGTGACTTCGTAGTCGCCGGGCGACTCGATCCGCGGGCGCCAATGCACGCTCCCGTCGATCATCCAGAGGCACAACTGGTCCCCGGCATAGCGGACGGATCCCTTCATGTCGGCCAGTAACGCAGAGAGCCCGATGTCGCCTTCAGCCGTGGGGATGGGCGTGATGCCAATTAGTTCGTCCTCGTACTTCAGTTTGACGACCCATACGGTCGTGTCCGGCGCATTCTCGGGAATCGCAATGCGAACGCCGCCCGTTTCGGTCGACTCCACTTTCAACTCGGTCTTCGGGTCGGCAAGCAGCACGGCCGAGCGAACGGGATTGCTCATCTTGGGCAGATCGAGCCAGCCTGACCGCCTTCCATACACATGCAGATAAAGCGTGTTCTCGCCGAGCTTGGCCGTCAGTCGTCCGAAGGGAACCTTGCCGAACGGGCTGGCAGTCGTGCCGTGGATCGACTCGGCATTGACCTCCATCCAGTCTCCCAGATAATTCAGCCTTTCGATGGCGCCATCCGCGAGCGTGCCGTCCGGCTTGGGGCCGACGTTGAGCAGCAAGTTGCCGCCCTTGCTGGCGATGTCGACCAGCGTCCGTACCAGCGATTCGGGCTTCCTCCAGCCCGTGTCATACTTGTTCCACCCCCAGTGCCGACGCATCGTGAGGCAGCTTTCCCAGTCCTTTCCCGGAATGCCCTCGGCGGGCACTTCCCGCTCCGGTGTCCCAAAGTCGCCCATCTTGTGTTCGAACTGCCGGTTGCCGACGCGGTTGTTTATGATGATGCCGGGCTTGAGAGATCTGACATAGGACTGAAGTTCATAGCCATGTTGCTCGTTCCAGTGATTCCATCCGCCATCGAACCAGATCACCCCGGTATCGTAGCGGTCGACCAGCTCCTTGAGCTGACCGTTCATATACGCCACGTAATCGGCAAACTCCCGCTTGTTGTGGTACTTCGGATGATGCCAGTCCATGATCGAGTAATAGGTGCAGAACCGCACATCATGCTTGTCGCAGGCCTTCTTGAGTTCACCGAGAACATCCCGCTTGAACGGCGTGGACGCGATATCGTACTCGGTCAAATCGCTGGGCCAGAGACAGAACCCGTCATGATGCTTGGTGGTGATGACCAGGTATTTCATACCCGCCCGCTGAGCCAGAGAGACCCACCGCTCCGCATCGAACTTTTTCGGATTGAATTGGTCGACACACTTATCGTATTCCTCCCCCGGGATTCGGGCGGTGTTCTTTATCCATTCGGCATGGTTTCGGTTCTCATTCCACTCGCCCTCCGGCACGGCATAGATGCCCCAGTGAATGAACAGGCCGAACTTGGCGTCGCGCCACCACTGCATACGCGCGTCATGCTCGGCGGGCGTTTCATCGCGATAGCGACTGGTCTCCGGCGTTTCCTGCCCGGCCAGTCCGGATGTCACAAAGCCCATACCCAGCAGCACCGCCGTGCATATTTCCTTCACGCTACTGTTCCTCTTCATGCTCTCTCCTTTACTTGAAACTCACCGCCCACTCGACGCTACCGGTGGCGGCGGGCACAATTCGAAATGCCGCCGTTTCGCCACCCTTGGTGATTTTGATCGCGCTGCCGTTACTTCGGGCGCTGGCCGGACGATAGCCGTCAGGAACGGACATTGTCAATACGTACGGGTCGTCCTCCACGACGGCGCTCTTGCCGGAAAGGGTCTTTGTCTTTGCGTCCCACTCCACATCGGACAGGCTCACGCCGCCCTGGGAGAGATGTCGCGTGGTGCCGATGACCCACGGGTGCGGGCGCGCTTCGCGAATGGCGAATACGTCCATCCCGTCGTTCGTGTCCATCGCCGGCGCCGTGAACGCGCCTTTGAATGTGCCGAGGTACGTCTGTGTCCAGAACTCGAACACCACGTAGTCGCGGTCGGAGGGAAGGCCGAGATCCGCAAATTGGACCTCCTGCTCCGGCAAGCCCTTGAGGTCGAACTTCCACTCGTCCTGTCGTTTCTTGGCCCACTGCATGCGCGTGAGGACCGTCCAGTGCTCGAAGGGGCGCTCGATCTCCTGCATCCACCAGTGGTCCTGGCCGTGTCCCGCGGCGTAGACTTGGCCCGGAACGCTGGTCAGCACCGGCGCACTGCGCTTCATGCCCTCGATATTGGCGTCCTTGGTGTAGACGTCGGCCTTGTCGCTCAGCATCAATGCGCCGCTGGCGATGCTGCAGATGGCGGGCCGGACGATGGTGCGGACGGGAACCGGTTCATCCTGGCCAAAGACTGGCATCATGGCGTCCTCGTCCATCAGCCAACCGCCGAGGATGTCGCAATGGTCGGGGTCGCTGCGCCAGACAACGCCTTCGTAGTGGTTGTAGTTGGCCAGTTTCTCCGGCTGGAAGCCGTCGCCCGCCAGGCGGCCGCCGTCGATCAGGCCGATGGACTTCTTGACCGCGCCCACGCCCCAGCAGTCCAGGATATAGACGTCCGGACCGAGCTCTTCGCGCGCCACTTCGTCCCATTTACGCTTGGACAGCTCCGGTGTGGTGGGGTTGTTCTCGAAGAAGTAGTCACACCCCTCCTTATTGTAGGCATTGAGCAGGTCGCCTGCGCCGTCGATCTTGACATAGTCCCAGCCCTGATCGGCGAGGGCCCTGTAGAGTTTGCGGACCATATTGTCCACCGCCTCTTCGTTGGTGGTGTCGAGCACATAGAATCCATTAGCCGTGAACAGAGAACCGTCTTCCTTGTGCACGAACCAGTCGGGGTTCTTTGCGGCGATCTCTTTGACATGCGGATCGTTCGGACGGTGAATGCGGTGGACCCAGATGCCGGGCTTCATACCGATCGAACGGATTCTTTCGATGGTATATTCCGGTCCGCCGGGAAACTTTCCGTTCCAGGTCAGCCAGTTGGTGGGGCAGCTCCCGTTGCCGATCTGGTAGCAATTGTCGAGCTGGATATAGTGGTAGCCGAAATCGGGCAGGTTCTTCTCCGCGAAGACACCGGCGACTTCGTCGAGGTTTTCCTGGCTGAAGCCGGCCTTGTAGGACCACCATGTGCAATAGCCCGTCACGGGACCCTTCCATGTTTTGTAAGTCCACGGCTCGAAAAAGGGTACCTTGTTGTGATGCTGGTAGAAGCGCGGACGGAATACGATGGTGAGTTCCGGAGCACGGCTATGGAACGAGAAGAGGCGCTCCTCACGACCGTCCTTTTCGGGCACAATGCGCACTCCGCCGTCGTCCGGCCCGCTCAGCAGCCAGTCCCAATGCCGGTCGTAAACCGCGTTATTGCGCAGGTTGCGGCTGAGCCCGACGCTGTTGCGGACCAGGGGAAAGCGCCGCTGGGCTGCACCCTGTGTCTCGACCGGAAGCGCTTCGCCGCTTGCCGTGACCGTGGCGCGCAGAATGAGCCGCACCCCGTCTTCAGGCTTCTTCCCGGTCAAACGCAGACGCTGTTCAAGCCTGTCGTCGTCATGACGAATGACTTTCGGCTCCAGTGCGACATCAACTTGAGTCTGCTTGCCCTCGGTGTCTTCGGCCACGACGACCCCATCGAGAATGACCCGGCCGTTATAGCTGACGCGCAGCGCCCCTTTTTCGGGGCTCCAATGAACCTTCGCGGGCTCGTTCGGCGGCGCCGTCGCGGCGCGAGCCGCCATGCTCAGAACCAGCATCAAACCAACAATCATCAGTCCCGTCTTCTTTCTACGCATTGCATTCCTCCTTTGTTTCTGTGCTGCTGCCTCAGTCGTTTGCGTGCTGACGTCTACGTGCTGAGGTACATGCCCGACGGCATCAACCGCGAGCAGCTTCTCGCCGGAAATCGGCCCGCTTGCAGCCAACTCCGTAAGGCGTGTTCGTCATAAACCGTGGATTGAATCATGTTCGTTGATTGGGCTGGGTTCAGGGCAGCTCAACCTCGCTGATATTCGCCATTTGAACGTATTCGTCCGGCATGTGCGCCGCAACCGGATCCTCCGGCGCCTTGCCGTTATCGATGAATGCGCGCAGGTAGTCGACGCACTGCTTGACGGCCTCGGCCTGATTGCCGGACTCGTATTCGATGATGATCGGGCCTTTGTAGCCAACCTTATCGAGGTGGGTGAGGATGTCGTCGACCGGCGTGGTTCCGGTGCCGAAGGGGACGTCGCGCTTGTTCGCGTCGATGTCTTTCAGGTGGATCGAGAGCACGCGTCCCTCGAAACGCTTGAGGTTGGCCACCGGGTCGAAGCCGCGGCGGCACCAGTGGCCGATGTCCGGAGCGATTCCGATGCGCTCGCTGCGGCCTTCGAGCAGTTTTTCCACCATGTCGGGGGTCGGCTCCCCGTGGTTGTGGATCCCGACGTTGACTCCGTATTCGGCGGCGAGCTTGTCGAGCATTTCCATCTGGTTGCGGCCAGGCTCACAGATAAGCGTCTGGATACCCATTTCCTTCGCGAAGGCGAACGCTTGACGCCACTCCTCTTCTCCCCGGGGCCGGATCACGCCGTACGAAAGCAGGTGAATCCCCTTTGCCTCGAGGATTGCCCGCAGCTTGGCCCGCTCCGCGGCGGTCATGGTGTGGCCTGTCTTGCCCTCAAAGCCGTCGCCAAGCCGCTGGCCGGGGTAGATTTCCAGGTACTTGATGCCGTGGTCGACACAGTAATCGACAGTGTCCAGCAGCGTCTTGCCCCGCAGGGTCCAGCACTGGAGGCCGACCTGCCAATCGCGACGACCGGCGTGAGCCGGCAGCGCGACGGCGAGCAAGAGGATCAATGAAAGAATCATTCTCATGATGGGTTTCCTTTGATCGAGGTTTTCGGTTGGCTCGTTTGCCACTTGACATGGCCCTTCCGCGGGGCCGTTTCAGGCCGTCGGCGGTTACAGCTCTGGGGCGGTCCAATCGAGGATTCCCTGTTCGGCTTTCTGCTTGCGGAAGGCGGCGTGGTAGGGATGCTCTTTGGTTAGCCGGGCGTCCTCGTTGACCATGTAAGGTCGCACCTCGTCCCACCAGTTGTCGTAGGCGGCCATCATCTTCGCAACAACGTCCGGATGCTGCTCGATGACGTTCTTCTTCTCGCCCGGATCGTTCACGATGTTGTAGAGCTGGTTACCGTTGACCAGCCGCCAGTTCTCGTCGCGCACGGCGAACAACTGGTGTTTGGCCTCGTCGGGATCGGTGGTCTTGATGTTGCGCCAGCCTTTGACCTCTTCCTTGCCCCAGCGGCCGAGGTGGAAGAAGGTGTATCGGTGCGGCCAGTCCACCGGTTTGCCAGTCAACAGGGGGACAAGGCTCCGGCCGTCGACTTTCACATCATATTTCGCCCCGGCCAGCTCGGCGAAGGTTGGGAAGATATCGATGTGCCGGGTCATGACCTCGACGTCGCGGCCGGCCGGGATGCGACCGGGCAGGCGGAAGAAAGCCGGTACCCGCGAGCCGCCCTCGTGCATCGACGCCTTCGTGCCGCGCATCCCCGCGTTGAAATCCCCGGCGGCGGTGCCGTTGTCGGTCATGAAGACCAGCAGGGTATTCTCGGCCAGGTCCCACTGGTCGAGCTTGCGCATTAGCAGCCCCATGTTGTCGTCGATGTTGGTGATCATGCCGTAAAACGAGGCACGCGGTTTCCAGTTCACCTTGTCCAGGTAGGGCTTCTGATACTCCTCCGGGCAGATATACGGGCTGTGCGGGGCATTGGTCGAAATGTAGGCAAAGAACGGCCGGTCCCGATTGTCTCGAATCCACCCCAGTGCCTGCTGAAAAAAGACGTCGGTGCAATAGCCGCTGGTCTTGACGAAGACGCCATTGTGCCGGATCGCCGGGTCGAAGTACTTGTTGCCCGGCGCATCGGCGCAGCTCCCCGGATAAGCCTGGCCGATGCCGCCTGCGCCGTGGATGAAAACTTCGTCGAACCCGCGTCGGCCCGGCTGGTACGGGTCCTCGTCGCCCAGGTGCCACTTGCCAAAGATGCCAGTCGTGTAGCCGGCGGATTTGAGCACTTCGGCGATGGTGGTTGCCGCGAGTGCCATCCGCTCGCGTTCCAGGATCGTGTGCGTGATGCCGTTCTTAAACGGCGCCCGGCCGGTCATCAGCGCCGCGCGGGTCGGCGCGCAGGTCGGGCTGACGTGGTAGTCGGTCAGACGGGTGCTCTGGGCGTAGAGTCGGTCCAGGTTCGGGGTCTTGACGTACGGGTGCCCATGGCAGGCGAGGTCGCCGTAGCCCTGGTCGTCGGTCAGCACGAAGACAATGTTGGGCTTAGCCTCCTCGGCGGCCAAGGCATCGCCGGACCCCAGGCCGGCCAATGCCAGGGCAACTGGGATCCAACGATAATTCGTTCGCTTCATCATGGCAGGCTCCTTGTGACGAAGAACGGTTCATGCTGTCGGATCTGCGCGTTGGCGCTTCGAGCTTGCACGGGCTTTCCGCGCGGACACTCACTTCGTAAACCGGACTTGCCACTCGATCGTACCGGTCGCCGAGGGGACGATCCGTACCGTGGCGATTTCCTTCTCCGCCGCGCACTGCACCTTCTCCTGGCCGGCGACGGCGCCCTGGAGCTTGAAACCCTCCGGCACGTGGACGGTCAATACGTAGGGATCCTCGGCGACCACCTCGCTCGTGCCGCTGAGTGTCGCTGAACCGGCGTCCCATTGCACATCGGAAAGGCTCACCCCGCCCTGCGACAGGTGACGCGTGGTGGAAATCGGCCACGGATGCTCCCGCGCCTCGCGGATGGCGAACACTTGCATGCCCGTGTCCTTGTCCATCGCCGGGGCCGGGAAGGAGCCCGTGTGTTTGCCCAGGTACTTCTGCGTCCAGAACTCGAAGACCAGGTATTCGCGCTCGGAGTCGAGCCCCAGATCGGCGAAGGCGACCGCCTCTTCCGGTAGGCCCTGATATTGCCAGACGTGCTGGCCCTGCTCTTTCTCGCCCCATTGGAAGCGCGAGAGCACCGACCAGTGGTCGAACGGGCGGTCGATCTCCAACAGCCACCAATCGGGCTCACCGCCGTGCAGGCTGAAGCCGTAGTCGCCCGGCTTGCGTCCGGAAACGTCGTAAAGCTGACCAGGGCGGGCGAACAACACCGGCGCACTGCGTTTCATGCCCTCGATGTTCAGGTCATCTTCGTAAACCTCAACCTTGTCGCTGAGCATGAGCATCCCGCTGGCCACGCTACACAGCGCGGGCCGGACCACCGAGCGGGCCGGCACCGGCGCCTCGGTGCCGAACACTCGCATCTTCGCGTCGAGGTCCATGGCGTACTCGCCCAGGATGTCGCAGTGGTCCGGGTCGTTCCGCCACACAACGCCGTTGAGCGAGTTATAGCGATGGAACAACCCCGTGCCGAAGCCGTCGCTCCCCAACCGGCAGCCGTCGGCCAGCCCGATGGAACTGACCCCCGGCCCGACACCCCAGCAGGTGAGCATAAACACATCGGGGCCAAGTTCCTCACGAGCCACTTCGTCCCACACTCGCCAGGTCTCCTCGGGAGTGGAGCCGACCTTTTTGAAGAAATCGGTGACATCTGGACGCGTGTACGCCCGCATCAGATCGCCCGCGCCGTCGATCTTCACGTACGGCCAACCCTGTTCCTTGAGCCCGCGGTACAGCGGCCGGATCATCGTCTCGACCGCCTCCTTGTTATGGGTGTTCAAGTTATAGCAGTTGTTGTGCCGCACCGGCTTGCCGTCGTTGTCGGGCACGAACCACTCCGGGTGCTGCTTGACGAGCTCGGCGATGTGCCGGTCGTTGGCGCGGTGGACACGGTGGACCCAGATGCCGGGGGTCATGCCGGCGTCGCGGATCGTCTGCATCGCGTGCTGCCAACCGCGGGGGTACCTGCCGTTCCACTCGAGCCAGTTGTCCGGATGGCTGCCGTTGCCAATCTGGTAGCAGTTGTCGAACTGCATGTAGTCGTAGCCGAACTCCGGCAGTCTCTTCTCGACGAACACCTTCAGCAGCGCGTCAAGGGTCTTCTGGTCGAAGCCCGCCCGGTACGACCACCAGGTGCAATAGCCACTAAGCGATCCTTCCCAGACGTTGTACGTCCAGGGCGTGTAGTAGTTCAGTTCCTTGTGCTTCTGATAGAATCGCGGCCGAAAGACCAGCTCAATCTGCCCGCCGGTGCTCTGGAGCGTGAAGGTCCGCTGCTGGTCGCCGTCGGATGTCGGGGCAATTCGCGTGGCCCCATCGGCCGGGCCGACGAGCACCCAGTCCCAGCGGCGGTCGTACACTGCGTTGTTCCGCAAGCTACGGCTGAGCCCCACGCTGTTGCGCACCATGCGAAAGCGTTGCTGGGCCTCGTTTTCTGTCTCTGCCGGGAAGGCCTCGCCGCTGCCGGTGACAACGCCGCGGAGCGTTAGCGTGGCGCCCGGTGTCGGGTCGGCCGTGCTGAACGTGAGCGTCTGCTCGACCTTGTCCTGGTCATCGCCGGTCGTCTTCTCCAGCTTCACGGCAAGGGGCTCGCCACCGGCATCCTTGCCCTCTACCGTGGCCTCGAGAATCTTCCCCCCGTGGTAGGACAGCGTCAGCCGGCCTTCTTCCGCATCCCACTCGACGGCCGCCGGCTTATTCGGTGGGGCGGCAGGTTGTTCGTCCGCGGCGCGGGCGATGCTTGCAATGGACATCGTCGTGAGGACGGCCAGGGACACAACGCGCACAAATGACAGACAATAGCGTTTCATCGAAGATTCTCCTTGGGGTAAATTGCCGCGAAGCAGACGCACGGTGGGGTGGTGGGATGGACTCGGGGTGATCGTGGCAGCCGGCGACCGCGCCCCCTTCCGCGGCGCGGTCGCTCGGCGCCGGTCGTCTCGGTCAAGCGTCGAGGATGTAGCCGTCTCGGTAGACCGGCTTGACGATCTCCTCGAGACCCTCGACGTTCGTGGCCTTGAGGTTCTTCGCGTCCCAGGCGACCTTCGGGCCTTCGGTTTCCGGTTCGTTGGCGGTCCACACGGCCAGGTTGCCCAGCAGGATCGTCTCGGTCAG
>Ga0180435_10005035_pt1 | contig 12914 bp, 7 predicted proteins | sample SS_ome_3_FD_132467 | JGI IMG/M metagenome (GOLD analysis project Ga0180435, IMG submission 132467) | Hypersaline lake sediment archaeal communities from the Salton Sea, California, USA - SS_3_S_1 metaG | ecosystem: Environmental > Aquatic > Non-marine Saline and Alkaline > Hypersaline > Sediment... | reverse complement strand
TGGTCTGCCCGGGCCGAAGCCACCAGCACATACCCCACCTCGTTGTGGTAGGTGGCGGCCAGGGTGGCGATAACCGGCTGCCCGGTTTGGCTGTCGGTGTGGCGCAGTTGGGCCATAGTCCAGGTTCGGCTGCCAATCGTCACCGGCCCGGCATTGTCGAGGGTCGCAGTTTCGGCAAAATCAGCCGCGGCCCGGTTCAAAATGTCGGTGGCGTCGGTGAGTGCTTCGGCGGCCAGCCCAATGTTGACCACCGGGGCGCGATAGTCGCCCGGCATCAGGCCGTCTAATGTGGGTGATAACAAAATCCGCAGGGCAGTTTCCTCTTTGTGCCAGTCTGCCGGATACGCCACCGTAAAGCCCAGGGCCTGGCTTCGCAGCGTGGTAAGTTTGGCGGCAATGGGGGCGGCCAGCGGAGCCGGGGTCGGGGTGGCTGTCTGTTCGGCGGGCGGGGTAACGCCCAGCCAGGGTTGAATCGCGGCGGGGGTATTTTCCGGCCCAAACAGCACAAAAGCGGCCACAATCAGGGTCAAAATAAAGGTGATGATGACCACCAGTGTTAAAATAATAGCTCGCCCGATGGAATCGGGTACATTTTGTTTAAAGGGTGAATCGGACATTTTGGCCTCACCATCATATCATACTCATTGTGATGACGGTTGCCAATTTCGGCATATAAAATCTGAGTTCGGCCCCTCAGGCCTGACAGGGTTTCGGGACAATTTCCTGGAAATACGAATTTTCAAACCCAGCCGTAATGAATCTGTAATATTCATTTAACACAAATTTAAGTTTAGTTTTGTAAGGTAAAGGTATGTTCGATGCCCAAACAGAGGCCGGCTGGGACGGCCTGTCTGTATAACCGTGAGGAGGAACCATGCCAAGAATAAAATCTTCAGAAATTACCCCGGAACATATTTACTTATCCCGTCGAAAATTTATGGTTGGAATTGGGGCGCTGGCCGCCGGCTCGCTGTTGGGAGCTTGCGGCAGCTTTAACAGTTCACCCGGTGTGGTGGGAGTCAATGAAGAGACCGGTCAGGTGGAGGTAACAGCCAACGCCGATGAACTGGGTGATCCCCTGACCAGTTATTCGGCCGTTATCGGCTACAATAATTTTTACGAGTTTACCACGGACAAGCAAAAAGTCGCCGGCCTGGCCCAAGGATTCAAAACCGAGCCGTGGACGGTTGAGGTGGGGGGCCTGGTTAACAACCCCAAAACCTACGGTGTTGACGACCTGCGGAATAAGTTTACCCAACAGGAACGCATCTACCGCATGCGTTGCGTTGAAGGGTGGTCTATGGTTATTCCCTGGCTTGGGTTCCCGCTGGCAGAACTGCTTAAAGAGGTAGAGCCGACATCGCAGGCCAAATACGTCCGCTTTGAAACCCTTTACGACCCCGACCGGATGGTTGGGCAAAAGAGTAGTTGGTACAATTGGCCTTACATCGAGGGGCTGCGGGTGGATGAAGCCATGAACGACATGGCTATCCTGTCAACCGGCCTGTACGGCAATCAGCTTTTGCCGCAAAACGGCGCGCCGATTCGGCTGGTGGTGCCGTGGAAGTATGGCTTCAAGAGCATCAAATCAATTGTAAAGATTGACCTGGTTGACAAAATGCCCACGTCCCTGTGGATGGCGGCTGCCCCGCATGAGTATGGTTTTTACGCCAATGTTAACCCCAACGTGCCCCATCCCCGCTGGTCGCAGGCTTCTGAACGGCGGATTGGCGAAGATGGCCGGCGCGACACATTGATGTTTAATGGTTACGCCGAAGAGGTGGCCTACTTGTACGACGGTATGGATTTGAAAGCGAATTATTAATGAGTTATCTACGCGCCAACTGGTTAAAAATAATTGCGCATGTCGGCTCGTTGCTGCCGCTGGCGGTGTTGCTGTTCGATTACTGGACCGGACGATTATCGTTTAATCCCATTCAGGATATTACCCTGCGAACGGGGGATTACGGTTTGAACCTGCTGGTGTTGTCGTTGGCCGTCACCCCGGCAATCACCATTACCGGCTGGCGAAAGTTGCAGCCGCTGCGCAAATGGCTGGGGCTGTACGGGTTTATGTACATTGCCCTGCATTTTTACACATTTATCTGGCTGGATTATCGGCTGGATTTGGCCCTGCTACAGGAGGCCATTTTTGAAAAGCGGTATGCGTTGGTCGGATTCGGCGCGCTGGTTATTTTGACCCCGCTGGCAATTACCTCTACCAAAGGCTGGATGCGACGACTGGGCAAAAACTGGAAGCGACTGCACCGGCTGGCCTACGTGGCGGTACTGTTGGGGGTGATCCATTATGTGTGGCTGGTCAAATCTGATATTCGAGAGCCATTGCTCTATGGCGGCATCGTAATTCTGCTGTTGGCCTTGCGGCTGCCCGCTGTTCGTAAACCCATCAGCAATTGGCGCAGTCGGCGCAAAGTGGCCGCCCGCCGAACCGCCAACCCGGCCTGAAAATCAATCCGATTTTTTGTCCGGCTCTTTGAGAAACGCGCTCAAAAGCATGCTGATGATACTGATGATGATGCTGCCCCAAAACGCCGGCCAGAAACCGTTCACTTCAAAACGCGGTCCGGCCAGCCAACTGGTCAGCATCAACATCAGGGCATTGACCACAAAAGTAAATAGCCCCAGTGTCAACAGGTAAACCGGGCAGGTGGCGATGGCTAAAATCGGTTTGATGACCGCGTTGACCACCCCAAAGATGAAAGCCACAATTATCAAACTGATAATCGAAACATCTCCATCCCCGCGAAAATAGATACCGGGGATAATCTCGGCCGCGGCCCACAAGGCCGCGGCATTGATAATCAAGCGTAATAGTAACCGTGTCATAGCAATTCCTCACCTGTATAAACAGAGTTTTCTGATGTTCCCCCAAGTTTCTGCTATCTTACCCCCGCCCATATCTCCTGTCAATTGGACTTACTGTGTCAATTGTCACTTTGTCCCAATTACTATAAAATACAGGTATGCGGATACTAATTGTTAATTATGAGTTCCCCCCGATTGGGGCGGGGGGCGGCAAGGCCAGTCAAAAAATTGCCGCCTGTCTGGCGGAGATGGGCCACACTGTGCGGGTCATCACCAGCCGGCCCACCCAACTATACACCCTGTCCGGCAACATTACCGCTTTGTTGGGCTTCGGCTTCTGGATTTATCTCATCTACGCCAAGTTTGCCTTTAATGAGGACCTCAGCGACCACGGTTTTACGATTTTAGGCACGTTGCTCATTTTGATTGGCTTCATTTTGCGCCACACCGGCCTGACCTGGGAACTGACCAACCCTATCCGCGGCCTGAAAGCCGTAGAATTTATCGAAGGGGTTGAGGTGCAGCGAGTACCGGTGCTGCGCCAGCGGCAGGAATATTGCTCCACGTATGAAATGGGCACTTTTGTCTTGAGCGGCATGTGGTACAGTCTGTGGCAGGTGCGCCAGTTCAAGCCGGACGTTGTCCATATTTTTTTTGGTATTCCCGATGGGCCGATTGGCTGGGCGCTCAAACGGGTGTATGGCCTGCCCTACCTTATCTCGCTGCGGGGGGCTGATGTCCCCTCCGACGAAGTGAAACGCTTTGCCAAACATTACAAAATCCTGCGACCATTGGTGCGCTGGTTGTGGAATGATGCCGACGCGTTGGTTTCCGTATCCAACGGCCTGCGCGAATACGCCTACGAAACCACCCCGGATTTACCCATCGAGGTGATCCCCAACGCCATCGAACTGTCGGTGTTTACCCCGCCCCGCAAGCGGGAAGCCAACGGCCCGGTAAAACTGTTGTTTGTGGGCCGGTTGAACGCCTTCAAAAATGTCGAAAGCCTGATTGAGGCTGTCGGGCAGTTAAGAAATATGGGGGTGAATAAGTTTGAACTGCAACTCATCGGCGGGGGTGAACGGCGGGCCAACCTGGAACGGCTTACCGTGGAACGGGGCCTGACCCGCCACATCCGCTTTTTGGGCTGGCTGGAGCGGGAGTCGCTGGTGGAACGGTATCGTCAGGCCGATTTGTTTGTAACCGCCACCACCTGGGAAGGGATGCCCAATACAGTGCTGGAAGGCATGGCCTGCGGTCTGCCGGTGGTGGCCACCCGCGCCTCCGGCCTGGACCAACTGGTCAGAGACGGCGTCAACGGCTATCTGGTTGACATCAATGATAGCGCGGCCCTGGCCGACCGTCTGGCCTCGCTCATTGACAACGCCTACGAGCGCACCCGCATGGGCAAAGAAAGCCGCAAAATCGCCGAACAGGAATTTGCCTGGGAATACATCGCCGAGCAGTACGTGCAAATCTACCAACGAATCACGGAAATAACGAGTAGGGGGTAAGGATGATGGCGAGTCCCCCCCTTACTCCCTACTTCATACTCCATACTCCCTTCCGGAGTTTCGGCGTGCAATCACAATGATGCCGACAGAAAAAGTTGCCCCCCAAGCCCTCCTCCTGACCCTCACCCTGGCCGGTTTTGCGCTGCGCCTGTATTATCTTGTCAACAGTCATCCCTTTTTTGATGAATACACCACCGTGCTGGCCGCCCGTCAGATTTTACGGTATGGCTGGCCGGTGCTGCCCTCCGGCCTGTTTTACGAGCACGGCCTGCTGGCGACCTACCTGATCGCTCCCTTCGCGGCCTTGTTCATCAACACTCCCATCGAAGCCTGGCAGCCGGCCCAATGGAGTTTGATGCCGGCCCGTTGGCCCAGTCTGTTGCTCGGCACCGTCACCATTCCCCTGATTTATTCGCTGGCCCGCCATCATCTACCCCCCACCGGGCGTCGCCCCGGTATCGCCCTGCTGGCCGCCGGCCTGTTTGCCCTCAGCCCGGAAGGCATTGTCTGGGCCGGGCGGGCGCGCATGTACGCCCTGGCCACGTTGTTGATTCTGCTGACAGTCTGGCTGGCCTACCGGGGTGCAACCCACCCCGCCGCCAGCCGTTACCGCTGGAGCGCCCTTTTTACTCTGTTGCTGGCTTTGCTCAGCCAATTCGGCGTGTTGTTGCTGATCCCGCCGCTACTCATCGCCGTGGTGATTATCGGCTGGCTGGCGACTCGCCCGGCCCGGCCCTGGTTTTTGCAGCGAACCGTCATCCCCCCCCTCATCGGACTGACTCTCATCATCGGACTGGCCATGTGGATTAAACGGCTGGGCCAGCCGCTGGGCGCGGTCGCGCTCGATAGCGCTGCCGCCGGCAGCCTGGGGCCGGAATTATTGCGCACCGTAGCCTATCAAATCACGCTCCACTTCACCTGGCCCGACACTGTTAAATTTCTGGCCCGGCAGTTCGGTGTACCGCACCATTTCTGGCTGACAATGATGGCCCTGGCCGGTCTCGGCCTGGGATTGTTCCGCTGGTTTACCCGGCGTCCAAAAACAAAACCGCCTTATTTTGGTCTGTTTGTTGGCCTGATTTTTGGCCTGATTATCGTGGCCATGGTGACCTTATTAGAACCGTTCCGGCGCAACCCCCGTTATATTGTGATGTTTTTGCCGATGTTTTATCTTGTGGCCGCTTATGGTATTTTCAACCTTGTTCCCCGCCGCCTGGCCGCGGCCCCGCTGACCGCTATTGGGCTGCTGGGCCTCTTTACCGCCATCGGCTTTAACGATTTACGGGTGGCCTTGCTCACCCCGGAGCCGGCCTACGAACAGGCCTTTGCCTGGCTGACGGAACGACGCCAACCGGATGACCGTATCCTGACCATGAATACCCCGGCCGCGGCCCTCTATCTGGGGCAGGTTGATGGCTTTACCGTGCAGCAGGATGCCGAACAGTTCCTGTTGAACCAGCAAACGGCTCCGGTGGATCGCTGGGTGGGCGCGCCCTGGCTGGGCACTGCCGCCGATTTCAGCGCTGCGCTCAACACCGCAGACCGGGCCTGGTTCATTATTGATACCATTCGCCGGCCGGTTTACTTTCGGGGCAATTGGCTGGCTGTGGTCAACAGCCAGATGGAGCAGGTGTGGGCCGCGGACAACGCCTTGATTTACCGTACCCGCCCGGATCGCGTCCCCATTCCCGCCGCGCCGGATACTACGCTCGATGCCGGGCTGGGACCGGCCATCAAACTGACCGGCTCTACCGTACAACGACCACCTGCCCGGCCTGATACTCTGACCCTGACCCTTTTTTGGCAGGCCGTGGCTTCTCCCGCCGCCGATTACACCATCTTTGTCCATCTGCGTGATGAGGCCGGTGTTACGGTGGCTCAGGCCGACAGCCAACCGCTCGACGGAGCCTACCCCACCAGCCGATGGCAGCCGCCCGAAACCATCATCACCCCCCTGACCCTGCCTCTCCCCGCGGTTTTGCCCGGCGGCACCTACCGGCTTTATACCGGCCTGTACCGGCTCGATACGCTGGAACGGCTGCCCGTGGCCAACGACTCCAGCGGCGAAAATGCCATCGCCGTGGGCGAGGTGACATTGCCATGAAAATCAACCGGACCAAAATTACGGCCATTGCACTTTTTGGATTGGCCCTGTTGCCCCGTCTGCCGGGCTTGCATCTGTTTCTGACCAGTGATGAACGAACCAATATCTTTCTGGCCGGCAGCGATGTCATCGCCGCTTTTTTGCAGGGTAATTGGCGAGAAACCTATTGGCATTTTTATCCGGGGGTGACCATGAGTTGGCTGGATGCGGTGGGCATGGCCGGCCAATATTGGCTCGAGGCGTTGCGCGGCGGGCCGCTGCCGCCTTTCTCTGCTTACATTTACGGCGATGTTCTGTCGCTGCTGGTGGCAAATCGCCTGCCTTACGCTGTTCTAACCGCCCTGTTTGTTTCGGTCTTTTACCTGCTGGCCCGCCAATTATTACCCCACCGGATTGCTCTGTTGGGCGCGCTTTTTGTCGCCTTCGACCCCTTCTTTTTGGCTCATTCCAGAGTGGCCCACGGCGATGCCCCGGTCGCGGTCTTTATGGTTATTTCTGCTCTGGCCTTCTGGGTGTACGGAAAGCGGATAGGTGGGCCGGTGGGCGGGCGAAATCGGTCCGGATTCAAATATCTACTCCTGTCCGCGATGGCGGGCGGCCTGGCCGCGTTAACCAAAGCGCCGGGGCAATTCATGGCCCTGTTCGCTATCGGCATGGCGGCTATTTATGCCGGTCTGGAATGGCGGCAATCCAAACGGGACGCGGCTCGTATCTTTCGCCACTGGTTGGGCGTGGTCATTGTCTGGGGGCTAATATCGTTGGCCGTATTTATTGTGTTCTGGCCCAGTATGTGGGTGGACCCGGTCGGTACCCTCCGGCAAATGCTGGATGAGACCTTTGGCAAGGTTGACGAAGGCCACCTGGTCTACTTTAGGGGCGCGGCGACGCTCAAGCCCGGCCCCTGGTTTTACCCGATCGTCATCCCCTACCGTATGACGCCCATCACCCTGATTGGCCTCCTGCTCACGTTGCCGGTACTTGTCTCCGCCATCAAATCCGGAATTGCAAATCGTAATTCGCAATTCGTAATCCGTAATTCACTATTCATAATTTGGCTGTTTGTCATCGCCCTGTTGCTGTTTGGAAATCTCAGCCCCAAAAAACAGGACCGCTATTTGCTGCCGCTGTTCCCCCTGCTCGACCTGCTGGCCGCGGGGGGATGGCTTGGGCTGGGGGCAATTTTAAACGATCAATGGTCAATGATTAAATCGAAATTCGAAATTCGAAATTCGCAATTTCCCCATCCCCAATCCCGCATCCCATATCTGCAACCGTCTAAACTTATGCTGCTCATTGTATTGACCCTCCACGCCCTGCCCGTCTTTACCTTTTACCCCTATTACCTGACCTGGTTCAATCCGTTGTTGGGCGGGCCGGCCCGCGCCGTCGAGACCACGCTGGTGGGGTGGGGCGAGGGTATGGAGCAGGCCGCAGCCTGGCTCAACACCCACCCCAACGCCGACAACCTCTATGTGGCCTCCACGCCGTCGCAAACATTGTTGCCCTATTTCAAAGGCACTGGTGAAAATTTCTACACCAACGACATCGCCCTCCGGGCCGATTACGTGGTGCTGTACGTGGCCCAGATGCAGCGGCTGGCCCCCAGCCCGGAAATTGTGCGTCACTATCTGGCCCAAACCCCGGAAAAGGTCATCACCATCAAAGGTATCACCTACGCCAACATTTACGCCAACAATAAACGAATTTTAGCCGATATGCCGCCGCAGGCCGTGCCGGTCAACCGCGGAGTCGACGACCAGTTCCGACTGGCCGGGTACACGTTCCACAATACGGAATTGACTCTGTACTGGCACACCCTGGCCCCGTTGCCTGCCGATTACACCATCTCCGTCCGGGCCAACGCCGCAAACGGCGCCCGCCTGGCTCAGCACGATAGCTGGCCTCTGGACGGACTGCTGCCCACCAGCCAGTGGCGGCCCGGCGATTACGTGGCCGATGCCCACCAGCTCGAACTATCGCCGGCAGAGTTGGCCCAACTACAACAGTTTGAGGTTGTGGTGTACAATGCCCAAACCGGCGATACGATATTCAAGGCTCAATTTTGATCAGGGGCGCAAGGTTGCCGGGGGGCAGCGTCGCATTGTCACAGAACGACGTGGTACAACCCATTCGCCATTCGTCCTTCGCCATTTGCTATTCTATTTATTGTCTGAGATTTGAGATTTGAAATCACAAAAGGCCGCTATCATCGCAATATTACTGCTGGCCGCTTTTCTGCGGCTGTACCAGTTGCCCGCGCTGCCGCCCGGCCTCAATTTTGACGAGGCCGGCAACGGCGCGGCCGCGCTCGATATTTCGCAGGGGGTGCCCCGCCTCTGGTGGCAGATTGGCGGGGGCAAAGAACCGCTGTGGCCCTATTTGCTGGCCGTGACCACTGCCTGGCTGGGTAACATTCCCCTGGCCCTGCGCCTGCCCGCCGCGTTGACCGGCCTGTTGACCGTGGCCGCGGTCTATTCCCTGACCGTTACAATGTTCCGCACCGCGGCCTCCCGGCAAGCCCGGCTGATTGCCCTGCTGGCGATGCTGGCGTTGGCTCTGTCGGCGTGGCATCTGCATTTTAGCCGGCTCGGTTTTCGGGCGATACTATTACCGCTGCTGTCCACGCTGGCCTTCTACTTTTTTTGGCGAGGTATGTGGCAGTGCCCGGCCTCCGGCCTGACCGACCGGCCCGCGACCCGGCCCATCTTCATCAACCTCCTGTTGACGGCCCTGTTTCTGGCTTTGGGCATCTACAGCTATCTGGCGGGGCGGCTGTTACCGCTCATCCCGCTGCTGTTTGGCGGCCTGTTCTGGCTGACTAAAAAACAGCGTACCCATGCCCGTTGTTTTAGCCTGTTTTACGCCAACCTTGTTTTTTTGACCTTTGTGTTTTTGCTGCCGCTGGTTTTGTATTTTCTGGTCAACCCCGCCGATTTGCTGGCCCGCACCGGCACGGTCTCAATTTTTAACCCGGCCTGGAATCAGGGTGATTTAGCCGGCACAGCCTGGCGAACGTTGATGGCCACCCTCGGTACCTTTGTTGGCGCGCGCGGCGATGCCAATCCGCTGGTCAATTTGCCTGGCGCGCCGGTCATTCCGCTCTGGCTGGCCTCGTTCTGGTTGCTGGGGGGGCTGGTCAGCCTGTTTCGCACCCTGCGTCGCCGCCCCGATACCCCCTCGCCCTACACCTTTGTGCTGCTGTGGTGGCTGGCGATGCTCATGCCCGCGGTGCTGGCCCCGGAAGGTGCGCCCCACCATTTGCGGCTGCTGGGTACTATTGTGCCGACCTACATTTTACTGGGCCTCGGCCTGGTCACCGCGGCCAATTTTGTGGCGCGCAAACTGAAGCAACCCGCGTTGCGCCCGTTGCTGGCGATTGGCTATTTGCTGCTGTTGCTGCCTCAAACCGTCACCGGCTATTTCGTCCGCTGGCCCGCCGCCGCCGACTTCACTCTACCGTTTGATTTGTACGCCGTCCGCCTCGCCGCCGATATCGCCGCCGCGCCACCGGATACAACCTACATCCTGCCGATGGATATCCGGGCCGGACGAGAAGCTCGCCACTATACCCTGGATTACCTGCTGGCCCATCATCAACAAAATTACCACTACATCTCTGTTGACGAGTACAACGCCGAATCCGTCTTACAACAAGCCGGACAACGTTACTCCAAATTGCGCGTTGTCCGCTGGACGGATGACAAACATCAGGAAGCCGACGCCAAAGAAATAGTCACCTACCTTCTGGAAACCAACGGCTTTCTTGTTGATCAGGAATCTTTTCCAATTTACAATATCGAAACCTACCGTCCGTCTCCGTTTTATCCTTTCCAGTCGCTCCCGGCCATAGACCGTCCGGTTGAGGCTAATTTTGACGGCCTGCTCCAACTGGAGACGGTCTGGCTGCCCTCCGTGGCCTTTCCCGGCGACCGAATGCCGGTTGCCCTGACCCTGATTCCGCTGGCCCCCATGGATGCCGATTATAAAATATCGCTGCGCCTGATGAATCCCGACGGCGAACGCATCGCCCAAACAGACCGCGTGCTGCTGCACACCTTTCACCAGGGAACCTCGCTGTGGCCGCCGGAACCGGTTAACGAATATTATTTACTGCCGGTTCCCGCCGAAGCCTCGTTGGGAAAATACACCGTCTCCGCGGTCATCTACCACCCTGACTCACTCGCCCCGCTCATTACCGCCGGGCAGGCCGAACTGCCGCTGGGCCAGGTGTGGATTGACTGAAACCATTAACCGCTCGGCTGGTCAGCCGCCTCACCAATCATTTTCCCGATTATTTTCTTTTGCTGCCAACAACCCACCGTGGTATCATTGGAAAGATGGAGTAAGGATTAAGGCCCATACTCCCTGCTCCATACTTCTTGAATGAATATGCAAACTGAAACATCAACCCCAAAAATAAACAAGTTGCTGTTGAGCCTGGCCCTGTTTGGGCTGGCGTTACTGCCCCGTGCCTGGGATTTGACCCAATTTGTGACTGCCGACGAGGCCAAATGGGTGCATCGCTCGGCTCAATTCTTGGCCGCGTTGTTACAAGGCGACCTGGCCGTCACTACTGTCAACCTGACGCCGGGGGTGACCACCACCTGGCTGGGCAGCCTGGGACTGGTCGCCTACCACTGGCTCAATCAGGCCGCGCTCAATCTGCCCCTGACGGATTGGCTGCAAGCACTGCCCCCCTTCCGCACCGAGTTGGACGTACTGGCCGCGGCCCGCTGGCCGATGGCCCTGTTCACCGCCTTGAGTGTGGTGATCATCTACAGGCTGGCTTGCCGGCTGGTCGGCGACGCGCCCGCCTTGATTGCCGCCATCTTCATCGCCCTGGACCCCCACCCCGTGGCCCTGGCGCGGGTGTTGGGCCACGATGCCCCCGCCGCTATGTTTATGACGATGTCGCTGCTGTGGCTGCTGGCATTCCAAACCAGGCCTGCCGCCACCGCCCCCCGCTCAGACTTGATTCTGTCCGGGGCAGCCGCGGGGCTGGCTTTTCTGTCCAAAGCTCCGGCCCTGTTTTTGATTCTGTTTGCCGGGCTAATTTTTGCGGTCAAAGTCTGGCAAAATCAGACCGCTCTCTTTTTCTGGCTGAAGCGGTTCGGGCTGTGGCTGGCTGTCGCCTGGTTGGTATTTGTGGCCGGCTGGCCCGCCGCCTGGATAGACCCGCTGGGCCGTCCGGTTGCGGTCATCGAAAACGCCTTTCTTTCCGCCACCGACCAGGAAGAAGCCGACTCGGAAGAATATTGGCTGGTGCCGGATTTGGGGCCGGCCTATTATCTGGTCCACGGCGCCTTCAAACTCAGTCCGCTGGTGATGGTTGGCCTCGGCCTGCTTGCCATCAAAGCCGTCAAACACCGTCCCCACCCACCAACCAACCAGTCAGGCACCCAACCAACTAACTACCTTACCCACCCCCTCCTCTGGCTGGCCCTGTTCGTGTTGCTTTTTGCCATTTTCATGACGCTGGGCGAAAAGCGGAGCGCCCGGTACATTCTGCCGGTTTTTCCGCCGTTGGCCCTGCTGGCCGCGACCGGCTGGTTGTGGCTGTATCAAACCGTCATTAGTCCGCATCCAGGCCGGGGCCTAACTGCCTTTATTCTCATTTTGATGGTGTCCGCCGCGGCCATTTTGGCTCCATACGCCCCCTACTACTTTACCTATTTTAACCCGCTGGTCGGCGGGCCGTTGACCGCGCCTCGTCTGGTCAAACTGGGCTGGGGCGAGGGGCTGGATCAGGTGGGCCGTTATTTACAGCGAGAGGCCCCTGGCAGTCGGGTGGGGACAGCCTATGCCTCCACTGTGGCTCCGTTTTTTACGGGCGACCTGTCGGATGTGAGCAGCGGCGCGCTGGATTATGTAGTTCTTTATACTAAACAGGTGCAAGCCGGTCGGCCTTTACCAACGGCCATTCGCTATTACCGGCAACTTGGCTCGCTTTTTTCGGTTGACATCAACGGCATTCATTACGCCGACGTGTATCCCGGCCCGGCCGTGCAGCCGACTCTGGCCCTGAAGCCGGGGCTGGACCACGCCATTCTGCCCAAACCGATCGGCTTTCGGCCATTGACCCCTTACGGCCGCCTGGGTGAATTGCTGCCGGTGGATGTGTTGTGGCTCACCGACCCGCAGCAATCGCTGCCGGCCACGGCCAGCGTGGTCAGCCTGGAGCCAACCAGCGCTTTTGATTTTCTGGAGGAGCACAATCACGAAGATGGGACCCCGGTTGAGCCGCACCCCGTCAACATTCTGGCCGAAGGCGCCGGCCGCCTGACCCGTTTGATGCCCGATTTTGCCGGGACAGCAATCAGTCGTCACCGGCTGCTGCTGCCCCCGGACCTGCCCCGTGGTCCCTATGCTCTGCTGGTAGACGGTCGTCCACTGGGTGAAATCGAGTTACGCCGCTTTCAACTCCCGGCTGAATTTAACCGGGTGGAGCCGACTGTGTTTGGCAAACAGAT
>Ga0180435_10005034_pt1 | contig 12915 bp, 10 predicted proteins | sample SS_ome_3_FD_132467 | JGI IMG/M metagenome (GOLD analysis project Ga0180435, IMG submission 132467) | Hypersaline lake sediment archaeal communities from the Salton Sea, California, USA - SS_3_S_1 metaG | ecosystem: Environmental > Aquatic > Non-marine Saline and Alkaline > Hypersaline >... | reverse complement strand
CCAACGCTTCAATACGCTCGCTGGCGTGGTTGATCATTTCCAGCTCGGCTTCTGATTTGGCAGCAAAGGCGAGCACGGCTTCCAACGTACCGCCGTACTTACGCTTGAGGCGGTTGATAAGATCGATCTGGTCTTCCAACTGATTCAGGCGGCGGGGGTTGAACTCGATCCCTTCTAAATAATCGCGCAGATCACTGGCCAATTCAGCAGCATTGACAGCCAACTCCTCGGCACGCAGGGGTAACTGCTCCTGGCTCTTGTCGATCTTTGCCACATCTTGCAATGCTTCGACCAATTTTCCAAGGGCATCAGACAAAGCAGGGATTTCATCCTCCCCTTCGTCCAGCAGCAGCAGGCTCCGCTGGGTCATACTCGATAAGCTTTCAGCATTCGCCAGGCGCGAACGTTCCTGGCGCAGGTCCTCTTCGTCCACACCGTCCAGATTGGCTGATTTGATCTCCTGGATCTGGTATTCGAGCAAATCTATACGGCGCTCCGCATCCAGCTCACTCTGGCGCAGCTTCTCCAGATCGCGGCGCAGATCAGTGAGACGTTTGTACATCTGGCGATAATCGGCCAGCAGGGGCTCACTGGCTGCATAACGATCCAGCAAGCCAAGGTGACTGCGCACATTCAACAGAGAAAGATGCTCGGACTGCCCATGAATATCCACCAAATAGCCCCCCAACTGCCGCAGCAATCTGACGCTGACACTGCGTCCATTGATTCGCGCGGTGTTACGCCCGGCCAGACGTAATTCACGGCCAAAGGTAATATAATCGGGATCTTCAAGCAGGTCTTCGCGCTCCAGGATCGCGTGCATTTCAACGCGACTGCGCTGCGGAATGCGGAAAACCGCTTCCAGAATGGCTTTGTCAGCGCCGCTGCGCACGAAAGTAGCGTCTGCCTTGACACCCATGAGGACTTCAACAGCATCCAGGATAATGGATTTGCCCGCACCGGTCTCACCGGTGAAGGTAGTCAAACCATCTGCAAAAGTCAATTCCAGATGATCAATAATGGCAAAATTCTCAATTCGCAGTTCAGTAAGCATAGTCCATTAACATTTCACAATTGAATACCGCTCAGACGGGCATAAACCGTACTGGCTACCAGAAAGGTATATGCACCCGGCCAGAGCAAACCATACAAATTGAAAGTGATCAGTTGGAAAATAACAATAGGCAAGGCACCCACGACAGCGCCGCCTGCGGCAACCCAAAAGAGGGTCTTGGAGCGGCGGCGGCGGGAGATCTTGCGGATCGCCTCAGCAGTGATCGCGCCGGCGGTGGGCGCAATGAATATCGTCCAAAAACCCAAACCGGAGGCGATCAGTGCGCCGATAAATGAAAGCACCGCCGCAAGAATGCCGGCCAGGACCACATCCCGTGTTTCGGCGGTATCAAATATCTTCTGCTGTCCGCGGATACATTCCTTGCAACGGTAGCCGGTCGGTGTAAGCACTGCACACTCAGGGCAAATTGGCTGGTCACACTGGTTACAGCGCAGCATGGTCTCGCGATCAGGATGACGATAACAATGCAGGACGGGGATTTCGTCAACAGAGGCGGTGTTTTCCTGTTCCATTAGTCCTCCAGTTTTTTCGGCTTTTTTTCAATGGCTGGGTTCTGCTTCATATACCGTGTCAGATTGCGATAAAAATACCCCGCATCCTGGAAGCGAACAAAACTCACACCGGTTTCGGCAGTACTGACCTGAATCTTATCATCCCTTTCCACATGTTGGGGAGGGTGTCCATCGACACTGAGCACAGGATCGTAACCACCGCGTACAATGAATTCCACCTGCGTACCCTCAGCGAGAATGACTGCACGATCCACAGATAAATGAGGGGCAAGAGGAATGAGAAGCATGTTGCGCAGATCGGGGGGCATAATGGGCCCGCCAGCCGCGAGGGCATAGGCGGTGGAACCGGTCGGTGTGGCAGCAATGAGCCCATCAGCAATATAACTTGTCAAGGGGGAGCCATCCACGCAGGCTTCTACCTGAATAGGCCGCACCTGCTGACCGCGGCACACAACGACCTCGTTCAACACCTGCCAGCGTCCTATTTCTTCTTCTTCGCGCAGATGAATGGCTTCCAGCATCATGCGGTCTTCAAGCTGGAAGTCTCCTACGAGTAATTGTGAAATAAACTGCGGAAATTCACCCAGGGCAACTTCCATCAAGAAGCCAAAACGCCCGGCGTTGATGCCCAACACGGGCAGCCCCAATGGGGCACAAAGATGTCCAGCGCGCAGCATGGTGCCATCTCCGCCAACAGCAATCACCAGATCAAACTCTTTTGCCTTGATGCGCTGGCGCAAGGCTTCATCATAAAGAGAAGCCGCAGCCACTCGCTCCATTCCCGCAGCAATCAACGATTGGGCGATCAACTGCATTTCATCTGCTGCTTCAGGCAGGGATGGGTGAGAGACAATAGCAAAGCTCTGGGGGAGGGTTTTGGGATTGCGCATAGATTAATAAGGCGGGATCAGCCTTCTGAACCGGTGTCAGTATTGGAGAACTTCTCCAAAAAATCTTCCATTGATTGTTTCAACTGCTCTTCACGCAAGCTGATGGTCAGATCACCGCGGGTGCGTTCCAGAATACCGCGCACCATATCTGTCTGACGGCGCAGACCAAAAGTAATTGCATCAGCATAATCCACTGTGACAAGAACGGCATAGATCTCGTCCATGCAGCCCAACAAGCGTTCCACTTCTTGCGAATAACCGTGGCGCAGCAGGTCCATGCAGCGGCGGCGCAGTTCGCCAACCACTTCGGCCAGCCCTTTCAGGTAAGTGCTGTACTCAACACCCAGCTCTTCGGGTTCGGGCAAAGTCTGGTCCTGAACCAAAGCAAAAGTGCAGCAGGCCTCCACATACTCCTTGATGGCATCCTGTGAATACCCGGCATAATAGATCGTCGGTTCGGTATCGACCAGATCATCGCGCAAGGCTTTGACCAATTTGCGCGCCTCGCCGATCTTCGCTTGAGCGTTCTCAACTTCATCTCGGTGAATGGCGCGAATGGCGTGGGCACAGAAGCGCGTCAATTGCCGCGCCTGAATAAGGGCCTGGTCTCGCGCTTTGGTGCGCGCTGCAAATGACACATGCACGCGCTCAATGATCTCGTTTAAATTTTCCATAATGGCTCCAAAAAACAATTGCTGACAGCCTTCAATGCCCTGCCAAAACTACAGCAGGACATTGGAATAGAACGAATTGAAGCGTTATTCTTCTGATGGCGGCTCCGGCGGCTGTACACCGCGGAAAAGTTCATCCGCCAAAGAAGGGTGGCCGCCGCCAGGCATCTTGATCTCGCCAAAGGACGCCTCATAGCGCGCCAGGCGTGTCCCCAGTGCGCGGTAGAACATCTTGGCGCCCACAGGGGACATAAGCAGGCGGCTGAGCACTTTCAGATTGCGCTGTCCGGGCAACGTACGCCCAAAGTCCAACACAAACTCGCCGGGGGTGTAGCTAACCCCCACCAGATTGGCATAAACAGCATCCAGGTCTGGCGGCAGTTCAAGCTTCAGGGGACGAGGCTTCTTCTTGGCCTCGTTTTCTTTATCGGCCATAGGCTAGAAGGGAATCTCGTCTTCGTTGTCCATCATAGGGACGTCCGCGCCGCCTGTATCTGAGCCGCCGCGGCTGTCCAGGAAGCGCACCGTGCTTGCAGTGACTTCAAAGGATGCTGCTGGGGTGCCATCCTGGCGGTTCCAAATGCGCGGACTGCCGTTTTCATCAGGATTCAAGCGGCCTTCCACAAGAACCTTACTGCCCTTTTGAAGGTAGTTATTGGTGGATTCTGCCTGTTTCCCCCATACAGTTACACGGAACCAGGTGGTTTCTTTAACCCGCTGGCCATCTTTCCCCGTGTAAGTACGGTTGGAAGCCAGGGAGAAATTGGTAACTGCCTGACCAGAGGGTGTATAACGCATTTCAGGGTCGCGGCCCAGATTTCCGACTATGATTATGGTGTGGTACATATTGCTCTCCTCAAATCTAACGTGTCAAAACAAACAAAATATACAGAACAATTGTACATCAAATTGGGCCATGATGGGGGATGAAAACAGGACATTGAAATACACATTTATCCTGCCAAAAAAAAGTAGTCGACCGTTTTGTGTCGGTCGACTTCCCGATCTCTTGTTTTACCCATCACACGGAGGGGCTTCTGGTTTGGGCATTCAATGCCCGCCTTCCTCAGCATCCATGGTGAGCATCAATACCGGCTCAGGGGTGGAGGTGATAAAGGTGGGGGTGCTGCTCACCCAGTACAGTTCCAAATCAGAGAAGGAAATCGAGAGATTGGTTTCTGAGCGGGAGCGCCCAAAAAGGCCGATCTGGCCGCGGGCAATGGCGGCATCTTCAATAGTGAACTGGTACACATCATCGACGAAGAAACGTAGTTCGTCGTCAACCGCCCAAACGCCCAACTTTAGTGAGATGGGACAACCGCGTGGCACCTGCCCGCTGGGCGTCCAGGCTTGCAGCACAACCACATTGCCGCTCTTGAAACGGTCCGCGCGCACCTGCCCATCCGTTGACACGGAAAAACGGTAGTAATCCAATCCACTGGCCGCACGCACGAGCAAACCGTAGGAATCGCCCACCTGGCACAGACGCGGGTTGGCCATCACTTCCAGATAGAAATCATCAACAGTGGGGACACTGCGGAAAATGGTGAGATAACCGTCATCATCGGTCACGGTAAGGGTCAACTCACCAGGACCAAGCACAGCACTGCCCGTATTCTTACGAAATTCAGCCCAACCATCTTCAGCTAAAAACTCATCCTTGAGGATCAACTCGCCCATACCGGAAAGCTGGACAGGCGTAACGGATGGCACGGGCGTCGCCGGGGGATGGGGCGTGTTGGTAGCAGTAGCGGGGAACCAGACCTGAGTCTCCGTCGGCAAGGGGGTTGCCGTGTCGGTTGGCCAGGGATCCACCTCCGGCGGGGTAAACACGGAACAGGCACTCAAGACAAGGGCCAGCGTGATCGATATAAGAAATACAGATTTCGTCTTCAAAAGGGCTCCATTAATATCACATGAGAATGTCCCCATTATACCGTTTGATTCCCTGCAAGCAACGAAAAAAGAGACTGGATTGCAGAATAAAAGGAGAAGGAAAACAATCGAAAAATCACCAACAAACAACTAAAACCAAACAACGCACATAAAAATAGTGTAAATCCCGCATTATGCGTAATTTTCCCCCAAAAAAATGTGTTATACTAAATCAGTAACACGCGTTACTGATTGTCGCAGTCCTGGCATGGGTTTCAGGGACCCCATGCAAACAAAAGACCGCTAGTGTTGGGGGAACAACACTGCCGGTCTTTTTTTATTTTCAGCAACGCAAATTTCAATCCACGTCCAGATAAGCTACGGTGACGCCATCGCCGCCTTCACCGTGGGCACCGACCTTCCAGGTCTTGACCTGCTTGGCATGGCGCAGCGTTTTACGTACAGCTTGCTTGATCGCACCAGTTCCTTTGCCGTGAATGATGCGCACTGAGGGCAGCCCAGCCAGGAAAGCCTGATCAAGGTAATCGCCCAGTTCGTCCAGGGCATCGTCCACACGCAGGCCGCGCAAATCCAATTCCATACCCGGTGAGGCATGGAAGATCTGTTCAGGGGTTTTAGCTCCCTCACGAGGAGATGAGGGGGATTTCGATTTGTTCTTTCCAGAGATGGAGGCTTCTTCCTGCGTTCCGCTGCCGGTCTGCAACTCATCCAAACCTACACGCATACGCAGGGCGCCCATTTGCACTTCCGCTTCTTTGCCATTGATGGAGAGAATCTCCCCTTTCATCTTGAGGGAACGCACATAAACCTTCTTGCCGGGTTTCAGTGTGGCCGGGTCTGCGGGAGACAACTTCACCTCGGGCGCTTTGCGGCGCACAGGCTTCTCCACCTTCTTCTTAACCTTTTCCACCATTTTCTCGACGTCTTTCAGTTCATCAATGGGCTTGCGGGCGCGGATCAGATCACGACGCGCTTTTTCGATCTCGCCGCGTACTGACTCGGTTTCTTCTTCGGCTTGTTCGCGGGCCTTCTCAAGGATCTCCAGCCGTTCTTCTTCGATCTGCGCCAGGCGCTCGGAGAGTTCATTCCGCCGGACTTCCGCTTCCTCGCGCTCTTTCTCAGCCTCGTCAAAGGCCTGGCGTGCACGGTCGCGCTGGCGGTGGATCTCATCCAGCAGATCTTCGGTCTGCAAGTCATCGGGGTTTAGATTGCCGCGCGCTTCTTCAAGGATGGTCTGCTTCAATCCCAGGCGTTCTGCGATCAGCAGGGCATTGGAACGCCCCGGCAGGCCGATATTTAGGTGATAGGTAGGGCGCAGTTCCTTGACGTCAAATTCCATGCTGGCGTTGACCACGCCTTTGGTGGTGTGGGCAAACGCCTTCAATGAAGGATAATGCGTGGCAACCAGGTTGGTGATGCGCCGGCGCACCATGTACACCAGCAGGGCGCGCGCCAGGGCAGCGCCTTCTTCGGGGTCGGTGCCTGCACCAAGCTCATCAAAGAGAATCAGACAGCGCCAGTCGGCGCGCTTGAGGATGCGTACGATGTTGGTGATGTGCGCGGAAAAAGTAGAAAGCGATTGCTCAATGGACTGCTCATCGCCGATGTCAGCGTAGACATTCTTGAAAAGACTCAGCTTTGAGCCGGATTGGGCAGGAATATGCATGCCAGACTGGGCCATAAGCACCAGCAAGCCAACGGTTTTGAGGGTAACGGTCTTACCGCCGGTGTTGGGGCCGGTGATGACAACAGAGTAGGTCTTTTCATAAAGATCAACGTCAATGGCGACCACTTTTTCGGGGTCCAGCAGAGGGTGGCGGGCGTGATAAAGCTTGATCGTGCTGCCTGGGTGATCTCCCACCCTTTCTCGGAAGGGCACCATCTCCGGCTCAGAAGCGCGCAAATCATCGGCATATTTGGCGCAGGCCAGAGCCAGGTCAAATTCAGCCAGTGCCGCCACAAGCGCGTTGATCTCACCGGTATGGGAGCCGATCAAATCAGACAATTCTGCCAGAATGCGGCGTTCTTCTTCTTTTTCAGCAAGCTGTAATTCATGAAAGGCATTGTTCAGCTCCACCGCGGCCAGCGGCTCGACAAAGAGAGTCGCGCCGGATGAAGATTGGTCATGCACAACAGCTTTTAGCTTTCCCTTGAAATCAGCGCGCAGGGGAACAACATAGCGCCCGTTGCGCTGGGTGATGATCGGTTCCTGGAGCATGCGAGCGGTGTTGGGGGTGTTGATGATGCGCTGCATGCGGGAAAGTAGGCGGTCATGGGAAATCTTCATCTCACGGCGGATATGCGCCAGTTTATCGGATGCGCTGTCGGGGATCTCGCCATTATCGTCGAGAGAGCGGCTGATGGCATCCACCAGGCCAGCAGGAGGATGTAAGGGCGCGGCGATCTTCTCCAGAATGGGGTAGTCCTCTTCCTGCTGCATAAGCGTGCGGTTGAGACGGCGGGCGGCGATCAGGGTATGCTTAACCGCCAGCACGGTTTCTGCTTCCAGCACGCCGCCGCGTTGGGCCAGCTCGGCCTGTGGGCGCACATCGCGGGCAGCGCCCACGGTCACGCCAGATTGCACACTGAGCAAATGCCGTGCTTCACGGGTGCGCGCCAGACGGCGCTTCACCTCGTCCATTTTGGTGCTCGGTCTGAGCTTACGGGCGAGTTCCTGCGAGGCGCTGAATGAGGCATAGCTGGCGAGGCGTTCGAGGATCTTGGAAAATTCCAATACGGAGATGGTTTTTGCGTCCATAGCGAGGTAAGTTTATCATTAAACAGGGTCCGGCTGGCACGGTCGGGAGGCGAATAGGCCGGAAAATAGGCCAGATGGGGGATGCCCTCTGCTAAAGAATCACCGGGAATTACTTCCCCTTGAAAGGTTTTTTCATCACCGTCATCGTAGGTTCGATTTGCAACCCAAAAGAACTGGGGGCTTCGCACATCGTCCCCACCCTGCCTTTCTCATTTGCTACCAATAAAAAGATTTCCAAAATGTGTGGTATACTCGCACAGCTAAGTTGATGAGATTTCAACAAACTAGGGAAATCCCTGGTTTTCGTATGTATTAAGGCCGCTCGTTATTATTCAATGGTGTAACCGCAATGCGGGGCTATCGAGCGGGCGCTGCACAAGAGGTGCAGCGTTAAAAAGCGACACCATTTAGGATAATATCGTGAGTTTCAATACATTTGCTTTTCACCCGCAGATCAACGCGGGTATTTCTTCTGCTGGGTACACTACCCCCACCCCCATTCAAAGCCAGGCCATTCCTGCCATCATGAGCGGCAAGGATGTGCTGGGACTGGCACAAACCGGAACAGGAAAAACAGCGGCTTTCGTTCTGCCCATCCTGCAGCGTCTGATGAAGGGACCGCGCGGCAAACTGCGCGCGCTGATCCTTGCACCAACACGCGAGCTGGCTGAACAAACCCATATCGCCATATCCCAGCTCGGCCGTCAGACCGGCCTGCGCAGCCTGACGATCTATGGCGGCGTGAGTGCTGCCCCCCAACTGAAAGGGCTGCGCAGCGGCGTCGATATTGCTGTCGCCTGCCCGGGCCGCTTGCTGGACCTGTACGGCCAGAAAAAGATCAACTTCAAGGATATCGAGGTCCTGATCCTCGATGAGGCAGACCAGATGTTCGATATGGGCTTCCTGCCTTCCATCCGCCGCATTGTCTCGGCCCTCCCCAGGCAGCGCCAAACCCTGCTATTCTCTGCCACCATGCCCGATAAGATCCGCGAACTGACCAAAGAGATCCTGCACGACCCAGTGACTGTGGAAATTCGCGTCTCTGAACCTGTGGATACAATCGACCATGCTTTTTACATGGTCGAAAACACACGCAAACGGGAAATGCTCCTCAATATCCTGGAAGACAGCGGCAGTGGACAGGTGCTGGTATTCACCCGCACGAAGCACCGTGCAAAGAAATTGGCGCATCAATTGCGCAAGGCGGAGTGTTCTGCCACGGCACTTGAAGGCAATATGTCACAGAATCAGCGCCAGGCGGCGATGAGTAAATTCCGCAAGGGACGGGTGAAAGTCATGGTCGCGACCGATATCGCAGCCCGCGGGATCGACGTCTCACGTGTATCGCATGTCATCAATTACGATGTTCCCTATACCGTTGAAGCCTACACCCATCGCACCGGCCGCACTGGCCGTATGGAACGCCTGGGCACCGCACTGTCCCTGGTAACACACGAAGACCTGAAAACCGTGCGAAACATCAAGCGCCAGACAGGCATTACCCTGCAGCGTCTTCAGATGGAAGGCTTTCCGGCTGAAGTTCCCCCGGCTCCACCCAAAGAGGCAAACACCAGGCCCAGATCAAAATCCGGCCAGCGCAGATCGAATTCTGGCGGAAGGCGTTATCCGGCGAAGACGAGGTCGTAGATAAGAATAGAGAGGCTGTCTCATGATGAATTGAGGCAGCTTTTTTGTTACCGGTTTATAAAACATGAATTCTTTCCCTGAAACGAGTTTTTCCCCACCGATTGTGTAGGGGCGATTTGCAAATCGCCCCTACTATCACGTGCTGGATGAAAAAATGAGCAGGAACAAAAACGCATGAAAGGGCAGAATTAGGCCACTAAATCCCCCAAATGGCCCACCCCTCCCATGTTATACTTTCACCGCAAATCTTGAACAGGAATCATCCAATGGCCCTATTAACCACCAGCAATCTGAGCAAAGCCTACGGCCCCGAAGACATCTTCGACGGGGTGACCTTGAGCATTCCACGCAGGGCGCGCATCGGGCTGGTGGGACCCAACGGGATCGGCAAGACGACCTTGCTGCGCATCCTCGTCGGCGAGGAGTCCCCCTCCGGCGGGACGGTGAGCCGCGCGCGAAACCTGACGGTGGGTTACCTGCCCCAGGAAGCACGCCTGCACTCCGACAAGACGCTGTGGGAAGAGTGCCTGGCTGCCCTGCAGGATCTGATCAAGATGGGCGAGCGGGTGAAAGCACTCGAAGAAGCCATGAACCACGCCGACGCGGACAAAGCCGAAGCGGCGATTGCCTCTTACGGCTCCCTGCAAATGGAGTTCGAACGCCGCGGTGGATACATGATCGACAACCGCATCCGCCAGACGCTGGAAGGGCTGGGCTTTGTGGACAAGGACTTCCACCGCCCGATGACCAAGCTCTCCGGCGGGCAGCGCACGCGCGCCGTACTGGCACGCCTGCTGCTCTCGGAACCCGACCTGCTCCTGCTGGACGAACCCACCAACCACCTCGACATCGCGGCCATTGAATGGCTGGAAACCTACCTGAAGGACTGGCCCGGCGCAGTGCTGATCGTCTCACACGACCGCTATTTCCTCAACCAGGTGGTCAACACGATCCTCGAGATGACGCCCACCATCGAAACCTACCGCGGCAATTACTCAGCTTATATCGAGCAGCGCGGTGCGCGCTATGAGCGCCGCATGGCTGAATACAAGGCCCAGCAGGCTTTCATCGAGAAAGAAGAAGAATACATCCGGCGCAATATCGCCGGTCAGAACACACGCCAGGCACAGGGACGCCGCAAACGGCTGGAACGCATGATGCGGGATGCCCTGATCGCCAAGCCGATCACCGCAGGGCGGCGCATCCACCTCAACCTGCAAACCGGCGACCGCTCCGGCGACCTGGTGCTGCGCACGCGCGACCTGCATATCGGCTATCACGATGACAAGAAAACCCTCTTTGCCCTGCCCGACCTGACCCTGCTGCGCGGGGAATGCGCGGCCATCATCGGCCCCAACGGCGCGGGCAAGACCACCTTCCTCAAGACCCTGCTGGAACAGCTCCCGCCGCTTTCAGGCGAGGTGAGGCTGGGAGCCAACCTGCACATCGGCTATTTCGCCCAGGCGCATGAGGACCTGCACCCCGAGTGGACCCTGATGCAGGAGATCGACGCCATCGCGCCGCACATGCTCCCGGCAGAGGTACGCAACTACCTGGCCAAATTCCTCTTCACCGAGGATGATGTTTTCAAGCAGGTGAGCGTGCTATCAGGCGGCGAACGCGGTCGGCTGGCCCTGGCCTGTCTGGCCCTGCAGGGCGCCAACCTGCTCCTGCTGGACGAGCCTACCAACCACCTCGACCTGGCCGCGCAGGAAGTCTTGCAGTCCATCCTGGCGGACTTCAACGGCACGATCCTGCTCGTCTCGCACGACCGCTATTTGATCGATGTGCTCGGTACGCAGATCTGGGAAGTGAAAGCGGACACCAAAACCCTGGCCGTGTTTGAAGGCACCTACAGCGAGTACCGCGGTGCCCTTCAGGTGGCAGCGGTGCGCGAAGCGGAAGCCGCCCAACCAGAAGAGAAGGTCAAGGGCCAGAAACCGCGCGCCAGCGGGATGAACAACCGACAGCGCCGGCGGCTGAAACGCATGCAAACCCTGGAAAACGAGATCGCGGAACTGGAACACGAACTGGGCGATCTAACCAAGCAATTCGAGAACCCGCCGGCCGACCCCGCCGCCGTGCAGCAGCTCAGCGAGGACTACGCGGACGTGCAGCGCAGGATGGACGAGAAGCTGGACGAATGGACAGTGCTGTCCGATAAGGTAGAAAATTGAACCCTCTCATTGCGAGAGGGTTTTGATTTTCAGGGGGATGGTCAGACCAACTCACCCCGAAGTGATCAACATGATCGCAGCGAGACAAACGCCCACGCCAAGCCATTGATAGACGGTCAATTTTTCTTTCAGGAAGATGCCGGAAAGCAGCACCGTCCCGGCCGGGTAGAGCGAGGACAACACGGCGGCGATATCCAGCCTGGTGAACTGCGTAGCGAAGAGGTAAAAAATATTGCCGCCCGCGTCCGTAAAACCGGATATGATGGCAACCGGCGCTGCTTTCAGCTTTGGGATGGGAAGCCGGCGGGTGCGCAGCAAGACGAAGGCAAATGAAACCGAAGCCAGCTTGGAAAAAACAAGAGGCGCAAAGACTTGATTCCCTTCAAACTGAGCGACCAATGCCAGGAACCCGCCGAAGCCGAAGCCGGCCAACAACGCCATGATCAACCCGTCCCGTCCGCCAGAAGCGTCGCCATCATGGGAACGCGATACGATCCAGATCCCCGTGATCGACAAACCAAACCCGAGCAACTGCAAGCCGCCCGGCAAACCTTCGATGACTATCCCGACGAGGGTGGGGATGAGCGCACCCACCACACCCGCCACTGGGGCAACCAAAGCGGCGTTGCCCAGGCTCAGGCCTTTATACAGCGCTGCCAGGCCCGCCGCTCCGCATACGCCGGCCAACACGGCGAGGATGATGTTGAAACCAGAGGGGAAATGCTCTCCCCAGAGCAAAGCGCAGAGGAATACCAGAAGCATGCTGCTGGAAGTGGAAAACAGCAGCACCTGGAACTGGTTCAGCTTGCGCGAGGCCAGCCCGCCCAGAAAGTCACCCGTGCCCCAGGAGGCAGCGGATATAAGTGCCAGGACGATACCCATCAGTGATTGTTCCTCATCAGCAAATTCATGAGGGGGATTATATCAGCAGGGGGTTATTTTTCCACGATCTCCACCACATCCGCGACCTTGACCGTGCCGGATTCGAGGACACGCGCGTAGGCGCGCGACCAGCCGGGATATTTGTCCTGGTCGATGAGGTGATTGGCGCCGTTGGTGAAGTAGGGTAATAAGTCGGGGCAGGGGTCAGCATAGCCGGTGATCTCGATAAGCAGCGATTCACCTATGCGCATTAAAACGTCGGGCACGATCTGGTCCCAGTCCACGCCAGTCAGGGTCAGGTTCTCTCCCGTTGCGCCGGGGTAAACGGGGTGGCCATCTGCTTGCAGGGCGAGCAAGCGCTCCAGCGAGAAGAGACACACGGCGCGGTCGGGTCCGCCGTGGTATTT
>Ga0180435_10005033_pt1 | contig 12915 bp, 8 predicted proteins | sample SS_ome_3_FD_132467 | JGI IMG/M metagenome (GOLD analysis project Ga0180435, IMG submission 132467) | Hypersaline lake sediment archaeal communities from the Salton Sea, California, USA - SS_3_S_1 metaG | ecosystem: Environmental > Aquatic > Non-marine Saline and Alkaline > Hypersaline > Sediment... | reverse complement strand
TCGGGAACACCCATCTGGTCCGCAATAAGTATGATTTCAAGCATTATCTTCCGACCGGGAAGAGATGAAAGACGCATGGGATAGACCGGTTTTTTTGATTCGAATTCAATCAACAGGGGATGCGGTCTGGTGACATCGAAGATATTAGGGGCCAACCTCAATGATAAGGTCTTTAAAAGGCCGGGTGACATTTTTTCAACCCGTAAGGGTAGGTTCGGATTTGGAATGATCCATGCAAACCGATCACCCTCTCCCTGCAACGTCGATTCCAGCACAAGTGTTTCCACATTATGGCGGTACGTGATGATGGCTCGTTGCCTGGGCATATCAGGATATTGATCCGCCGGCAACGGGACAAACCTGCCATTGGCGGCGCATATTGAGTGATAGCCCAAAAGCAACAAAACAATTATGATGATTGGTTTTAGTAAACGGGCAATCAACGGTCACCCTGCCAGTCTGCCAGATTTTTTTATCGTTTTAAATGTCAAATATGACCAAGAAATGAATAGTTGTTCCAAGATTAACTCTATTTTGCCAGGGCTTTGAAAGCAATAAAAAAGTGATTGCATATCGGTTGTATGATTAAGACCTATCCCGTAGATGACCAGATATTCTTGTCTAAATTCATAGTACTTGACAGGCAATGACTTTTTCCATATTTTTTTTGAAGCGTTTGCGGGTAAAAGGCAGCGTGCAAATTGGTGATTCCCGTCCCGCCACTTTCGATTTTTAGATTTGAAACTAGCCACTATGCAAAAGGAAACCAAGATGCAGATACTCAAAAAGTTGTTGGTTCTAGTGATTCTTGGAGCGCTTTTTTCGTTTGTATGTGTAAATGCCTACGCGGTGACCGCTAAAGATGTCACCAAGCAATTTCGGACAGCCAAAAGTTTGTATTTCAAGGGCAAGGCCGGGGAGGCCCATGCTGCCTTGGAAATGGCTGAGAAAATGGTTGCCGATATCCTCGCGGCAGGGGATGATGCGGAAAAGAATAAGGTCAAGCGCCTGGCAGGCCAGATGAAAAAGCTGCGCAAGGACATTGACAAAAAACTGGGCAAATCCCCAGGTGGTTCAGCATCGTCGTCTTCGAAAGCTGCTTTCGCGACAAGTCCGCAAAAAGATAGTGCTACCCTGCCGTCGCATGTGAAATCAGATCTCCAGATGGTGGATCGATATATGCGCAGTGCCGAAAAAAGCCTGGATTCGGGCGATGCCCGCAATGCCAACCGTTCTTTAAACAACGCCCGCAAGAAATTCAAACAGACCGCTGCGCGTAAGAAAAAACATTTTCCCCCGGATCACCCTGAATATGTGGCCATACAGAAGCGCCTTGACAAACTGGAGCAAGCCATTGCTTCCATGGAAAAGGGTGCTGCCCAAAAAGAGGCTGTGGCTGCCGAGGCCGCCGCGAAATACGCGGCTGAATCCGACAAATGGGTGGCTGTTTTCAAACCCTATGTCACGGGTCAAGGCAAACCGGGATATGATCCCGATCGTTACTTTGTGGCCGGTTTTACCGAAGATCAAAAAGAAATGGCCAAACGGACCCGGATATTCGGCCAGGTAGCCGCCGACAGGCAAGCCTATGAAAAATCAAACCCGGGGGACAATGCCAGCGAAGAACTCCAACGGATTGTCCGTGACATTGATCATGCGATCGCGACCTTTCAAGATTCAAGCGCTATGATGGCCGACGTAAAGCTCAAATCGGCCGAACGCCAGATAAATTACATCACCGCATGGCTTCAAAAGGAATCTGAGAAATCAGGCTCGGATAACCTGCCGAATTCCATGAACAAACCTGCCTTTCAAAATGCTCGCCGTGACCTGGATGGGGCTGCTCGTTTGCTGGGTAAAACCGATCCACGGATCAGCAAGCTGGAATCCCAATATCAGGCCGCCCTTGTTCAGGATGCCAAATTGGCCCGTATTCGGGTGGAAAAAACGCGCATGATCGGGGATAAATTTGCGGGGCCGGAACTGGCAACGCTCAAGCAAAAAACAAACGACGTCCTGAAAAATGCTAAAGCCGGGATCGGCATACTGCGCACCACCGTGGTTTCGGCCGATTGGCAGGAGGAAAACGTTATCGAATGGACGGATACATCCCGCAGCGTTTTACGCCATCGCATAACCCATTCGGTGTCTACCCAGGTAGCCGGCAAATCGGGTAGTGAAACAACCTTGTACACCATTCACATCGCCAAGGATCGCCGCACCGACGGTTCCTGGAGCCAGTTACGCGGACATATCATGTTTGAAGATCCCATATTGGCGGAGAATGTCCACAAATGAAGAACAGGGTCACCGTGGAAAAAATCAGACCTGGATATTATTTTAAAACAGGATCTGATCGAGCTTGAAAATGTACAGCAGATTATCCAAATTGAAACACTGATTCAATTGTTGAAAGAGAGAGTCGGCAGCCCCGTTTCCTATCGTTCTTTGGCACGGGATCTACACAGTTCAGACAAAACGGTAAAGCGCTGGATAACCATACTTGAAAATATGTATGTGCTTTTTAAGGTGCCTCCCTTCCATAAGAATATTGCCAGAGCAATTCAGAAAGCACCCAAGTTTTATTTTTACGATACGGGTCAAGTCATTGGAGAATTGAGTCAAAAATTGGAAAACACAGTTACCCACAGTTGCCTCTCTACACTAAGCTTGGCCTGAAAAACAAGTTAGGTACGCAAGAAGAGCGTGTCAACGCGTTTTTCGTCACGAGTTAAATGACCCCAAGCTATGAAAAATAACGCAGGCGGGTATTTCCGCCTGCGTACCGGTGTAGACTTTTACCCAGTGGATTCGATGGGGTGAGAAGTTAGGACGGCTGTGGTTTCATTTTGATAGGCGCTGCTGCCGGGGCCGCCGGATGCACCGACCCCACGATAGGTCGATACCTCAAAATCCGGGTAGGCATTGCCTGCGTGCTCCGTAAAATCCAGACCTTCCATTTCTTCTTCCGGCGTTACTCTCAGACCGATGGTTTTATGGATCAACTTAAACATGAGATATGCAGCTGGGAATACCCAGATAAAGCAGGCTGCAATACCCAAAAGCTGCACAGCGATGATCTTGAGGGAAGTGCCACCCAGGTTGAATATGCCGGCGGCAAGCGTGCCCCAGGCCCCGTTGACACCATGCACGGATATGGCGCCAACCGGGTCATCTATTTTGATTCTGTCGAAAAATAGCACGGACATGACCACGAGCACCCCGGCTACCGCACCAATAATGACGGCACTGAGCGGAGAGACACTGGCACATGGGGCGGTGATGGCCACCAGGCCTGCCAAGGCACCATTCAGACTCATGCCCACTTCCGGTTTTCCGAACTTTATCCAAGAGGTATACATGGCCAATACAGCACCGGCTGCAGCGGCCAGATTCGTGTTAACGAAAATCATGGCGATGTCGGTTGTGGCGGCTGTGGTGGATCCGGGATTAAAACCGAACCATCCCAGCCAAAGGATGAAAACACCCAGTCCGGCCAAAGGCAGGTTGTGTCCGAGTATCGGTTTCATTTTACCGTCCTTGGTATATTTACCCAAGCGGGGACCCAGCACCAAGGTGCCGGCCAGGGCCGCCCACCCGCCAACCGAATGAACAACGGTTGAGCCGGCAAAGTCGATGAATCCAAGCCCCTCGAGCCAGCCGCTGCCATTAAAAAGGCTGCCCCAGGCCCAGCTTCCAAAGATGGGGTAAATGAAGGCACTGATGAAGACACTGTAGACCAGGTAACCTGAGAACTTGGTCCTCTCCGCCATGGCGCCCGAGACAATGGTGGCGGCAGTGGCGGCAAAAACAACCTGAAACATCCAGAAAGCCAGGACCCATGGGTCTCCATCCGGCTTAAAATCGCTTAAAAAGAAGCCGGAAGTTCCAAACCAACCGGTACTGCTGGTTCCAAACATGATGCCAAACCCGATGGCCCAAAAAGCCAAGGTGCCGGCCGAAAAGTCCATCAGGTTTTTCATCAAGATGTTCACCGCGTTTTTGGCACGGGTGAAGCCGGCTTCCACCATGGCAAATCCGGCTTGCATGAAGAATACCAGCGCCGCCGCCACCAAGGTCCAGAGATAATCGGCATGTGTCTGGACGAGATTGATGGCCGCTTGGTTAGATTCCGCTGTGGGCAGTTCATCACTGGCCAGTGCAAAGGATATGTTTAGCAGCGAGAAGAGTGTTGCAGCAATGAGCTTTTTCATTAGATCTCCTTTTGATGTAAATATGGTGTGTCCATCAGGACGGGTTTACCAAGCTGCCCATGGAACAAAAGTTGGGGCTGGTGTTCTGATACAGCAAAGGGAGTGCCAAACTATGATTATGCAGTGATATTTTGTATAACAATTTGAAATAAATATATTAAATGGAATGAATCTAAAAATCTGCCCAAAGAAAATAGAATATATTTATTACAAAAATGAACTATGAATATCTATTAAATACAAAAACGTAAAATTTGATGATGAAACGACAACTCTGAAAAAAATCCCCGGGGCTATACACTTAACTCATTGTAATTATTACAATTTTCAGGTAGACTGTTCCGGTTTCTTCAACAGCCGAACCCCACCATGGGATTGCCAAAGAGTGTTTTTGCGGATACGGATTCTGGAAAGAGGTAGGCGCCGATATCGACAATCGCTGATAATGGTTTATACTTAGAGAAATTGAGATTGGAAAACGAGACGCAATCAGGAGGCCAATATGACGGCTGAACCGGCCGGAAAATACGATTTTGAAGTGGGTATGTACCGACCACCCAGCGAAGGTGGCAGTCACTCACTGCTGTTGCGTTTCACGCGCAACTGTCCCTGGAACAAATGCACTTTCTGCGCCATGTACAAGCACGAAAAATTTTCCATGCGGGGTGTTGTCGAGATCACGAGGGATATCGACGCCATCGCCGGGATGATCACCGAGATTCAAAATCTGTCTTGGAAGTTGGGGCATGCCGGACAGATCACCCGGGATGTGATCAATGCCATGGTCGCTCAAAATCCGGATCTTAATACCAGTCACGGATTCAGCATGGTGCTCAATTGGTTGTCATCGGGTGCCAAAACCGCTTTTCTGCAGGACGGTAACAGCCTCATGATGGCAAGCGATAAGCTGGTGACGGTTCTGACCCATCTTCGCCGTACTTTTCCGACTATCGAACGGGTCACGACTTATGCGCGCTCCAAAACGCTTGCCCGAAAACCACAGGCGGATTTAAGCGCCATTAACAAGGCCGGCCTGGATCGCTTGCACGTGGGTTTGGAATCCGGAGATGATGTTCTGCTGAAAAAAATTAAAAAAGGTGTAAGCGGCAAGGAGCATATCGAAGGCGGCACAAAGGCACTGGCCGCTGGGTTCCAGCTTTCCGAATACTGGATGCCCGGTTTGGGCGGGAAAGAAGATTGGGAGAACCATGCCCGAAATACGGCCCTGGTCCTGAATCAGATCAATCCCCACTATATCCGTTCCAGACCTTTTTACCCCTATCCGGGAACACCCATCCATGAGGCCCAACAGCACGGGGCACTGACATTGTTATCTCCCCGGGAGACACTGGTGGAGCTGAAACGGATGATCGAAACCCTGGACGTCACATCCAAAGTCTGTTTCGACCACGCTGGCAACTGCTGGGTTAACCGGAGCGGCCAGCTACTTTTCACCCAGAGTTATGAAGGCTACAAATTTCCGGAAGAAAAGCAGCGGGTACTGGAATTGATCGCAGAGGGGATCGAGGCTCAAAAGGGCAGGGCCACTGGCGGTCGCTTTCAGGTGGTTCCTCGATAATGGCTAGGCACATCTACGATTACCAGGGGCGGCTTGCCTTTGTTCTTGATCCTTTTCCGAAATTAAAATAAATACTTATGCTATGAGAAAATTGATTTGGACAGTCGGTGTTGTTGCTATTGTCGTTTTGCTGGGCTGGCAGATCTATGCCCACATTCAAGGCCAGGAGAGTAGCGTCCGTCGACAACGGCGGTCCGTACCGGTCGCTGTCGAAGTCGCGCCGGTTCAACGCGCAACGGTTAAGGATATGGGCCAGTACAGCGGATCCTTGTATCCCCGCACGGCCTTCAGCATTGCCCCCAAGATAGCCGGGCGCTTGGAAAAAATGCATGTACACTTGGGAGACGAAATTCAAGCCGGCCAACTGGTGGCGGTATTGGACGATGCCGAGTACCAACAACAGGCCAGCCAGGCCAAAGCCGAGCTCGAAGTGGCCCGGGCCAATCTCCTGGAGCAGCAAAATGCCCTGGCAGATGCCAAACGCGAATACGGACGGGCCCAGGCTTTGAGCGCAAAGCAGATCATACCCGATTCGCAATTGGACGAAGCCTTGTCCGACCTGAAATCCCAGGAAGCAAAATTGAGGGTGGCTTTTGCCCGGGTGGCCCAAAGCGAGGCGGCTGTCAGAGCGGCTACTGTCCGTCTTGCGTATACGCGCATCCACATTCCCGAAAACAACCAGCCCGGATATCGGGTGGTGGGGGAGCGGTTCGTGGATGAAGGTGCCATGCTGGCGCCCAATACACCCATAATTTCGGTTATTGATATCGGCTCAATGATTGCCGCTGTCCATGTGGTGGAGCGCGACTATCCCAAAATTGAGGTTGGCCTCAAGGCCACCGTCGCAACGGATGCCTTTCCGAATCGATCCTTTTCAGGGAAAGTCATCCGGATCGCTCCCATTCTTAAAGAAAAATCAAGAGAGGCGCGCATTGAAATTCAAATCGACAATCCCTCAAGGCTGCTGAAACCGGGAATGTTTGTGCGGGTTCAAATTCAATTTATCAAACGTGACAACGTGATCGTGGTCCCCACCGCAGCTATCATCAACCGTAATAACGCGCAAGGTGTATTTCTGTTAAACCCTGACAAAGAAACAGCTGTGTTTACGCCGGTGACATTCGGTATTGTCGATACGGAAATTGCTGAAATAAGGGAGCCCATCATCAGCGGAAACGTTGTTGTTTTGGGGCAGCACTTGTTGGAAGATGGTGCTCCGGTCATCGTCAGCAGCAAGTGAAATACGACCAGCGTGCACATGAGACCGCATTCAGATTACACCCATCGGCGGGTGTGGTCGGTGAATGGCCTTGGGGAAGTGCCCAACATGAATATCTCCAGTTTTGCTGTTAAACGTCCCGTGCTGACCATTATGGCATCGCTGATCGTGATTATCACCGGCGCTGTGTCCCTGAGCCGCCTTGCCATTGATTTAATGCCGGACATTACTTACCCCACCTTGAGTGTGTCCACCAATTACGAGAATGCCAGCCCGGAGGAAGTTGAAGAGTTGATCACCCTTCCCATCGAAGAGGCCATGAGTGCCGTCCCCGGTGTCGAGGAGGTAACGTCGGTTTCGGCCGAGGGGCGCAGCAGCGTGCGGGTCAGCTTTGCCTGGGGTATCGATTTAAGTGAGGCCGCCAATGATGTGCGTGAACGTCTGGACCGAATTATCTCACGGCTCCCGGAAGACGCCGAACGTCCCCGGCTGCGAAAATTTGATCTGGCCGCTTTCCCCATTTTGATTCTGGGTGTCTCCAGTAATCTGGATCCGATCCAGGTCCGGCAATTGATTGACGATCAGGTTAAAAACAGGATCGAAAAAATTCCCGGCGTGGCCTCTCTGGACATTCGCGGCGGGTTGGATCGTGAGATCCATGTAAATCTAAACGCGGAAAAGATGAAGGCATTGGGCTTGCCCATCGATCAAATCCTGCTGCGACTAAAGGAAGAAAACATCAACCTACCGGCCGGAACCATCGCGCAGGGCCTGCAGGATATCACTATTCGGACCCCGGGTGTTTATAACAGCCTGGCGGAGCTGGCAAATACGGTTGTCGCCGTGCGTGACAGCGTGCCCATCCAACTGCACGAAATTGCCGATGTTGAAGATGCATGGGAAAAGGTGACCCGTATCGTGCGGGTGAATAATAAACCCGGGATACGAATGTCGGTCAGCAAACAATCCGGGAAAAACACCGTTGAGGTGGCTACGGGCGTGCTCGGGGAAATTGAACGAATCAACCGGGATCTACCCCAAATTCAGATCGTTTCCATTATCGACTCATCCGACTACATCAAGCGTTCCATCACCAATGTCGGCAGCATTATCCTTTACGGCGGGGTTTTGGCCATCTGCGTGCTCTTGTTGTTTCTCAGAAACGTACCCAGCACGGCCATTATTGCCACCACCATTCCCATCTCAGTCGTGGCCACATTCGCATTGATGTATTTCAATGACTTTACTTTGAATTTGATGACCCTGGGGGGATTGGCCTTGGGTGTCGGCATGCTGGTGGACAACGCCATCGTTGTGCTGGAGAATATTTACCGGCTAAGAGAATCCGGTCAAGATCGTATTTCGGCCGCCATTAATGGCAGCCAGGAAGTAACCGCCGCAGTCATTGCCAGTACGCTGACAACCCTGGCGGTATTTCTGCCGCTTATTTTTATTCGCGGTATGTCGGGGATCATGTTTAAACAGCTATCATACGTAATCGCTTTTTCCCTCATTTGCTCGTTGGCCGTGGCCCTGACGCTGGTCCCCATGCTGGCGGCCCGCATCCGTACGCCGGTGGCGATGCTTAGCGACTCGAAAAAACCGACCGGCGGATGGTTTTTTAAGATAACGGCCGGATTTTTCCAATGGTTGGAAAATGAGTATATTGCCGTGCTGCAATTCGCACTTAACCATCGCATTGTGACGGTGGGGAGCGCGTTTTTGATCCTGATCGCAAGCCTATTTCTAATTCCTTTTGTGGGGGTTGAATTGATGCCGGCTACCGATGAAGGCGAAGTCCGAGTCTATGCTGAGATGGCCGTGGGAACCCGTTTGGAAGTCCTGGACCGCGCATTTCAACAAATCGAAAAGATTGTTTACGCGGCCACACCGGAAATTGACAACACGGTGGCATTCATCGGCGGTTCCAGCTGGCGTGCCAGAGGGTCCAATGCCGGCGAAATGCGGATCGCCTTGAAACCGCTCAAATCACGCACACGCTCCAGTGATCAAATCGCCGCAGACCTGAGAAAGCGTTTGGGAGCTATTCCGGGAACGAAGGTACGTACCCGTGCAGGACAGGGTCTTTTCATCCTTCGCCTCGGCACAGGCGGTACCGACCAAGTGCAGATAGAAGTCCGTGGCTATGATCTGGAGATAGCCAATGAACTGGCAGGGCGCGTACAAGATGTGGTTACCGGCATACCCGGCATTACAGACACCCGCATCAGTCGCGAAACCGGGACTCCGGAGAGACTCATCAACATCGACCGTTTAAAAGCGGCCGATATGAAATTGACAGTATCCAAAATTGCAAATTACCTGCAAACCGCTTTATCCGGAACATCCGCAGGAAATTACCGCCAAGGCGGCAATGAATTTCAAATTCGTGTCAAGCTTGCCGATACGGATAAAACCGAACTTGCGGACGTCCTTGATCTCCCGGTTACCAACGCGGAGGGCGAACCGGTGGTGCTTAAAAACGTGGTACAGGTCAAACCCAGAAGAGGACCGGTTCTGATTGAACGCAAAAGTCAGGAGCGGGTAATTTATGTGACCGCCAACATCAGTGGACGGGACATGGGGTCCGTTCTCGGTGATATTCGTGAGGGTTTGCAGTCTGTTCCGATTCCGAGGGATTTTAATCTGGTATTCGGCGGTGATTTCGAAGAACAGCAAAAGGCTTTTCAGGAATTATTAACGAGCTTTGTCCTGGCGATCATCCTGGTTTACATGGTGATGGCGTCGCTGTATGAATCGCTGCGCTACCCGTTTGTTGTTATGTTTGCAGTACCGATGGCCATCATTGGTGTCATTCTGATGCTGCTGCTCACCGAAACGACCTTTAATATTCAATCTTATATCGGCTGTATTATGCTGGGCGGCATCGTTGTGAATAATGCCATATTGCTGGTGGATCATATCAATTTGCTTCGTCGCAGAGACGGCATTCAACTCAGAGAAGCCATCGAAGAAGCCGGTCGGCGTCGTCTCAGACCAGTTCTCATGACAGCCGCAACGACCATATTTGCCATGACGCCCTTGGCTATGGGGTTGGGGGAAGGGGGCGACGCCCAGGCACCTATGGCCAGGGCGATTATCGGCGGACTGATCAGCTCAAATCTGATTACACTGATCATATTGCCATCCATTTATGCCTTGTTTGAAGGCCGCAAACTAACGCAATAAAAAAGCGATGGCAAAGATGACGTCCTGAGGCAATCCCTGCAAAATAAAGGGACCCCTTTTAGCCGTTTCGAATCGAAACGTATTTTTTGGTAGCTTGTATAAAAGTCCAACAGCCGAATTACCTCCTCGCCTAATTTTCATCCTTCCAATGCGACATAAAGGCTTTGTTATGTTCGTGTACGTCTTTACCCAGCATGGCGTGTTGGGACAAATCCGGCGAATAGCGGCTGGCCGGAACCGTGCGCCCCAAGGCTTCGGCCATGGCGCGTACATGGTGGGGACCGGCGCCACAACAGGTGCCAATGTAATTGACACCGATCTGCTGACACTGACGGGCAAAATCAGCCATTTCAGAACGGGTATGCTCAAAAGGGTCAAGCTCAATGGGGAAGGCACGGGGTTTGCTCGGTTCTTTGAGTTCTTGGAAGATAGGTTGTTCGGCTGTGGTACGATAGGTAACCGGGACGGCGGCCACGTGCGTCTGGACGGCGGCGCGAATATCCTTGATGATGGGCAGCATGGTATCCGGGCCCCGGGTACAGTTTAGGCCAACGACATCGGCGCCATCTTGTTCGAGACGTCGACAGGCCTCGGCATACGAAAATCCATCGCGGGTTGTGTCTCCCAGGGAGGAAAACATCACCACGGCCGGAAGATCAAATTTCTTAATGGCTTTGAGCGCTTCGTGCGCTTCGCCCCAGGAATCGATGGTTTCGGCCAGCACAAAATCAACACCTTTGTCAATGGCCCAGCGCACCTGTTCTTCAAATATATGGTATGCCAGGGGCGCGGTTTCGGCCGGATTTTCCGGATCGTATATCCAGGTGTTGCTGATGTTTCCAGCGACCAGGGCATCCCCCTCGGCGGCAATTTCTTGCGCGATTTTAACGGCCTGATGGTTGAGCATTTCGAGGTCTTGCTCGCGCCCGATGGTTTTCATTTTTTCGCGATGGCCATAATAGGTAAAAGCGAGCATAATATCAGATCCGGCACGTAAAAACTCCCGGTGTAGCTGTTTCAGCGCATCGGGATAGTCCAAAACAACTTCGGGTACATAGGCGCCGGCCTTTAGGTAACCGCGCCGTTCCATCTCGAAAAGGTAGCCCTCGGCACCGATAACAATTCCTTGATTTAAGCGTTCAAGTAGGGATGATTTGGTGGTCATGGGAAGTATTCCTTTATACGGTTCGGTTAAACTGCAAGCAAAATTTAGGTTTTATCAGCCGGCAGGTATATATCGATGACAGTGCCCAATTCATCATCGCTGTCCATGGACATGATTCCTTCGTGCTTTTTAATGATGCCAAAGGCAGAGGCCATCTGCAAGCCATGGTCGGCGGTTTTAAATGGTTCTAAAAATCGGTCGGCATCTTCAACCTGCATTGGGGCACCGGGATTGGCCACCCGGAGGCGCACGTAATTGCCCGGTTTTCTGCCAAAGACGGCCACAAATTGGTCATCCAAACTCAAATTTTTGGTTTCGATGATCAGATTGTCGGGTGGTGGCGTGTCACCGAGCCGGGATACATGCTGGTAGATATTCAAAAGGGCGCGTCCTACCATGACCCGGTCTGCATTGACTTTCCAGACGGCATCATCAAACCGGGTTGTCAGTTCGATATCCGGTAACATGATGTGGAATTCCTGCAGGGTGTATGCCGCTATTTCATTAAGGTCCGTTTCGTAGTAATTATAGGCGCCTTTGCCTGCAAAGGTCAATAACTGGTTGGAGACATTCTTAATTTCCTTGATTTCCTGTTCGGCGGTTTTTAGGTTTTGGTAGTCCTGGAAAGCAGATGTGTCTCCATGGTAGTCGCTGCCGAGGCTTTGGATGGTGGCCGTGATACTCTTTTCAATAGCGAGGATTTTTTGATTGAGATCCTGAGCTATTTCCTGGGCCAGATTACCAATGGCCTCCAGATGATGGATTTTTTGCAGCTGAGTTTCGAGTTGGTTCTTTTGGGTGAGCAATCGCTGGCGTTCTTCTTCAACTTCCATTTCGGTGGTAACCTCAGTCAGGCATCCAAAAGAAAGCGATGTGTCGTCCTCGGGGAAGGGCAGAATTGTGGCCTGATCTTTGAGCCAGATTGTTTCCGCGGAAGAAAGCTTAAGCTTGTAAACTGCCTCGATCACACCCGTTTTTTCGCTTTCTTCCCGGAGGGTTTCACGAACTTCCTCCAGGGCCTCACGGCTGGTAACTTCCTTGGCTTTAAGCGGATCGGCAAAGTGAGATTTATATATTCGCCGATCCACAACCGAAGATCGCAGGATGTCGGCGATATTGGCAGGTCCGCAGTCCAATAGTGCCAAAAAATTGCGGCTCACGAACTCATACCAGATGTTGGATGCATTGCCCTGCCAGGCGGAAATATAGGGTATGGCCGGCGAACCGGTCTGGTCAAAAGCCTGAAAAACCGTGATGGCATGGTTGAGTCTTGCTTTTAACACCTCGCTGAACGCACCATCTAAAATCCTGCCTTGATAAGAGATCGTGGAACCATCGTCTGAAGTCATGTCAAATTCCTCGCCTCATACTTTTTGGGTAAATCGGATTACAGCGTAACTCAGGGCATGCCAATGGGAATCTGATTCTATTTATATCAGGGGTCGGGGTGTTTTTCCATCAAAACCTTGCCTGGTGCGGAGATATGATCAGCAACTTCAGCGGACACTGTCTGAATGCATTAGGCATCATTAAGAAAGAACAGCTTGTA
>Ga0180435_10005032_pt1 | contig 12915 bp, 14 predicted proteins | sample SS_ome_3_FD_132467 | JGI IMG/M metagenome (GOLD analysis project Ga0180435, IMG submission 132467) | Hypersaline lake sediment archaeal communities from the Salton Sea, California, USA - SS_3_S_1 metaG | ecosystem: Environmental > Aquatic > Non-marine Saline and Alkaline > Hypersaline >... | reverse complement strand
GGCACGGTTTTTTTAGCCTCTCTGCGAAGAGAAACAATTTGTGTAATATTTACCTATTGTTTTTCATACTGTACTTCCGAAGTTGTGCCGCAGCACCGATAATGAAAATTGCCCCCCTCCCCCGCTCCACTTCGGGGACGATAGCCCCCTTATGGGGGCATTGAGGGAGGCAAAACAGGAATCGTTATTTATATAGCCCTAGGCCAGAACCGGGATTGACTGTTTGATGCTGGTTCGGTCGCGGGCAACCAGGCTGCCCAAAACCCCGTTCACAAAACGGGCAGAACTATCGGACCCAAAGGTTTTTGCCAATTCTACGGCTTCGTTGATGACGACTTTGGGTGGGGTTTCGGGCGTAAAGAGCAGTTCGTAGACCGCGATCCGCAATACATTGCGGTCAATGGCGGCAATCTGGGCTAAGGGCCATTCGGGGGCAAGTTCCTCGACCACGCCATCAAGGTAGATGCGGTAAATATGGATTCCCCTGGCCAGAGTCCAGGCAAAATTTGCCGCCGATTTGGGCAACGACCGGTCTTCTAACCGCGCCTGAAATGTATCCTCGACAGTATGGTCGGTAAAATCCAGTTCGTAGAGGGTCTGTAAAACTATAGACCGGGCACGTCGTCTAATTCTCATCTGTTTATCCCCTTATTTCCGTGGAGGGTAGCCTGGATATTTATTTGATGTAAATGTTCAAGGGTTATTATCAGCAGATTAAAAACCTGCTACCCTAACTGCCGGACGATTGTCCGTTTGGTAATTTTGGTCAAAATTTTTATGCAGTAGTTATATTTTACTGCATTACCAGCCCGCCGTCAACGGTTAACACCTGTCCGGTTACAAAAGCGGCTTCATCAGAGGCCAGGTATACCACGGCCGCGGCAACATCTTCTACCGTCCCCAGCCGCCCCACCGGCGTATTGTCAACGGTGGCTTGCACCATCTCTTCCGCCAGGACGTTGGTCAGGGCGGTCGGAATAAAGCCGGGTGCCACCGCGTTGACGGTAATATTCCGCGACCCAAGTTCTTTGGCCAGTGATTTGGTAAAGCCGATGATACCGGCTTTTGAGGCGGCGTAGTTGGTTTGGCCTGCCTGGCCGGCCAGCCCCACCACCGAGGTGATGTTGATAATCCGGCCGGTTCGTTTTTTCATCATTGGCCGGGCTACGGCTTTGGCACAGTTGAAGGTGCTGGACAGGTTGGTTTGCAGCACAAATTCCCAATCCTGGGCCTTCATCTTCATCAGTAACATATCGCGGGTAGTACCGGCGTTGTTTACTAGTATATCTATTCGACCGTATGTGTCAATAGTTTCTTTGATGAGACGCTGGGCTTCGTCAAATTGGCTCACATCGGCCTGGATAACCGCGGCTTCGCCGCCGGCGGCAGTGATCGCGGCCACTACTTCGGCTGCTTCCTCGGCGCTGTTGCGGTGGTTCACCACTACTTTCGCGCCCTGCGCGGCCAGGGCCGCGGCGATACCGGCTCCGATGCCGCGGGAACTCCCGGTGACAACGGCAACTTTTTCAGTAAGATTGAACATGTTTTTGACCTTTTATGCCTGGGCTTCCAGTAACGCGGCCACATCGGCCGGGGTGCTCACAGAACTGGCAGTTGTTCCTTTGGCAATCCGTTTGATTAAACCGGTCAGCACGTTTTTGGGACCAATTTCTACAAATTCGGTCACGCCCTGGTCTACCATCCATTGGATGGAAGCTGTCCAGCGCACAGACGATGTCAACTGACCTTCCATTTCTTCTTGAATGGCCGCTACGGTTTCGAGCGGTTTGGCCGTTATGTTAGCCACAACCGGTGTTTTCGGCAAGTTAAGCGGGCTGTTGTTAACCGCCTGCCGGAATTCATCGGCCACAACCCGCATGAGTTCAGAGTGGGCGGCAATACTGACCGGCAGTTTGAGGGCCCGTTTGGCCTTGGCCGCTTTGGCCAGTTCGATGGCCTGGTCTACGGCGGCGTTGTCGCCGGAAATTACCACCTGTCCCGGCGAGTTGTAATTGGCGACAGTTAATACTCCGGTTCCGGCCTCTGTGACCTGCCGGCAAATATCGCTGACCGCGTCGTCTGATAGTTTAATGATAGCAGCCATGCTGCCTGGATTCAAATCGCCGGCTTTTTTCATCAACCGGCCACGCTCGCGCACCAGGCGCAGGCCATCGGCAAACGACAGCACGCCGGCTGCCACATAGGCCGAATATTCACCCATACTGTGACCAGCTACAAAAGCGGGCTGCACGGTGTACCCTTCGGCCCGCAATACTTCCAGCGCGGCGATGCTGTGCACAAAAATAGCCGGCTGGGTGTTGTAGGTGTCGTTTAACGTTTCTGCCGGACCCTCAAAGCACAGGTTGCTTAAGGAAAAGCCAAGAATCTCATCGGCCTGCTCAAACAGTTGCCGGGCGATTGGGTAATTTTCGGCCAGCGCTTGCCCCATTCCAACTTCTTGGGACCCCTGACCCGGAAATACAAAGGCGACGTTTTGTGACATAATTCCAATTCCCCCTGGTTTTTGTGTTGTCTACGCTGGTTCAGTAGCGCTTCTGTTGGTTGAAAACAAAATAAGAACCGTGCGATTGTATAAAACATAAGCACGGCTCACCTGATTTATGCCGTTTGAGAACTTTTCTCTGCCTGCAAATGGCTGACGTACATGGCAAAAGCAAACAGCCTGTCTTTGTTAGCCTTCATCTTCCTGGGCTAATACCTGGGTACCTTTGTAGGTACCACAATTTGGACACACGTGATGCGACAGTTTGAGGGTGTGGCATTTGGCGCACGGAGCCATATGAGGCATTCTCAGACGCAGATAATGCGCTCGACGACGGTCGCGCCGAACGCGGGACATTTTTCTTTTTGGTAAGGCCATAACTATAACTTCCTTTCTAACCTAAAATTCTATTCCTGGTCATCTATGTCTATTGATAATAAATTGGCCCAACGTGGGTCAATATGATTATCTGAACAATTACACCGGTTAAGGTTGCGGTCTTGCCCGCAGTGGGGGCAAATTCCTTTGCAATCGGGCCGGCAGTAACGGTGGTCTTCCCCGGCCAGCAGAAAGTTTTGCCGCACAACTTCCCACAAGTCCAGGATATGCCGTTCGTCAATCTGATTGGCTTCATCGGCATCCGGATTAATAGGGAGTACAGCTCCGGTTACAATATCTATAGACGGAAAAAACTGTTCTTCAAGATTAATCGAAATGGGAACAGTGAATTCTGTCAGACAACGACCGCATATTTTTTTAATAACGGTTTCCAGTTGACCGGTAACCAGAATATCAGTACCGGTCCGCAAAAGCAGAATCTGGCCGGTAATATCGGCTTCGACTTCTATCTTATCGTCCAGCCGGTCTGCGGCCTGAGTTTTTATATTGTAGGTGCGAGTTGCGCCGGTGGTCTCTTTTAATAATTGAGACACATTAAACTGAAAACCGTGGACATCCCGCCGGCTGCTATTTTGACGCATAAGTTGCGATTATAAAATAAAATGCAGGAATGTCAAAATGATTGCATTGAAAATTATGATGCTGCCTATTCGGCCTCTTCACCCACATTCGCCGGGGGAGGGGACACTTTTTGGGATTCCTGCACGGTTTGTAAACCATTGCGTACAATGGTTAACGTTTTCATCAGTTGTTGTTCCAACTCGCTGAGTTGAACCACGATGTATTCATCGGCTTCAGCGATGATTTCATCGGCCTGCCGGTGTGCTTCTGATTCTATTTCTCTGGCTCGTTCCTGGGCAAATTCAACCATTTCATGTTCATCGGTCAGCGAGCGGGTTTTTTCGCGGGCCATCTGTACCAGCCGGTCCGCTTCTTCCTGGGCCTGGCTCAGTAACCGTTCCCGTTCCGCTTCTGTCCGCCGGGCCAGTTTCACCTCTTCCGGAATGGATACCCGCATTTGATCTATGATGTCCAGAAAGGCATCTTCTTGCACAATTACGTTGGAGGTGAACGGCAGATGAAAACTTTCGGTAATTAATGTTTCAAGCCGGTCTATCAGGTGAAGAATGTCCATAGCAGCCACCTTATTTCTATTGAATTTAATCTCGCACAGAAACCACTTTTATGCGACTGTTGCCGTTTTCATCAACCATTGGCTGGTTACTTAACGCTTCGATCACAATGGGGGGGGCTAAATGGCTAATATCCCCGCCATTCATGGCTATTTCCTTGAGAATACTGGAACTGAGAAACAGATATTCCTGGCTGGCCATCAAACAGACGGTTTCGACGGTCTCTTCCAGCAGGTGGTTGGTGAGCGATAGTTGTAATTCCCATTCAAAATCAGATAGGGCACGCAAGCCGCGCACAATGACGGCGGCTTCTTTTTCTGTGGCAAAATTTACAGTCAGGCCGGTATAGCTTTCGACGGTTACGTTGTCCAGATGGCTCAGAGCCTGGCGGGTCATTTCGATTCTGTCTTCCAGCGAGAAAAGCAGATCTTTCATCGGCCGGTCAAAAACCGATACAACCACACTGTCGAAAATTTTGGCGGCTCGTTCCGCAATATCTACATGTCCATTGGTAATCGGGTCAAAGGTGGCGGGGTAAATTGCTCGTGTCATTAACTCAGGTCACTTTCATATTTCCAGAAACTGTCAAGTTGACGGACTAATAGTTTGTGTTCCGGGTCGGTTAAGGTTGGGTCTTTTTCAAAAATCATCTGCGCTTCGGCGCGGGCCAGTTCCAGCAGACGGGTATCACTTAATTTTACCAGTTTTAAATCAGGTAGGCCACTTTGCCGGGTTCCAAAAAATTCGCCGGGGCCGCGCATTTTCAAATCTTTTTCAGCCAGTTCAAACCCGTTGCTGGTATCCTGGACGGCTTTCAGCCGGCTTTCAGCTTCGGGCGTTTCAGAATCAGACAGCAGCAGGCAGTAACTTTGATGTTGACCGCGGCCAACCCGTCCCCGAAATTGGTGAAGCTGGGCCAGGCCGAAGCGGTTGGCCCCTTCGATGAGCATAACCGTCGCGTTTGGCACGTCAATGCCGACTTCTACCACAGAGGTAGAGACCAGAATATCAATGTTCCGGTCGCGGAAGGCGGTCATTATTTTTTCTTTTTCAGCAGGCTTCATCCGTCCATGTAACAGGCCCAATTTCAGCTTCGGAAAAATTTTGGTCTGTAAGCGTTTGTGTTCTTCGATGGCAGATTTGGCTTCTGTTTTTTCAGATTCTTCAACCAGGGGGCAGATGATAAAGGCCTGCCGGCCCTTTTCTATTTGGGATTGGATAAAGGTGTAGGCCCGTTCCCGTTCTCTGGGCGTGAGCCAGCGGGTCTGGATGATTTGCCGGCCCGGCGGCATTTCATCAATCACAGACAGGTCCAAATCACCGTACAGGGTCAAGGCCAGGGTGCGGGGGATGGGGGTGGCGGTCATCACCAGCAGATGAGGGTTAAAGCCTTTGCTGCGTAAATCGGCCCGCTGCTGAACGCCAAAGCGGTGTTGCTCGTCAATAATGGCTAAACGCAGTTCCTTAAAGGCTACTTTATCCTGAATAACCGCGTGGGTACCGACCAAAATGTCCACTGTACCGGCTTCAAGCTGTTCGGCCAGGGCGCGGCGTTCGGCGGCGGTGGTGCTGCCGGTCAGGAGTTTGATGGTGAGCGGGCGGCCCAGAGATTGTCCAATTTGGGCCAGTAATTCTCCCATACCTTGGTAATGCTGTTCGGCCAGAATTTCTGTCGGGGCCAGCATGGCCGATTGTCCACCGTCCAGGGCCACCAAAATCATCGCGGCCAGGGCAACCACAGTTTTGCCGGAGCCGACATCGCCCTGCACCAGCCGGCTCATGGGAACTTCCCGTTGCAGGTCGCTGATGATGTGGTCCAGCACTTTTTGCTGGGCATTGGTCAGGGTAAAGGGCAATGTTTGCAGGATTTTGGCGACGGCCTGCCCGTCAACATTAATCGGCCAGCCTTTTTGGCTCAGCCAGGCCTGTCGCTGCCGGAAAACTCCCAGTTGGATCATCAACAGTTCGTCGAATGCCAGCCGGCGGCGAGCCGCTTCCAGCATTTCCCAACTGTCGGGGTAGTGGATGTGCCGGATGGCGTCCGGTAGTTCCAGCATCTCCAGCCGTTTCCGGGCCTCCTCCGACATATAATCCGGCAGCCGGTTGACCCAGTAATCTACGGTTCTTTCAATTTGCCGCCGCATCCATTTGATGGTGATACCCCTGGTAAGCGGATAAACCGGTACAATTCGTCCGGTATGTAATAATTTTTTATCCAGCATCTCCCAATCAGGGGATTGAAAGGTTAATCGGCCTAAATATTCATCAACCTTACCGCTAATAACAATTTGGGTGTTTGGTTTGAGTTGCTTGACCAGCCAGGGTTGGTTAAACCAGGTTATTTCGATGGTGCCGGTGCCGTCGGTAACCACAGACGTAACCAGCGGTATGTTTCTGCGGCTGGAGCGTTTACGGGTTTCCCAAATCTGGCCGATGATCGAGACAACTTCGCCGTATTCAAGCTGATTGATAGTTTTGAAGGCGCTGTAATCATCGTAGCGATGCGGGTACAGGGTTAAAAAATCACCGACTGTCTCCACGTTCAGTTTGTTCAGTTTTTTGGCCGTTGCTTCTTTGATGCCGGGCAGGCGGGTTACAGGCGAGTCTATGCCGGCATGGGCCAGCTCTTTCCATTGTTTGTGCTGGGCCGGAGCCGGGTTTGTGTTGGAACGGTTGGCGCTATTGCCGCTGTTGCCGGTCGGGCGGTTAGGCTCGCTGGCCGGCGGTGGTGGCGGTGGGGGGGGAGGGGGCGGCGGTTTTGGTTTGCGTGGGGCCGGAGGCGGCGGGGATTCGGCCTGGGGGCCGGTACTCTCCGCCTCATCTTCCTCAGACTTATGCAACTGCACCAGAATATCGTGAATAAAATCGGGGCGCTTATCATTATCAACATTCGGATATTGATAAAGCTTTTCCTCAATTTGTTTGATTAATTGCTGCTGCTGTTCGCTGGTTGCTTCTTGCGCTGCTTCCGCAGACCAGTTGGGCGCAAATTTTTGAAATCCGTTGATAACGGTTTTATTCTTGTAGCCCAGTCTTTTTTCTTGAATTAACATTCGACTGAGTTTATCAAAGCTTGCTATCATAATGAAAAACACACAATCTTAGGGCCGAGTAATAACTCACACTTCCATTTTGGCGACTTGCATACGCGGTTTGAAATGTAAAAGTTGTTTTCTCCGCGGCCCTTAGTAAACTAAACCTTCGTAAACGGCGATACCAAACGCATCGGGGCCAAGCCTGGTAGACAGGTCGGGGCCAGTTTGAATGATGGGGAAATTTATATCGGGAAAGGCCTGTTTCAACCGTTCCTGAAATTCAAGGGCTGTTTTGTTGGGCTGTTTCCCTCGTTGAATGATAGCAGTTTGTTCCAAATTATCAAATTCGGCCACAAACTCAAACAGTTTTTCCAAGCCTTTGTCTATCGTGCGGACTTTTTCCAGCGGGATAATATCGCCATCTTCCACAAATAAAATTGGCTTGATATTCAACATCGAGCCTAAAATGGCCTGGGCTTTGCCAATCCGACCACCACGCTCCAGATAATCCATGGTTTCCACAAAAAATACCAGGTAAATGTGGGGTAACATCCCCCGCACCAACCGTACCAGTTCATCCAGCGACGCGCCCTGGTTGGCGGCCTCGGCTGCGGCCTTAACCAAAATTCCCAGCCCCACCGAGGTGGTCATCGAGTCTATCACTTCAATTGAACACCGCCCCAACAACGACTCGGCCCCTAATTTGGCCGTTTGCACGGTTTTGCTCAACCGTCCGGAATTATGGATTGATAGAATCTGGTCGGTCTGCCGGTATATTTTTTTATACAGGGTTTCAAAACTAATCGGGTCAGGGGCTTTGCTTACCGGAAACGGCGCGCCATAGCTTATCCGCCGAAACAGTTCGTCGGTATCTATCTCTGTGCCTTCCAGAAATTTTTCCTGGCCTAATTGAATACTCAGGGGGTTAACGTGGACCCCCAGTTTTTCTACATCGCCCGGTTCAAAATAGGCTGTACTATCGGTGACAATGGCGACTTTTTTTGACAAGGTTATACTTACTCCAATGAAATGATATATTCAAAATCAGTCTGGGCGCCGGAATGTACTTCAACGTCCAGGTGTGGGTATCGGGCCTTAATATGGGCGGCCAAAGCCTGAGCCGAGGCAGACTCAACAGACTGTCCAAAATAGAGTGAAATTACTTCTACATTGACCATCTCTATTATACCAAACGAGTCAAGCACTGCGGCTTTCGGTTGCCTTCCTATCGCCACCAGCCGGCCCTCCAGCAAGGCCAGAAAATCGCCGGCCTCAATTTTACCGCGGGTTGTTGTTGCGGAGCGGGTAGCCCGCGTGATGGTCACGGTTTGCACCTCGGCCGCGGCCCGGCTCATCTGGCGGATATTGGCTTCGAGATTGGTTTGCTGGTTAAAGGCCAGGACCGCGGTTAGCGCCTGGGCCACAGACCGGGTGGGGACAATGTGGATGGCCCGGCCCAGGGCCTGTTTAGCTTGATGTCCCACCCTGCCGCGGGTCGGGCTGTCGGGCAGCATCAAAATTGGGCCGGGGGCCAACTTGGCCACTGCACCCCGGATGGCGTCCAAATCGGGTTGATGACGACGGTTACCCACAATGGTGTGAGCCACTCCCAGGCTGTTGAAAATATTCACAAAACCGTGCCCCGGCGCCATGGCCATCACTTGTATGGTATGATGATTGCTACCGTTGCCGCTAACGTATCCCCGCTGTTGTTGGGCCGCCTGCCGCGTCATATTTTCAACTACTACATCGGCCAGCGCCCCCCGCTGCGCGCCGTAACTCAGCGGTCGTCCGGGGTCGGCAGTATGCACATGCACTTTTACCAGCCGGTCACTGCCTCCCACCACCACCGAGTGGCCCATCTGCTGCATGTCAGCCCGAATTTTAGCTGTGTCCAAATCATTGCCATGCAACAAAAATTGCACATCGTAACCGTAATCAGCCGGAGGCGAGCCGGCAGACAGGCCGGCGGTAACGTGTCCATTCCCGGTAACCTTCGCCGTCTGACCGGTTAATAATTGAACCATGCCGGTCAGCATATAAACCAACCCTTGCCCGCCCGCGTCGGTAACGCCGGCCTCTTTCAATACCGGCAGCAGATTGGGGGTATTGCCCAGGGCAATTTGGGCGGCCTCCAGCATGGCTGTCAACAATGAGGCCAGATCGTCAGTGTCTCGAGAGGAGGTTTGGGCTGCAGCGGCCACCGTCAACATGGTCCCTTCAACCGGTTCAGCCACCCCCTGATAGGCTAATTTTACACCCAGTTGCCAGGCCGTGCTAAAATCAGCGGCAGAAAAAACGGGGCGATCGGCTAGGTGCCTGGCAATGCCCTGCAACAGTTGCGATAAAATCACCCCGGAGTTGCCTCTGGCTCCCAGTAAAGCGCCGCGGGCCGCGGCTGTGGCAATCTGCCCGGCGTGCGTCGAATCGGTCTCGGCAGCTTGATTGACCGCGGCCCGGATTGTCAGGAAAAGATTGGTGCCGGTATCGCCGTCCGGCACCGGAAAAACATTGAGCTGGTTCAAAAGCTGCACATGCTGTTCGAGCCATTGCATGCCGGCGGTTAATAGTGCTGTCAGCCCGGTACCATCGCCTTCAAAAAGACACTCGTTGTCTATTCTGAAGCCGGGCAGGGCCGTTCTATCGGAATAATTCATCTATCTTGCGTGGAAATCCATTTTTATTTTGCCAATTTTGGGCGGCTGTGCTATGATATTTTATCGCGGTCGCAACGCCTCCGTTGCGATTTTTTCTTGGCATTTTTTTGACTGGGCCAGCTTCTGCGCCCGTTAAACCGATTGAAATCAATTTGAAAAAGGAAATTTGTACTATGGCTAAATGTGAAGTGTGCGGCAAAAAACCGATGAGTGGACACAACGTCAGCCACTCGATGCGTCATACCAAGCGGCAGTGGAAGCCTAACATTCAAAAAGTTACCATCTTTAAAGGTGGTAAAAGCAAAAAGATGAAGGTATGCTCCCGATGCCTGCGTAGTATGTCGAAATCGTAAGCGATGTTTAATCTCGCTTGAAAGGCCGGCAAACCGCCGGCCTTTTTTTATGACAGCAGCCATCACTGAACATAACTATAATACAACATGCCGGACTGGATTGTCAAAAAAATATGGTTAGCCCCCCGCTTGATTAAAGGCGTTGTGCAATTGGCCGCAGCCGGCGGCAATGTCAATCCCGCGGCGCAGGCGAATGGTACAGTTGAGGCCGCCGGCTTCCAGCCGGTCCCGAAAGGCGATGACCCGCTCATCCGGCGAACCGCTCCACGGCGAACCGGGGGTGGGATTCAACGGAATCAGGTTGACGTGAGCCAGCAACCCTTGCAGCAAATCAACCAACTGGGCAGCCTGTTCCGGCCCATCGTTAAGGCGATCCATCAAGGCGTACTCAAATGTCACTCGCCGCCCGGTTTGGGCGATATAATCACGCACGGTTTGCATCAGCATCGCCAGCGGATAACGCCGGTTGAGGGGCACAATGGTATTACGCAGGTCATCGGTGGGGGCGTGCAGCGAGATTGCCAGCCCCACCTGCTCCGGCTCTTTGCTCATCTGCCGGATGGCCGGCACCAGTCCCACGGTCGAAAGGGTCATACGCCGGGCGCCCAGGTTGAAGCCGGTTGGGTTGTTCAGGCGGCGAATGGCTCGCCACGTTTCGGTGTAATTGGCCAGCGGCTCGCCCATCCCCATAAATACAATGTTGGTTACACTTTCACCGATGTTATGCAACTGCCGGGCGTAGTAAAATACCTGAGCCACAATTTCGGCTGCGGTCAGGTTGCGCATAAAGCCCATTTGGCCCGTGGCGCAAAAGGGGCAGTCCATCGCGCAGCCCACCTGGGTGCTGATGCACAGGGTGCGGCGTTTGTTGTAACGCATCAGGACTGCTTCAATCTGGCGGTTATCGGGCAGGGCAAAGAGTGTTTTGCAGGTCTGGCCGTCGGTGGATTCCTGCACGGTCAGGGGGGTCAGCGGGCTGAGGATGGTTTCCTCCGCCAGACGCCGGCGCAACGCCTGCGGCAGATTGGTCATTTCGAGGGCGTCGGCGGCAAAATTTTGGTCGAGCCAGGTTGCAATCTGTTCGGCCCGGTAAGTGGGCTGGCCCCAGGCCCGCATTAAATCCTGCAATTGGGTTTGACTCAAATTCAGCAAAACAGGTTGGGCGCTCATTCGATCTCTTCTGCTTTGTTTTGGCGGCGAAACAGCCCTATTATTTTGCGCGGGATAAAAGCGATGACCGCCCAAATACCCCGAATTATTTTACCGCCAATCCTGAATACAGCGGACCAGAAGGTAATCAGCCAGCGCATGTAGGCTGAGATACCGGTTTTGGCGGCTTGCCCCACCTTATCGGCGCCGGCTGAAGCCCCGGCCGCGACTGTGGCTCCGGCGCTTTTGCCAAATTCGCCCACTTTGCCCGCGCCGGCGGATACCAGTTGACCGGCGGTGCGGCTGCTATCGGCCAGCCAGGCGGTGATGTTTCGTTCATCCACGCCGGAAACAGCCCGCAGGCTGTCGCTCCAACTACCTACCGCCTCTGGTCCCAGCCGGAAATAGGCATCGGCCCGCTGGCCAATGATGTATGTCGACAGGACATTGGTGCCGGCGGCAGCTACCACGCCTATCACCGGCAGCGCTTTCATCACCGTTTTTCTGATGGTTTTTTCGGCCACCTTTTCCCCAATTTTGACGGCGATGGTTTGCCCGGCCCGCCGGGAAAGGGCGCCGGTTCCGGCGCTGAGGCCGGTAATGAGCATGACCAGTTGCTGTTTTTCATGTTCGGTCAGCGGATAATCATAGACCGCGGCAATTTCCAGAACCAGTTCGGCCTGCAATTTAAAGGTGGCCCCAATATCGGCGGCCACGCCCAGCGTCACCGCGGCGGCGGTGCCCAGGCCGGGGATCAAGCCGGAGCTGGAGGTAACCGCCCCGACTGTGCCGGTTCGCCGGCATTTATCGCGGATCAGAATCTGCGACAGGTCTGCCGGTGGCGTATCCGGGTTTTTGGCCTTGAGCCGATTCACCCGTTCTACCGCGGCCTGCAAATCTACATCGCTGACCACGCCAAACAGGGTTTTGACAATGGCGTTGGCTCTGGAGTCTACCTCAGCCAGCGTAGAATCCGGCGGTGCAGTCTCCAACTTTTGTAAGTCGCGGTCCACCGCGGTCATTATTTGCTGGGCTTGACGTTTCATAGATTGTTCGGTCATCGGTCAATCTGCCATTTTCACAATAAATGCCGGCACTTCGGCCGGGTCTAAATTACGCCGCTTTTTGGACAGGATACTCAGACGGTTCTAATTCAGCAATATCCAACAGAAATTCAGGCGCAAAATCTGCCCCATTCGGCCACTCAATGGTGCGGTTGGTTAAAAAAAGTTGCTTGAATAGGCTTTTATCACGCAGCGGTTCAAAGATTTCGCCGTATAATTCGTTTTCCAAATCCACGACACCTTCCGCCCCATTGTTAAATTTCAACCTTAATTGATAATCTTGCAAATACTCTACAGCTGTCACATGGATGAACATAGTTCCCTCACGTTAATGGCTCAATTTGATTTAATGCCTGTCGCCGCTGCGCCCTTTCCCAATTTTCCAATAATTCAGCCTGGTGCTCATCCAGCCAGGTCCAAACAAGATTGAGGGCGCGTCTTGGCATTTTTCCGGTAATTACCCCCGTCTTGATATCTACCGTGACTTCATAATCCTGATACTGTTACCTAAAATGTATGCAAACATATACATTCATCCCCGACGCTTTAGCCAATTGGGATTACGTCGGTCGTTTCGCGCTCCGTTGATAACACCCCATCGGGTTTGGTGAGCGTTGCAACT